>Ga0315899_10009156_pt1 | contig 10621 bp, 9 predicted proteins | sample LakEriMetagenome_2_FD_203518 | JGI IMG/M metagenome (GOLD analysis project Ga0315899, IMG submission 203518) | Freshwater fungal communities from buoy surface, Lake Erie, Ohio, United States - Buoy 4 MA112 | ecosystem: Environmental > Aquatic > Freshwater > Lake | place: USA: Lake Erie, Ohio...
CAGTGCTTCGATTAACCACACGGCAAGAGAGAATGCCTGATCATAATATTGAATAAAGGCTGCTGAGGCTAATGGTCGCTCGTGATCAATTGCAATTTCCCATGGCTCATTGCCTACGTTTTTATCAAACCAGATAGGCGATACACAGTACAATTTGCGACACCATCATCATCAAGTACATGTGCTTCCAGGAGGGATGATTTTCGGTCGATGCCAGTGCCTGCGGGTTATGAAGGATGAGGTAAACCACATAGCCCCCCCACAAACACATTGCGATGCCAAGGAAGTTGATTAGCCACGCCAATCCGGTAAACCAATCGAAGTAAACACCCACGGGCAGGAGTAAAAAGGGGAGAAAGAAAAAGGGAGCGATAATCCAAGCGGCGGTGTGTACACCAAAACGGACAGGTAAGGTGCGACATCCATGCGAGGCGTCGCCGGCAATGTCTGAAAAGTCTTTTGTGGCGGATGCTCCCAGCAGGAAGAAACCGTAAACGCTGCCGATGAGCCAAGGCTCAGCTTGGTCGATCGACCCAAGGACAGACCATCCGGCTACTTTGAGTAACACTCCACGCGGAATGGCAATGGTAAGCGCAGCCCAAAGCCAATGGCGTTTAGTACGTAAGGGAGGTGCCGAGTAAATCAGCGTTGCCAGAGCAGCCACTGCGACCAAGACAAAAAAGTTCAGGTTGATCCATGCCGCCAGTATCAGCGACAATCCATAGAGTGAAACGGAATAGACCATAGCGGTTCGGATGCTCACGGTACCCGACGGCAGAGGACGTTCCGGCTTGTTGATTCGGTCAATATCAAGGTCATAGATTTCATTGATGATGTTGGAAGCTGCATTGAGCACCATGGCCGAGAGCATGGCAATGCCGATGAGCAGCAGTCGATGACCGCTGCTGAAAGCGCTCTCCGCTTGTGTCCAAGCCAGCAAAGCACCGCAGACAATACCCACTCCCGGGGCCAGGAGCGTATATGGACGACACAATTGAAGGAACGGATGCATGTGCGCAAAATACACATTCTCATAACCCAATGCGCAGCTATCTTGCTCTCTAAAATCAATTCTATAATGAACACCGATGACCGCTTTGCCCGAGGCAAGGAACTGATTGACGAACTGATGCAAGGAAAGGGCAGTGAGCTCATTGAAAAGATGAGTGCTGCATCGCAGGATTTGGCCGCATTGACGGTAGCGTTTCCTTTCGGGGAAATCTACACGCGCCCCGGGTTGGATTTGCGCTCGCGGGAATTGGTTACGCTCAGTGCACTAGTTGTGCTGGGCGCATGGCCTCAGTTCAAAGTACATGTGCGCGGGGCATTATCTGCCGGATGCAGCGAGACCGAAATCAAGGAACTGATCATTCAGCTTGCCATTTATGCCGGATTTCCCGCTGCGCTTAATGCCATGCAGGCAGCAGGGGAGGTGTTTCAGGAAGTGGCGACTGAGCAGCAGTGAAGGTCCCAACCTTCAACGTTCAATTGCTCGGCCCCTCCATTTTCTTTAAAGACTTTCGGTGTACTTCTTATAATTGTTCAGAATCGCTTGCCAACCGTCGCGCTGTAGTTCCACCGGGTTTTGGTTTTCGGCTTCAAATGTTATCGTAACTTCTGTAGCGCTAACCTTATCGTGCATCACGAGATGAACGGGTCTTCCATCGGCCATTGTAAAGGCGAAGCTCTTCCCCGGCTCCACGCTATCATAGGTGGCTTCCAAATCGAAACCAAAACTTCCGTCTTTCGCTTCCATGCGCACGCGATAGGTTCCACCCGCTTTCAACTCGTTGAAGGCAGCCGGACAATGCCAATCATCCGAAGCAAAGTTCCACTTCGTGATATGTTCCGGCAGCGTATAGCATTCCCATGCCTTGGCGGCATCCACCATCACCGTCGCCTGAATCGTAATCATTACATTCTCCATATTCTCTGTATTCTCATAGTATATATCTAATCCCTCATCCGTCATCCCTCATCTGTCATCCGTCATCCGTCATCCCTCATCTGTCATCCGTCATCATCACTCCCCACTCCCTATTCCTTCACCACCCGTTTTGCCCGCCCATCAACCATCAACACATACACTCCCTCCGGCAACGCACTCAAATCAATTCGTGCATTCGTGTCTGTAAAACGGCTGGAAATCACTAATCCACCAGTTGCATCGAAAATGCTATAGGCTTTACCGTTCGTTGATTCGTGATACGACAGTTGAATTTCGCCTGCAGTCGGATTAGGGAATACACTGAATGAATCTGCTTGCTTAATTTCAACGGCTAAGCCAGGTGAGTTAAAGGTGAGCAGGCAAGTGTTGCCTTCCGGGAAGACGTCGTCCACATCTCCGTAGAAGAACTCCACGGTGATGGGGAAACAGATATCATCGCTCAACTCTGTGACCTGGTAGCCTTGAGTTGTCTGCCCTAATTGACCGAAAAAGGTTAAAATGCCGGTTGAAATGGTATCACCAAAGCAATCCTGAACCGTCATGACTTGGGGGTAGTTGATCTGATCGAAAGGATCCCCGTCCATCTGAATTTGAATGTTCGAGAACCCCGGATTTAGCGAGTCTGGTTCAATGCCCGTAATGGTAAATAACTCACATAGGTTGGTGCCGTCGAAAGTGAGCATGCAGGTGTCGGTTTCAAAGTTGTCGTTACCATAGACAAACTCGATGCTCAGCGGCAGGCAAGCATCATTCTGCAAAAGACTCACAGGGTAGCCTTGTGTTGAGCCGCCCATCTGTCCAAAAAACCATAACCCTCCTGTGGCTAAGGTATCTCCTGAGCAGTCTGTAACGGAGGCTATGACAGGATAATTGATGAAATCCGAAATTCCACCCACCATTTGAATGTTGATGAGCGTGCTATTGGTGTCGAAGGTGTCGGGTTCAATGCTTGTAACGGTGAACCAATCGCAGGTGATGGTTTGGGCGGTTGCAGTGAATGAGCATGAAACGATTGCGCAGGCAACGAGTGTGAAGTGTAGTGTTTTCATGAAACCAATTGAGTTGATTGTGCGAAATTAAGAATGAAACTTGTCTTGAAGCGGTGATGTCGGAATTTCAATTACTCAACAGCTGGGTGCTACTGCCAAAGCATTCATTTGGTCGAATGTTGTTTTGAATTTAATGGTCCTATTGGGAAAATGTCGTAAACGTTTTACCGTCATACCGACTTAGTCCAAACCATTTTGTGCCAAACCACACATTGCCGTCCTTGTCTTTCAATAAGCTCATGACGGCATTATTGACAAGCCCGTTGCTTTCCGTAAAGTGTGTGCAAGTTGCGCCATCGTAGTACCATATACCGTTATCGAAGGTTGTGATCCAAAAACCATTCGTTTCATCTTGCAGGATGGCTGTTGCCCCGCGGATATCCAAACCCTCATTTCTTCCGATTGTCGTAAATGATATACCATCGTAAGTGCAAATGCCATGATCTCTTGTCGCAAACCAAATATTCCCTTTATGGTCTTCCGTCATCGAGAAAATCATATCGTCAGTGATGTACTCTTGCGACGGAGAATAGCGGATACTTAGATTCAGTTCGAAAGCGCTCTGTGGAGTGTCGAGGTTTCTTTTGTCTTGGTTTGCTTTATAATAGTCTGAAGATGGAACAAAGTTCTTCAAGTTCTTTCCGTCGTACCTCCATGCGCCACCGCCATTCCAGGAACTAAACCAAATGTTTCCTTGTTGATCTTGTAGTATATCACTGATGTATTTTTCGTACTTATCACCAAAGTATGGATGCTTGTACTTATAAAGAAAATGAGTAAGATTCGTTCCGTCAAACTTGTAAACGCCATTATTCATCGCACCAAACCACAAGTTTCCATCGTTGTCTTCCAACATACAGGTAATGCTCAGGGTGTCCGGTACAGGATAGTTTGTGAATTCAGTACCGTCATACAGGCATATACCGTTGTCTGTGCCAATTAAAATCGTTCCGGCTCTATTCTGAATTATCGCTCCTACCTCATTGCTGCATAAACCATCCTTCGTGGTGAAGTTGGTAAATGATTTTCCATCATAACGATAAGCACCTTCTCCGCGAATACTAAACCACAAGCTGCCGTCTTTATCTACAAGTTGGCAAGTTACATTCTCGCACTTTGTTCCCTGTGTCCGAACAAGTGTTGGATGCTGTTCGGTTTTAGGGATAGAATTTGTGGTGTTTGTTGAATTCTGTCCGTTGCAAGAGGTAAATAAAAGAGACATTAATAGCAAAGAAATAATTGGGTTTTTGAATTTATACCTTGCCATTTATCTTGATTTTTTTGATAGTTGTTTTCATGGGATTTATTTGCAGGTTGTCGCTAGCGGTCCGATGCTTTGCGCAGTACCGGCATATCACAGCTGAAGCTTATTGCGAAGCACGCTGTCTCAAACATAACCCAATTTGTTTTTTGAAACGCTTTTGATTTTCAATCGATCTGCTTGTTCCCTTGCCATTTCCAAGGTAACGGGCGATTGGTTGGAGAGTTCCTCCAAACCTAACTTAGCTCCTTCCTGAAAGGACATGTTGTAATTCATTGTGAAGAATTTGAACGTTCATTCACCAATGATAGGGAATCAATACACAATCTTCAAATCGCCTGTGGCAGTGCGATACATCTGCCCGGCTACCAATCCGCCGGCCAGTGCCGCGGCGTTGTCTGCATAAACCGGTAAGCCTGTATTCTCGATCGTGCCGGCTTTGGCCGAAGTGTTGGAACGCATGGAGTAGGGAACCGATAGCAACTGCTGCATGCCCAAGTCCACAAAACCACTACCTGCATCGAGTTCTACTTTCAAGTACTTGCTTCCTGAAGCCCAGTTAATGGCTGCAAACGTTCCGGTTTCTGCTGTGCCCGCCCCTAAGGCTGTGGTGAAAAGGCCAAGTGAGTTGGTAGTGAGTGAATGCGATTCCGAATATTCTGCTGCGCCTGTCAATGAATCCGTGATTAAGGAGAATCTCACTTGCACGTCAGTATCGCTGAGCGGCTGGCCTTGCGCGTTGCGGGCAACGGCTTGGTAGGAGATGGCGGCGGGGACGGTGGTAGTGGCTGAGCTGCCGCCGTCATTGTTGTTGGTTGGAACGCCGGTGTACAGGGCGGTGATTTCTTCGGGGGTAAGGGCGCGGTTGTAGATGGCGATGTCGTCGATATAAACTTCAACAGAGGTTGAGGCACTGCAAGGATTTGGGTAAACTCCTAGATTACCAATGTTGTCAGCAGACGCGTTCGCGGGTATTACAATTGTACTTTGCAGTAGACCATTAATATAAAATTGAATTGTATTTGCATTTCTGATTCCACACAAAAAATACCAGTCTCCATTGTCAATACTTGAATTGCCTGCAGCATTCCAATCTTGTCCGTCGCCTGAAGCAAGGTGAAATTGAGGTAATCCGGTGTTAACTGATCTGGGAGTTAAATCATAATAGTAATTTGTTCCTCCAAACTTGTAAAGACTATTGCAAAAATGACCTGTTAATATTGATGATGATTTGAACCATTGTAAAATGGAAAAATTACCATTCCCGAAATTCGCAATATTTCCTGTGTTTTCAAAGTATATCGAATTTGTTGAACCATCAAAAATAAAAGCACTATTCGCATTGCCATTCCTATCCTCTGTCAAAGTCGCCCCATTCACCGTTCCATTATTCCCGTTCCCACTCTCATCATTTGCATTGCCATTAAACGGCCACCAGCCCACAAGTCCATCAGTGGGCAAGTAGGAAGGGAGCTGTGCGAAAAGGCAAAGTGGCGCTGCTGCTATTAGAAAAGCGAGTAGTGATTTTTTCATAGTGTCGGTTTTTTGCGAAGATAGGATGTTATCCCATAACTCAGGGTGTAACGGTGATGCGTTGGTTAGTACAACTTGAAGTGCATGTGGACACCTCGCACAAACCAATGTGCTATCAAGTAAAAAAAAAGAGTAGGCGAGAATAGGATCTTCGATCACTCCTAAGATTCCACATTCAGCTGCTCGCGCAGCAATGCCGGTAGTAGCTGCCGCTCCGCAATGAACGGTATACCGAACGTCTTTTTTGCATAGTCCGACTGAATGGTTTGAATCACTTCAACTTCGGCATCGGCGCGGCTCTTGAGCAATGGATCTGTAATTCCGGGGAGCATGGATAGACTTTGATTGATCAGCCAGGCGTAAGGCTCAATGCCGGCTCGTTTCAAATCGTCTTGCAGTGCTCCGGCCTCACGCATGGGGGTTGTTTCGGGAAGGGTGACTAGGATGATCTTGGATAGGGAAGGATCTTGCAACGACATGTAAGGCGTGGTGAGCCGGCCTACATTCAAGTTGTTGCGCATGATGTCGCGGTGGTAGCTGCCCGCCGTATCGAGCAATAGCAAGGTATGACCCGTGGGCGCAGTATCAACCACCACAAATTGTCTTTTGGCTAAACTGATCGCTTTGGAAAAGGCATGGAACACAGCAACCTCCTCCGTGCAAGGTGATTTTAAATCCTCCAGAATCAGTTGACGTGCCTCTTCCGATTGCCCTTTTCCCTTGTGCTCGAGAATCTTATCGGTATATCGCTGAGTTTCTATTTTGGGATCAATGCGCTCAACGGTCAGCGAAGGCGGCAATGCTCCCACCTGATCAATGAAGTCTTGAATGTGCGCTGCAGGGTCGGTGGTGGTGAGGAGTACTTTATGTCCTCTTTGGGCAAGCAATAGCGCAATGGCGGAAGCCGCGATGGTTTTACCAACGCCCCCTTTTCCCATGGTCATAATGAGGCCACTCGTGCGGTTGGCACACAACTCGTCGGTGAGTTCGTCGATGCCTTGCAATTGGAGCGCAGCTGATGCAGAAGATGAAATGTGGTTAGCTGCGATGGATTTTTGTAGCTCGTCATTAAACAGTGAGCGAAGCTTTTCTATTCCCAGAATATTATAGGGAAGCAAGGGGAAGGTTCTCAATGGAAGCACTTTCAAATTGTCGGGAATCGATTGCAGCTGTTCATTTCCCATCGCCTCGATTTTTGTGGCCAGTGGATCGCCTTTGTCCAACGCATGAAAGACGCCATTCAAATACAAGTACTGGTTTTGCATGCCCAGCGCCTGCAGCTCGTGACTTGTTCTGGATGCTTCCTTCAACGAGGCCTTATCGGCGCGGGAGACAATATAATAATGGGTCAATGCGGCATCGCGCAAGCGACTCACCACCGTATGATACCGTTGCTTTCCGCTTTTCAGCGCGGAGGTGGGCCCCAGACACGATGCGCCGTCGGGGTTTTCATCGGTAAAACTCGACCAGGCTGCGGGCAACTCCAACAGACGCAGCGTATGCCCGGTGGGTGCTGTGTCGAATATGACGACATCGTACTGAGCGCCTTCAATTTCGCCCGATACAAACCGGGAGAACTCATCGAAGGAAGCTATCTCTGTTGTGCACGCCCCGGAAAGGTCTTCCCTAATCTTCTTAATTTCTTCTTGTGTGGCAATGCCCTCGAGCGGTTGGGTGACTCTGTTGCGATAGGCTTCCGCCGATTTCTCGGGGTTGATATTGATGGCAAAGAGGTTGGTTGTGCCTTTAACCGCTTGTATCGTTTCATCCACGGGACTGTCCAATACATCTTGCAGATTGGATGCGGGGTCGGTGCTCACCAGTAAAACAGTTTGACCTGCATCTGCTAATTCAACCGCAGTGGCACAGGCGAGCGAGGTTTTGCCCACTCCACCTTTACCGGTGAAGAACATATAACGTGTTGCGGGTTTGCCCATGATGGTGCTTTTCGGTTTTTGTTCCATGCTATGATTGGCAAAAGAAGATTAAACCGTCAAAGCGTTTACTGATGAATGTCTTTCCGTCGCGATTCGTTGATATCGACGCCCCATGAGGGCTCTTAATCATTTCCATTTTGGTTTAACCACGACCCATCGAATTTCCCGTACATTTCGGCATGAGATATTTCCTTTTTTTCTTCTTCTTGCCGTTTGCATCGTTCGGACAGCAAACCATTAATGGAACACTGCAGCATGACGGTTTGACGCGCTCTTACATTCTATATGTACCGGCAAGTTATTCACCCGGAACGCCGGCGCCGTTGGTTCTGAATTTTCATGGCTACACAAGCAATGCGTTTGAACAAATGTTTTACGCTGATTTTCGCCCAATAGCGGATACTGCCGGATTTTTAGTGGTGCATCCTTTGGGAACGCTGGACGCAACAGGTACGACCTATTGGAATTCAGGGTGGGGTGGAACAGTTGACGATATAGGTTTCACGGGCGCATTGATTGATTCTATAGCGGAGGCTTATTCCGTCAATTTGGATCGAGTTTATAGCACGGGCATGTCGAATGGTGGATTTATGAGCTATACGCTTGCATGTTCCCTCAGTGACCGAATTGCAGCCATTGCCTCGGTCACAGGATCCATGAATGTGAATCAATCGCTAACCTGCAACGCACAACATCCAACGCCCGTTTTAGAAATTCACGGCACGGCCGATGAAACGGTTCCTTATGATGGAAGCGCATTTGTAGAGGCAATACCTAATGTCGTAGCTTATTGGGTTGATTTCAATAATTGTTCAGCGACGCCTCAAATTACCGATGTCCCCAATGTGAATGTAATGGATGGCTGCACTGCAGTTCATTCCCTTTATTCAGGAGGAGACAACGGCGTTGATGTGGAACATTATCAAGTAATAGACGGCGGTCATACCTGGCCGGGTTCAACCTTTATAATTGGTGTAACCAACAACGATTTTAGTGCGTCAAAAAAAATATGGGAGTTCTTCATGCAATACGACATCAACGGAAGAATCCAAGCCAATCGCGTGAACGATTTAATGGCGGAAGAGATTTCGGTATTCCCCAATCCGACAACGGATAAACTGGTGATTCAAGGATTTCCACAATCCCTTACAGCTGCGAATTGCAGTGTTGTTTCGGTGGATGGCAAACAAGTTCAGGTCGATGTGTTAGACAATAAGAAACTAGATGCGATTCACTTGGAAAGTGGTATTTACTTTTTACGCATTGCTACCGAAGAGGGCACGTCTACGATACGATTTGTGAAGGAGTAAACTTTCAGATTATTTGGTTGGGTTGTTTTGGAGCTTTAGGAAAGACTCTTTCTCCATCCGATGCGCTGTTTGGTGCAGCATAAAGCCTGACAAAATTTGCCACCCTAGTCTTCAAGTTCTTTACTCACGGTTAATTCATCAAATCCTGAGTGATTTTCAAACTTGTTGTGTATTAGAATCACGCAAAGGCCGAATATTACGGCGGATACAATGAGCAAATTGTTGGTGATACCTTCCACTGTAAATGAAATTCTGATGAGGATGGTTGAGATGATAAATCCGGAATTCCGTATGACCTTATGAAAATGATCGGTATGAAAAAATGAGAAAAGCAGCAGGAACACATCGGTTATAATGAGAATATTAAAGAACTCTTCAAAGAAAATATTATTGACGTTCTTAAGTGAGTTGAGATCGGATGCGTCCGGTTCGATAATGCCCGAGCTCCAACTGATGAGTGAGTATACGGATATGCAAAAGAGCAGGGGAACTAACGCAATAGCCATCCACTTTTTTACATGAACGAAACGGTGTATCCGATGCAATGTTTCCGAGGGAGTATTCGACGAATTCTGTTTCTTTGAATGTGAAATATGGAACAAATAAATCAGTAGAAAAAGGACAAGCGATGTGATTAAGTCAAAAGTAAACTGCAAGTCATTTTTATTGTTGAACCAATTGGCCACTAGATCTAAATTGGATAAGTCTTTAAACAGTCTTCGAAAAACAATCAGCGTAATAATCTCGTATTGCTTCGATACGTAGATGGATGTTGATTTGGGAAGATAATAGATCAGTAAGTACACTTCATAAACAAGGATGAAGGAGAATGGAGTGTAAATCGCGGCAATTGGGTTTACGAACAGATGCGAGGGTTCACTAATTGGAATCAGGTTGAAATGAACACACCCAATAATGAGGAGGTGAAGAATAAAACTGCCGATAGCTACCAGCAAGAAAACGCGCTCGATGTTTCTTTTATTCTTTTCAGAGAGAAAGAATTGATACAAGGATTCTGAGATTTTATTGATTTTCATGATGAGTTAATAAATTATTCTCGCCCCTGTCTATTTTGGCGTTCTGATAAAAATGGATCTGAACTAGAATTTCTGTAGTTCATTTACAACATAGGCAATGCAGTTTTGCTCTTTGTCAAACATAGCGATAATTTCATTCCTTTCTCTTCTGGTGCGATTGAACTGAGAGTACTTTTCGCGACACTTGCTCAAGCCCGGCAAAAACCGCCGAAACTCAATGCGAAGCAGGCTGTCTCAAGCATAACCCAATTTTTGATAGGATTACGAATTGGCTGACTGGCGCTATGCATGTGTTATAGGCGGCTTACTCAAGCTCTTTGCTTTTCAGATCCATTTGTGCGTGAAGGATTCGAACGATAAGAATTTCAGATGCCGAGAGTTTTTTAAATAGTATGATGTGGCGATAGATGAGGAAGCCGCGAATACCTTCTGCAACCTCTTCATACGGTTTGCCTTTTTTGGAATCCAAAGCGATTTCTTGACACGCTTGAATGAGAATCATGTAATACTTGTCGGCCTGTCGCTCCGACCATTCGTTATAAGTGT
>Ga0315899_10009157_pt1 | contig 10621 bp, 7 predicted proteins | sample LakEriMetagenome_2_FD_203518 | JGI IMG/M metagenome (GOLD analysis project Ga0315899, IMG submission 203518) | Freshwater fungal communities from buoy surface, Lake Erie, Ohio, United States - Buoy 4 MA112 | ecosystem: Environmental > Aquatic > Freshwater > Lake | place: USA: Lake Erie, Ohio...
GAACTAACCTCTGCTCCATTTACTTTTGCAGAACCAGGTAGTTATTCAATTGCGGTTAAGGTGATTGACATCTTTGGTAACGACACCACGAGAGTATTTAAGATCAAGGTGAAATAATGGCGCTAAGTCCAGACTTTCCTACGAGCCCATACGCAATTCTTGATCCTAAACTCCGCTGGTATCCAGGTGCCGAGACTGACCAAGCCGAGATAGGAAAGTTGATTCCTCCACTTGTTCAGAAGATTCGAGAAGGAGTTCATGCTTGGCGAGCAGCGGGTTACCCAGGTATTTCTCAGACTTCCTATTCACTTTTGCGTCATTGGTTTCTTGAAGACCACATTTCCATGACGCCAGAGGGCGAAATGAATTTCCAGTATTACTTTGCTCAAAGAGAAGCAGTGGAAACGGCTATATGGCTATTTGAACACGAAGAAGCAAAAACTCCATCATCGCTCATTGGATACACCTCAATCGATTCCATCTCACCAGGCATGTTTGAGGAGAATTGGACTCGTTATGTTTTTAAACTAGCAACAGGTGTGGGCAAGACAAAAGTGTTGTCCCTCTTGATTGCTTGGTCCTATTTTCACAAGCTATATGAAAAAGATTCAGATCTTTCAACTAACTTTTTACTGATAGCCCCAAACATAATTGTTCTAGAACGCTTAAAAGAAGATTTCAATTCGCTAAAGATATTTTCAGCCGATCCAGTTATTCCTGAGAATGGTTTTGAAGGTAAGAATTGGAAGAATGACTTCAATGTCACCCTGCATATTCAGGATGAGATTGGCACCGTTTCTCCGATTGGTAATATCTTCCTCACGAATATTCATAGAATTTTCGAGGGAAAACAAGCACCTGCTAATACAGATGAGAACCTAACCGATTTCTTTCTGGGTCACAAGCCAGTTTCTAGAACTAATGAAGTTGTGATGGATCTTGGAGAGGTAGTTCGGCAAGTAAATGATCTTGTTGTGCTTAACGATGAAGCTCACCATATTCACGATAACAGCTTGGCTTGGTTCAAGGCGATCGAGAACATTGATGCCTCCATGCGACGACGTAACAACGGTAAGGGTCTAAGTATTCAGCTAGATGTGACTGCAACACCACGTAAAGAAAATGGTGGAATTTTCCCTCAAACAGTTGTTTCATACCCACTTGTTGAAGCCATCCGACAAGGTGTTGTTAAAAACCCAGTGCTTCCTGACGAAGCTTCAAGAGCCAAACTAGTGGAGAAACCTTCAGATAAGGTCGCTGAGATTTATTCAGATCATATAAAACTAGGTTTCATAGAGTGGACTAAGTATCGAGATCGCTTTGCTGGTAGCGGAAAGAAGCCGATTCTCTTCGTAATGACCACGACCACGACTGAGGCAGATGAGGTCGCTGAACACTTAGAGCGAACTTATTCTGAACTTACAGACAAAGTCCTTGTAATTCACACAAAGGCGAATGGTGAAATTAGCGAGAGCAATACCAAGCCAGCAGAGCTTGAATTCTTGCGTAAAGCTAGCCGTGAAATCGATAGTCCAGATAGTAAGTATTTAGCGGTTGTATCAGTTCTTATGCTTCGTGAGGGCTGGGACGTTCAAAATGTTGTTTCTATGGTCGGACTTCGCCCTTATTCTGCAGAGAGCAAGATTTTGCCTGAACAAACACTCGGACGTGGACTACGACGAATGTTCCGAGGTGACCCAAATATCCGTGAGTATGTGTCGGTAGTAGGAACACCAGCATTCCTTGAGTTCGTAGAGCAAATTCAAAGTGAAGGCGTAGAACTCGATTATGCCCCAATGGGTGTTGGTACAACTGCTCAAGGTCCATTGATCGTTGAAGTCGAGAAAGATAATGAAAAGAAAGAACCTTCTGAGCTAGAAATTGAATTACCCGTTCTTAGCCGACGCTTAGCAAGAGATGGAAAGAATCTAGAAGATTTAGATGTATCGAAACTCCCAACCCCAAAGCTAAAACTTCGGGAATTTAGCCCTAAAGAACAGCGTCAGATAGTCTTTAGAGATATCGATACAAATGAAGTTGTTTGGCAGACTGATTTAGATGTCGATGTGATTCCAACAGGCCAAGCTGTAATTGGATTCTTGTCTGACCATATTCTGCGCCGCCTACGTATGGTCGGTGGCAGAGACATCATGTTCGGAAAGATTAAGGAATATATAAGAGACTGCCTCTTTGAGACCCCTGTTAATCTTGAAGACCAGAACGTTCTAAGAAATCTCTCTGAACCCGAGGCCCGTAAAGCTTTGGTAGATAGCTTTACTGAGGCAATAAATGCGCTAACTATTACCGACAGAGGGACTTCGAAGGTTGTTAGCACAATTAAGCTTTCTCAGGCAAAGCCTGCAGTAGTCCCTAATCAGGAGTATGTCGTCTCAAACAAGACGCTCTTTAACCGTGTGATTGGTGACAGCATGCTTGAGCTTCATTTCGCCCAATACCTAGATCGAGCTCAAGATGTACAAGCATTCGCAAAGAACATGTTCAATATTCACTTCAAGATTGAATATGTGAATACCAAGGGCGAGATAGCAAATTACTATCCTGATTTCTTCGTAAGAACTAATCCTGAGCATCTATATATCGTGGAGACGAAGGGTGTAGAAGATCCTGATGATGGAAAGAAATGGAATCGATTGGTGCAATGGTGCAAGGACGCCACGGCCGCAGATTCACAAGGCCGCGAATTTAAGCCGCTATACATAACTGGTGATAATTTCTCTGAATGGTCAGGTCAGATCTCTCATTTTGAGAGATTTGCAGAACTTTTAAAGAACGAAAAGCCAATTACATCGCAACTCAACTAATTTCACACCCACTACTTCCCAACCTGCCTCAACCCCCGCAGTGCTCTCGGAGTGATCTTGCCACCGAAAGTTCCGCGCTTGGGAGTTGTGATAAAGCCGATTTCCATGGCAGTGCTCACGCATTCGCCGATGAATTCTTCGGGGAGGACGAGTTCGTAGGCGAGGTCGATAACGGGGATTTGTGAACCGGTGAGGACTACGCGGTTATAGAGCCAAGCGATTTCAAGGAGGTATTCATCGCTATCGCTATCGGGTGCAAGGTTGCGGGCGCGTTCGAGTGCGAAGTCCATGTGGGGAATCTATGCGTGGGGTGTGACATGAGGAGAGAATGCGAAAACCCCGCCATTGCAAAAGTAGCTACTTCTTTTTGAAGCCAGAAGGGCACTTTGGATTTACTGCGGTGACTTTTTTGGTGGTTTTACCCTTGATGCAGGTAATAGTTTTTTTCTTGGGCGCAACTACCTTGGCGGTTTGTTCGGGTTCTTTAAAGCTGATGGCTAACTGTGGCGTGGAGTAAGTAAAGCCGTAGGCCCGTAAGTTAATCCAATCGTTTTTGGCGTCATATTTGGAAGTCACAGTTGCTATTTTTGAGGTGCCATCTTGGTATGAGATCTCCACTTTGGCATAGCCGGCAGCGATGGCGGGGTTGATGCCCCACCAATCGCGGGCGCGAGTGCCTTTGACTTTAAGTTCCATCCAACCTTGGATCTCGTTTCCGAATTCATCAAAGTGCGCGTTACCGACTTTTACAATAATTTGCTGTGACTCACGATCAAAGCGGAAATCATTTAGGCACCACCAACCGTTGGTACCAAGGATCACATCATCGGGGCGAGTCTCGGTGGTCTTTTTTCCTGCATCCTTATAGATCAGATTGATTGCAATATTACGTTGGGTTGATTTTGCGCGAAGTAGATTTGATTCGCAGACTTGATCGCCGACCTTGGCAGACGGGCTATTTTCAGGAATTCCTTTTATGGTGATGAGATCGCCAACGATAGTAATTTGGGGATCACGCACGTTGGATAAGACCCATTTAACACTTTTCGACATACCAGTGCTCTTGATGAGGAATTCAAAGAAATAGCCTTCCGGCAGAGAGCTTTTATCTTGATCGTTACTTATTGTGTTGATCTGCAAACTATTAGCCATCAGATGTACATAGGCGTTGATTATGTTACTGCCGTCTGTGTTGGTGACTCCTTCAGGGAGCTTCCAGAAGTTGATCGATGGACCTTTGAGATCTTTTATATATGCGGAATTCTCAATTGATTCGCCATTCGCTGTTTGTGTGATGAGCCAATATTGAACGGCCTTGCTAAATTCGAAACCTTCGAGCGGTTGATAGGTAAGTGCGCCCACCAAAGTGTTATCTAATTTGTAGAGATTGATGCCCTGGGTGCAATCGTTGGTAATTCCCAATTCGGCGTTGCACGGAGCCCACATTCCATAACGAACATCGGTCAGACCGCTCTGCGGCCACCATTTTGGTTCTGGTGGCATCGGGAAGGCATCGGCGGCGCTAACTGGGGTGAGCGAGGAGCCAGTCAGAAGTGAGGCCACTAAAAAGAGGCAAGCCACCTTTAATTTCATACGCTAACAACCGTTCTTTGGCCACGATTTTATGCACCAACTTCAATGCTGGGAGTTTAATTGAGAGTTCGTGCTCTATCTAGGGATGTTGGCCATTCGATTTTTGCGCCGAGTTTTTCGGCAGCGTGTAACGCCCATCTTGGATTACGTAGCATTGCGCGGGCTAGGAAGACAGCATCGGCTTGGCCGGTGTCGGCTTGTTCGGGTTCGGTGATGAGGCCGACGGCTGCGGTGAGGATCTTGGATTCGGTGCGGATGGATTCGGCAAAGGGGACTTGGAAGTTTGGTTTGGCATCTATTTTCGCGTTATGAATTGCGCCGCCGGATGAAGTGTCGATTAAGTCAAGGTCGCGTATACAAGCGAGATTAGGATGAGTCGCAGCGTGTCGTTGTATTGATCAGGCTGAAAGAGTAAATTCGATTTATGAGTAAAAATCTGCAGATAAGATCAGCGTTATTTCTAATTGCAATACTTGTTGTGCCATTTACCTTCTATTTCGCCTACCAAAATTACACTATCGGATTTAACGGATTTAGTACGTTTAGTTCAACTTTTGATTACGTTTCTGCCGATTCGATAACCTTCCTTGCCGCAGGGGCGTATTTATTTGTGTTCTTTGCCTTAATAGTCAAGAAAAATGTAAATCTTCGCGTATTTCTTATCTACATATCTGCACTTTTTGAATTGATGATGATTCTGGATCTTTCTAAGACCTTTCTAGGTCAAGGATTTTCAATTCTGAATACCTTTAAAGGGGTATTTTATAGATCACCCGATGTCGCTCCATTACAACTCTTCAATTCAATGGCGTTAATTTTATGGACTGTTCTGATTTATCAAGAACGACAATGGTTTATTGCTAAAGTTAGAAATCTACTTTCAGCATTTAAAAGTAATGGGGAAGTAGAACGCAAGCGATTCGAACCTATGAAAAACGCTTTTGCAAGCATTATTGTATTAATTTCAATTGCAGTTGCAGTATTTCAAGGAACGAATTCTTATAAATCATATTCGGATGCGGCTAAACTTTATGAAGTTGGTTTTAATGTCGAGTTGTTTTTCATCGCCATAAATCTCATTCTTACTATACCTGTTGTAATTCTCTTTGCTTTAATACCGCTACTTTTTCTCTTCGATACGAGGAAAATCTGGTTATCTGAGTTTCATACTTTGTCCAGCAGCCTTACAGACTTTAAACTGAGCACCTACATCACTAGAGTCGTTTCCGGTTATCTGTATTGGTTTTACACGGTAATCGTAGTTGCAACATTAGCGCTGACCGCGCCAATGCTCACTGTAGTTACTTACTTAAGTACAGCTGCAGGTTTAGAGACCGGATTTAAGCCACAGCTGGCGCTGATTATTGTTGGTATTCCAGCGCTATCGTTGGCTATTGGTTACATCGTGGTTTTACTCATAAGAATTGTCTTTGAACTTGCGGTTGCGTTGGTTCATATTGCTGAGAACTCTCGAGTTCGGAATTAGCCAAACCTCATCAATCCTTAGGCTCCCCAACCTGCCTCAACTTCCGCAGCGCATCCTGCGTGATCTCGCCACCGAAAGTTCCGCGCTAGGGAGTTGTGAGAAAGTCGATTTTCATGGCAGTGCTCACGCATTCGCCAATGAATGCTTCGGGGAGGACGAGTTAGTATTTACTTCTATTAATTAAGCGTTCGCGCCCGATCTAGGGAATGTGGCCATTCGATTTTTACGCCGAGTTTTTCGGCAGCGTGTAACGCCCATCTTGGATTACGTAGCATTGCGCGGGCTAGGAAGACAGCATCGGCTTGGCCGGTGGCAATGATGCTTTCGGCTTGTTCGGGTTCGGTGATGAGGCCGACGGCTGCGGTGAGGATCTTGGATTGGGTGCGGATGGATTCGGCAAAGGGGACTTGGAAGTTTGGTTTGGCATCTATTTTTGCGTTGTGGATGGCGCCGCCGGATGAAGTGTCGATTAAGTCAACGCCAAGTTCTCTAAGTTGTGTGGAAAGTTTTACGGAATCGGTAATGTCCCAGCCGCCTTCGGCCCAATCAGATGCTGATAAGCGAACGAAGAGCGGTGTTGTGTCGGGAATTGCTTGGCGGATTGCTTTGGCAGTTTCGAGTAAGAAACGTGTGCGGTTTTCAAAGCTGCCGCCGTATTCGTCGGTGCGGTGGTTCATAAGTGGTGAGAAGAATTGGTGGAAGAGATAACCGTGCGCGGCGTGGATTTCGATAACATCGAAGCCGACTTTGACTGCTCGCTTTGCTGCTTCTGCAAATTTAATTGTGAGTTCATTTATTTCAGCGATGGTTAGTGCGCGGGGGATTGGATAACCTTCAAAGGCAGTGGCAGATGAAGATGTGGCTTCCCATCCGCCTTCATCAATTGTGGCCATGCGGTGGTCATCCCAAGGGCGCATCGTTGATGCTTTGCGACCTGCGTGCGCTAATTGGATTCCGATCTTTACTTTTTGTGAATGTGCGAAGTCGATAACTTCTTTAAAACTATTTGCGTGTGCATCATCTTCGATTGAGGGGCAACCGATTGAGATGCGACCTTCGGGGATAACGCCAGTTGCTTCAACCATGATTAGGCCGGGTGCGCCGGTGGCGAAGGCGCCGAGGTGAGCGCGATGCCATTGGCCGATGTGGCCGTTGGTTGCTTGATATTGGCACATTGGAGAAACCCAGACGCGGTTTTGGAAAACGGTTTCGCGGATTTTTAGTGGGGTAAAGAGCGCGCTCATGTAGTGATCATAAAGGGGAACCTTGCTAAACTCTTCATATGTTAGGAATGCGATCACCATTATCAAAGGCTGCAGGAGGTCTGGCGATCGTCTTTGCCCTTTTCTCCACGGTCTTTGTAATCGCACACAATTGCCATAGCAATCAGAGCCCAGCAGCCGTCGCAACTCACACCACTACTGGTCACGGTCACTCCAGTCACGGCAGTGAGAACGCTGTGGGTGGATCGCTTGAGTCATCACTTCTCAAAGAAATAAGTACGGGAGTCTTCTTCCTGGTATTGATTCTCGGGGGTAAATTCTTACTAAAAGTATTCTCGGTGCGATACCGAATAAAGTCTTCATCTTTTTGGAGTACTCCTAAGTTGCTCCTTTATAAAAGATATTTGAGTTTTGGACTCACCCAGCCCCAGTTAGGCATATTCCGAATCTAGAAGTTCTCTCTCCATAATCCATTTTCCAGGAGAAGAGGAATTTCTATGTTTAGATTTTTATTTGCATTTGTATTGATACTGGGACTTAGTCCGGGGGTAGCTTCTGCTGCGCCAACGCTTGAAAGTGCCCAACGCAACGTTGATCGCTTGCGTACTTTGGCTGCTGAAAAATTTGAAGCTGCGAACGAAGCCGCAATTCGCATAAAATCTCTGGAACGCGAAAATGAGGCGCTGGAGAGCCGTGAGGCGCTTTTGCGCAAGGAGTTAAGCGCAGCCAGCACGGCTTTATCACGCATAGCCATAGCCAATTACAAAGAAGGTGGGCTAGGCGAAGGATTGAAACTTCTATTCTCAACTGATCCGACTCAGTATCTAGCCGACGCTGGAACTATGGATCTTTTCACCCGAAACTATTCAAGACAGCTACGCGAATTTGCAGCAACTCGTCAGAAAGTTGAAGCTTCCCAACTCGTTGTGGCGGATAAAACTGCACTTTTGCGAGCAGAGCGAGAGAAACTCAATAGACAAGTAGCAAATGCAAAAGCTGATTTGGCGAAAGCGGAGAAGATCCTTAAGGGATTAAAGAAAGAGGATCGCGAACGTCTAGCAAGAGAAGAGGCTGAACGAGAAAGTAAAATTCTTACCGAATCCAAGAAATATGCTGCGAGCTACAAAGGTGATAACTCGCGTGGATCTATTGCACTTAAATATGCGCTGAAGCAGGTTGGAGATGTATATGTCTGGGCAGCTGCTGGCCCAACACGCTGGGATTGTTCAGGTTTAACTATGCGCGCATTCCAACAGGCAGGGGTGTCGCTCCCACACTCATCACGTATTCAAATTAGATACGGCAAATCCATTTCATCGAGTTCATTAAAACCGGGTGACTTACTTTTCTTTGGAAGACCAATTAGCCACGTCTCAATATATATGGGTGGCGGAAAAATGGTGCAGGCGCCACGACCTGGAAAGCGCGTGGAAGTTGTGAACTTTACAAAGATATTTGGAAAGAAACCATTTGTCGGGGCGAGAAGAATATGAAGTTAGTTCCAGTCGCAGCACTTCTACTAGTCGGTGGACTACTTATACCGGTACAACCATCTTATGCAACGAACCATAAACCCACTCTCGCTCAAATTGAAGCAGCTAAAAAAGCTGAAGCCGCTAAGAAAAAAGTAGCAACAGATGCATTGAAAAAATTAGAGAAAGCACGGGGTAACCTGAGAGCTTTGACCGAAATTGCAAATAACGCGCGCGCAAAATTTATTTTGGCGCAGAGTCAGTTAGTTACTGCGACAAAGAAATCTAACGCCGCTGAGGCTGCATATAAAGAAGCATCTGCTTCAGTTGCTTTCACTCACCGCGAAATCGGTAAGTTGGCGGTTCATGCGTATAGGTCAGGTGGACAGTTAGAGGATTTTGAAGCGGTGCTGAGTGCATCTGGTCCGCAGGAGATTATGGATCGACTTTCGACAATTGAGAACTTAGGCGCAAAGAATAAAACTGCTTTAACGCGTTTTAAGGCAGCAGAAGAGATCGCGCAGGCGGCAAAAGTAGTTGCAGATAAAGCAAAAGAAGAGCAACGCGTTGTAACAGAGCGCGTAGCTTCAGCAAAGAAAGAAGCCGATGATGCAAAATCGGCACAACAGAAAGAAGTTGATAAGCTGCAAGCTGTACAAGATAAATTGCAGCGAGAATTGGCATCGGCCAAAAAAGTTCGAATTACGCTGGAACAGCGTCGTCAGTTGGCTCTCTTAGAAGAAGCGCGGGCAAACGAGGCAACGAAAGTCACCGGTCAATCTAAAATTTGGCGCACAGGTGGACCCTCCGGCGTAAGCGGCACAAGAAGTTCAGAGGCAATGCGCCTAAAGGCGGTCGAATTCGCGAAGCGACAAGTATTAGCTGGCAAACCATATGTGTGGGGAGATGAAGGCCCCAATACCTTTGATTGCTCAGGACTTGTTTATGCAGCCTACAAATCTGCCGGATTGGGTTGGCCGATTTGGGATCGACTTAACTCAAGTTTGTATTACACATATGTAAAACAGATTCCACTATCAGAGATGCAACCTGGCGATCTCCTCTTCTACTCTTACAAGGGAACTGTAAGCACCATTCATCACATGAGCATTTATGCTGGAAATGAGATGATGTGGGAAGCCCGATCTACCAAGAGTGGTCTTCGTTTTTCAAATATCTACAGCATGGATGGTCTGATGCCATATGCAGGGAGAGTGTGACAAATGAGAAAGTTATTTAAATTGAAGGTTATGGCTTGTGTAGTTTTCACTTCTACACTTTTTACTCCATCATCGGCGATTGCATCTGGCCAGAGCATCGGCACGCTCTCCCATATTCATAGCGTGCGCGCTTTTGGCGATCAAGTAATTTTAGGAACTCACGAAGGTCTCTTTAGGTATATAGATCAGAAAACTGTGCAGAAAATGAGTCCAGAGAATTTTGATGTGATGGGCTTGGCAGTTTTTGGAGAACGACTATTTGCAAGCGGACATCCGGGTCCAGGATCCAAGTTACCTGAACCTGTTGGTCTTCTTATATCCAATGATCGCGGTAAGACCTGGAAGAAGTCTGGCCTACAAGGAGAAGTTGATTTTCATCTCTTAGAAAGTGGTGGCGCAGATATGTATGGCGTTGACTCTGGAAGCGGAAACTTGCTGTATTCGAAGAATGCTGGAAAGAGTTGGGTTAGTCGTGGCAAGAGCGCCTTTGCCGATATCGCCGTTAATCCAGTCAAGGTTGGATCTGCACTAGCGTTGCGCAATGGTAAGTTGATTTCGACCCAGAACTCTTTCGCAAAAAGCAGCGATGTAAAGTCGTCATTGAAAATCTCTTCATTGGATTGGATTAAAAATAGTCTTCTTGCCACTTCAGGTAAGAGCCTCTACAAGTCAGATAATTTAGGTAAGAGCTGGAAAATGGTAAGTAATTTTCCAGAGGCGGTCTTGTCGGTGACTCAATCCGAAAAGATCATTATTGTTATCTTGAGCACTTCTCTCTATAAGTCTGTCGATGGGGGAAAGACTT
>Ga0315899_10009158_pt1 | contig 10619 bp, 7 predicted proteins | sample LakEriMetagenome_2_FD_203518 | JGI IMG/M metagenome (GOLD analysis project Ga0315899, IMG submission 203518) | Freshwater fungal communities from buoy surface, Lake Erie, Ohio, United States - Buoy 4 MA112 | ecosystem: Environmental > Aquatic > Freshwater > Lake | place: USA: Lake Erie, Ohio...
CGCATGCGTGTGGGTGCCAGCTATGGATCGCTGGATAACTATCCTTGCGGAGTGAATGTTGTGGGTGAATTTGAGGATTATGGAATTACACTGCTTCGGGATAACTCCAAACCAGAAATTACATTGCTGGGTGGAGATACCATCTACGTAGAAAAGATCGGTACAGCAGGTGGCTGCTGGGCTGAAGCTAAGAAAACGACTTACATGGGCGAAGACGGCCATGAGGGCGATTTGACGGACAGTGTAAAGATTAGCGGAACATTCAATTGCAGTGTGGCCGGAACCTATAAACTGGAGTTCAACCTCACCGATGCATCGGGCAACCAGGCAGATAAAAAGACGCGCTTACTGATTGTAGAGAATGACCGTACCCGTCCGTCCATCACGCTTCGCGGAAAGGCGCTGGAAAATATTGAGCAGTGCGGAACATTCTATGATTCATTGGCCACTGCATTCGATAAGACAGACGGAAACCTAACCGATTCAATCAAAGTGATTGGCAGTGTGAATACCAATGTGATTGGGGATTATGTACTGACCTATACGGTAAAAGATAAAGCCGGATTGACAGCGTCAGTTAAAAGAACAATCAAGGTTCGCGATACCAAAGGTCCCGGTATATTTATCGGGGGCAGCCGTATACTCGATAGTCAGGTTGTACAGGTGCAGATAGGAACCATCTTCACCGATTATGTATATGCAGAAGACGATTGCAACGGGTATACAGAGATTCGTAAAATGCCGGGAGCTAAGGGGACTGTGAACGCTACCGCGAAGGGATCGTACCCAACACGGTATTTTGCTACCGATATCAATGGAAATGTATCACCGGAGAATGGATACACGCTTATATACAAGGTTGATGACTTTGTGGCCCCTGAGATAGAGCTGAATACACAGGATACAATCTATCATGATGTGAAGACTGATTACGTTTCACGCAGCGTAACCATCCGCGAGAATTACTCATCACCTCTATTGGTGAAGACTTCCAAGAGCAGCAATGTGAATGAGAATGTTTTGGGTGTGTATCAGGAGGTGTTCACGGCAGAGGATGAGAGCGGTAATAAGGCCATCAGAACCCGTGTGGTGAAGGTAGTGGACCGCACAGCCCCGGATTTGCTGGGCGGCAACATCACAACCTGCGTGGGTGACCCCTTCTGGGCGATGAGCGGCCTTCACGTTATCGATAACTACTACGACTCAGCCGCGCTGATGCCCAGGGTGAAAGTGGTAAGCCACAACGTGAATATCTGGGTAAAGGGCATTTACTTCATTAATTATTCACTGACAGACCCAAGCGGTAATGCATCCAAAATGATTAGCCGTGACGTGCACGTGTTGCCTCAGGGAGAATGCTCCAGCACTTATTCAGGGGTTAGTAATTTAACCGCTGACGGTATCCGGGTATACCCCAATCCTACCGCAGGTACGGTACAGATAGATGCCGGTAAACTGAAAAGCAGCATAACTGCTGTGGAAGTGTGGGACAACAGTGGTCGCATGCTGCACAGTGTAAAATCTACAGGAAATATAACCACCTTGCAGCTGAATGCATACGCAGCGGGTGTATATACCCTGAAAATTAAGACTGCAGACCGCACTTGGGTTAAACCGATCATATTGAATAAATAATTGATTGCACCATAGGCAAAAGAAAAACCCGACAATTTATTGTCGGGTTTTTCTTTTAGATGCTAACCCACAGAAACTTCTTTAAAACCCTAGCTTTCCTATAGTTGATTATTTGGCTATGAGCCGCTATGTTAACTACGTATAATAAAATGTGAAGTGCTACCGGTGTTTTGCTCCAGGATGACCTCTTTTTGGCCTATAACGGCATTTTTAGAGCCCTCAGTTGCATTGTAAATGGTAATAAGTTCTACCAATGCTGTAATTCGGGTTTCAAGACCCAGTTTTTCCATTTCAGCAATCAGGTGTTGCATTTTGTTCTCATTGCTGTCTGCCACAAAACTGAAACTGATGGCAGAGTTTTGAATAATATTACATCTAACCTTGAAATTGGCTAGCAGTCGAAAAATATGTTCCAGGTTTTGTTCCACAATAAAGGTAAAATCACGGGTTTTTAATTCAACCAGAACCTGATCGTTTTTGAAAATATAGCATGGAACTGAAAGCGCTTCGCTGTGGTTGCTCACACGAGTACCTTCATGCAGGGGGTGAATAAATGACTTAACCAGCAGCGGAATGTTTTTAGCCATTAGGGGCTGTATGGTTTTGGGATGGATAACCGAAGCACCGTAATAGGCCAGTTCAATGGCATCAGAATAGCTTAGGTGTGGAATGAGTATGGCGTTTTCTATTTTTTTAGGGTCTGCATTCATTACCCCGGCCACGTCCTTCCAAATGGTTACCGATTCAGCATTGAGGCAATAGGCGAATATGGCAGCCGAATAGTCGCTGCCCTCACGCCCAAGCGTGGTAGTCTCATTAAGTGGGCCTCTGCCGATAAATCCCTGCGTAATTACCGGATGCCTTTCCGCAAGCGGCTTTAGTTTTTTGGCGATTATTTTTTCGGTTTCATCCCATTGTATGCGCGCATCCCTGTAACGGTCGTCGGTAAGTATAAAATTACGGCTGTCAATCCACTGGTTTTTTATACCCATGTTCAGCAAATAATGGCTCACAATTTTTGTGCTGATAAGTTCACCAAAAGAAACAATCTGATCGTAAACGAAATCATATTCTTCGGGCTGTACCGGTGTTTCCGCCAGGCATTCCAGTTCCAGAAAAAGATTTTCGATATCATTGGTCATGGCAGTGGAATTAGAAGTTTCCAGATGGGTAAGAATGGAATAATGATAATCTTTTAATTCTTTGATCAGCGTAGCTGTTTCGCCGGTGCTATGAACACATGCATTGACGATTTTCTCTAAATGGTTGGTGCTTTTCCCCATAGCGCTAATAACCACGACCAGGTTCTCTCCGCTGTGGTCAGTGAGTATCTTGGCTACGTTTTTAACACCATCGGCATCTTTAACTGATGCACCGCCAAACTTGAATATTTTCATTTTATTTGGGAAAGACGAACTGCCTGTTGTTTTTTTGCAAAGTTAATTATCAAACTACCCCAAATACGAAATAATTTATGGCACTAAAAGGATTGGTTACGCTGGAACAATTTATTGTGGATCAGCAGGCGTTATATAAGGATGCAACCGGAGCATTCAGCAAAATGTTTCGAGCGTTGGAGCTGGGGGCGAAAATGGTAAACCGAGATGTGAGAAAGGCCGGTCTGGTAGATATTTTGGGAGATATGGGTTCCATGAATATTCAGGGAGAGTATCAGAAAAAGCTGGATGTAGTGGCCGATACTACTTTTATAGAAGTGTTGAGCAGGTGTGGTGAAGTTTGCGCTGTGATCAGCGAAGAACAGGATCATGCCATATTTATTGAAGGTTGTGAAAACAAAGAATATTATGTGGCAATTGACCCGCTGGATGGCAGTACCAATATTGATGTAAATGCCAGCATTGGTACCATATTTTCAATTTACCGCAGAAAAGATACTGCGCATGCTCCCAAAACAGAAGATTGTCTTCAGCGTGGCTCTGAGCAGATAGCAGCCGGTTATTTTTTATATGGCACAAGTACCATGCTGATTTACACCACCGGCAATGGGGTAAACGGATTTACCCTTGATGATACCTTGCAGGAGTTTTGTCTTTCGCACGAAAATATTCGCATTCCTAAGGGTGGAGCCATCTTTTCTTTAAATGAAGGTAATACTTCTGATTTCCCGGAAGGGGTCAGGCAGTATGTAGCATGGTGTAAAGAAAAAGACAAGGCAACAGGCCGACCCTACGGAGCCCGCTATATTGGTAGTCTCATTGCAGATGTGCACAGAAATTTATTAAGGGGCGGTATATTTATTTACCCGGGAACCGAAAAGAAACCCAGCGGAAAGCTTCGCCTGATTTATGAGTGTAATACCATGGCATTTATTGTGGAGCAGGCCGGCGGTATGGCCCATTCAGGGCAGGATCGAATTATGGATATTCTCCCCACTGAATTACATCAGCGCTCACCGTTATTTATCGGCAGCACAGAAATGGTAAACCAGGCCCTTGAATATCTTCATCGTTTTTCCTGATTAGTTATCCAGTACATCCAGTAAAACCCTGAAGGTTTTAACATCCTTTCCGGGGAACACAACTGTGCTCATATAGGAGATTAGCTCTTCTGCCATTTTTCTTCGTGTGAAACGGTCTGAGGTGGGGTTTTCTCTATTGAGCAGCTGTTGCAGTATAATGCTATTGTTTACTTCGGTAAATCCTCCCGACCAGCCCGTTTCCATAAACTGTTTGTTTTCCTGTATTGAAATAGCATGCCCTGCCGATTCGCATAATTGAATCATAAAGCGATGCAGAAACCATAAATCGGGTTCACTATTGCGATAAAGGCGCGAGAAATCTGTTTTCACAGACAAAAAAAGGTTTTCATCGGGCATGGCATCCGGCAGGGTATTTCGGATTAGTTCTGTGCATATCAGGGCCATGTTATTGGATAGAAAGTCTTCGCGCATGAACGGTTCCGCCGCTTTGATTTCCTTAGCCCTCAGCAGGTTTTGTTTTTCTGAATGGTAAAATACAATTTCCAAAAACGTACCGGGCCTCAGTAAGGCACTTTTCCCTTTTTTGCCTTGCACACCGGAAAAAATAAATGACAGAATGCCGTGAGACTGACAAAAAAGATGCACTACGGCTGAATTTTCGCCGTAAGAAATTTTATGTAAAACAAGGGCATCTGTTTTTACCAGCATCAGTCAATCCAGTCGGCAACGAAAAGGTTGGTTGCCCTGCCGCCACCATTATTTCTGTTTGACGAAAATACCAATTGTTTTCCATTGGGCGAAAACATGGGGAAGGAATTGAATATGCTTTCAGTGGTGATTTGTTCCAGATTGCTTCCATCTTCGTTAATCATGTAAAGCTGGAAGTCATATCCACGGGTACTCCTGTGGTTGCTGGAAAATATGATTTTCTTATTGCCAGGATGATAAAAAGGTGCCCAGTTTGCTTTACCCAGGGAAGTGACCTGTTTAAGATCTGATCCATCTGCGTTTATGGTATAGATTTCCATGTTAGTGGGCTCTACCAGATCCCTTGCGAGCAGTTCTGTATATTTTTTGATTTCTTCCTCGGTTTTGGGTCTGCTGCTGCGAAACACAATCTTTTTGCTGTCGGGACTGAAAAATGCCCCACCATCGTAGCCAAGGCCAAAAGTGAGTTGCTTTTGGTTTTTACCATCTATATCCATGATCCACAATTCCAGATCGCCACTTCGGGTGCTGGTAAAAACTATTTTCTTACCATCAGGGGAAACCGTCGCCTCAGCATCATATCCTGGGGCAGATGTGAGCTGATTTTTGATTTTTCCAGTAAGGTCTGATACAAAAATATCATAGCTTTTATACAAAGGCCATACATAGGCGCCTTTGGATTCAGGGGGCAGGGGACAGGATTTGTTGTCCAGATGTGTGCTGGCGAACAGCACGTGCCTGTTGTCTGGCATGAAATAGGAACATGTGGTTCTACCTTCGCCGGTGCTTATGAGATTGGGCCGATAGGCAGAATCGCCAAAATGTTGCAGTTTGGCTGTGAATATCTGGTCGCATTGCAGTCCCCATGCCGGATTATTACTTTGAAAGGTAAGTTGTTTACCATCAAAACTCCAGTATGCCTCAGCATTGTCACCCCCGAAGGTAAGTTGGCGAATATTTTTAAGATGTTTCTCATCCTTTCCGGATGGCAGGTGTTTCACGTTTTTATTGATGGCACAGCCCGAACACAAGAGGCCTGTGAGTATCAAAAATCTTAAATAAAGCATTTGTTAAAAAGGACTTGCAAAATTAGGGTTTATCAGACGATCAAAGAAGGTTACCCCGGTTTATTTCAACAATTCCCACGCGATTTTTGGGAAGCCCTTCTCGCCTTTATCGTTATAAAAATCAACGAAACGCATTTTGAAGTAGTTCCCCTTGGCATCCAGAATAATGAATATCTTCTTTTGATTAACCGTGTATTTATTGGCGGTCAGACTCCATGTTTTCCAGTCGTAACCTATCTCATTGAGATAATTGCTTAATACCAGTGATTTGGCATAGTTCAAATCAATCAGATTAAAGTCAATTACATTATTTAGTTCCAGTACCTTTACTTTATTAGGGTTGGTCAATACGCCCCTGAGAATGTAGGGCATGGTGGTTCCAAGGGTTTCTTCCGTAACGGTTTGCTTGTAGGTGGTAATCACCATGTCCCAGTTATCTCTGTTAAATGGTTCGTTATAAACTTCTTTTTCCGAGGAGAAGTTGTAGTACGCATAATTGTATTCGTTTTTAACATTGATAAATACATCATTTTGGGGTACTGTATCCGTTAAAAGACCCCACTGAAAGTGGTAGGAAGAACCCTCACGGCCAAGCAGTCTGAGTTTGATAAATTTTTTGTTTCCAAGAGAATCTGCACCGCGATTAATAATGTAAATCCTGTTCTTAGGTTTTGCTTTACCCATCTGATAACTTTCCCAGCAGCCGGAAAATGAGAGAGAGTCGGGGTGTCCGTTAGGGTTGTCAAAAGTCCAGGTGTAGCGGTTGATGTCTATTTGCCGAATGTCTTTAAAATCAGCGTTTTCAATGTAGGTAGCTGAAAAACCGATATGCTTACCGCAGTTCAATACAATGCTGTTTTGTTCGCTTAGTGAAAATCCTATATCCCACAGGCCAAACGGATTGGATGCGGTCTTCTGTGTGGCAAATTCAAACCATAGCTGGTTTTCGTAATTTTCGCCCATGGCAAAGGTGGCAGACTGTGTGCCAACAGGAACTTCCGGTGCAATGTAGAGCGGTTCGTCCTTCTCGCAGGAAGCCAGGCACAGCAATACTATTATGAGACCAACCCAGTATGTATTACTCCCCCTCATTTTATATCGTAGCTTAATCTTAAAAACAGGGTTCTGCCCGGGGTTATTGTAACATTCATGCCCTGCTCAGAGTGTGGAGTCAGATTTCTGCGGGTAGAAGCCAGTGTAGTTACGCCCAGGATATTTTTAACCCCCATGCTTACGTGCAGGTTAGCTTTTGGAAATGCTTTCTGGGCGGTTAAGTCCAGTAGGTAAAAACCCGCTGTGCGATATCGCTGATAGTTTTCCATATATCCTACAGTGGGGCTGGTATATCTGCTCATCAGGGATATGGCAGCTCTTTGTTTTGCAAATTTACGGGTAAAGTTGAATGCAAATTGACCATTGATGTATGAACGTTGATTTACCGTGTCTGCCTGTTCCAGCAAATCATAAACGGTGAGCAGTGTACCTGACATTTGCATGGAATATCTGGAATTATGGAACTCGAAATTAGTGCTTAATCCCTGAGATCGAAATCTTCCAATGTTGATATAGGTATAATAGTTGGTATTGAAATCAATGAGTGCCAGGTTGATTTTGTTTCTGATAATATTATTAAACAACGAAAAACTGAAAATGGCGCCGGAAGTGCTGGAAAAGGGGTGTCGATAATCAAAAGACAGGATAAAATTATCGGATATTTCTGCTTTTAAACTATCGTTTCCATGAACATTGTGGCTCATATCCACAAAATAGAAATTCAGTTCTTTGAGTGAGGGTGCCCTGAAACCTTTGGCATAGCTGCCTCTGAAACACAAATGTTTCGACAAGTTGTATTTTACCTGAAGCGAAGGAATCAGCGGGGCCAGGGTTGCACGATTTCCAAATACGGAGGATAGAATTGGGTTGCCGAATCTGGAATTATGCAGAATGCGAAGGGAGGGGCGAATTTGCCATTCTTTACTGGGTGAAAATTCCATGGATCCAAAAACTGCGAGGTCGGTTATCCCAGGTAGGTCAGCCGGTATGCGTTTTCCGGTTGCCGTTTCTCTCACAAAATCATAGCCAGCAGTCCAAGAAATCGCCTTGGCTGGATTGCTATTGGTATAGACGCCTCGGGAATTTACCATCGTGAAAATGGAGGTGTCCTGATCTTCTGGTCTATAGGGTGTTTCGGCTCCTGTAACAAGATTGCGCTTTAGGGTATTCTTGGCCCTGTTGAAGTAGTTGAACGCATTTTGCCACTCAAACCGGCTGAAAGCATTAATTTTAAACACCGAATGAAGCGTGTTGTCCAGTCTGGTAGTGTAGTAAACTGAATTATAGCCGGTAACATTGGCCAAACTATATTCGGCATCACTGCGGTCTGAGAGTTTTTCCTGAAAAACAGAAGATGTAAGCCGATGATGGCTGTTTTGGGTGTTTAAGAAAAGTGACGCATCCGCAAATTGCTTGGTTTTTGGTTTCCAGTCAAAGCTGCGGGTTTGCTTATCAAAATCCCTTCCTGAGAAAAAATGCCGGCCTGCATTGATGGTAATTGGCATTTTTGATGTAATCCTTCCATTGACATTAACGTCGTAGTTAAAATTACTTACCGCCGACATGTAGTCGTGAAAGACATTGAGCCGCGAGTTAAAACGCCGATTAGACGGGTTTTTGGTGATAATATTGATGACACCTCCCAGGGCATCTGTTCCGTAAACAACGCTCATGGGGCCTTCAATGATTTCAACCCTCTCCACATTGCTGAGGATGATTTGACCCAAATCTACATTCCCATTGATTCTTCCGATGACCGGAATGCCATTGATCAATATTTTGATGTCTTGTCCTCCAATGCCCTGCATGATGGCGTTGCTACCCATAACAGCGTCTTGGCCTACCTGTATGTTGGCTTCATTGAGCAGCAGTTCACCCAAGTTTTGTGCTCCCATCTGCAGTATTTTTTCCTTCGGAATTACCCGTATAAGATACGGATTGTCTGAAATTTGCCTTGGCCCTGTAGCACCGGTAACGGTCACCGGATTGATGAGCATGTTTTTTTGTTTTAGTATTACCAGTACATCATGATCCACTGCGGTGTAGGTAGCATCAAAATTCATCAGGGAATCGTTAGGAGCAATGATGGTGAGCTTAAAAGCTCCGTTTTTTTCCAAGAGAAAAAGTCCCTGAGCGTCGGTTTTACCTGTGATTAGGGGTGCCTGTGGCCTAAAGTCTGCCAGCACATCGGCGTTGGGTATAGGCGCCCCCGTTTCGTTCTGTACACGGATTGTTCGCTGTTGTGCGAACAACCATGTGCCTGCAGCCAGGCACGAAAGCAATAATATGGGGCGCTTAAAAAGCAATATTTAAGCGTTAATCAATCACCAGTTTACGGGTCAATGACTCTTTGCCCGACTGAATTTGTATCAGGTAGATTCCGGCGGGAATGTCATTTAGGGGAATTGAGTACGCATTCCATGCGGCCTGGGTATGTATGGTTTTCGATACCAGTGTTTTTCCGTTTAGAGATGCAATGGAAACTTCGCAGGTTTTGGCGACGGGAAGCTCCATGGTAAGATATACTTCCTTGGACGCAGGATTTGGGAACACTTTTACAGAACCGAAACTGCGGCTTTGAACCGACAGACTATTGCGAAGTGCCATGCGGTTAAAAATGATTTTTCCGGAGCCGGTGCCTGAAAATCCGGTCATGTTGAGGAGCCAGTAAGATGTATCCGCTGTTCTAACGCGCTCAATCAGGTAACTCATGGTATCGCTCAGCGACCATACCCCACTGAAAGTCTTCCAGTTGGATCCGATTCCTGTAAGGTCATTTTTGAAAGCTTTGGTGTAATCGCCCACAAGCCAGTTGCTATCGGGTTTTAGGTTGTTGAATGTCTTTCCGAACACTTTGGCTGTGCGTGTGCCGCGTTTGCTTTCAATTCCCATCACAGGGTACATTTCAGGTTTACCGGTTGTGGGATTATTGGCAAGTTCATAGTAACGGTTGAAGGTGATGTCCCAGTCAGTTGAAGCGGGCTCTCTGTTTGGTTTGGTGGTGCCGGTAAACTTGAAATATTTGTACATTTTACCCGTGCCGATACTCTGAAACAGGGTGTCGGTAGTTTCTCCGGAGCCATCTAGGTTGGCATATTTAAAAACTAAATCCCCGTTGGCTTTTTGGATTACCGGCCAAAATTTTACAAACTTGGTGAAAGTGCCGGGGGCAGCACCTGCCCATGCAAGGAGATACAAGGAGTCTCCGGTAACTTCTTTGGAAGTTACATCATACGTTCCCCAGCCGAATTTCCATTTTGGTAAATCTGTGTGTAGACTAAAAGCCCCTTTGTTGTGGTCATGAATATCGTTCCACAGCAATTTCCATGATGACCATCCGGTGGTGTCAAAAGTAGACCATGCATCGGTTTTCCCTTTGGGATATTGAAGAACACGCAATCCACTCATGTGGTTGGCTCTAAGACAGTTATCCCGGCTCACCGAGGTGTGGGCAATGTCCCAGTTGTTTACCATTGCGGTAGATTTGGTGCCTGTTTTTATGTCATAAAACACCTGGGTTGCATATCCGGGGCCCATGACTGCAGAGTCTTTGATGATGGCCTGTGCATTCAGCGTCTGACTTGTCAGAAATGCCGCAAATGAAATAAAAGGAAGGATGCGTTTCATGATTTGGAATGTAGTTGAATAAATGTGGCTGCAAATTTACCCCATTCATCAAACTTATGGATGAATCTGAACCCGTTCTAATGTCATTT
>Ga0315899_10009159_pt1 | contig 10618 bp, 9 predicted proteins | sample LakEriMetagenome_2_FD_203518 | JGI IMG/M metagenome (GOLD analysis project Ga0315899, IMG submission 203518) | Freshwater fungal communities from buoy surface, Lake Erie, Ohio, United States - Buoy 4 MA112 | ecosystem: Environmental > Aquatic > Freshwater > Lake | place: USA: Lake Erie, Ohio...
ACCGACAGCCAGTCGGGAACCGCCGTCCCGGCCAGGAACCACGGCCGGTCCACATGCGGATAACCATGCGCCAGGTAGTTCATGACACCGCAACGTGAGCCAGAATGAAACGGGGAGCCGAGGCGTTGTAACCGTTACAAACGCCGGCCGAAAAGTCAAAACACTCGTTGACCGGTTCGCGAAAATCAACAGAATCCCCCCCACTTCTGGCGAGCCTTCCCCGGCCCTCCACAACTCCCCCCGACTTCCCCCCTCCTTCTCGATTCCCACCTTCGGCCTGCCTGCCGCTTGGAATGGATTCCGACGGCACCCCCTCCCGTGTGGGCCGGGAATCGTTCGTGAGGCGCTGTGACGGCGCAAGGACGCCTCCCGTCACAGCGCTGGTTTTCCCCCGGCCTCGCCCCTCAGTCGCCCCCGACCAACGACCCCCACCGCGAGTTCTATCCAGTCGAAAGCTGGCCCCGCCTCCTGGTTCCCGTCCACGTCCTAAACGACAAGCCGTTTTCGTTCGGAACCCCATGATCCCCCTGCCCACGCAACCCCGCCCCGAGCTGCCCGCTGGCCCCGTGCCGGTTGACTTGCGCCGGCTGTTTCCGGGAGCGAGTTTCGTGGGTTGTGGGGATCTCCGGGTTCAGCATGCAACCGAGCGCAGTGATCAGTGCCGCGCGCATTCGCTCTTCGCAGTCATTCGCGGCTCGCGGGGTGACGGCACCCGTCATATTCCCGACGCCCTCTCCCGGGGGGCCGCCGCCCTGCTGGTCGATCGCCCCTGTGCCGGGGTGCACGTGCCACAGTGTGTGGTGGCCGACGTCCGCCGGGCGCACGCCGAACTGCAGGCCGCCCTGCACGGGCATCCCGCCCGCCGCCTCGCCCTCGCCGGGGTCACCGGCACCAACGGGAAAACAACCACCACCTGGCTTGTTCGGTCGATCTTGCGCTCGGCCGGACACCAGGCGGGCATCCTGGGGACCATCGAGTACCACGATGGTGTCAATTCGCTCCCGGCGTCCCTCACCACGCCCGACGCCGCCAGCCTCGCGGGCTGGCTCGCCGCCATGGTCCGCCAGCGAACCACCTGCGCGGCTCTCGAGGTTTCCAGCCACGCTCTCGACCAGTCCCGCCTGGCGGGTACCGGCCTCGATGCCGCCGTGGTCACCAACATCACCCGCGATCACTTCGATTACCACGGCGACTTCACCAACTACCGCGCCGCCAAGGCCCGCATTTTCGACTGCCTGAAGCCACTGGGCGTCGCCATCGTCAACCTCGACGACCCCGGTGCCCGGTCACTGCTCCCCATCGCCCCCCGCCGGGTGCTGACCTACAGCCTGTCGGAACCCGCCGACATTACGGGGGAGATTCTTGAGCAGTCGGCGGCGGGCTCGCGCTTCCGCATCACCACCTGCGACTGGCAGGTCGAGGCCCACACCCCACTGCTGGGGCACTACAACGTTTCGAACTGCCTAGCCGCCGCCGCTGTCGGCCATGCGTTTGGTCTTGAGCCCGAGTTGCTCGTCCGGGGCCTCGCCCGGCTGACCGCGGTCCCCGGACGCGTTGAACACCTCGACCTGGGCCAGCCCTTCCCCGTGCTGGTCGACTACGCCCACACCCCCGATGCCCTCGAGCGCTGCCTGACCGCGGTTCGCCCCCTGGCCCCCGGCCGGGTGCTGTGCGTCTTCGGTGCCGGTGGCGATCGGGACCGCGAGAAACGCCCCCTCATGGGCCGGATCGCCGCCCGGCTTGCCGACCTCGCCATTCTCACCAGCGACAACCCCCGCTCTGAAGACCCCACCGCGATTCTCGACCAGATCGAGTCGGGAATGACCGGTGTGGGGCGTCCCCCGTACCGCGAGCCCGACCGCCGACTGGCCATCCGCTGGGCGCTCCAGCACGCGGGGCCGGGCGACCTGGTGCTGATCGCCGGCAAGGGACACGAGACCGATCAGGTCATCGGGACCGACCGACATCACTTCGACGACCGCGAGGTCGCCCGAGAATGCGTGCGGGAACTGCTCCCCACTTCCGTCGCACCGCCCCCTTCCTCTCCTCTCGCCTGTCAGTGACCCTTCCATGAATCGCTGGTCCCTCGCCAACCTGGCCCATGTGCTGCACGCCCCCCTGGGCGGGCCCGCCGAAGGGCTGGAGTGCGCACGTGTCGGGACCGACTCCCGGCAGACCCGCCCGGGCGATCTCTTTTTCGCCCTCCGCGGTCCCCGGCACGATGGTCACGAGTTCGTCCCGCAGGCTCACGCCGCCGGTGCAGTGGCCGCGGTCGTGGAACATCGCGTTCCTGAGGTTGCGTGTCCCCAAATTGTGGTTGCCGATACCCGGCGAGCGCTCGAAGAACTCGCCGCCTGGCATCGAGGCCAGGTGGACCCACTGGTCGTCGGAGTCACCGGTTCGGTCGGCAAGACCACCACCCGCGAACTGTTGCACTCGGTGCTGGCCGCCGGTCACTCGGGCTGGCAGAACCGCGGGAACTTCAACAACGAAATCGGCCTGCCCCTGACCCTGCTGGAACTGACCCCTGCGCACGACTTCGCCGTGCTCGAACTGGGAGCCGCCCGGCGGGGTGACATCGCCCATCTCTGTCGGCTGGCCCAGCCCGAGATCGGGGTGCTCACCCGCATTGGGCCCGCCCACGTCGAAACCTTTGGCTCGCTCGAAAACATCCTGCTGGGGAAGTGGGAACTGGTCGAGGCTCTCCCCCAGTCGGGACTCGCCATCATCAACGGAGATGATCCTCGCCTGGCCCGCCAGGCGGCACACGCCCATTGCCGTCTGATCCGCGTGGGGGAGCTCCCCGACAACGACCTGCGGGCCTCAGCGGTCGGCTTCGCCTCGGGGCGCCTCAGCTTCACCGCTGATGGCACCTCGTGGGAACTCCCTGCACCGGGTCGACACACCCTGGTCAGCGCGCTCGCCGCCGTCGCCCTGGCCCGTGAAGTTGGGCTGACCACGCAACAGATCGCCGACGGATTCGCTCGCTTCCACCCGCTGTCCAACCGCTGCGGGGTTCAGAGCATCGGTCCCTGGACGGTCATCAACGACACCTACAACGCCAGCCCGCTGTCGCTCGAGGCGGCCTGTGAACTGCTGAAGTCGTATCCCGCTCCCCGGTCCCGCCTGCTGGTCTTGGGGGACATGCTTGAGTTGGGCGCCGACGCCGCCTGGTGGCACTTTCGGGCGGGTGAACTGGCGGCGTGGAATCAGGTCGACCGAGTCCTCGCCTGTGGAGAGTTCGCCGACGATGTCGCCCGGGGCGCTCTCGCCGCCGGCATGCCCATCCATCATCTCGCCACCGCCTCCCGCCTCGAACAACTGCTGCCCATTCTCGACTGCTGGCTCTCGGACGATGCCGTGGTGCTGGTGAAGGGCTCGCGGGCGACCCGCATGGAGCGGGTTCTTGATTGGCTCCGCGAGTCTCCCGCCAACCTCCCCGCTCCGCCGTCGCCTCCCGCGCACACACAGCCCCTCGCCGCCTGAACGCCTGCCCCGGCAAGGACACACCGCCCACCGTCTCGGCCACAGCTCTTAACACCGCACAACCCCCAAGAGGACCTGCCTGCACACCGCCGCGACAACCGCCCCGCCGCGTTTGTCCTGGGCCTTCAGAAACGGTGAGTTCGTTTGTCGACGTGCTGCGGATTTGCGGGAATCCTGTAGCCCACCTCTTGCGGGGGTGGAAGCAATTTCGGCGTTCTCGATCAGGTGACTGGGTCCATCTGCGGGAACGATCGCTTCGTCGGCAAGCGCTTTCGACCGGGTGCCGGGATTTTCTCCCGGCACCCGGTCACAAAGCTCACCCTCTTCGGGCCGGCCCGTGCGGGGCCGGCCCGTTTTCATTCATCGGACGCTTCAGGCTCGACGCTCTCCACTTACCCACCCCTCCGCCGTGCTGGTTCCGCTGCTGCAACGCGTGCTCGCCGTCTCCGATTCGGCCACCCTGCTCACGGTTCGCACGGTGCTGTGCAGCGTCACGGCTTTCGCCCTCATGCTGCTCGCCGGCCCCTGGGGCATCCGCCAGCTCAAACGCCGGTTCCGCGAGCGGATCGCCAGTGATTCGGCCCGCCTCGATCAGCTGCACGCAGGCAAGCGCGACACCCCCACCATGGGCGGGCTGCTCATCCTCGCCGCCCTCATCGGCTCACTGCTGGCCTGGGGAGACCTCACCAGCAGCTTTGTGCAGTGGGGCCTGCTGCTCGCGGTCGGCCTGGGCCTGCTGGGTGGGCTCGATGACTGGATCAAGCAAAGCACCCGCCGGAAGGGGCTGAGCATCCGCCAGAAACTGCTGGGACAGATCGGGCTGTCGCTGCTGGTCGGGCTAGGATTGCAGCAGCAGTTGGGCCAGCACCCCGGGCTGCTCACCGTCCACTGGCCGTGGGGGGGAGGCGAACTCTGGCTGGGGGCCCTGTTCTGCCTCTGGTGCGTGCTGGTGCTGACGGGCAGCTCAAACGGGGTCAACCTCACCGACGGGCTCGATGGTCTCGCCGCAGGCTGCCTCATTTTCTGTGGGCTCGCCCTCGCGGGTCTGACCTACCTGGCGGGGAACCGCGTGTTCGCCGAGTTTCTTTCGATCCCTCACGTCCCCGGGGCGGGCGAATTCAGCGTGCTGCTTGGGGGAATGGTGGGAGCCGTGCTGGGCTTCCTGTGGTTCAACACCTTCCCCGCCGAAGTCTTCATGGGAGACTGCGGAGCCCTCCCTCTCGGGGGGCTCATTGGGCTGGGGGCCCTCATCTGCCGGCAGGAACTGCTGCTGATTGTCGTCGGGGGAATCTTCGTTGCCGAAACTCTGAGCGTGGTCGCCCAGGTGGCGAGTTTCCGGCTGTTGGGCCGGCGGGTGCTGGCGTGCGCGCCCCTGCACAACCACTTTGTCTTCCGCGGTGTGCATGAAGTCAAAATCGTGATCCGGTTCTGGATCATCGCCGCCCTGCTGGCCATCGCCGGTGTCGCCAGCCTGCGCCTGGGGTAGGCCAGACCCCGCTGAGCTGTTCAGCCCGTCGCACGTTGCTCGGCACGGGGTCGCGTCCCCCACAGGGGTTCCATCCGCCCGTTCAGCAGCCACCCCAGGGGGGTCGGTCGCACCAGCAGGTGGTAGCTCAGCAGCAGGATAGGAACGGCCACGAGCAGCACCCCCCCGAATTTCACCACGGCGGGTGCGTTCCAGGGTGCCATCAGGGACTGCAGGGCAATCACCAGCGGCATGTGCATGACGTACAGCCAGTACGACGAATCGGAAAGATAGCGCATCGACCGACTCGGATTCGCCTCATATCGCTCGAACAGTCCCAGGCAGCCGAGGCACATCAGCCAGGTATACGCGGGCTGCACCACCAGGGTCAGGCTTCGCGAACCCATCGTCGCCAGCCCCAGCGGGAGCAGCACCAGCAGCGACAGACCAAGCCACAACGGCCAGCGCCGCGTCCACCGGCGAACCCGCCCTTCATCGCCATACATCAGGCAGCCAGCAACAAAAAACAACCCGTAATACACCAGCAGGTGCGGCGGAATCAGCCAGCCCGTGGCGGTGTCCGGACCAAACCCCGGACGGTCGGCGTTCATGAACGCCTGGGGCACCAGCGTCCCCAGCACCACCCCCCACAGCCCCCACCACGACCACCGTGGCAACCCTCCGGGCGACCAGCCTCCCAAGACCGCCACCACCGCGAACCCCAGCACCAGCCACCACAGGAACCACAGGAACCACAGGTGGTCAAAGACCCCCGACTGCACCAGGTGCACAGGTCGGCCACGCCACTGAATCTGCCACCGGTCCGAGCGCACCCACTGCGTGTAGCTTCGCACCAGCCGGCCCAGCCAACCCACGGCGGAATCACCCGCTGCGGCCACCCGATTTTGATTCAGCTGGTCGCCCTCCCCGGTCGAGGTCGCCCGCAGTGGATCGAGCAGTTCATGTACCCGCTTGCGACCGGCGACCAACTGCTCGGCGTCGGGCCGCGGCAACCCCAGGAAGTCGAACGCTCCCAGCGTCCAATCGACCGGAACATCGGCCGCCGACACGGGAGGACGCCCCTCAGCGTTGAGCGTGTTGGGATTCGCGCCTCGTTCCAACAGCAGTTCGGCGATCTCGACCCGCCCCGCGAAGGCCGCGGCATTGAGAGGCACATTCCCCTGCCCGTCTCCACGTTCGAGGGGGGCGCCGGCATCGATCAGGGCAGAGACCACCTCCAGGTTGCCCGCCAACGCCGCCCAGTGGAGGGGGCGAATCTGAAAGACTGGATCGGGGCGATCGAGTACTCCCTCCTCTGCCAGACCGCCGCGTACTCCTTCAAGCGAGCCTGCCCGAATCGCCTCAAAGAGCGCGGGCAACTGTGCCGGGGGCCGCCTGGGGGCCCGGGCTTGCGCCCACGCAGAAACCGCATGCAGGCCAGGCAGCAGTGTCACCAGTCCCAGCAGGCAGGGAACGAGAATCCGAATGGCCCGCTGCTGCAGCAGGGTGGCCAACCCCCTGCGACGATAGACCAGCAGCGTGAAGTAACCGCTCAAGAGAAAGAAGAGCGGCATGCGAAATCCATGAATCAGCACGAAGAGCAGCCCGAAGAGTCCGCTCTGGCGAGTGTCCTGAACCGCCCATGGCACCGGAAAAAAACTCATCGCGGCGTGCAGCACAATTCCCCACAGCATCGCGCAGCCCCGCAGGGCATCCAAGTCGTGGCGCCGCCCACTCCCCGTCCCGCCATCGCGGGACTTGCCCTCCGCTGCCGGGGGCTCCGCAGTCGGGGCGGCCGTTGCACCGAGCGCCGCACCAGCCATGGAATTCTCCATCAAGCCTCTCCAACAACCGTTGTTAACACGCAAATAGGTGGCGGCAGATGACCGACCGCGGTGAGTGTTACGCCATTGGCCCGGCTTTGGCGAATTGCTGAGGCGCCTGAGAGGGGTGTCATGATCTCGGGAGTCACAGACGCGTCGGTGGAATCTCTTGACGAAAAGGGTCGCCCCACGCTGCATGAGCGATGCGGATGCGGGCCGCTCCCGTGCGCGAACCACGGGTGCGTCTGCCATGTCAGTCCTGGATCGGGAATGGTTCGGGCAGTGGATGGTTCTGGAAAAACTCCCACATCAGGTCGTTCGCCGAAATGTCGCGGGTGGTCTTCCCCAGGATGGGCAGCAGGCTGGGGCGACCGGGCCAGGTGTGGCCCCCCCCTTCGATCTCGATCAGCACCACCTCGGCCCCATCGCGTCCGGGCAGGCTGTCACGGCGGCGGACCAGCGTGCCATCTCGCGCGCGATTCTCATACTCGCTCAACTGCCATTCCCCGGGACACTCATTCAGCTGTCGCCAGGTCTCGATGGTCTCATCGACCGAGAGGAACGTGAGGAATCGGGGAGTCAACAGGTTGGGTCCGTTCCAGGGGACAATGCCATCGGCTCGACCATGAAAGTGCATGACCGACACACCCCGAGCAGGTCGCACGGGCGCAACCGCCAGGGTCCCCGCAACTGGCGCGATCGCCGCGATCCGGCCGGGAAGGTCCAGGGCCAGCCGGTGGCACATCATGCCCCCATTGGAAATTCCCGTGGCATACACCCGGCACGAGTCGACCGGGGCCACGCTGGCGAGGTCATCGAGCAACGCCTGGGTGAAGGCGACATCATCGACATCCCCTTGCGCAAAGGTCCCTCCCCGTCCCCCGCCGTTGAAGGTCTTGAGGGGTCCCACGCCCGTCCCCTCGGGATAGACCACAAGAAACCGGGCCGCATCGGCTTTGTCATTCAAGCCGCTCATCCGCAGCATCTGCCGGGCATTCGCCCCCGCGCCATGAAAGGCGAGGACCACCGGCCACCGGCAGGCCGGGTCCAGCCCGGGGGGCACATGCACCAGGTACGACCGGCGGTCCCCAGCGACACACAGGGTCCGCTCATGCAGCCCAGCAGGCAGCGGACTCACGATCCCAGCCACCACCAGGGTCAACCAGGTCACCACGGTGAGACTCTCCCCAGAGAACCAAACAAACCAGAACTCCAGTCTATCGGCTTAGCTCAACACCTGCACGAAAAAACCGTGCCCGGACCGCGGCAACCGGCATTTGGGCAGCCTTCGCAGTCGGGCCTTGCGGACTGAGTAAATCGTGCCAGTCGCGGTCTTGGTCCGTGCCGGGCTCGGATGCCCCTGCCGGCCGCCCGAGATTGACGATGTCTTCATCGCAATTTACCTTTTGGCTAGAGCCTTCCGGAAGGTGGCGCGTGAGCTGACAAATAGGCAGTTTCGGAGTGACGCGCCGGGCTTTGTTGCGGCAAGTTCCGCCCACAGTCCCCGCAGCCTGTGACGCTGCGTGAGCTGAGATCAAGCCAGTTTTTCAAGAGGTGAGGAAGCGATGCGAAAGATGATTACGCTCTTTCAGCGGAACTACGGCAGCGATGACCTGGCCCGCAACGAAGTGATGCCCGGGGCCGAGTGGGTTCTCGCCGGCGAGGGGCTTGCGACCCGCAAGCATGATGGCACATGCTGCATGGTGCGGGACGGTCGACTCTACAAGCGGTACGACGCGAAAGGGGGCAAGCCCACGCCGGTCGGTTTTGAGCCAGCGCAGGAGCCCGATCAGAGGACCGGCCATTGGCCCGGATGGGTCCCTGTCGGTGACGGTCCAGACGATCGCTGGTTCCGTGAAGCTTTCGATGCGAGCCCCGGCATCCCTGACGGGACCTATGAGCTGTGCGGTCCGAAGGTTCAGGGGAATCCTGAGAAGTGTGAGACGCACGTCCTGATCCGACACGGCAGCGTGGTGCTGACGGACTGTCCCCGCGACTACGCCGGGCTCCGCGACTACCTCGTCGCCTGCGACTTCGAAGGAATCGTCTGGCACCATCCCGATGGTCGCATGGTGAAACTCAAGCGGCGGGATTTCGTCCAGAGTGGCCCCAAGCGTCGGAGTTGACGCCCTCCCCGGTGCTCAGCCGCTTGTGATCCACGGTTCAATTCGTGAGGTCGGTCCAAGTCCAGCGCGTCATCGGGCCTGACTCGATCCGCTGAGCAACCTCCACGGCACGTCCAAACACAGCGAAACGGCTCGATTGGTCAAGGCGTTGTGTCACTCAGGACTGAGTCGTTATCTTGAAGCCCTGCGCAACAGCCACCGCGGATTTCGCCTGGACTGCACTTGTGTGGAGGGAGGGCCGAGTCGACACAGCGCCCTCCCAGACGATGTCTTGTCCGGCAAAGAGTGCACGATGCTTCCGAAGTACCACCGGTCGACGATCCTGCTGCTGATCACAGTTGTGATTGGTACCGCGCTTCCGGGCATTGTTTTGGGTCAGTTGCCAGCGACTCGCAACACCATTGGTGCGCGAGCGGGTGAAGAGCGGGATGACAACGGCCTTCAGATGAAGCTTGGCTGGTGCCCCCCGGGAACGTTCAACATGGGCAGTCCGCAGTCGGAAGCGGACCGCTACGACAACGAAGCACAGGTTCCGGTGACCCTGACACAGGGGTTTTGGCTGGGCAAGTACGAGGTCACGCAGGGTGAATGGGAACGCGTGATGGGGAGCACCCCATGGCGCGGTCAAAAGTCGGTCAAGGAGGGCCCACGGTATGCGGCGACGCACATCAGCTGGGAGGAGGCCACGGAGTTCGCGAGGAGACTGACGGAGCAGGAGCGGGAGGCCGGCCGGCTGCCGAAGAGTTTGAACTACACGTTGCCGACCGAGGCGCAGTGGGAATATGCGTGCCGAGCGGGAACAAAGACAGCGTACTCCTTTGGCGACAATAGCGCGATGTTGAGTGAGTACGACTGGTGGTCGGGCAACACCGACAGACAGCAATACGCCCATGAAGTTGGGTTGAAGAAGCCCAATGCCTGGGGTTTTTATGACACGCACGGAAACGTGGCGGAATGGTGTCGGGATTGGTACGCCAACCAATTGCCAGGCGGAAACGATCCGGAAGTGACGACCGAGGGGACGGACCGGGTCTTTCGCGGTGGGTCATGGCGCTATCGAGCCGGGATCTGCCGCGCGGCAGCACGCCGCCAGGACACGCCAGGCGTTCGCAGCAAAAGCAATCGCTTGGGATTTCGCCTGGCCCTTAGTTTTCAAGAATAGCCGCCGGGAGGTGACGCCTGGGCAAGAAACCACCGCCCCCAAGCATCCCGGTCACCACACCCCCAAAGAATTGACCACCAACGGCACCTTCCCCTTGGGGGGGGGGGGAGGGTACCCGCAGGGCGGATGAGTGGTCGCTGACCAACACCGAGTTAGTCAACATGGTGACGGCCAAGACGCTCGAGCCCACCTGCCAGGTTCCCGTCGATGTGTTGCAGAACGCCGAGGCGTATGTGGACGAGACCGGGGAGCACCGGCGGTCGCCTGACCAGCCCCCTGCCCCCACGACCAGCCGGGCTGAGCCAGTCCCCCCCGATCGGTCGACCGATCGCCCGCGATCGATCGACGGTTCGCGCCGGCTGACCGCGAACAAACATCCCGCCCGCGTTGTGGTTGCGTCACCGACTCGGGAGTTGCGACCATGAAAATCACGACCGAGCGGCAGGGTGACCTTCTCGAGATGCGGATCATCGGTCGCCTGGATAATGAGTGGGCGGGGCACCTGAATGACACGCTCGACGCCTCCATTCGACAGGGGTCGCACCAGGTCGTGCTC
>Ga0315899_10009160_pt1 | contig 10618 bp, 17 predicted proteins | sample LakEriMetagenome_2_FD_203518 | JGI IMG/M metagenome (GOLD analysis project Ga0315899, IMG submission 203518) | Freshwater fungal communities from buoy surface, Lake Erie, Ohio, United States - Buoy 4 MA112 | ecosystem: Environmental > Aquatic > Freshwater > Lake | place: USA: Lake Erie, Ohio...
CTCCCCCTCGTTGTCTTCGCCCCCTCGCTGCGCGTTACAGCGCGTTGGACGCGTAACGTTGCGGCGCGTTCAACGCGCCGTAACGTTACAGCGCGCTACGGAAGGGGACGCGCTGTAACGCGTTACGGCGCGTTTAACGCGCTGTAACGCACAGCGGCGCGTCCAACGCGCGGTAACGCGTTGCAGCTGCGGGCGTAACGCGTTACGGCGCGATGGACGCGCTGTAACGCGTTACTGCGCGTTTAACGCGCCGTATTGTAACGCGTTACGGCGCGTTGGTTGCAACACCTCGACTCCTCCAGTCCCCTGGCGCGTGGTCCGGCTGAAATTGGCAAGCCTCTCACCTGCGCGAGCGACAGGTGCCGGCCGTATTCCTGCGACGAAGGATCAGAGACCGCCAGGACCGTGGCCTCTAGGCGCTCCAGGCCCGACTGCTTCAGCCCCACCCGAAACTGCACGGGCTCGCTCTCGTGCACGCGCGGCCCTCGCTGCCAGCTCCCAAGCCCTCCGGCTTTGGGAAGCCCTCTGGCTGCGGGGGGGGCGGCGGGGGGGAGACGAGGGGGGTTGAGCCCTCCCTCGTCAGCCCGCGGTTGAGTGCCCCCGCGCTGTTGCGCGCCTGCCCGCACGGGCACTGCGGACATCAGGCAGACCACCATGAAAGCACCAGCCATGCCTCCCATACCATACATGAGTCAGCACAAACTCTGACAGTGTAAAGGGTGGGGTCACGTTACGTGACATTGTATCCACCCTTCAGTACTTTTAGTTATGGATTTGTTTTGGCGGACCCAAAAATCGGCGTAGACAGGGCCGGCAGGAGTCAGGCGCCAGGGAGTTGTTTTGTTTGCTTGAGCAAGCAGCTACTGCACGTTCGCCTAGCCTTAGCCTTCTGGTAGTTTATTCTCGTTGGGCCTGGGTGATGTCGCCCATGTTTCTGCTGAACACACACGCATGCACCTAGCGTGCACACGCACGCAAGAATGCATGCGAAATCAAAACTGGCCCACACACGCACTCACTCTCTCTCACACTACCGCATCCTACATCTCTTGCACAGCTGGTGCCCGTGATGCAGGATCCGCCTCCGCTCGTAGGGGTGCCACAGACTTCGGCCTGGGGAAAGCCGAATGGCCGGCCAACCAACAACAACTGGTCGCTGAAAACGCCTCAGGGGCGCAAATTGGGGAGCTCCCTCAGAGACATCGAGGCGCGGCAGGCCCCCTGGTGGCCCGGAGACATTGGGAACAACCAGTCCAAGGCGAGCGGAGTGTGGAATGACAGGTCTCCTGTCCTCCCTGGCAGGGAGCTCCGGGTAGGAAAGCCCGGCGTGCTGCTGGCTGTCCAGCCCAACTTTGTCTTTCTGCCCGGGGAAAAGAAGCCTGTAGTCGCCCTCGATTACCGCAGCGCCGAAAACCTGATGAGCGGTCAACGCGCCGATACGGCCGGCATCACAACCTACGCGGACCTGGGCCCGCAGGTCTTCAAGCCAATAGTCCAGTACATAGGTCCCACTGTCGAACGAATGCTTCCCAAGAAGAAGAAGACTGGAACTTCAGAGTTGCTGGATGCCAAACGGGACCCCGGGTTCTTCAATCAAGAAATCGACAACATGGCCGTGCCCATCATCTTTCGCCTGCAGGGCAAGTGCGGTGTGACCGCGGGATTAGGAATGACTGATAGTAAGGCCCCTGACAAATCAACAGCCGAGTTTGTGCGAGGCATCCAGAACTCTCTTTCGCAGGAGATCGCCCGGGGGCACATTTCGCTCGGAGCCAAGCTCACGACAGTTCGGGAACACAGGTTCTGTCTGCCGGTGAAGGAGGCAGCAGCGACAGCGCTTGCACAAGCATGGCTACACGGAGGAAGCACGCAACCACGTACATGTACTCACACGCGGAGGGAGGCTCTAAACTCGGGGGGCAGCGGCGGTGGTGGGGTAGGGCGGGAAGGGGGAAAAGTGCACGGTCGGCCTTCTTCAGCCAGAGATACCGTCAATGCACATACCCCGGCTGGCGTTCAAGGTGCTTGTGTTTAGTGCATGCGTGTCTGTGTGTGTACTGTGTGAGAGTGTGAGCGTAACAGTCAAACTGTCAGTCAAAGTCAAAGTCAATGATGTGTATCTATGCAGCACGCAAAAACTGAACGTTGTGTTTATGCGTTTGTGCGCGTGTGCTGCGCGTGTGCAAGGGTTCAGTGCGTCCGGCGAGCGCTTCGGTTCTTTGCAAAGGCGGCATGCGCGTGGGGCCGGGCGCATGGGAGGGACGTAGTGGAGGAAGCGGGGCAATGCAAGAGGTATGTGGAGAGCAGGCACAGGGCAGGGACGTCCGGGGAGAGGGGGAACGAATTGTGGTAGCAGGCGTTGGCAGTCCCCTTTCTCAGGTACACAAAATATACGCACAAACACACATTACAACTCACATATACGTAGGAACGAATGAGAAGTATGCGTGCATCTCCCCCCCGACGAGGTTTGCGTGAACATTCGCACTGTCCCAGGCAAACTGTATGCATCCGTGCACACACGCACACAGGCACGTGCCAACGGTCCCAACCGTCCAAAGACCGCTGCGCCTGCAGTAGGCCACCATGGCAGCTGGGCGGGCGTCGCCGTCCCAAGGAAGGAAGTCACGGTCACTCCTGCGGGGGGAACATACGGTGTGGTGTCGCTTATGTATGCGTGCTTTTATGTACGTGTGTCTGTGCATGTGTGCACGTTGTGCGTGCCCAGCATACTTTCACTTCCTTGATGCTTGTTCTCTTCCGTTCTCTGGCTCTATGTTGAGCAATGTGCTGTGATCCTCGCTCGCTCGATTGGTTCTCTCACTCTCCTTCCACCCCGCCACTCTAGGTGCGTTTTGCGCGGCTCGATTCAGACCGTCAACAGCCATGCTAAAATCGAAATCCAAATGAGACGAAGGCAGTGGCAGAAGCAGTGGCAGAGGCGGGGTGGCACCCTTCAGACTGATACGTGTCAGTTTTGGGTTGAATCCTTTGAAAAAGGCCGCAGGAAGGTGGGGGACGCAATCAGGTGTGGCAAGAACGTTGGCGAGACAGGCACTTACCAATGGAATCCTGTAGAATGGCAACTGTTGCTGATGGGATTCTGTAACAAGGATACTATTGCAGGGAGTGAAAAGGAGTGTGTACGTGGGAGTTCCCGTGCTCGTGTGTCACGCGGTGCGGCGCATACGCGCTGTGTGGCCCCGAAGTTTCATTTACGCCGTGAAACCCAGCAAAATAGCGATCGTCAGGAGGGATAGCGACAGTCAGCAGGGCAGCGTCGAGGATGGCAGGGGGGTGGTGGTCTTTGTGTATTAACGTCGGCATTTCTCTCCAAGATAGTGCGCAGCTGCAAAGGCTCTTCATTCACAGTGCAAACACGAAGAAGCGCGCAGGTGCTGCCGAAAGAAGCGCGATCCAACGAGCAAGGAAAGATGTAATAAACTTGCATCGGCTGCATGTTGACTCTGGCTGGTCCCCTCTTCTTCCTCCTCCTCCTCCTCCTTTTACACGTATGCACACTCATGCAGACATACAGTACAGCTGGATATCAATTATGTGTGTGTGTGTGTGTGTGTGTGCGCGCGCGCTTGTGTCTGTGTGTCATGAGGTAAAAGAAAAAAGAAAAAATATAGCTCTCTTTTACTTCGCCGGAAAAATTTGTTTGGGTTTTTTATTTTTTGGACCTCTTTACATGGGGAAAAAAGAGAACACGCTCTGATATAAACTACTACAGTGTAGCGGGGTTGCTTGTCACGGGTCGACCCCGCTACTAAAGAAAAATTGAAGTGACGGGATCCCGCAACTAGCTTTTCACGGGGCCCGTACCGCGAGATACATTGAGAAATGTCATTTTGTCTTGTCATTCTATCCGAGACGCCAGGAATTTGAGCCATATACAGTAGTTGTCGCTACGGAGCCACAGGGGACTCTGACCGCAAGGGAAGCTCCATGCACACATGTATGTCACATGAGGGTGCATTCCAGACACAAGGTGCCCACGGCCAAGATAATCGAGTCTTCAAATGCCCCAAAGTAGTATAGATATGTACAATAACGATGTCGGTAAGGAATCAGCCCAAAATTTATGAAGCAAACAGGCGTCCTAAAGGCCGCCACCCTTTATTTTGCTTCATACGCTTCATAGGCATCCCTTACCGACATCGTTATTGTACATATCGTTTGCAATCCCTCCGCCCATCCCTCTGCCCATCCATCCGCAACGTCGCCAAAGTAATACGCCGCAGGCGTATTAGTTTAAAACGTGATAACCACCCTATCCATACTTCCGCCCATTCATGATTGCGCCGTCCTCCGCCCATCCCTCCGCCCATCCCTCCGCCTATTCATTGTGGGCGCCGCCGAAGGCGGCGAACGTCGCCAAACTGATTAGTTTATAACGTGATAACCACTAAACCGTTATCACGTTTTAAACTAATACGCCTTCGGCGTATTAGTTTGGCGACGTTCGCCGCCTTCGGCGGCGCCCACAATGAATAGGCGAGGTATATATGCCTATGAAGCTTATGAAGCAAAATAAAGGGTGGCGGCCTTTAGGGCGCCTGTTTGCTTCATAAATTTTGGGCTGATTCCTTACCGACATCGTTATTGTACATATCTATACTACTCCCCCCCCTCGTCCAAGCGAAAAAGGTGGCGCTCGTCGCTTGGTACGAGAAGGGCACCAGAGCCACCACACGTCATCGCCTGCCGATAACCCGCTCTGTAAAGTTGGAGAGAGCAACCAGCACAATATTTTGAGCTACTGTGCGGCCCCGCAGCAGCTCTGGAGCACCCACAGCTACGCGAAATCCCAAAACAGTGACGTGCACATTCGCTTTTCCGCGACGACATTAAAAATCACGAGAACAAGGGCACTTCACGACACAAACCCACTGGAAAATGAATTCGTATACTGTGCTGTAGCAGCGCACTGCCTTGTGGCCACGAATATCATGTGCAGGAATCCAAGAATGCGTCAACAAGCGCGTTGGACGCGCCGCAACGCGTTACAGCGCGTTGGACGCGCCGCAACGCGTTACAGCGCGTTAGACGCGCCGCAACGCGTTACCGCGTTGACGCGCCGTAACGCCTTGCGGCGCGTCCAACGCGCTGTAACGCGTTATGTCGAATTAATTGACACGATTTTTTCCGTAGCGCGCTGTGACGCGTTACAGCGCGTCCAACGCGCTGTAACGCGCAGCGAGGGGTTGCATCATTTCCAAGATTTGGGCGCCGGCGCGGGCCTCCGCTTCGCTCCGGCCCGGCACCCGCACGAGCAGAAAGGAACCAACGCCGTGCTGCGATAATTCCGTGTTGCGTCTTTTTGAAGATTCGAAGACCGGCTGTCGCGGGCACCTCCGTCGAGGGACCGCGGGGACGAAGAAACGCAGACTCCAGGGCCAAGCCGCACCTGAATCACTTCGTATCATGACCCATGGTACTTGGTACTTACCCCTGCAGCCCGTCCGTCCCACACACGCGGTCAGCTTGGATTCGTGAGAACTTTTAAACGGCTGTCTGGAGTCTAAGCCGTGCACCACCCAACAGGGATGACGCAGGCAACACACCAGCACCACCACCCGCCCACGACAGGAGGTGTGACGCTTTGCTTGCGGCGCCAGCCGCGGCGCGCTTACTCCCGTCTGCAGCCAGCGAGCTGACGTCTGCCTGCCGCTGGAATTGTCTCCGCGCAGACTCTTCTCCCCAGATGCACCCAGCGCAGAGCGACGGCGACGCCTCCTCGGTCTCAAGACTTGCATGCATCGGCCACACGCTAGCCGCGGCAGTCGCTTCGCCGCCACGTTTGCCGTGGGGTGATCATGGGCAGGTTGTGTGCGGCAGAAACGGAGAGTGTCTGACGTGAGCCGCTTGGACCCTGGCAGATTTCGGGCGAAAGCTACTGGTCGGAGGACGAGGAAAACAGACCCAAGACCAATCGTGAAAGGTTTGTGCTGGCTGTGGGATTGCCGCACAAACGTCGCGCCCGTTGCTGGCGCCGCCGGGCACATGAGTCTGAGCGCGACTGTGATGGAGTCTTGCGTGTCTCGGCCTGGTGTGGCAGGTACATGGCGCTAAAGAATTTCTACAAGGAACATCAGGATGTGATGGACTTCTGCGGCTATTTTTGCTTTACCTTGCTCTTCTCGCTGGCTGTCAATGCCAATAGCCATGGCGAGGAATTTCAGGTTTCTTGCTTTCCCTGCTCCTCTCTGGCTCCAATGCCGAATCGGCAGGCGTCTTCTTGTAACTTTGTTGGAAAAGGTTGCGTCCTTGTCTGCGGATCTCCCAGCGCAACCCTGAACTTCGCTCAAGACGCCGCGGACGTTTCTCACTGCGTGCCCGCTGTTTGTGGTCTTGGCCGTGCTATACTGCAGCGACATAATATGGCGGTCAAGGCGGCCGTAGCAGAGCAAGAATGGACCTCGGATCTTTGTGCGTGATCAGATTGCCCTTTGCCTCGCTTCCGTGTCCGCACTCACACCCGCCTTGGCCCTCCTGCTTTCGCGCAGAGGGCTGCCTGCAACCGTGTTGAAAACTGCCCCATCGGCGTTCTGATTCTTGCTTCTTGAGCGTTGACAAGAGTGCGTGCTGTGCGCGGGTATGCGGCGTGTGCGAAACAGCGCCAAACATGCGCAAAGACCTATTCGACGTGGACTCCATCAAGGACATTTGGGCGTGGACCACCGGCCCATTCTTGAGCTCTGTCTTGGCCGGATCCACCAAGAGGCATGTCTGAAAAGCTCTGTATTTCAGCAATTTGCATGCACTGGCATTCCACTGAATGGAGGGCGAGTATCTTGCATGTAAGCGACGTTCGCAACAAAAATAAGCAATTCAATCTCCTTACATGTTATGCTAGGGATTTGCTTATTTTTAAAGATTTGTCAGTATCTGGCCGTTTGTGTACGCAAAGAGCTGACGACCCTTTGTCCTCTCTGCGCGTTTGCACCGTCATCATGTTGCGTGAGCTATGCATCGACAGTTGGCCGAACACACAGCCCGGCCAATTTTATGGTTCGTTTCGCCTGCTCGGCCTCATCAGGATGCGGCAGGTGGTGCTCTCTCTCTGGCTCCGCCATTTGGCATCCTGCATTGATCCCTTGCTACCATTCTCAATCAGGCCTGGTGCGTGGGCAGTGGTGCATGAGCAGATATCCCTGGCCTGCTAATGTAATGGCCTGCTAATGCACTGGCGAGGCAGGTTCGAGTCAAAGAAGATTCCTGTAAAATTCCCGAAATTCTACGTGGGCGGGTCGGCCGATGCTTTGCGCCCTTGAGCCCGAACAACATCACTGGAGCAAGCAACGAGGACACGCGCGATTATGGCCCCATTGGTATTAATGGGTCTAGCCGCAGGGCCTTTCAGTGGTCTTCCGACATAGACTTGAAGGAATCTGCCTTCTACGGCCGCTCCTGGCAACGGTATTATCCTTAGCACATACAATGCCAAGCCCCAAACCCCGCTTCATATATCCCGTGATTAAAAAGAATATATGTGATGCAGATATCCGGGGTCGGGATACGTCCTAACAATTCCGCGCGACTACGCCGAGGCCGTCAAACACCTCGAATTCTACAAAGAAAACAACTGGATTGATATCGCCACTCGCGTTGTTTTCATTGACCTCCTCTTGTATAATCCGAATCTCAAGATCCTGAGCCAGGTACTGATGGCCGTGAAAAGACGGCTGTTCTTTCAAAATGTTCCTCCTTTGTCAATACCCTCCGAGCAAGCATTCCCGCACACATGAAAAAGAGTAGGTGGTTTCGTCAGAAAGGCAGGCGGCAAGCTCATTCTTAAAGTTGCTAGTTTCGAAGGATTCGCTTGCCTCTATGGGTAGCCGCAGTATGCATGGAAACGCCGCCATTGCCAATTGCCTGCCCTCACCACGGGACTCGCACCCGAGCATGCAGTGACCACTCGAGCGTTGACAAAGCGTGTGTAGGATGCTGAGCCGCTAATTTGATTAGAAGCATAATGTCACAAACGCAGGTCAAGATCTCTATAGAGGTGCCACCGACGAGCCGGATGACGCCGTTTGCGACCATTCGCTCCGCGCCTGTGCACATGTTGCTCATGTCCGAGGCTTGGAATCTCACCCTATTTGTCGAGGTCTTTTTATGCCTGTGATTGCAAGCAAGATTTTCGCCTTGGCAGATGCGACTCATATGCTCGGAGTCACTGATGTTTACTATCGTAAACTGCAGTTGACTGGGGAAAAAAATCATCTGAAGGCTTCAGGTAACATGTATGGGGACTTGGCAGGTGCTGACGCTCATGATTGCCATCGCCTTCATCCTCCTCGAGCTTCAAAGCATATATCACCAAGGCGCAATGTACACTACCGATTCATGGAACTACTGGTTTGCCCCTTCTCTGTTGCACATTGCATTGCGGCCGCGGACCAGCATGGTCTGTTGAAACTACGTTTCAGATCCATCTACGACCCCCACAACAATTAACACGAAGCGCCGCAGAAACCTAAAGTGAAATGATGTGTATCCAGGGACTGGGCGTGCAACGTCATCTTCATCTATTCTTTTGTTCAGCGCGTTGCCGCCCTGATTTACATGCAGAGGCTCATTGAGTACCCACCCCAGTTCCCACCCCGAACCACCCCATTTCCAGACGAGAATGAATACCTCAGGTAGTCACATGCATGTGAAAGTGTACCCATGCGCTTCTGTATTCTCTGACACGCTCCACACATACAGCTACGACTATGCATTTGATGCCATCTTCGAATATATCAATTCTATGTCGTGCAACATCTTTCTTTCCTGGTTGAAAGTGTTCAAGTACCTCCAATTTGTGCCCTTCATGCGAGTGCTCGTCAGCACCCTCGGCAACTCTCTTGCCCAGGTCATTTTGATCGTAGGAAAATATCCTGGGGGTAGCCCACTTTCAGACTGGAAATAGGAAGAGGAAACGTCAACTCGGTAAATTGCAGGTTAAGATATGGATATTGGCTTCTCCGAGTTCATGTTTCCTCTCTCTATCCCCAGTCTGCAAGTGGCTTGCCGCAGGGGTAGTTGCCTCGATCAATTTCATCTCTTTCGTCTCGTGTGCGTCGCATCTCTCTTTCTCTTCATTCACGCATATGCAACTGTGTTGGTGTTCAGCGTGTGCATACGCCAACACTGCGTTGCGTGCGCAGGTGTCGACATTTGTCTTGATGGGGGCAACTGTCACCATGGGTTTCGTGCTCGCACACCACCTGGCTCTGGGCCATGACTTGAGTCGGTTCCGATCATTATCATTCACCAGCCTCTCGCTCTATCGAATGCTTCTTGGCGACGATGCGTATGTCGAGGTCAAGCCTTCTCTGTTGGCCTTCTGTGCCTGCATCGGATGCGAATCTTGCAAACTATGCACTCATGCTGGTGCTAGAAGATCCTGTTTGTGCATGGATGCGCCCTCTCTCACTGCACTTGCACACTTTGACCCACATATGCGACAGATGTACAACAGCGACCCGTTCGTTGGCCCTCTTTTGTACTATTCATGGTCGATAGGTGCCTACAGCATCTGATGTGTGTATGATTGCGATGTGAGGTGTATGCGACACTCCAGCTGTAGTGAGCACACAATCAAGGAGGTTTGCCGACTAAAGCAGGAGTCGCAATCTCGTTGAAAGCAATCCAGCCAATGCATCAATCTTTGCATGCGACACTTCTGCTGTAGTCAGCACACTTCCTTGACACAAAGATTGGTTCATTGGATTGCTTTCCACGTGCACCATCATTGACGCTGCTCAACCCTGATACGAAATGTGCAGTGGGGTATTTCATCATGCTGAATTTTTTCTTCGCCATCCTCAATGGAGCTTTGGAACTGAGCAAAGATGCCCTGCCAAAAGTCAGGTCTATTCTCTTCCTGCGGGCTCCCTCCGCTCAGTTGCCGCCCTCGTGTGTCTCGATGTTGGCCTAGCTCTCGTGTTTCTTGATGTTTGCCAAGCTCTCGTGCGCTCGCCCCTTAACCCATAATTATCTTAAACTTGCCACAAGAATGTGCATGCACGGGCGCGCCATCGTACATGCGCCTGTGAGTGCTCGCATGCCAATGCATGGAGTGGGGGTTCCTGCATGCTTCATTCCATGTGTGGGTGTGTCTGTTTTCTTGAGCCTGTCTGTGTGTCTGTGTGTGTGTACATTCCTTGACATCGCGCTTGAGTATGTTCATGGATCAGCTTCTGGGAGACTTGTGTCATGACGTACAAGCTGCTGGATTTGTGGGTGAATGCCCAATTAAAAATGTGGATGAGCAAGCGTGGCCTTGCGGTGCTCGATCAGAAAATCGCGAAACTGCCCATAGCTAAAAACAGGTCACTTTGTGTCTCTGCTTCCTACTCTCCTGCCTCCCGCTGATGGCGCTCGAACCACCGTTGAACGAGCAACCTAGACACTTAACGCATGCTTTTGTGTTTGTTGAGGGCCTACGTGTCCTGAACCGAGTTTTGAACATGTCCTGAAGCGTGCGTCAAACGTGTCCGGTGCTGAACCGCTGCCTGTCAACAGGTCGGAACCACAAAAGTTTCTTTTCGACGCATACATGCTCGAAAAGGACGCCAAGGCGCACCGCTTCCAGTCTCTCTCGCCCACCATCCCCTCATCC
>Ga0315899_10009161_pt1 | contig 10617 bp, 5 predicted proteins | sample LakEriMetagenome_2_FD_203518 | JGI IMG/M metagenome (GOLD analysis project Ga0315899, IMG submission 203518) | Freshwater fungal communities from buoy surface, Lake Erie, Ohio, United States - Buoy 4 MA112 | ecosystem: Environmental > Aquatic > Freshwater > Lake | place: USA: Lake Erie, Ohio...
AAGATAGGCGCAGCAAGTGAACTTCCCTGCGCATAGCCACCCATATTACGTGGTTGGTCAAAACCCAGATAAAGGCCGGCAACCAAATGCGGTGATCCGCCAATGAACCACACATTTGTCGGGCCAGTGGTTGTTCCGGTTTTGCCGAACAATGGCCGGTCAAGTTCGCGCAAAGTGGCGGCGGTGCCACGTTGAATCACACCTTCCAACATATGCACGACTTGATACGCTGTGATGGGGTCCATGACTTGCTTGCCCGTGGGTGTGAAGCGCGGCATTGCCCTGCCATTCCAATCGGGCGCACGGCAACCGGTGCAAGGCTTCCACTTGGCTGGCCAGATCACCGTGCCTTTGCGATTTTGTGCAAAATCAATGAATGTCGGCTTCAATTCACGTCCGTGATTCACCAGCATCGAGTATGCGTTGACCATCTTCAACACTGTCGTATCGCCTGCACCCAGCGCGTAGGACAGATAATCAGGATAATCCCCAATCGACATGTTACGCAAAGTGTCCGTCACATTGTCCATGCCCGATTCAGCCGCCGCGCGCACCGTCATAAGGTTGCGTGATTGTTCAAGCCCCCAACGCATGGTTTGCGGCCCCGCCCCGCCACCTGTGAAATTGCGAAAGCATTTTTGGCCTAAGTTCGCACCTTGCCAGACGCAATATGGACCATCGACTATAATCGACGTGGGTGTCATTCCATTGTCGAGCGCAGTTGCGTAGACAAAGGGTTTAATGGTTGATCCGGGCTGCCGCTTTGCCTGTGTCGCGCGGTTGAAGCTGGATATACGATTGTCGAAGCCACCTTGCACCGCGAGCACACGGCCATTGAAAGGGTTTTGAACAATCATACCGCCGCCAACCTCTGGCACGTTACGGACAACAAAGCTGTTCGTGCCATTGGGCGCAACGGCGATCACATCGCCTGCCTTCATCGCAGCAGGGCCGCCATCCAGGCGCGCGGTCGAACCATCCGAAAATCCAACGCGTCCCTTGCCGAGCGCTACCCCAGCACGCCAATTGGCATAATCGATAGCAATATTGGTCGACGCGAAGCGGGATGGCCATTTTTCATCGCTGACGTCAATTGTCCCCAAATTAGCTTTCCAAGCCTTACCCGCATTGTAGCGCAGCAAGCCGTCCCGCAACGCCTTTGTCGCCGCAATTTGATGTTCGGGATGCATGGAGGACCGCACCCAAAGGCCGCCCGAATACACGCTATAGGGCCCAGCTTCGTCGGTTTCGCCAAATTTTTCGATAAGCTGGCGACGCACTTCTTCTGCAAAATAACCACCAACGTTTTTATAAGCGGTGCCACGTTGCGTCACGAGGCCAAGCGGTTGCGCACGCGCGGTAGCAAGTTGCGCATCGGTGATCCATCCGTTGGCGCGCATTTCGCCAAGCACCCAATTACGACGGGACATGGCGAGATTAGCATTTTTGGCGCGCCCATAACGCTCCGGCGCCTTTGGTAGGATGGCCAGAAAGGCCATTTCATGGAGCAAAAGCTTATCGACACTTTTTCCAAAATAGGCCTGCGCCGCGGCCTCAACCCCGAACGACTGGCGCCCAAGCGCAATTTCATTGAGGTAGAGCGACAAAATCTGAGGTTTGGTAAGCGCGTTTTCGATGCGCTTGGCCAAGATCGCCTCTTTAACCTTGCGGGTGTAACTATATTCGTTGGTCAATAGCAGGTTTTTCGCGACCTGTTGTGTGATGGTCGATGCACCACGCGACCGCTTGTCGCTAAAAATATTATCAAAAATGGCTGACACGATACCGGGATAATCAATCCCACCATGGCTGAAAAACGTTTTGTCTTCGGCCGCGAGATAGGCATGCACCAACGTTTTTGGAAAATCGGCATATTCCAATTGGACGCGACGTTCCCGAGCGTAACTGTGAAAAGGCTCTCCGTTGATATCGCGCACCACGGTTGGTAGCGGTGATTCATATTCGATCAGCGCCTCTGCATCGGGCAGATTACGGGCGAACAACGCCCAGAATAGAAGGAACAGAACTAACAGCGCACCCGCGGCGTAAGTGGCCAAACGAAAGCGCTTGTTTTGCCACCATCCCCGCCATCGGGTCATAAAACTTTCGGCGTCACGTTTCAGCCGGTAACTGATTGTTGTTGGCACTTCGGCAGGTGGGGGCTGGTTATCCATTGCGGGCCCTATCTAGCCGATTTGCTGGACAGGTCCAGAATGTAAATCAGCACATGGACGCGAATTTGGTCATACGCCCATTTAACATGACCCAATCCGCCGTGCGAAATGGACTTGAATGGCATGGGGCAACGTTCTTGCGATCTTGCTCTGTCCTGTGGCCGACGACAACATACGTAGACCCGCTGCATTGCCCGAGATAACCTGTATCTTGCAGCAAATCATTGTTTGCAAAACCTGTCCCAACCAATCAAAATTATAAAAATGACAATCCACGGGTCGTAATTGCAGGCTAAATCGCGGGATGCCCTTGCCGATAACATGCGGGAGTGCTACCTAATATCTACAGGGAGTTCTGACGAATGCCCAGATAGTCCGCCGTTCGGTGTTTACGCTCGGCATTTTAACAGGTTGACGCTACATGAGGCATGATATTTCCACCAACGCCGCCCGCTCTGGGCATGGCGCATGGGCTGGAAATCAAGCGCGCGCGATACACGCCCGCCATGCAAAAGCAGCAGACGCATTTTTAACATTTCCACCATATCGCTTTGCCGACAGGAACGCCGTGCGTCCGATCCGGCAACGTATCAACAATGAAGCGAGCGGCCTTCGGCTAACAATCGGCTGCCGTGCTCGCTGGAGTAAATTACATGACAACGCGTATGCTTATCGACGCGCGTCACCGGGAAGAAACCCGGGTCGCAGTCGTAACAGGAAACCAGATTGAGGAATTTGATTTTGAATCGGCCGAGCACAAGCAGCTCAAAGGCAATATCTACCTCGCTAAAGTAACCAGGGTCGAACCATCGCTTCAGGCGGCTTTCGTCGACTATGGCGGCAACCGTCACGGATTTTTGGCCTTTGCCGAAATTCACCCGGATTATTACCAGATCCCTCGGGAAGACCGCGACCGTTTGTTGGCCGAAGAAGCCGAAGCTGCTGCTGAAGAAGCCGCACTGCGTGAGCAGGAAGAAGAAGAAGAAAGCGACGAGCCTTCTGATATCATGCAAGGTTCTTCGGAACGTGACGACGACATAACCGATCTTATTGAGGTCGATAGCGACGACAGCATCGATACCATCGACATAACGGAGGGTGAGGAACCCGACCTTGGCGGTAACGGGGACGATCTCGACGAGAACGAACGTGGCAACCAGCAGGGAGAAAATGGGCGCAACAACCGTCGCCGTCGTGGTCGCGGTGGTCGAAATGGCGAAGGCCGCGCTCCAAAGGCAAGCGATGAAGTTCGCGCTAAGCGGATGAACTTGCGCCGCCGGTACAAGATTCAGGACGTCATTCATCGTCGTCAAGTTTTGCTCGTTCAAGTTGTTAAGGAAGAACGCGGCAACAAGGGCGCTGCGCTCACCACATATTTGAGTCTGGCGGGTCGTTATTGCGTCCTGATGCCGAACACGTCGCATGGCGGCGGTATCAGCCGTAAAATTCATAGCGCAGCCGACCGTAAGCGTCTGAAAACGATCATTTCTGATCTCACTTTGCCATCAACCATGGGTTGCATCATCCGGACCGCCGGGCTTGCCCGGACGAAGCCTGAAATCAAGCGCGATTTTGATTATCTGGCGCGCCTGTGGGACGAAATCCGTGAGCGCACACTACGCGGTGCTGCACCCATGCTAATCCACACTGACAGCGACCTTATCAAACGCGCGATCCGCGATATTTACAATAAAGATATTGATGAAGTGTTCGTTGAAGGGCCTGACGGATATAAGGCTGCCAAGGACTTCATGAAGTTGCTTATGCCAAGCCATGCCAAGCGTGTGCAGCATTATGCAGATCCGGTGCCGTTGTTCCAACGTTATCATGTGGAAGATCAGTTGAACGCGATGTATCAGCCGATCGTTCAATTGAAGTCCGGCGGCTACATCGTTATCAACCCGACCGAAGCATTGGTTTCGATCGACATCAACTCAGGCCGTTCGACCAAAGAACATGGCATTGAACAAACCGCGCTTTCCACCAATTTGGAAGCTGCGCGCGAGATTGCCCGTCAGTTGCGCCTGCGCGATATGGCTGGCCTTGTGGTCATCGACTTCATCGATATGGAGCATCATTCGAACGCCCGCAAAGTCGAGCGCGCGATGAAAGAAGCGCTGAAGCATGATCGGGCCCGTATTCAGGTTGGCCGTATCTCCAGCTTTGGCCTGATGGAAATGAGCCGTCAGCGTCTGCGCACTGGCGTACTGGAGGCATCGACCCGCGAATGTCCCCATTGTGAAGGCACTGGCCTCGTCCGCACCGCATCGTCGTCGGCATTGTCCGCGCTGCGCCTTATCGAGGACGAAGCAGCAAAGGGGCAAGGCAACCAGATCGTATTGCAAGCAAGCCAAGAGGCGACCATCTATTGCCTCAACAACAAGCGTGCCGAATTGGCGGCGATCGAAGAACGCTATCATGTCCGCGTGCTGATAGTGCCAAATGGCGAGACCGAGGGTGCAAAGCTTGCTGTTTCCAGTTCCGGCCCTCGTCCAGAGCGTCCTGCAGAACTGCCGCCGATTATCGACCTCGACGATGACGACATTGAAGACGACGTCGAAGATTTCGACGATGAGGCTGAGACACTCGAGGAAACCGCTCGTGAACAACGCCGCGCCCGCGAAGAGCGTCCACGCGAAGAAGGCGAAAGCGGCGAAGGCCGTAAACGCAAGCGTCGGCGCGGCCGCCGTGGTGGCAAGGGCCGCGACCGTGATGGCCGTCCTGAAGGCGAAGATGCTGTTGCAGGCGGAAATGAGAGTACGGCAGATCGCTCGGAAGACAATGACATAGCTCAAGCGCCTGAAGCTGATTCGGACGCGAAGCCAAAGGCACGTCGTGGACGGCGGGGGGGGCGAGGTCGCGACCGTCAGGAGACTGGCGTTGATGCCATTGTTGACACGTCAACACCTGCCGAAGCCGAAACGTCTGCAGACCCAGAAGCTGCGCAAGAGGCCGATGCCAAGCCAAAGCGCCGGAGCCGCGCCAAACCAAAGGCCGACGCGGTTGCTGATACAGCTACAGACGCGCCTGCAGAGGCTGCGGCGGAGCCAGCTGTAAAGGTAAAGGCCCCAGCCAAGCCACGCGCCAAGGCAAAGGCAACACCTGCTGTTGCTGAAGCCACGGCCGAACAAGCAGTCGAAGCACCAAAGGCCAAAGCCCCACGCAAGAAAGCAGCCGCAAAAGATGCTGTGAAAGATGTAGCATCAACGCAAACGGACGGTGCGCCTGAAGACGGCACGCCCCGCACAGGTTGGTGGCAACGCACCTTTGGTTAAGAAGCTACTTGAATTACGTTAACATAGCCCCGCCTGTCCCTGACTGGCGGGGCTTCTTTTTGTCCAACTTCTTCATTGCGCGTTCATGCAGTTCGGGCCATTCAACAAACATGGGTAATTTCACGCTTCGCGCCGTCCGGACAATATTTGTCCTGCTTCTTGCTGTTATGGTGTCCGTGCGCCCCGTCATGGCGCAGTCCATTTTGCGCGATGCGGAGACCGAAGCCTTTTTCGAAGAAATTTCCGCGCCTTTGATTGAGGCGGCAGGACTTGATCCCAAAAATGTTGAGATAATCCTGATCAACGACAAATCGATCAACGCCTTTGTTGCCGGTGGGCAAGCAGTTTACATCCACAGTGGCTTAATCGACGCCGCCACAACTGCAAATGAAGTCCAAGGCGTGATTGCGCACGAACTAGGTCATATTGTCGGAGGCCATGTCGTGCGTTTCGACGAGGGCGTTTCAGCCGCCAGCGGCATTAGCATCGCGAGCCTCATTCTCGCAGCAGCGGCCATTGCGGCAGGCGCTGGCGAGGCCGGCATGGGCATATTGTCCGCTGGTCAGCAGGCCGCGATGGGCAAGTTTTTGGCCTACAGCCGGGGGCAAGAAGGGACAGCCGATGCGTCAGGTGCGCAATATTTGTCAAAGGCAGGGATATCAGGCCGGGGTTCAATAAGCTTCTTCAAAAAGCTGCAGAATTTTGAATTCCGCCTCGGCATCCCGCAAGAGGATAGCTACGGCCGCACACACCCATTATCCGGTGAGCGTATTGCGATTCTAGAGGACACATATTCAGCAGACCCTGCGTGGAACGCGCCGCTTAACCCCAAATGGGAAAGTGATTTCAAGCGTGTCAAAGCAAAATTAACTGGCTATCTCGCTGACCCAACGGCGACGATGCGGGATTATCCAGAGTCTAACAAATCCGTGCCTGCCCGCTATGCGCGCGCTTATGCGTGGCACAAGTCGGCTTATCCGCAAAAAGCGCTGGATGAATCATCCGCTCTTGTCGCTTACGCACCCGAAGATCCCTATTTCCTTGAACTACATGGGCAGATTTTGTTGGAGTCTGGTCGGCCCGCCGATGCGATTGCACCATTGCGTAAAGCCGTAAACCTGACTGGCAACCAGCCATTAATCGCGGCCATATTCGGACATGCATTGATCGCTACAGAAGACAAAACGCAACTGGATGAAGCGGCGCAGGTATTAAAAGCGGCCGTCACCAAAGATAACCAAAACCCCTTCGCCTGGTATCAACTTGGCGTTGTATATGCACAAAAAGGTGACACGGCGCGCGCCGCACTCGCCAGCGCGGAACGCTATATGATGGAAGGCGCACCACAATTCGCGTTATCCAATACGCAAACCGCAATGGCTGGGCTACCCGAATTTTCACCGGATTGGATCCGCGCGCAGGATATCAATATGGTGGCCGAGGCACAGCTTGCACGGTTGAAGAAGCGCCGCCGCTAAAAAGCTGGCAGAATATGCGTAGCGCAGCTAATCAATATCCATGAATGAACAAGCGCCAACTTGCCGGATTATCATCGCAGCCATCATTACAGGATTAGCGATCTTACTTGCCTTAGCGGCCTATATCTTTTGGCAAAGTGCCGCCTCGGTTCCCCCGTCCTATGCGGTACCTGTCGCCGAAGACGCTGCAAAATCGGCCGAAGAGGCTGTTGCTGCTGCTGGCATGTCGCCCGCCGATCGCAAGGCGACGGAGGCATTGGTGAAAGCCTATATCCTCGAAAATCCAGAAATCATAACCGACGCTGTTGCCATTTTGCAGCAACGCGAAGTCGCACAACGCCTATCCGCAGCAGGAAATGACATCACCAAGCCCTTCCCCGGAGCCGAAGCTGGCAACCCTAAGGGCGACGTGACGATTGTCGAATTCACCGACTATAATTGCGGATTTTGCCGGGCAAGTGTGCCCGATGTCCAGCGCTTGTTGAAAAGCGATGGCAATATTCGGTTGGTCTATCGCGAATTGCCGATACTAAGCCAATCTAGCCGGGATGCGGCCTTATGGGCGCTTGCGGCTGCGCGCCAAGGCAAGCATAGGGCATTTCATGATGCATTGTTCGCAGGTGGCCGCGCTGACGCCGCGAATATAGCGGCCGCCGCTCGCAAGGCAGGGCTTGACGTGGACGCGGCCAGAACCTTCGCATCCTCTCCGCAAGCAAGCCAGGAGATCGAACGCAACTTAGCGTTTATGCAGCAAATCGGTTTCAACGGCACGCCGACGTTCATTATCGGTGATCAGATATTGGAGGGTGCCTTGGGCTATGACGCGCTGAAACGCGCGGTTGAAAAGGCCCGCCAAAAGGGCTGATTAGCCCTTTTTACCTTGGGCAATCACATACCATTCCACCGATCCCTTACGGCTTGCGGGCGGCTTTGCATGTTTGACCGTCGTAAAGTTCGTCTTCAGGATGCTAAGCATTGCTGGATCGGTACCGCCTGCAAATACCTTTGCGACAAAATCACCACCTGGCACAAGGACCTTGATCGCAAAATCCACCGCAGCTTCCACTAGTCCCATTGTGCGCAAATGGTCGGTCTGTTTATGGCCGACGGTATTGGCCGCCATGTCTGACAAGATCAAGTCTGGCGCACTGCCTAATTCGGCGATCAACCGATCTGGCGCGCTGTCATGCATGAAATCCATTTCGAGCAGGATGACTCCCTCAAGCGGGTCAACGGGCAATAGATCAATGCCTACAATGGCTGCCTTGGGTTGCTGCCGGCGTACCACCTGCGCCCATCCGCCGGGTGCAACGCCCAAATCAACGACCGCCTTTTTGCCACGCAAAATATGGAATTTTTCGTCCAGCTCGACCAGCTTATACGCTGCACGGCTACGATAGCCTTCACCATGCGCGCGCTTTACATATGGGTCATTCAATTGCCGTTCCAGCCAACGCGTCGACCCCGCCGTACGCCGCTTGGCTGTCTTGACCTTTTGTTTGCCAGCCAGTGTCCGACCAGAATTTTTACCACCAAAAAGATTATCTACCATGTCTCAATTCCGTCGATTGCGGCGCTTGGCGTCGCTGGCCATCAGCGCACGCAATATACCCTCGCGAATGCCGCGATCTGCCACGCCCAGCCGTTCGCCGGGCCATATGTCAAAAATGCATTCCAATATCGCACAACCAGCCACTACCAAATCGGCTCGCTCTTGACCAATTGTCGGAAATTCCGCGCGTCCGGCAACATTGCGATGTGCCAGTTCGCGGCTGATATCCCGCATGGCAGACGTCTCGAGATGTAATCCGTCCACGGCGCGCCGGTCATAGCTGTTAAGCTTCAGATAGACGCTGGCGAGCGTTGTGACGGTCCCCGATGTCCCCAACAGACGTCGATCGCCAGCATCTTCTGGTAAACGGGCCGCAAAGTCGGCAAAACTGGCCATGACTTTGTCGCGCATGGATTGGTAGACTGCCTTTAACTGTTCGGGGCTGTGGCCGTCCGTACGTTCGCTCTCGGTCAACGATACGACCCCCCAAGGCACGCTCACCCAATCGAGAATTTCAGGAACGACATTTTGGGTAGACACAAGAACCAGTTCAGTTGAGCCTCCACCGATATCAAAGATTAGCGCGGGTCCTTCGCCCTCTTCCAACAGAGCGTAGCATCCCATCACCGCCAGCCTCGCTTCTTCTTTTGGGCTGATAATGTCGAGGTGAATGCCGGTCTCTCGTTTCACCCGTTCGATAAACTGCACCCCGTTTACTGCCTGACGGCAGGCCTCCGTGGCAACAGATCGGGCTAGCACCACATTGCGTTTTTTTAACTTTTCGGCACAGACGGCCAACGCCTCAACCGCGCGGTCCATGGCCTCTTCGCTCATGCGGCCCGTGGCGGTCATTCCCTCCCCCAGCCGGACAACGCGCGAAAACGCGTCTACGACCGTAAAATCGTCGCCGCCTGCCCGAGCGATCAGCAACCGGCAATTGTTGGTGCCAAGGTCAAGCGCCGCATAAGCGTTTCGTTCAAGCCAATTTCGACGCAACGCAGCCTTTTCGCCCTGTGGCCCGCTGTTGCTAGCCGACGTTGAATTCTTCGGAGTGTCAAGACGCACCGCGCCCTCGACCGAAGCCTGCTGCAACATTGCAGCCTTGGGTGCCGCATTTTTGCGACGGGACGAATTTCTACGTTTTCGTCCACGTCCTTTTTGCGGCGATGGCGCGACATTTTCGCCCATGGCCGATAACTCACTTCTTATTTTCTATCCGGTCGAATATGCCGCCGGTACCTGAGCACGTTGCTACGCGCAGACAGACAAACTTTCAAGATTTTTGAACGTCCCCGCCGCAGCCTCATGATTCAGCGGGTTGACCGGCCATGGCCTCAGGCATATATGCCCGACCTCGCTCTGCTCCCCGGTCGTCTAACGGTAAGACTACGGACTCTGACTCCGTCTATTGAGGTTCGAATCCTTACCGGGGAACCAAGCTACAGCGCGTGGCCGCAACATTTCCGTAGAACCTACCCAATCAGGATACCGCCGCCCGTTATTCGCTTCTCAGCGCCTCAATCGGTGAAAGCCGCGATGCGCGGATGGCGGGATATCCGCCGAACACCAGACCGATGATGGCGGAAAAAGCAACCGCAACTATCGCCGTATCAATGCCAATGGGCGCTGGAAATTCGGCGATGCGCTCGAAAATTGAGGCGGCCAATATGGCAAGTGACAGCCCAATAGCGCCACCGATCACGCACAAAACGGCCGCCTCCACTAGAAACTGGTTGCGAATGTCGCTCCGCTTTGCGCCCAATGCCATGCGCAGCCCAATTTCGCGGGTCCGTTCTGTGACACTAACCAGCATGATATTCATGATACCGATCCCGCCAACCAGTAACGAAATCGATGCAATGGCGACAAGCACGGCTTGAAATATTTGCGTTACTTCGCCCGTAGTTTCGGCAATTTCGGTTGTAGTGCGGACAGTGAACGGGTTGATCTTTCCCTTCGCCACGCGATACCGGTCGCGCAGTAAACGCTCTATTTCCTTTTGCCCGGTAAGCAGCGAATCTTCATCCTCAAATCCGACAAAGATCAACGTCACATCGTCCGGTCCTTGCGTTGCAGTAGTCAACAAACGTTGGCGCAACGTCGTTATCGGCACGACGATTTGGTCGTCATTATCATTA
>Ga0315899_10009163_pt1 | contig 10616 bp, 9 predicted proteins | sample LakEriMetagenome_2_FD_203518 | JGI IMG/M metagenome (GOLD analysis project Ga0315899, IMG submission 203518) | Freshwater fungal communities from buoy surface, Lake Erie, Ohio, United States - Buoy 4 MA112 | ecosystem: Environmental > Aquatic > Freshwater > Lake | place: USA: Lake Erie, Ohio...
GGCCAATCCTCCAATGATTGCTTTCCCACCGCCATGCATCTGGCCGTCGCGCGCGCATGTCACGCCACGCTTTTGCCCGCGCTCGCCGCGCTCGCCGGCGCGCTGGAGGAGAAGGCCCGCGCTTTCGCCCCGCTGATCAAGGTGGGCCGCACCCATTTGCAGGACGCCACGCCCGTGACCTTGGGTCAGGAGGCGTCGGGCTGGGCCGCGCAGGCGCGGCTGGGCGCACAGCGCGTCGAAGCCGCCTTGGCGGGCGTGCATGCGCTGGCGCAGGGCGCGACGGCCGTCGGCACGGGCCTCAACGCGCATCCCGATTTCGCCGCGCGGTTCGCGGCGTTGGCGGCGCAGGAGACGGGCCTGCCCTTCGCGCCCGCGTCCAATCCCTTCGAAGCGCTCGCCAGCCACGACGCGCTGGTTTTTCTGCACGGCGCGCTCGCCGCGCTCGCCGCCGGCCTGTTCAAGATCGCCAGCGACATACGCCTTCTGGGCAGCGGGCCGCGCGCGGGCCTTGGTGAGCTGATCCTGCCCGCCAACGAGCCCGGCTCCTCCATCATGCCCGGCAAGGTCAATCCGACCCAGGCCGAAGCGATGACCATGGTCTGCGCGCGGGTGATGGGCAACCAGACCACCGTGGCCTTCGCGGGCGCGCAGGGCCATCTCGAACTGAACGTCTTCAAGCCCGTCATCGCGGACGCCGTGCTGCAATCCATCCGATTGCTGGCCGATGCGACGGAGAGTTTCCGCGTCCATTGCGTCGAGGGCCTGCGCGCGGACGAGCGTCGCCTCGCCGATCTGCTGTCCCATTCGCTGATGCTGGTGACCGCGCTTGCGCCCGCCATCGGCTATGACGCGGCGGCCGCCATCGCGAAGGCCGCGCATGAGAGCGGAACGAGCCTGCGCGAGGCGGCTCAGGCGGCCGGCGTTCCGGCGGCGACCTATGACGCGCTCGTGCGCCCGCAGGACATGCTCGCCCCGCGCGCGGGCGCCTCAGGCTGAAAGGGCGTCGGGCTGAAGGCGCGTCAGGGCGAGGGCGCCCGCGTCGGCGGCGGCGCGGCGCGCAGGCATTGGCGCGTCAGCGCGTCATAGCGCGCGCGGTCGTCCTCGGTCATGCGCCCGCCCGCCACCTTGTCCCACAGGCCTGCGCCTTGCGCCTCGCGCACCACGCAGGCGCAGGCGGTTTCGCAAAAGGCGCGTTCGCCGCCGCTGCGCACGCATTGGGTCGCGCAGGCGCTTTCGAACATGGGTTGCGGCGCAGGCGCGGGCCCCGCGCCGGCCATCTGCGCGGCCGCGAAGACCAGCGCGAACAGGATCGGCTGATGCAGCAGGTAAAAGGCGAGCGCATGGCGTCCGCCTGTCGTCAGCAGCCGCGCGATCCCGCCCTGCGCGCGCCAGGCGACGAGCGGTGCGGGCAGGCCCCGCGCCAGCGCCCATTTGGCGCCGGCCAGGCCGATCAGCGTGAAGCCGGCCCAGGGGAAGAAGGGTCGCCAGTCATGACTGCGCGGCTCGGCGGCGCCCAGCCCCGACCACCAGTTCGTGGCGTCGAGCGCCGGCGCCTGCACGACCAGCGGCAGCGCCAGAACAAGCGCGCCTGCGCCCGCGATCAGCGGCCAGGGACGGTCGAGCAGAAAGAATCCGAACAGGCTCGCCGCGACGATGCAATGCAGGACGCCGAAGGCGACGAAGGAGTCGGGAAAGACGAAAGCGGTCGCCGCGGTCACCGCCATCGCGGCGGCGAAGACAAGGGCGATGCGACGGAAATAGGCGGGCAGGTCGAGCCCGCCGCGCGCGGACAGCGCGAGGCTGGCGCCTGCGATCGTCAGGAAGGCGGCGGCGATCGCATGGCCGAAGCCTTTGAACCACGCCTCCTGCAGGCGGCCCGGATCCACGAAGCCGAAAAAGCCGAGGTCCCAGACGAAATGATAGACGGCCATGGCGACGAGCGCGCCGCCGCGCGCCGCGTCGAGAAGGGGAAGCCGTGGCGCCGTCTCGCTCAACGGGGGCCTATTTGCGCGCCTGCGCCTTGAAGGCGCCGAAGATCATGTCGGGCGCGGACGTGTTGTGCCGCGACAGGCTCGCCCGTCCCGCCCAGATCTCCGTCGCCTCGGCGGATTTGAAATCCATGATCGAGGCCTCGCCCCAGCGTTTCTCGCCCTTGGGCTTCCAGGCGATGCGCGCCGCGTCGTTATTGGCTTCGGTGATATACATGGAGCGCAGCGAGGCGAAGGGCAGGTCGGCCGGCAAGGCGCCGTCGAACGTCACGTCGAGCGCCAGATGTTCGCTGTCGAGCGCGCCGATCTTCAGGCTCGCGGAGCCGCCGCGGGCGAAGACGAGCCGAAAGCTTTTGGCCTGCGCGTCGAAGACGATCTCCTTGATGTCGACGATGGGGCGCTCCTGCGTCTCCACCGGGCCGATGAGGAAGGACGAGCCATAGGCCGTCCAGCGCATGTCGCCGAAGGGCAGCGGGCGCGCGCGCCAATAGCCGTCGGGCGGATAGACGACGAGGACTTCCTCCGCGCGTTCGCGATGGGCGGTCCAGACCTGCAGCAGATGGATTTCGTTGAAGGCCCGATCGGTCTTCGTCTCCGAATCCACGATGCGCACGGGCGTCTTGGCGGCGCGCCAGAAGGTCGGATAGGTCCAGGCGACGAGCTGCAGCTCCGGCGTTTCGAAAATCGTGCGGCGGATCGTCTTCTTCGTCGACGTCGCCACCGCCGGATCGCCGCTCATGTCGCAGGCGGTGAAATCGGGCAGGTAGCGGTCGACGTTGATCGCCCCGATATAGGCGGGATGCGCCGCCTGCACGCGGAAGCTCTTCACGGCGGGCGAGGCGAAATCGATCTGGATATTGTCCTTCTCCGCGCAGAGCACCGGCTCGCTGCGATTGGCGACCGCGACGGCGATGTCGTCGGGGTCGTGGGCGCGCGCGGGCAAAGCGTGCTGCGCGGGTTGGGCGAGCGCGGCTGCGGCGGAGCCGACAAGGGCGAGAGCGGCGAGGAACTGGCTTTTCATGCGGGCTCGGGGCTCGGGTTGGCGGACAGGGGCGCGGCGTCGGCGTCGCGCAGGGCGGCGAGAATGGCGGGCGTCTCGATCTCCTCCGGTATGGCGCACAGGCCGCGGCGGGCGAGGCTCTCGCCCAGCTGCGGGTCCGCGGTCGCCACCGCGAAGGGGATGGCCAGCACATAGCCCAGAGTGAGGGGCAAGGACCAGAGCAGAAGCGTGGGCGATGACCACAGGCCCAGCGCGGCCAGCGCCAGTCCCAGCATGGTCTGCGGCCAGAGCCCGCGCGCCGCATCGGCCCAGGAGAGCGCATGCGCGTCGCGCGCCTGGCCGTTCCACGTCACCGCTTTGCCGAAGGGAAGGCCGATCATGAACAGGCTGGTGCGCAGCGTGACGCTGGGCGCGAGCAGCAGCGAGAAGACGATTTCGACGAACGCGCCCAGCGCGAAGCGCGCGCCCCCGCCGTAGCGCGACAGGCCGCCGGGCGTCATCGCCACGTCGATGAAGCCTGCCAGCTTGGGCGCGAGATACATCAGCATGAACGCGCCATACAATCCCAGCGCCGAACCGGCGGGAAAGAGCGCCATGTCCTCGCCGTCGAACGGCTTCAGCGCGCTCAGCAGGATGATGAACGTCCAGGCGGGGACGCCGATGAACATGGAGATCGCCCACAGGAGCTGGAACCGGCTCATCGGCTTCAGGCCCGGCAACGCGAGCAGCCGGAAATATTGCATGTTGCCCTGGCACCAGCGCAGGTCGCGGCGGGTGAATTCGAGCAGGGTCGGCGGGTTGTCCTCGTAGGAGCCCACTTCTTCCGGCAGCACGCGCACCTCCAGGCCGGCGCGGCGCATGAAGGTCGCCTCCACCTGATCGTGCGACATGATCCGCCCGCCCAGCGGCGGCCCGCCCGACAGGACCGGCAGATGGCAATGGTCGGCGAAGGGCTGGATGCGCACGAGCGCGTTATGGCCCCAGAAGGGGCCGCAATCCGCGCCCCACCAGGCGCTGCCCATCGTATAGGGCCGCATGCCGTGGCGCATGCCGAACTGGAACACGCGCGCGAAGGCCGAGCGGCTCGGCGCGCCCACGACGAGGCTTTGCAGGATGCCGATCTTGGGATGCGCCTCGCCGATGCGCGTCATCCGCAGGATCGTGTCGCCCGACATGAGGCTGTCGGCGTCGAGCGGCAGCATGAATTCGAACTCCGCGCCCCAGCGTTCGCAGAAATCGCGCACATTGCCGGCCTTGTAGCCTTCGTTGTCGAGGCGTCGGCGGTAATGCAGGCGCGCCGCGTCGGCGCCCTCGCGCGCCCGCCAGCGTTCATGGGCCTCTTCCTCCGCGCGCGCGACCTGCGCCTCGCTCGTGTCGCTCAGCACGAAATAGGAGAAGGCCGCGCCCTGGCCCGTGGCGTCGAGGCTCGCCTTCACCGCGGCCAGCCGCGCGACGGCGCGCGCGGGATCCTCGTTGCGGATCGTCATCAGAACGGCGGTCTTGCTGCGCAGCGGCGCCTGCGCGTCGAGCCCCTCCGCGAAAGGCGCCACGGCGGCCAAAGCCTGCTTGGGCCGCTGCAGCAGGATCACGCCGAGAATGGCGTTCCAGACGCCCAGCACGCTCCAGGGCGCGGCCACGGCGAAACAGGCGAAGATCGCCATGTCGATCGCGCTCCAGCCGCTGGTTCCCAGAATGGAGGCGAGCCACAGGAGGAGGCCCGCCAGCGTGGCGAGGTTCAGCGCCGTCACGAAGAGGCGCCGGCGGAACAGGACGGCGCGCTTTTGCAGGCCGGCGGGGGTGGAATCGACGGACGGGTTCATTTACGCGATGCTCATGGCTGCCGCGGGGCGGCGGGAAAAACGGAAAGGCGCGCCGATGGCGGGCGAGACGGGCGGACAGACGGTGCGCCGGACGCGGGCGCTTTGGTACGAGGCGCCCGGGCGCGCCGCCCTGCGCGCGGCGGACCTGCGCGCGCCGGGACCAGGCGAGGCGCTGGTGCGCACGCTATATTCCGGCGTGAGCCGGGGCACCGAACGTCTGATTTTCACGGGCCGCGTCCCCCCATCCGAATTCGATTCCATGCGCGCGCCCTTGCAGGAGGGCGAATTCCCTTATCCTGTCAAATACGGCTATTGCGCGGTTGGGATCATCGAGGAGGGGCCGGCCGCCCTTGTGGGCCGCCCCGCCTTCGCGCTCCACCCCCATCAGGAGGCTTTCGTCGCCCCCCTGGCGCTGCTCAATCCGCTCCCCGACGGCCTGCCCCCGGCCCGCGCCGTTCTCGCGGCCAATATGGAGACCGCGCTGAACGCCCTGTGGGATTCGGGCGCGGGGCCCGGCGACCGGATCCTCGTGGTGGGGGCGGGGATCGTCGGCCTGCTCACGGCCGCGCTTTGCGCGCGCCTGCCGGGAACGGAGGTCGTCCTCGTCGACGTGGAGGCCGCCCGCGCCCCGCTGGCGGCGCGCTTGGGCGCGCGGTTCCTGCGCCCGCAGGATTGGGACGGGCGGACGGATTACGACCTCGCCTTTCATGCCTCGGCCAGCGGGCCGGGCCTTGCGCTCTGCGTCGGCGCGCTGGGCATGGAGGGCAAGATCGTGGAGATGAGCTGGCATGGCGCCGGCGACACGCCGGTCCCCCTCGGGGGCGCCTTTCACGCCCGCCGGCTTCAGCTCGTCTCCACGCAGGTGGGGCAGGTGGCCGCCTCGCGCCGGCCGCGCTGGTCCTATGCGCGGCGCATGGCGAAGGCGATGGAGCTTCTGCGCGATCCCCTTTTCGACGCGCTGATCGACGTGGAGATCGCATTCGCGGATTTTCCGCAGGAGGCGGCGCGGGTCTTCGCCCCCGGCGCCGCAGGGCTGGGCGTGCGCCTGCGCTACGACGCCGCCTCCTCAAGCTGAAGCCGCGCGGGCCGCGCGTCCGCCGCAAGCCCGCAGCCTGCCAGCAGTCCGCCCGCAGCCTGCCCGCCAGTCTGCCGGCGATCAGCCCTTGCCGAACCGGGCTGGGGGCGTCATCTAGGCGCTGATTTCATCGCTCGGGGAGTTTTGCATGTACGCCGTCGAAGTGCGCGACCACATCATGATCGCGCATTCCTTCAAGGGGGAGCTGTTCGGCCCCGCGCAAAAGCTCCATGGCGCGACCTTCGTGGTCGACGTCGCCTTCTTCCGCGAAACGCTCACCGCCGACGGCGTGGTGGTGGACATCGGCCGCGCGCATGACGCGCTGAAGGCCTGCCTTGGCCCGCTGACCTACCAGAACCTCGACGACCTGCCGCAGTTCAAGGGCGTGCAGACGACGACGGAATTCCTGTCGAAACATGTGTTCGACGCCATGGCCGAAGGCGCTCGCGCCGGCGCGCTCGGGCCGGGCGGCGAGGGCATCGTGAAGATCCGCGTCATGCTGCATGAATCCCATGTCGCGCGCGCCTGGTTCGAAGGGCCCGTCGCGTGAGGCCAAGGCCGATGCGCGCCGTCTTTGCGATTCCCGGCGACATCGACCTGCCCACGGGCGGCTATTCCTATGACCGGCGCGTGCTGGCCCTTCTCGCCCGTCATGGCGTGGAGGCGCGCCATCTCGCCTTGCCCGGCTCCTTTCCCCGTCCTTCCGCGCAAGACCTCGCGACCACGCAGGCGCTGCTGGCCGCCGTCGATCCCGACGACGTCGTGCTGATCGACGGCCTGGCATGGGGCGCCATGCCGGTCGATCTCGCCGCGTCGCTGGGGGGCGGAATCGTCGCGCTGTGCCATCATCCGCTGGGTCTTGAGACGGGCCTTGCGAAACCGCAGGCCGACGCGCTCATCGCCAATGAGACGACCAATCTCGCGCTCGCCGCGAAAATCGTCGTCACGAGCGCCGCCACCGCGCAGATCCTCATCGCGCGCTTCGGCGCGCCGCCCGAAAAGATCGTCGTCGCCGAACCGGGAACCGACCCGGCCCCGCGCGCGATCGGCTCCGGCTCCGGCGCGCTCAACATTCTCGCCGTCGGCTCCGTCGTGCCGCGCAAGGGCTACGATCTCCTCATCGCCGCGCTCGCCGGCCTGCGCGATCTCGACTGGCGCTTGCGCATCGTCGGCGCCGACGACCGCGCGCCCGCTTGCGCGCAGGCCTTGCGCGCGCAGATCGCGCAGGCGGGGCTCGCCGAGCGCGTCGCGCTCGACGGCGCGGCGCCCGACGAGGTTCTGGCCGAGGCCTATCGTCATGCCGATCTCTTCGTCTCCGCCTCGCGCTTCGAAGGCTATGGCATGGTGCTGGCGGAGGCGCTCGCGCGCGGATTGCCCATCGTCGCCTCCACCGGCGGCGCCGCCGGCGAAACCCTGCCCGACGGGGCGGCGCTGAAGATTCCCCCCGACGATTCCGACGCCTTGCGCGAGGCCTTGCGCCGCGCGCTCGCCGACCCCGCGCTGCGCGCGCGCCTGTCGCAGGCCGCAGCCGAGGCGGCCGCGCGCCTGCCCACATGGGACGATGCGGCGCGCCTTGTGGCGCAAGCGCTGCGCGCCGCGCAGGGAGAGCAGGCGTCGCGCATTGCGCAGGGAGAGCGAGCATGAGTTTTTCGGCTGAATGGCTTGCGCTGCGCGAGCCTGTCGATCATCGCTCCGTCAGCGCTTCGCTGCGCGCGGAAGCGGCCGCGCGTTTTGCGTCGCGCAGCGATATGCGCGTGCTCGATATGGGCTGCGGTTCGGGCTCCAACCTGCGCGGGCTCGCGCCGTTTCTCGGCGCCTCGCAACATTGGACGCTGGCGGATTGGGACGAGCGTCTGCTCGCCCATGCGCGCGCCGCGCTGATGCGATGGGCCGACGAGGCGCGCGAGGAAGGCGAGGCGCTCGCGCTGCGCAAGGCGGACAAGAGCGTCCGCGTGGATTTCCTCAAGGTCGATCTCGCCCGCGACGTGGAGCGCGCGCTCGACGCCGCGCCCGATCTGGTGACGGCGGCGGCCTTCTTCGATCTCGTGTCGGCGGAATGGATCGGGCGTTTCGCGCAGGCCATGGCGCAGCGGCGCCTGCCGCTCTACACGGTCCTCACCTATGACGGGCGCGAATCCTGGTCGCCGGCGCATGACGCCGATTCAGCCATGCTCGCGGCTTTCCATCTTCATCAGGGCAAGGACAAGGGTTTTGGTCCCGCCGCCGGCCCCGCCGCGGCGCGCGCGCTGGCGGACGCGTTCGCGGCGCAAGGCTATGACGTGCGCCGCGCCCCCTCGCCCTGGCGCATCGGCGCATTAGAGGGCGCGCCGGAGGGCGCGTTGTTTGGCGAATTGGCGAAGGGCGCCGCGCAGGCCGTGCGCGAGACGGGCGCCCTCGCGCCCGCGCTGATCGAGGATTGGCTCGCCATGCGGCTCGACGCGGGGATCGGCGCGCGCGCCTGCGAGATCGGCCACGAGGACGCGTTCGCCTGTCCGCGCTGACGCGCGCTCAGCCGCCCCAGCTCTTCGGCAGCATCCGCCACAAAACCGTGTCGCGATTGACGAACGTGTGCTTGATCGCCGCGCCGATATGCAGGAGCACGAGCAGCGTCATCACGATCGCGCCGACGAAATGCGCGCGCTGGAAGAATTTGAACAAGTCTTCGTTCTGCGGCGCCAGATGCGGCAGCGTGAACAGGCCGAACACCGACACGTCCACGCGATAGGCGGACGTCATCAGCCAGCCGAAGATCGGCATGGCGAAGAGCAGGACGTAGAGCGTGTGATGGGTGGCGGCGGATGCGATGCGTTCGAACCGCGTGAGCCCCGCATAGGGCGCGGGCGCGCCATGGCGCAGCCGCACGGCGACCCGCCAGATCGCCAGCGCGAAAATCAGCACGCCGAACGAGCGGTGCAGGTCGTAGAGACGGTTTTGCAGCGCGCCGGGGCCGATATTGGCCATGACGATCCCGGCAGGGATCACGCCCAATACGATGAGGGCCATCGCCCAATGCAGCGCCTTGCCCGTGGGCGCGTAATCCTTGGGCCGCGAAAGATCGCCTGAATCGCTCATGTCATCCCCTCATCTCGCAACGTCATGTCCCCGCGCGACGCGCAGGTCGCAATCAAACAGCACGTCGCCGTCGGCGAACGCGTGCACGCGGGCCGCCGGCCGCAGCGCGTCGCCCAGCGCGTCGATGGGCGCCAGATCGAGGCCCGCCTTGCCCGAACCGATGATGACGGGCGCCACCAGCACATGCAGCCGGTCCATAGCGCCCGCGTCGATGAAAGCGGAAATGGTGCGCGCCCCGCCTTCGACAAGAATTCGCCGCAGGCCGCGTTCAAAAAGAGCCTGCGCGACCGCATGGGGGCAGATCCGCCCCTCACGTCGGGGCAGGACGATCGTCTCGTCGCAGCCGGGCAGGGGCTCGCTTGCGTCCTGCGCGACGATGCGGATGCGCCGCGTCCCGTCCTCGGCGAGCCAGCGCAGGCCCGCCGGCGTGCGGGCGGAGGGGTCGAGGGCGATCCGCGCCGGGCTGCGGCCCGGGGTGCGGCGCACGTTCAATTGGGGGTCGTCCGCCATGATCGTGCCGGCGCCCACCAGCACGGCGTCCACGGCGGCGCGCAGGCGATGGAGATGGTCGAGCGCGCAGACGCCGTTGATGTAGCGCGATTCACCGGTGCGGGTCGCGATGCGCCCGTCGAGCGTCTGGCCAAGCTGCCCGACGACGAAGGGTCGGTCGGCGGACGCCGCGCGCAGTGATCCGAACACCGCCGCATACGTATCAGACTCGTGGACCGCGCCGCCTTGCGCAGACGATCCGGGGGAAGTTTGAGCGGCCTCTCGCGCGCCGTTCGAGACGACTGCCATGGATTCTCCAATTGGGCGAACTTTCCGACCCGGCGCCGACTTTGAGACCCATGGCGAAATGCGCTATGAGTTCTTTCACGGAACCGGACGAGCAAGTTCCCGGGGGCGGGTCCGTGCCTCTAGTTAAGTCGAGGGATGCGTGTCCGATATCAAGTCCATTCTAGACGCCGACCGCGGCCCAAGCCAGATCGCCGTCGATCGCGTGATTTCCGAACTGCGCTCGGGTCGCCCCGCGCTGGTCCATTCCGGCCGCTCCTATGCGCTGGTCATGGGGGTCGAGGCGCTCGACCCGCGCATGGCCGGCAAGCTTGGCGCGATCGCCCGCGGGCGCGCCCGCCTCGTGCTGCCCGCCCCGCGGCTGCGCCGTCTCGGGCTTGACCGCGCCGAGCCGGGCGTGATCGCGCTCCCCTCCATCGATCTCGCCCGCATCGGCTATTTATCGCTGGAGACCAATGCGCGTTTCGACGCCCCGGTCGCGGCCCTGTCGCCGGTGGACCGCGCCGCGCTTGAGGTCGTCCGCCTCGCGCTCATCCTGCCCGCGGTGGTGGTCGTGCCCGTGACCGCCAGGGCTGCGGCCGAGAGCGGCCTTCTGGTCGCCGAGAGCGCCGCCGTATTCGAATATCGCGGCCGCAGCGTCGTCGACATGCAGATCGTGGGACGCGCCCCCGTGCCGCTGGAAGGCGCGCCGGATACGGAATTCGTCATTTTCCGCGGCGGCGAAGGCCTGCGCGACCAGGTGGCCATCGTCATCGGCAAGCCCGACATGTCGAAGCCCGTCACCGTGCGCCTGCATTCGGCCTGCCTCACGGGCGATCTCTTCGGCAGCCTGAAATGCGATTGCGGCGATCAATTGCGCCACACCG
>Ga0315899_10009165_pt1 | contig 10614 bp, 8 predicted proteins | sample LakEriMetagenome_2_FD_203518 | JGI IMG/M metagenome (GOLD analysis project Ga0315899, IMG submission 203518) | Freshwater fungal communities from buoy surface, Lake Erie, Ohio, United States - Buoy 4 MA112 | ecosystem: Environmental > Aquatic > Freshwater > Lake | place: USA: Lake Erie, Ohio...
CACACATACACAGAGGAGAGAGAGAGAGAGAGAGAGAGAGAGGTACAAGGACAACTGGGTATATATATATATATATATATTATATATATATATATATATTAGTACAAGGGCAACTGAGCCTTCAGTTTTTACACACACAAACACACACACACACACACACACACACACACACACACAGGTACAAGGAAAACAGCGCCCACCGTCTCTGCAGGACCAGAGCCCGTTGGGAATGCATGTGGGCGAGGAGATGACGAGACTGTAGATGCAGGCCGAGCTCGCCAAGGAGATGAGCAGCACCTCAAGCACACGAGGTATGACCCACTGTGAGATTTGCAAAAGTGTCAAAAGAGACCTAATTAATAGCTAAAAGAGACCTAATATAAGCCAAAAGAGACCTACTTACACTGGCATACCTGTGGGCGCATGTACGACAGGAACAAGACGCACTTGTTGAAAACTGCGCCCAGAACCCCGCCCGCCGCACCCACCGCCGCAAAGAGGAAAATCTCCCACCAGTAGATGGGCGAGGCGACGGAGGAGGCGGCAAGAGAGAAGAGCGCCTCATGAAGATTGCTGAACGACAGCAGCCCGCTCACAGAAATGTCGCCCGAGTAGATGCCAGCCCTCAGGAAAGCGAGAGTTACGCTCGCGAGGAGGGCGGCAGTAAACATGCGCCACATCAACCTGGGCGTCCAGGCATTAGACGTCTCCTCTAGCACTTGATTTAATAGCTAAAAGAGACCTAATACAAAGCCAAAAGAGACCTACTGACACAACCTGGGCGTCCAGGCATTAGACGTCTCCTCTAGCACCCACAACGTGCCGCCAATCGGAGACCCAAAAGCCGCCGCCATGCCCGCGGCCGCGCCCGCACTCACGAACTCGCGCCGGTCGCGGTCGTTGTGAAAGAGCCCGAGAATCGAGGGAGAAAATTCTAGGAGGCAGTTGCGCATCTTGTCGCCGCGTGTGACCCCTGACAAAAGTGTCGAAAGAGACCTGATTAATAGCTAAAAGAGACCTAATACATAGCCAAAAGAGACCCACTGACACTTGCATGGAGGCAGTTGCGCATCTTGACGCAGCGCGTGACCCCTGAGGTCCCAGGTACGCACAAGTGTCAAAAGAGACCTAATAGAGTAATAAAAGAGACCTACTAATACTGGCATACCTGAGCCCACGCCCGCACCGATGTGGATGAGTGGGCCCTCGGCGCCCGCGGTGAGGCCGCTTGCGGCTGTCAGGATTGTGCCGAATACCTTGGCGATGATGGTGCGCAGGCGCAGAAAATGTTTGACGTGTGTGCCGTTGATAAAGGCCTTTATCTCTGCGACTCCATCGGCCGCAGTGTGCGGCTCAAACACGGCGGTGAGGATGCCTGGTACATGTTCTCAACAGTCAGCGCCCTAGTATGTTTACAACATAAAGCCAGTGTAGACTTGTTCTGAGAATGTACACACCGGCCGCGGCCGCGAAGCAAGCGTTCCACACCGTAAAGAAAATAAATGGCTTCGAGAAGGCAAACCCGAGCGTGCCCTCTCCGAGAGCATCCTGGGGCACGGTAGACTCGATGAGGCTCTGCACGTGGCTGTTCCGGAGCTCGACGAGCGTGGAGATGCCCAGTTGTACAAAGCGCGCGAGGAGCGCAACCAGAAAGCCGATGACGAGCGTCAGCACCCATGCATAATCGTCCTTGCTCGTTATCACCATCTGCCGGTAGTCGTTCGCCACCTCACACGGGTTCCGCTGCTTGTCCACGTTGTACGGGTGGTTGATTGGGTCCATGTCGAGCCGCTCGAGCCGCCCATACTCGCCGCCCCAGCCCCGCCGGTTCTCTGGGGCGACGCGCACACGACTGTGGCTTTGGCGGTCCCAATCGCGATCAGCGTCCCCGCCGCAGCCTGCCCGCCCGTCCGACTGACTGCTGCCTGGGTTCCGGGCCTCCGGAGTATGCCTGGAATGGGGCCGACGCTGTGGCATCACGGCGGGGCGAGCGACGTCGCAGGCCGGGGCGGGCGTCGGGGCGGGTTGTGCGAGCATGCACCCGCAACGCGCGCACAGGGAGGCGAGGGAGGGCCGCGAGTGCGCGAGAGCGTGAGGGCTCATACCCAGGCGGGCGGCGGGGCCGGCGGGCGCACGGCGGAGTGAGGGAAAGCTCGCGGGCACAATCACCCAGATCGGGAAGCTCCTCACGCTCGGCGAGCAGCGACTCCCTCAGGGATGAAGCCATCTCGCCAGTACACCCCTCGCCGGCTCAGGGCGTCGAGAGGCCTCGTAAGAACTCGGGCCTCGACAACCGGTACGTAGGCCGCAATTTACTGTTGAAGTCAACCCCTCCGTACTCAGAACGGGTCGGGGACGTAGAGAGACTGCAGTACAGAAAAAGGAAATATATGTATTCGAACGTTTCGTGTCAATCGGAGGAGAGGGGCGATTTGCGGCCGCCATGGCACGCGGGTCGCGCGCCGCGGAGAGGAGCGGTGATGCGGGACATGGGTCCGCAGGGGTGGGTGGGGAGAATGTTCCCGGGGACAGGTCGGTCTCAGCACAGCTCCACGCGGGCGGCCTGCGGGCGCTGCTCAAGGAGGCGGCCCAGGTCCGCAAAAGCACGCTGGCGTACTTTGAGGCAAACCCGAACGAATGCTCGCCCGAGGCGCGCCGCCGCGCAAGCCAGGCCCTTACCGGCTCGCGGCCGAGCGAGGCGGCCCCCCTGCGGCTGGGCGGCAGGAATGCCGACGAGCCGCCACCAGGGGAGGAGGAAGAGGCGTCGCAGGTAACCCCCGTGGACGTGGTCGCAACGGGCCTTGGTGGTCTCACTGTGAGCCCGCAGACATCTGAGCGCGGGGGCGCAGAAGAACCGCAGGGCAGCGACGCTGAGCTGCGCAAGCAGCTGCGGGAATCGCAAGCGGAGGTGCGGCGCCTGCAGGGCGCGCTCGATTGCGAGCAGGACACCACGCGCAGGCTCGCTGCCGAGCTGAGGAACGCGGAAGAGGCGTGCGACAGCTTGCGCAGTAAACTCAGCGACCTGGATGCGCAGCTGGCGCAGGCGAAAGAAGCCCTTGAACTGCAGGAGAGTGCGGTCGCAGACGCGGAAGCGTTTGCAGAAGAGCTCGAGGAAATGCAAGAGCTGCTTGCTGACTCTGAGCGACAAAATACCGATTTGCAAAAGAGGATAAGTCTGGTCGACGACCCGGAAGGGTTTGCAGCAGAGCTCGAGGAAATGCAGGAGCTGCTTGCCGACTCTGAGCGACAAAACAAAGAACTGCAAAAGAAGCTGAAGGCGCTACCAGACGCGGCCGCGATTGCAAAAGAGCTCGAGGAAATGCGGGGGAAGCTTGCTGCTTCTGAGCGAGAAAACACCGAGGTGCTCAAGAAGCTGAGTGCGGTACCAGACGCGGACTCGTTTGCAGAAGAGCTCGAGGAAATGCGGGAGAAACTTGCTGCCTCTGAACGACAAAACACTGAATTGCAAGAAGAGGCTGACGCCCTTCAGCGCGAATATGACGCCATCATTGAACAGCTTCGAGGCGAGCTTGCAGAGTCAGAGGCCGCTAAGGAAAAGGTGCAGGCTGATTGTGACAAGGCGCTCTCAGACCTGCGAGACAAGCTTGAGCACACCAAGGGCAAGCCTGAAGTTCCGGAAGAGGTCGTGAGCCGCGAATTAACACCTGTTGATAGAGCGCGCGCGCGCAAGAAGGAGAGAGAGAATGCTGCTGCCTTGGAGAAGGAGTTGCAGGACCTTCGAGCGCAAGTGTCGGAGCTCGCTGAGGAAAATGAGCGCCTTACAACAGCATCGGCGGCATCACCAGCAGCAGACCTGGAGACGGACGCAGATCCTCCATCTACTTCTCGCGCTATCAAGGCACCGGTTGCCGCCGACAGCGTCCTTGTAGATGCCGAGATTTTGGCGAGCATGTGCACCCGCGCGGGCAGCGGTGCATCGCTCTGTAAGCTTTTCCTGGACGGCTGGAGGATCGTGATGGCGCGGGAGGAGGCCTTGCGGCGCGACGCCACCATGGCCGCCTTGCTCGAGAGCAGGGGCAGGAGGATGTGTTTGGCTGCCAGTCTAAGGCGATGGGTATCTGCCGTGTCACGCGCTGTCAGGGACAACCCTTCAAATGCCACAGTGGGGCGGTCCATGAGCCACGAGCAGCGGAGGGAGGCGGGCACGGCGGGCGACAGGGACATCCTGCAGGGCGACAGTGGCAGTGATGGAGGAGTGGGAGAGGATGTTGGGGGCTATGTGAGCGAGGGTGTGCAGACAATGTCAGTGGAAGGCCGAGCCCAAGGGGCCCAGACTGTACCGGCTGCTGGTTCTGGCATCCATACGCAGACGGCCCCGCCCGAGCCCGGTGTGGTGGTGGAGACGCAGACGACAACTGCCACCAACGCCTCCACCACGCAGACGACTGCCACGGCCACCGCCACCACGGCAACGGGCACGGGCGATGAGGACGGGGGGATGGATGTGCAGGTGGCCTCTGGGCCTGCGCCCGCACCGCGAGAACTCGCTATGGCGCTCTCAGACGATGCCTCCTCGGCCACGACATCGCTCGACGCGGCGGGGCCGGGCTCAGAGCACTATGACGCTGGCTGCGGGACCTCAGACTCAGTTGATATGAGGGAGCTGGAGGAGCATCTGAGGGAGGGATGCGAGCTGGTCGAGAGCCTCGAGTGGAATGAGTGGCTGCAAAAGCTGGAGAGGGGTGGGAAGGAGACGGTGGCAGCCGCCGCCGCTGCGCGGCAGTTGGAGCAGACGCTGCCGCTGCTGCTGAGGTCTGTCGGACTCTTGACTCGCGAGTCTGGAGAAATGGCCTCCTCCTCCTCCTCCGCACAGAGTGACTCCTCCAGGGGTGTGTGTCGTGAGTTAGAGGAGGCACGAGCCATGGTGGCGGCAGCAGTCGCAGACCGTGATCGCGCGCAGAGGCGGCAGGAAGAGATGGATGATGGAATTGGAGCCAGCGTGGGCGAGATGGAGAAGCAGTTGCGTGAGGCGGAGAAACAGCTCGAGGAGCTTGAGGAGGAGGTGGCTGTGTGTCTGTGCATGTGTGTGTGCGTGCATGCGCGCGTATTATGCTATGCGCGTGCGTGTGTTCGGACGTGAATGACGAATTGCCTTGGGTGGTAACACAGGTGATGGTGCTCACGAGGCGCCTGATGGACAAGGATGCCGAGTTGCTGGAGCGTGAGCAGAGGCTCAAGGCAATGGAGGAGAAGATGCACGTGAGGAAGGAGTTGGAGGAGAGCCATGCCACGGATGCTGCACCGGTAGTAGGCGCGTCGCCCAACGCTCCCGGGATTAAACCCGGGGCGCTGGTGGATAATAAGGGGGGGGGTCTCACAAAGGTGCTGTTCAAAGTCAACCATCCACCCAGCCGGCCGCAGGTGGACGACGTGGAGGTGACGATGCACCTGCTTGGGTCCCTGAAGCCTCTGGGCGCGTGGGAGGAGGTGCGCGCCAAGACCATGAAAAGGTGCAGGGAAGGCGGCTGGGAGGCAACGTGCTACCTCGCTACCCACGAAGATTTTAAGTACCAGTACTTCTTGAAGGACTACGACGGACAGTCCGTGTGGCGCTCGAGCGCGGAGCGCCAGCAGACTGTCGCCAACGTCGAGGGCTCCAAGACGCTGGAAATAATCGACTTCATCACCAAGCACGAGGAGGAGACAGGCAATCTGCACAATCAGCCTGCTGCTTCCGCGTCCAACCCATTTGAAGGAGCAGGAGACGTTGGCGTGAGCGCGGCGCGTGGTGTGCCCCTGGAGGGTGCTACAGGGAGTGGAGGAGGAGACTTGCTTCTTGATCTCTTCGGGGATTCTGGGGCTCAGGAGAGCAAGCAACGAGAGAAAAAGGATGACCTGTTTCTTGATCTCTTCGGGGATTCTGGGGCTGGTGAGAGCAAGTACCAAGACACAAAGATGAGTGTCAATGCGAGTGTCAATGCAAGTGGAGACGATCTGTTGGATATATTCGGCGAAAGTGCGACCAGCAGTCATGGCGGGATGCACAGCGGCGCAGGCGCCGGGCAAAATGGTGTAGGCGACGGTGGGGCGCTCGATCTGCTGGATATCTTTGGGGAGAATGCAGCAGGCGGTGCTAGCGGCGGGGTCCAGCAGGCGAGTGCTTCCAAGGTCGCCGCCTTGCCGGATTCAGTGCAGCTGACGATGACGCTGGGCATGTCCTTCCACAAGACCGGCGAAGAGGGCTCCTCGAAGCGCGAGGCCTTCAAGCGCGACGTTGCAAACGATCTGGCCAAGGCTTCTGGTCTTCCGGCAGAGAACTTCAAGATAACCAAGTTGTCGGCAGGGAGTGTCATTGTGGACATAGACATCCTGCCAGACCCCCTAGGTTTCGCTCCTGCCCCGTCCGCTGTAGCCCGGGACCTGGAACAGCAGGCCGCCGATCCAAAGTCGCCATTGAGGTCGGGCAAGCTCACGAGCCAAACCAAGGGGATCCAAGTCCTTTCCCCGCCGCCGTCGGACACTCCCAGACCCCCCGTGAGCAACCCCTTTGCGGTCAACCCATTTGGCGAAGACACTCCCCTGGTGGACGCCGAACCCGTCGAGTCTGCACGCTTCAACATCTTGCACCCTGCGCCCCCCGCCTCCCGGGGGGCGACGGCGAGCGACAGGAGTGAGCGGGAAAAGGAGCTTGAGAGCAAGTTGACAGAACTCAAGCGCCAACTCAAAGAGATTCAGGGCAGACTGGAGTTGGAGAAGAAGCATCACGAGGGTGAGAAATGCGAGCTTGAGCGCCAGCTCAAGGATCTTCGGGAGCGGCACGAGACGGATACGCGGGAGAGGAGCGAGCTGGAGCAAGAGCTGCGTCAAGTGCGTGAGAGCCACAAGGTGGAGGATACGGAGCGTGCGCAGCAAAAAGAGAGTGGAGGGGGGGGGGTCAAGGGAAGCGAGGGAGAGGAAGAGGAGGAGGAGGATGAGTGGGAAGCAGAGGAGAGGCGTATGGAGGAGAATGCGAGAAGGGCGAAGGAGATAGCGGAGAGGGAGACAAGAACGGTATCGAGCGTGGAGCCTGCGAAGATGCTGAAACCCCTAGCGACTTGGATGACTGCGTCCAACGTCACGTGTGAGCAGGGGGGTGGAGCAGAGCGTGGAGACGCAGCGCGTGGAAGCGACAGCGACAGCGACAGCGGGGGAGAAGAAAAGAAGGTGGCGCGTGGACGCGACAGCGGGTCGGCGGAGACGAAAGCGGTGGAGCGGGAGGCGGTGCGCGAGATAGAGCGTGGGCAGAAGGACGCAGAGCTCTGCGCTCTGCAAGCGCACGCGCACGCCGTTGAGGAAAGGCTGGCTGCCGTCGAATCCGCTCATGAAAACGAGCGGAATCAGCGAGAGCGAGAGCACGAGAGTGAAATCAGTGCACTGGAGGAGGAGCTGCGGGAGCTTCGCGAGAGTCGGGATGCAGATTCGGAAGAAAGGGACAAGACGAAACGAGAGAGAGAGAGGGTGCAGGAACGAGAGGGGGGCCAAGCCGAGGAGATGCGTGCCCTCAAGACGCAGCTCGCATCTGTGCAGGCGCAGCTTGCGGCGGCACTGGAGGAATTGACGGTGCGGGGCAAAGAGCTTGATGAGCTCTCCTCTGCGCACATAGCAGATTTGGAAAAGGCGCGTGCCGCGATTGATGCTGCACAGACTGCCGCCCAGCATGTCAAGGGGGTAGGATCAGAGGCGCTGGTTGCCGAGCTTGTGGCCCTCCACGCCGAGTTGCGGCAGTGCAAGCTGGCGCTCGGAAAGGAAGGGGAGGAGGATGGTGGGGATGGCGGGGAAGAAGACACAGTTGACACGTCAACTGTGTCAACTGTTTCTTCTTCTATCAACGGTCGGAGGCGCATTAGTGGGGCTGGATCGGGTGCTCTGGATCTGTCAAGGGAGCGCGCGGAAGAGGTGCAGCAGCAGCTGAATGGATTGTTGTTGAAATGCACGGAGGAGCAGGCGGAGACGCAGCAGCTGCTGGCGATGCAGGGTGAGGCACAGGAGCGGGAAGATGCGATGCACCGCCAGTGTCGTGCGTTGGTGGGTAACATGTGCTCAAGAGGATAACGTTTCGTTTGCAATCGTGTGTCTTATGCGTGCAAGCACGCGTGCACGCACGTGTGAGACGGTGCTGACGCACGTGTGCTCACACAGGAGACTGAACGCGACGCCCTGCAAAAAGAGGGCGGCGCTCTTCGCGAGCAGCTCCGAGCGCTCCAACTTGAACTTGAAGCACTTCAAAAAGTGGACGACATTCTGCCTGCGCAGAGAGAGAAGGGATCGCAGGAAGGCTCGAAAGAGGTCGCCGCTCTCAAGGCTGAGATTGAGAAACTGAAGGACGATGCCCAAAAGAAGCAAGCGGAGAGGGATGCGGAGAAGCAGGCAGCAGCAGCCGAACTTGACAAGTCGACGCAAAGCGCTGCGCTTCTTCGCACGGAACACGACGCCCTGCAAAAAGAGGGCGACGCTCTCCGTGAGCAGCTCCGAGCGCTGCAACTTGAGCTTATGGGTAATTCCTCCGCCTCCACACCCGCGGCTTCCAAACCCGTGCATGACACAGGCGTCAGCGGGGTCCCGCGTGCACGGGCTTCGATGGGTGGAGCTCATGCTCAAGCAGATGAGAGCGCGGGCGGAGGTGGGAAGAGAAGCCAGAGTGGCGATTGGAAAGGGATGGAGGGGGCAGGGGATGACTCTGAGCACGTAGGAGATTTGGAAAAGGCACGTGCAGGGATTGATGCAGCAGAGGCAGCATCGGTGCTGCTCCAAAAACAGCTGGAAAGGGCAAAAAAACGGGGGGATGAGCTGAGCAAACAAAACTCAGAGATTGCGCACAAGCTGCAAATAGCCCTGCGCAAGAAGGCCGAGGCTGAGGCCGAGTCCTCTAAGGCCCTTCACGAGGCGGCACGCCATGCGGCCACCGCCGCAGGCGCCCAGTGTGAGGCGCGGGGCCTTCGCGCGGAGATCGAACTGATGCGCGAGAAGTATGAATCCTTCCGACGAAGCAGGTGTGTGCGTGCACACACGCGCGTGAGTCTCAGATATTCGCATATGTATGTAAGTACATGTCTCATACATACGTCCGCACACACACACACATGCACACAAACACACACACGCATGCACCCACACGCACACACACACACACACGGTCTGTGTGTCGCGAGAGGGCATGCGCGCATTCAAATGGCCTGCAGTCCCTAGAGGGAAGTCACGCAGGGTTGTTCTTTGTGTATCCCTCAACGCGATGGTGTTGTGTGTATTGCTCAACAGCAACTCGTTCGACCAAATATTCATGTCCCCGATCGGAGGGCCTTTGGGTGGTGGGGTGCTTGCGGATGGGGCGGGCGGGCAACGCTCCCTTGACGTGCGTGAAGCCAAAAAAGCGCTCAGCCGGGGCGATCCTGAGGTCCGGCTCTGCCGCACTCCCCTTCCTGCACTCCCTTCCTGCATTCCCTTGGTCCGTAAGAGTTCTCTAACTTCCCTTGCGCCTACTGGTTGATTTCTTTGTTTTTTTCTGTTTTTGGTTGGGCAGGAGCTGGAGGAGTATCTGAGAAAGGCAATCAGTGAAGTAGAAGCGTGGCGGAGAGGAACGGGTGGGGAGAAGGGCAATGAGCAAATGCACCTGCTGCTCGTCAAGGAAGCGTCTATTGCTAGGTGTGTGTGTGTATGAGTCTGCGCGTTTGGGTGTACGCATGCTCGTGTGGTTGTGCGCATTAGACAGAGGGAGCGTGCTGGCAGCCTTATTCATTTAAAAATTATTCTTGTATTATATTTTTATCTTCAAGAGCCTCGCTGCACGGTGTGGCGTTGAGCATTTAAGGGTTGGTGTAACTGTTAGGATTGAGGGTTTGGGGGTCTTTTCTCTTTTTGCGTTGGTCTCTCGCTTAAGTTTTTGCCGTCGTGATTCTTTTTTTATTTTTTTGTAGTGAAACTGCCAACATCCGGGCTGAAGTGCTTGAGATAGAGGTCGATACGCTCACCAAGGAAGTCGTTGCAGGTGTGCTTGTGTGTGCTTGTGTGTATGCGTGTGCTTGGCTCGTGTCTGTGCCCTCATGTCTGTGTGTCTGTGTGTTTGTCTCTGGCGCGTGTACGGGTGTCGACAGAAAGGCACGTGTGGCATGTGCGAGCATCTCAACTGTCTAAACCCTACACCCTAACCCTACACCGTACACTGTACACTGTACACCCTGCACCCCACCAGGGCGAGCGGGCAAGGCGGCGGCAGAGCACTACCTGCGCGGGCTGCTGGAGGATCTATCGAGATGCGCAGCAGAGGCAGGGGAAGTGCATGCGGCCCTGTGTATCGGCCTCGATGCCGTGGTGAATGACTCTGAGGAGAACACCTACGAGGTGATGCAGCAACACAAGACCCTCCTCAACAAGTTGGTACAGGAGACGCAGGCACGCCATGCGGCCGAGGAAGCGCTGAATGCCCACTTGAAAGGACAAGGACGGAGCTTTGGTTTGTGTCTGTGTCTGCGTCTGCGTCTGTGTCTCTGTCTCTGTCTTTGTCTCTGTCTGTGTGTCTGTGCGCCAGCATTTAACAAAAATCCGCGATGTAGTGGATTTCCATAGTAACATAGCAGGGCGCTGACTTTGAAGAATTTTTTTTTTGTGTCAGGCCGCCTG
>Ga0315899_10009166_pt1 | contig 10613 bp, 14 predicted proteins | sample LakEriMetagenome_2_FD_203518 | JGI IMG/M metagenome (GOLD analysis project Ga0315899, IMG submission 203518) | Freshwater fungal communities from buoy surface, Lake Erie, Ohio, United States - Buoy 4 MA112 | ecosystem: Environmental > Aquatic > Freshwater > Lake | place: USA: Lake Erie, Ohio...
AGAGACACACACACACACACACACACACACAGAGAGAGAGAGAGTCCTGATACTCTCTCTCTCTTTCTCTCTCTCTTTCTCGCTGGCTGGCTCTCCCTCCCTCTGTCTCTCTCAACAGCACACCTCACTAAACAAAATAACACACCATACCGCGCGCGCGCGCACGCACACACCATACTCTGCACACAGGAGGGTCTCACCGCGGACCAACGACTTCTGCTCAAGAAGTGTATCGGGGAAGCATCTGAGACGCTGCGAGCTGCAAAGAACAGCATGCTAATGTCGGAGAATCTCCAGGCGCTATGGCCCTCTTACAGTGAGCTGAGCTCTCGTGTGCTGCACCTTGAAAACTTGATGCCTTGAGGGGCATCGCGAAGGAGAGATTGAGAGCCATCCCCCTACAGGGCAATCGCTGGACTGAGAGGGATCCAGAGGGATTGAGTGGCATCTTAGACAATCAGAAGGTACACGCTGTAGTAACCACTGACCACGTGACCAACTTTTTATGCACACATGCATGCATACAAATACATATCGCTCCCCACGCCCGCCCGCGATAGGCGCAGATGGCAACCCCTCCTCACTTCCGCCAAAACCTAAATACAGCACCGTGCGAAACGGTAGCGCATTGGCGTGGCGTGCTGAAAGGGATGCACGGCAGCAGACAAGGGATGCACGACACCATCCGCAGCGCATTCATTATTATCGTAAGAGTCAATCTAAAGAGTCAATCTACAGGTTAGTTACACGTTCTATAACGTCCATACGATGGAGGTCACGCAATGGAAACCCCCACAGGTTTCCATTGCGTGACGCAGGGACAGTCCGCAGACACCTGGCGAGCAAGCCACGCCCTCTACGCTGGTCAAGACGTCAACTCTGCTGCAGGATGCGCCAGCACGCGTGCTGCAGGATGCGCCAGCCGCGTGCTGGCGCATTCTGCCTCGAGCATTGTGCGCTGCTTCCACGCGTCCACCTTGGCGAGCGCGCCCTCGGTGTCGACGCCCGGAAGCGTGTCGAAAATGTTTCTGAGAAAGCCCCGGTCCTGGATCGCCGCTGCGCGCTGCTGGACCTTGATGCTGGAGCTCGAGGTGTGCAAACCGGCCCCGGCCGGAGACGAGAGCGCCCACAGCTGCGCGGCACCACAAGAGAGCAGCCGCTGACGCAGGCCCAGGAGCCGGCTGAAGAGCGACCGGCAGCACTGGACGCCGGCGAATGCCAGCCACGAAACGACCACGAGCGGCATCCAGATGGGCGACAAGACCAGCACCACGGCCCCCGCCCACCAGACCACTCCCCCAAGCACGGTACCCACCAGGAGGCGACCGCCCGCGCTGCTGGTTTGGAACGACCGGCGCGCCTTGGTGACGACGTCGGCCACGCTCGCCAGCACGCGCGTGTACGGGTCCAGGACCGTACCAGGCATCGCCTCTCCCTCACTCCCTCATCACTGCTCCCGCATGGACATGGAAGAGGGGGCCACGTACGGTACGAAAAATTGAAGTTGACTAATTTGAAATACCACGGACCTCGAGTTTGTGACAGTTGAGAGCGCTTCTGCCACCCGCCGCGGCCTGAGCCGTGTGTGCGCGCCTGGCAGGCATGTCGGGAGACAACCGCGTTGCTCCGGCCGCGGCCGACAGAGACGGGGGCGCTCTGATCCCCGTGTTCGTGGCCGACCCCTCCCACGTGCATGGCGAGCACCCTCTCTCAGGCACAAGATCGAGGAACGAAGACGCGGTCTCGGTGGAGAGATTCTTTCAGCAGGAGCTCGCATCGCTCTCCCCCGACTTTACAGTGCGCAGAGGTGTCCATTCCGAGGGTACTGGTGCGATCACTGCCCCCCCACCGCTGTCTCTGAGCGTGCGTGCTCTGGACGGAGGTGGCTGAAGTGGGAGAGCCTGACGCTGTGCGCGCACGCAGATGAGGAGAACGATTCAACATCAAAGCCGAGAGTCTCGCCCCGCTTGATGCTGCACCCGGACGACAAGAGACGAATGGTCTGGGATGTGATGCTCATAACGCTGCTCGTCTACACTATCATAAGTGTGCCAGTGCAGATTGCCTTCCCAGATTCCAGCGACGGCTGCTCGTCGTCGTTCACCCAACAGGAACCGGTTTTTTATGTCGATCTGGCGGTGGACTCACTGTTTATGATCGACGTGGTGGTGAATTTGCGAACAGCGTTCTGGGAGCATGAACCGAACGGTAAAATGGCTCTGGTCACAGATCAGACGTCCATCCTTGTCAGATATGCCAAACATTGGCTATTTTTCGACCTCATCGGAGCATTCCCTATTGATCTTTTGATGCTCGCTTTCTGCAACGACGAGGATAACAGCAATGCCAGCAATCTCCTCCGAGCCCCCAAGATTATCAAGCAGGTGCGGTTGCTCAGGGCAATAAAAACGCTGAAAGTTTGGCGCATGAAGCGCATCCTTGAACGTATACGTGATTACTTCAACATCAGAGCCGGCTATCTGAAGCTACTGCAGCTGCTCATCGGCGCGTTCCTTGTACTCCATTACGACGCATGTATCATGTACTGGATCGGGACCGATTACAAAATAGATGATTCAGAAGATGGAACTGGGCTGGAGTGGGGCTCGTGGGTAACGATGAACGATGCTTTTGGGGACTCGCGGACCGGCGAGGCCAACGTTCCGGTCAAAGACTTAGACGCAAGACAGGCCTACTTAATTTCATTTTATTGGGCAACAACCACAGTGTTCACCGTCGGCTACGGTGACATCACTCCAAAAACAACTCCTGAAGGTTGAACCGTCAACACCCTTCGTACTTTCTTGTGTTTGAAAGGCGCCCCACTTGCATATCATTATTACGCCCCAACGCCTTTCTGACTTCTTTTTGTATTTTGCAGCCGCGTTTACCATTATTGTACTACTTCAAGGCGGATCCGCACTGGGGTACGTGTTGGGTAGTTTTGCGGGCATGGTCGCGCGCATCAACATTCGCAAGATGAGATACAATGAAATGTGTGAGGACTGGGAAGATTATTTTCATAAAAGGATGTTTCCGTACATGCTACGGAAACGGATACGTGACTTTAATCAGTACAAGTACCTCAACCCTACCAGCACTCTCCCAGTATACGCGCAAGAGAGATTGTCAAGCGGAATCTTGCGAGAATTGACAGCGCATGTCTACAAGGACAGTTTTACGAGCCTTCCGTTGTTCCGGAGTGTGGTGTACGCAGACCAATCTCTTGCCACGGAGCTTGCACTTTCACTTCAGCACACGCAAATGCCGCCGTTGGAACCGATCTATCACGAAGGACGGGAAGGGACTGAAATGTATTTCCTGCACAAGGGTAGTATTCAAATGTCGATCATGTTAATCCTCAATTTGAACCACGAATTTCGGCGCAAAATCGAAGGATACACCCTTGAATGCAAGAGAGCATGCCTGGGAACCCAAATCGTCAACTTTGTCAAAGGGGATCGAGCCATTGAGTGCCCTGTTTTCAATTGGGTCTTGGATTCGACTACCACCTCTCACTTCGGCGAGTCCGTTTTCTTCTCGTCTGGTCACAAACGGGTGTCAACGGCTATAACGCGGACAGAAGCGACGATGTTCACGCTGTCCTGGGACGCTGTGGAACGGTTAGCGCAGAGGTACCAGGCAGCGCGTACACTTATCGCAAAGATGAAACGTGGCAGGGAGCCAACCCTGGCAAGATTGGTGCGAGCAATCATCCAGGCGAAGAGGGCAAAAATGAGCTCTGGGGCGCAATTGAAAATCGTTATTCATAGTGCAGAGTCGCTGCCGAAAATGGACGCCTACGCAAAATGCGATCCATATGTGGACTTGGCGCTGGACGATGCAATTAATCCCAGCGCCAAAAACTGCTCTAAAAGTACCGTCGTGTGTCGCAACACCTACACTCCAACTTGGAATCAGGTAAGGACAGGAGACCAAGTGCATGCACACTGTGCATGCGCGCAAGCATTATTACGCGAAAGCTTCTGAGTCTTTGCACGCGAGAATGCACGATGTCGCAGTTGACTCATTTCTCCGTGTGCAGACTTTCACATTTAGCCTAAACAAACCCGAGCAATCCCGGGCGGTCGATGTCAGATTTGCACTTTATGACTTTGACGTCCTCAGCCAGCCGGACTTGGTTGGTTCTTGTACATATGACGTCAACACTCTATTGAAAGAGTGCATGCAACAGCAACGAGAAGTTATTGTGGAGAAGCAATGGATTCCTTTGATGATATACAAAACCAGCTTGCTGAGCCGATTAAAGCCTAGCTGGCTGCCAGCACCGGCGGCATTTGGAGACCTTGAGCCGAAAATATGTCCAGTCAAGGGCCATGATAGAAAGCCATCGAGGATTTGCTGCACCATATCCTGCTCGCCCCCAGAAGTCAATGACCACAATGGTTGTATTCAAGAGCAGCAAAGATCATTGACGTCCATCGTGAAATTTCGAATGGCGAGTAGAGCTCAGCTAGTTCCCAGCGAAGTGACAGCTATAAGTTCACTGCCGTCGACAGAGCAACCCCGGTCACCAAATTCCAGGTCACCTCAATCCAGGTCACCTGCCAGGTCACCTGTACGTGGACCACGCCTGGCTCGACGGTCGTGGGCACGAAGCGTCAATATTCATTCGGGAGAAAATGACCCAACTCTGGACGAAATCACCCAACTTCTTGGTGCACGTGACGATGACCCAGTAAGCCTTCGTGTTCCAGATTCAATCGACGAAATTCCTCAGGATCCAGCCGCACTGGCCCCCCGGTTGATATCGCATGTGCAAGAGCGAGCCCGCTCCGCCATGGAAATGCTCCGCAACATATCACCGAACGTCTCCGACACGGATCCGGCAAGTCTGCTGCAAAGTGCAATGGAAGCGTGGTCACACGTCGAGACGCTGTCTACACTCATCAACGAAGAGTCTGCGGCCTCTGCTCGTGAGATGAAGCAGCTCGGCGCCAAGCTGCAGGAGATACAGGACCTCTTTGCGGGTGGAGACGCTGAAGAGCCAGCAAGCATGCCACACGAGTAGGAGATTTCACTGAAATAAAAGCAGAAGGGTTGCCTGTGCCCCCTCGACTTGCCTTTAAAGCGAAGACATTCTCAGAAACACTCACTTTCCTGACGCTCTAAGGCGGCAAATGCATTGACATTTGACCGCCATCGCGGGCAAGCTTCACAACCTGGACCTGCGCCATTTCGTCGCTTCGCTCTCGCAGTGCTAACAGTAGGAGAGTTGGCGCCAATACTGCGGATGATCCCGGAAATCGAACTACGTGATGGCTCTGCCCCCGGCCGCCAGCTGCTGCTTCTGTCTTCTTCTTGATGATTCCTCGAGGACACTTCTGCCTTCTGCCTCCGCATGTCTTTAAGCGCTTGCGTCACCATGCCGCAGGCCTCTGCCACCTCAAACGATTTGCGCGTGAACAGACCAAGCATCTTGCACACACCGTGCAATTCCTCTTCTGTACCGTCGTCTGCAGCATGCAGTGGCCACTCTGCCTGACCACACGTCCGACCACACGTCCGACCACACGTCCCTGGCCGTACTGTTGTTTCTTTCTCGCTGATTTCTGTTGTTAATGAACTCGAATTGCATTTCTGCCCCTTCTCCTCCTGCTCCCCCTTTTCACTCCTGCACGTCCCAGAGGCCTTCGCCGCGCTGGCCTGCCCCTGCAGACCCGCTAGGGCCTCGGACAGACGCCCGCTGCGCTCTGCTTCAAGATAGTCCTCGCGAGTAAACGCCCCAATTGTCGCTGCAGCCCTCTGCACGAGCTCTGGCGCCACGTCATCAAGGTGCAGGTTTAGCTTGCGCCGCAGATACTCCCTCTTTGCATCTACATTCAAGGCGACCACCGCATCCCACTCCCAGTAAGGAATCACCACAAGAGCGTGCCCGAGTTTTCGCAGCAGAAAATGCTTGAGCTCTGTAGTTCCCGTCTTACTGCGCGCAGCCTTTTCAACCTCGTCACTCCCGAGGGGCCGCACAAAGTGTAGGGGCCCGTCGAACTGCACAGCGTCCACGCATGGTCATGAGGCCATGACGTGTCAATGGGCGCAGAGGAGCGCCCCAAGGCTCCGCCGAGGGTGCAGTCACCCTACCAACGCTCAAATATCCCGCGGAAGGACAACAACCCAACGAGGGACGATACCCCGCCAATGTTAGAACCAATGTCGGGCCCAATCCTGCAGTCACAGCCCTCTAAACATGTAGAGGCACTGTGACAGGGGACGCCGCAGGCAGAGATATAGTCGCCGCTAAAGCATGCTCGCAACGCATACGACGTATGTTCAGCGACGTATGTTCAGCGAATCCTCCTAAATCTGAATCAGGGTGATATGAATCACACTACCCAGCCATGCTTCGGAGGATCCGGCGGCAGCTCGCCGGCGTTTGGACACACATGTTGAATAGACAGCCAAAGATCTACCTCGATGGTAAACGTTTGCACTTGATGGGACCCGGCAGTTGCATTGGCCTCTGGAGTCGTCGCGCAAATGTCGATGGAGAGGCCCGACTGTGAGCAGTAGAGCTCGCTCTGTACCAAGAACCCGAGCTCCTCCAGCGCCGCAGCCACCTGGAGCTGCGATCGTGACGTCTGCGGAGCGTCCGAAGTGCGCATATGCGCGTCTGGGTCCATCATGTGCGGGATCATCGTGTCGAGGTCCTCAGGTCTGTAGGATGATCCCTGTAGAGATCCGTGGGAAGACGCCTGTAAGGACGTTCCGCTTACGGCCAAGGGAGCAGCGAAGGCAGCAGCCGCCACGCCCCTTGACTTTTCGCACGCAATCGCAAACTGGTGCAGGGCGGACATCTGCTGCGGGAGAAAGGCATTTTCTGTTTCAAGGTCTTGCGTGCGCTTGGCGAGCGGCTTCAGCGCCAGCTGTAGTGAATGGCACGGGACGCTGTGTGTGTGTGTGTGTGTGTATGTGTTGTGTGTAACTCAGTGTCCAATTGTGTGTTGTGTGTTGTGTGTGTGCAACTCAGTGTTCAATTGTCTTGCGGGTCTTGCGTGCATGTGTGCATGGACATGCGTTTGTACGTGTGTGCGCGCGCGTGCAACCGTCTTGTCATCTGCATACATGCATACCCGCGCGCTATGTAGACAGCCATAGCCCAAAATGCATTGGCAGTGTCCTGAGCGTTGAAGGATTCGGCTGATACATTAATCCGGCGCACCATCTGTTTGAGAAGAGGCTCTCGCGGCACCCACCCAAGGGCTGCAAGCGACAGCATCAGATTTGAGAGCAAGCTGGGGGGTATTGATGTCATTAGCTGCAGCGCACGCTCTTCCATCGTCTCCATCAGTTCCACATCGGGCGCGATCCGAAACTGCGAGAAGGACCAGATAAAATTTGCCAGGTTCTGGGCATTGAAGTCGCCGGCAATCCTCTCGGCCCTCAGCGCCAGGCTGTCGAGCAGCTTCTCGAAACGGGCTCTGTGGTGGCTGGGGATCCAGTTCAGACTGGCGAATGCCCATATGGTGTTGGCTATGTTTTGTGCGTTAAACTCGCTGACGATATCCTCGGCGCGCTGCGCGAGAGCCCCTGCCACGAATTCTCAAAAGTCAGTGCCCAAGTATATTTGCTATATGAAGCCGCTGTATCGAGGACTTGACGAAAATAGTGCCGAATAGGCGCTCGCAGGGCGACAACTTCAAGGTAGCAAAGGCCCACAGCGTGTTGGAGATCTGCTGCGCGGTAAAATGGTGCGCCCTCTCCACTGCTTGGTCCTGCAACTCGTCGAGGAGCGGCGTCGCGGGGGCCCGCCGCAGCGTGGCGTACGCCCACAGCGTGTTGCCTATGTCTTGCCCGTTCCACTCCTGAATGCAGGCTAAGCTCCTGTGCTCAAAGGCAGCCACGAGCGCCTCGGACAGGGAACAGAACCGCCGACCGCTCTTGGCAAGGGCGTGCAGCATATTAGACATCTCCCTTGGCCCAAAACCCCTTGCTTCACGCTGCGGATGGATGTCCTGGCTTCTGAGGAGCGAGAGCGCCCGTCGCAGCAGCAGGTTAACTGCCCGGTCCACGAGAGGCAGCAAAGCCGCAGTCAGGTTCCGCTCCGGCTTGCCCTGGGGCAGCAGCAGGCGTCTCCACGCGGTGTTGATGTTTACGTGGTCCATTTCTTGCACATTGTAGGCAACGAAGACGCACAGCTGCTCCACGCTGCGCAAACGCATAATCTCGTCGTTGACCGCCCGCGAGCCCGCTGCCACTGCCCATCTCGCCTTCGAAGAAGGCGAGAGGGCCTTCTGCACCCCGCATTCGCCCCCCATCTCTACGATCTTGTCGCAGCCTGCCATGCGCACGAGCAGGCCCAGGATGGCAACGGCGACCAGGCCGCGCCAGCCGTGGCGGCGCGCGGCCTCGAAACTGGGCATCCTTTCACCCCCTCAATGTCAACGCCTGCAACGGGCCTGTGCGCAAGAACGTGTGCATCGATGTCGCATCGAGCAGTGGGACAGACCCAAATGAGGGGCTTCCACGAAATTGCTTTGCGAAAGGGCATCTTTGGGAAAATGGCGACAGCCGGACTCCTGGGCAGGGAAAAGGGGCCCAGCCGCGCCAAGGTCGTCGCCGCTGTGGCTGGTGCGTTCCCGCCTTGTCTTGCGCCGACGCCGCGGTGCGCCGCGCGTGCGCTTGCGGCCTCTCTCCTGCGCTGCTGCGCGCCTGAGCCGACAATGGGCAGGGACAAAGGGCAGGACAGATGAAGAGCCGTACAGTGTGTCGAGCGCAGCTGCGAGTGACGGTGCCTCCTGCTGCGTGTGCTGGCTGCGTGCTGGTGCTCGCTGTACAGGTGCATCGGCGCTGGTGGCCTGCGTTGGTCTCACGGCCACGTCGTCGTCGTTGCCTGGCACTACGGTGCTCTCGCCGCTGTTCACCCCGAACACCAAGATCACCCTCCAGTGGAACGGGCTGCCGGAAGATTACAAATTTGACCCATTCGTAGACTCTGAGCACACCGATGACTACCACACCAAGGACAACAAGGACGCTTGGGGCCCCAAGGGCCAGTACGGCATGTGGATGGGCATCCAGGGGGACACCATCAACGGCTTTGGCTGTGGCCCGAAGGGCCCTAGTGACTGCTCGGTGGGCACCACCCCCGGTGAGCACTGGGCTCGCCGCGGGAGGGCAGGCAACTTGAAGATGCAGCAGCTCGCCGCCCAGGACCTGAGGACGCAGAAACTCTCGCCTGTGTACAGCCCCAGCACAGCGCCCACCCTGCAGTGGAACGGCTTGCCTGAGAACCACCACAATGACCTCTTTCTCGACTCTGAGCACCCGGATGACTATTACACCAAGGACAACCTCGACCCCTTTGGCCCCAAGGGCCAGTATGGCATGTGGATGGGCATCCAGGTATGTGTATTTATTTATGTTCTGTGTAAGTATATATGAAAATGGCATGTATGTATGTATGTGTATGTGTATGTGTATATGATAATTGTGTGTATGCATGTATGTGTATGTATGTATGATAATGGCATGTGGATAGGCATCCAGGTATATGTATGTATGTGTGTATATGTGTATGTATTTATGTGTGTATACATACGTGCATATATGTATATATATTTATATATGTTTATGTGAGTCTCTCTCTCTCTCTGTGTGTCTATGTGTGTATATATACACACATATATGTATGCATATATACACACATATTGTATGTATGTATATCCATACACACACACACACAGGGCGACACAATCAACAACTTTGGCTGCGGCCCCAAGGGACCGACGGATTGCTTTGTGGGCACTACACCGGGCGAGCATTGGGCCCGGCGCCCGGGCATGCGTAGGGATGCTCAGAAGCTCAAGGTGAAGGTGGCCAAGGGCGCTTCGCTGCCGTGGTCTCCTTTGGATGAGCAGCAGGGGCAGATTGCCATGCGCTCTGACATCCAGGGCATCCAGGGTATGCAGGGTATGCAGGGTATGCAGGGTATGCAGGTTGTTGACATTCCCGACGCCGAGGTAGCCAAGATGGGTCTCCTGGGACGTGGCAATGCCGGGGTTGTTGTAGAACATTAGGAGTCGAGGTCTTGTGCCATGTTTCCTGTATGCGTACTGCTGTATGTTGGCAGCATGGGGCTCGGTACCCATACTGGGTCTTGGTACCCATACTGGGTCTTGGTACCCATACTGTTGGTAGTATGGGTCTTTGTACCCATACTACCAACACGGGGAGGAGGAGGGTGTTTTCATATTCAATGAAACTTTTGGGCACGGGAATGACAATATGGGTACTTGGGCACGGGAAAGGAGTTGTGCCCGAAAGGAGTTTGCCGTGCAGTTCTGCGAAGGGGTTGCGTTAGCGTTGTCCTCTGATTTACCTCCAACTATCTTTTCCCCGGCGGTCGTCGTTAATTAATTTCAGTGAAATGGTTGATTATTAATTAACGCCCCACGTTTAAATATTGAAAAACAAATTAACGCCCCCCGTTTTTTTTTCACAAAAAAAGGGGGGGAAAGGGGGGAAAAAACACCATTTACTGCTCGATTAGAGGCCTGCACAACACAGAAAACGGCTAAGAATGCGACGGAATTCACACTGCATTCAACTTACACTTCAACGTCAGTCTCCGAGGATTTTTCCGTGGCGTGTCA
>Ga0315899_10009167_pt1 | contig 10613 bp, 9 predicted proteins | sample LakEriMetagenome_2_FD_203518 | JGI IMG/M metagenome (GOLD analysis project Ga0315899, IMG submission 203518) | Freshwater fungal communities from buoy surface, Lake Erie, Ohio, United States - Buoy 4 MA112 | ecosystem: Environmental > Aquatic > Freshwater > Lake | place: USA: Lake Erie, Ohio...
GGTTATTCGCATGGTTATTCGCATGGTTATTCGCATGGTTATTCGCATGGTTATTTATGGTTATATGGGGTTTTGGAAGGACCCCAATTAGGGCCGCACAAAACTGTGGGGCAGCACTTTTCTCGTAAGGACAGGGCGGAGGCGGGCGCATGGCGCGCGGGGGTCTTGCTGGCGGCCATGATTCGGGCGCTCAGTCACTGCCGGCAGGGCCCGATGAAGCAGGGATGCGCGCGATCGAGACGTTTTTGGACGGCATCGATGGGGCCCCGCCTCCGCGCCACGCAGAGACCTGTGGTGGACTGGGAAGCACCGACATCCTGCAGCCCAACGAGCTCAAGAGCTTGGTTTCTCCCGGCATACACATACAGCCCCACGGCCAGGTGCGCTTCGACGAGGTTCCGCGACACAACATGCGAGGTTCCACGCTGCCATCTTCCATGCAGTGGTACCAGCACTCCCAAGGCTCGGTTGAGCCTCTCAAGGCGCACGATCGACGCCCCGTCCAGCCGACTTTCAACCGAAACGACTTTGTTGGCACCCTCGCCGCGACGAACCAGGAGCGGCCTGCGGATCCAAGCGCTGCAAAGAGGCAGGCGGATACAAAGACGCCGCTGCGTGGACCCAAGGGCCTCCGCAATTTTGCGGTAGGAAGGAAGATGCTGCCCAAGTCCCACGATATAGTACTATCCATCACTTCTGACCAGGAAATCTGGCCAGAAGACCAGTCGGCGCAGCCGGACTCGCGCTTCCCACCACCTGACAACGAATTCCGCATTGTGGGTGTTGGCAAGCGTGAGAATCTTCGGTTCAACAGGACGATTCCGTCGAAGTTTAGAACGGGTGCTCTGCGGGCGTCCGTTTCGAGCGTGCCGTCCATGGACGAGACGATTCGTCCCGCTGAGTTGTATCCTCGCACCATTACTGATCGTGCGGGTGGGCCGAGAATCAACCCCCCGGACGGCATTGTCTCCATCCTCAGTCAGAGCCTGCCGCGAGGGCTCCTCAAGAAAGATAGGCGCGCATACTGTAGCATGACGGAGTGCTTGCAGTACGAGCAAAGTCGCCCGCAGACGTCGTGGGAGGTGCGGGAGGAAACCAAGAAGCAGGATTGGGCCGACTATACTGAAAAGGGCCACACATCGTACGAAGAAGGGAAAACGGCGTTCAGATCCGTGGCCAAGAAATGCAGACTCGGGCACGGTAATCCTACCACGTGGAAGACACCAAGGTTTACTGTCGGAAAGGAGCAAATAGAGAAAAAGACCATCCCTATTCCGCCAGAGAATTTGCGCCTGCGAACCGCAGGGCCTTGTCTGAGACGTCCTCCCGATCCAAACAAACCTCCTGAGACGGTGCACCCAATCAAAAATCCCCCCCCCCGCCCCCCCTCAGACCCGTATCTTTGGATGTCGCCCTTTGTTTTTTTGTGACCGAAAATCTCGGGATTCTATTTCTCTCATTTGTCTTGTTGCTTGACGGGTTGTGCGTTGTCAGGCGAAATCGGAGAGAAGGAGGCGAGCGGGCTTTGCGACCCCGAGCTGGATGCCAGATCCTGTGGTGATGTGTGCATCGTCAAATTTCAATGATCCAGTGGATTATTCCAAGAGCCTGCTAGTGAAACAAGCGGCTGCAAGGGCGAAAGAGTTGGTGATAGAAAGACAAATCATTTCTATCAAGCACCAGATCGAACTGTCGTGTCATGCAGAGGAAGAAGCCGTCTTGGAAGACAACAAACAATTTGCCAGGTCGGACGCATATGCTGTTCATTCCTTTTCATGCCTGCGTAGTTGCACGTGTAAACGCTATGGTGCAAATTTGTTACGTAATCCTTCATTTGCCACTGCACTGCAGGGACCGTACAAAACGGTTGCACGAGCAGCTTGAACTCGCAAAGCAGGCAGCTGAGCTTGTAAAAGAACAGTCACGCATGCTTAACCGTGTCGAACTTCACAAGACACTGCAGGCGGTGAGTTTTACACAGTATTCAAAAGCATGCCTTCTATCTGCTTGTTTGTTTTGGTTTGACTGTGCCTCCTTGTTCGGAAAGATGATAAGTTTCCGACGGTGCGCTTCTGAAGCGCAGCTCGTCCCCACCTAAGCTGATTTTCCCTTTTTCGTGGTTGTTCCATTCTGTGCACAAGCCCATTGCCACTCTGCGTCGTTGTTCCATCAATTGCACTGCCCCGCACGGTGCTGCGCGTGCGCAGCATTTGGTCAGATCATGCGTGGAACTGTGCTGTTGTTGTGCCATGATTATCGGTGACTTAGAACTTGGGATGTTTCACAGTCGAAAATACTACCGGGGTATGAACCGCGGGGTAACACGCCTATGTCGGCTCGAGAAGATTTTGATGTAGAGTTGAAGCGCCGTGTGATGAACATGAGCCGCACTGAGTTGATACACCTGCTGCAACTGTGTGAAGTCACGAATATCGAAACAGACGATCCGCTGTGCCGCCTCCATCACAGGAAGCTTTGCGACCTTGTTTCAAGCAATGCGGTACCCTCTGTCATGTTGTGTCTTGTCGAATGCAGTGCCTGCGAAATCCCCAGGCAGGAGCTTCTGTATCAGTATCGAGCTGTCTATTTGGTTGGCTTCGTAGCCCGGCCTTTGTGTTGTCAAGGATTCCCTGCATCCTGACCCAAGGAACTGTGCAGGTTGCTCGGGCTTACGTCGTAAAAGGCTTGCAGCCTGGGGGAGACTTGAACGGCGCTGGGCGCACGTCAAAATCAGAACAGGCGGGATGGCTATTGGCAGTGGATCGCGGGGGGCGCATCGCTCCCGAAAGGAGATTCAAAGAGGCAACAGTGAGCGAGGTTGCTCAGAAGTTCGCCCCCCCCAAAGGTGCGTTGCCTCATTATCATCAGAAAAAACGTGATTGAGACAAGCTGGAATACAAAATAGCACACCTGCTTGACATACTCATACTCGAATTGTACGCATTTTGGCAGATGATATTGTGAGATCCAAGTCGACAGTGCCCACAAGTGCGCGGAGTTACACAGTAGAGAATGGAACAAACGTCAATAATTATTGGAAAACGGGCAAGCCAGCTGCCGAAACCCATGCCCCCGTTTTTATGGACCAGGCAACTTTCAATCGGCCGGCTTCGCGCTGCGAATTGCCCTCTGCCGAAAAGCAACTTACGTGGGGCACAATCACAGCGGCCAAAGGATTTCCGTTAGCGGCTGCAAAAGATCCGATTCAGCCCGTTACTTACAAGGGAGGTTATCTGGTTGAGACAGTGAACGTTGAGCCGAAAAAAGCGAGGGACTTAGTCAAGGGCGAAAAGTAAGCCCGCGAACAAGCTAGTGAATGTCAATGTTTGAAAATAATAACTTTATTCATTGCACCAACATTTGGGCCTCTCTTTCCCCCTACTTTCTCATCCCACTTACCGGTTCTGCTATTCACAGTTTAAATTTTTTCTCAGATTTTCCGTTGCCGACGGTTGAATTGCCACCGCGCGGTACTGTCGTAGCAGCACTAATGTCTGTGGCTTTGGTGTGATTTAGAGTGGAAACTCCACTGAGATCCGAGGCTCTCGTCTGTCACAATGTCCACAGTGAGAAAGTCAGCTGGAATCAAAATAGTATCGTGGCAACACATCACTGGATGTTTCAATCGCACGCAAAAAATGCACATGACAGAGTAGTGCATGTGCACCTGATTCAGAGTATGAGCTGTTGCATCCATTGCTGACATCTGTGTTGAGACAGAGGCATCCATAAAAGGCGTGAAGGGAGTTGCAGGCGTGCGCGTCCCGACCGTCGGATTCGATGCAGGGGTTGCAGGGATTGATGGTGTACCCTTTGCACTCGCTGTCCCCTTCGTAGAATTCAGGCTAATCTGTTCTGTCCCAATGTTGCCAGCACTCTCTAGTTCAGTGCGTTCAGCAGTCGACAGCGAACTGGACAGCATCAGTTGCCCTTGTTGCTGCGCTGTCTTGATCATATCGTCAATGTTTGCAAAATCATTTTCCTGCTCATATTCGTCATCTGCTGCCGTCCTGGGCTGATCCTTTTTGACGCTTTCATCCAATTTCAGCCCTCTTTTTGTTCCTTTCTTAGGCGGCTGCCAAGCGAAGATATCCGGCTCTTCTTCGTCATCTGCATCATCGGTTTGATCATCCGCTTGCTTACCCTTGACGGCAATCGTATCTTCGGCCTTGCTATGATAGTAGAATGTTTGAAGCGCCCCGGAGAACATCATGGCATTGGCTTCGTTGAAAATGTCACGGGACTCTTTAGGGTCCGAGCTCCTGCAACAGTTTCAGGTGTGGTGATCAAAAGTTAGCAAAACAATCTATGAAAGAAGGCAGGGATGCAAGGAAAAGCAGGCAGAATGGATGGTCGGATCGCGCACCAGTTCATCAACAGCTTATCGGCATCTTTCAGCGTGTACGGGTTCTTTTCCGTGTCCTGCCAGAATTCCTCGAGCTCTTGGCGATTTTCTTCTTTGTAAATTCGCAAGTCCTTCACATGCATAGGAATCTCGTCAATCTTGTTGCCTGTCAACGCAAGCACCTTCAGAGTTGTCAAATTACCCAGCTCGTGCGGCAGGACGACAAGCCTATTATCCTGTAACCAAAGCTGTTCGAGTTTTGACATAAATCGGATTTCGTTTGGCAGATGGTCGAGCTTGTTGTGTGTGAGCCAAAGCTCTCGCAGGTTGATGAGTCCCATTGCAATCGACGGTGGGAATTCTCGCAAGCTATTCTGCGACACGGTGAGAATTTCGAGCTTAGTGAGACTGCGCAATCCATTCGGTAAACTCGTGAGCTGATTGCCATAGAGCACCAACTGGCGCAGTGCAGTCAGGAATCGGATTTCGGGAGGCAGCTCGTCGATCACATTGCTACCAAGCCCCAAAGAATCCAGTTTGTCCAGCGAGGCAATGAGTCCGGGCACCTTGGATAACTCATTCTGGTTGAGGTTCAGTAGCTCAAGGTTTGTAAGCCGGAAGATAGAGGGATGAATGCGGTTGATTTTGTTCTCACATAAGGACAAACGGGTGAGTCCTGTCAAGAGCATGATACTCGGCTCAATGCGCTCGATTCCATTGCCGTCAAGCGACAAATCGATGATGGTTTGCATCATGCAGAGGATACGCGGAATGGTTCCAAGCTTGTTGTGGCTGAAATTGATGAGCTCAACAAATTGCAGTTGCCGGATCTCCGCTGGAATCTTCATCATATTGTTGCTCGACATGTCGAGCCATGTCAGCCTTGGATAATTCAAAATGGTATCATCGAACTCTGCTAAATCAAATTTGTCCAGGAGCATCATCTTAGTCTTTGGACAATCGACGATCTGACGAAAAAATCTCAAAACCATCGCAGGCCCCTTTACTTGCACCTCCCGCGGCGGATATTTCATAAGGTCATTGCCTTCATATTTGAAGGTATGAAGCTGACGAACCCCACAACAGTCAGCGAACCATACTCAAATGGAGATAACGCATGCAGCTTTGCACAACACGCAATGTACCTTCTACACATCGGACAACATGCGCGCAGGCCCAAAAAAACCGAGTCCCGGAGGAGACCGGCGCATGCCGAAACATTACGACTCGAAAAAGACGAAAGAGCCAGACAAGGAAATCTCTCACCTTACGACATTCAGCTAGGTGTATGTCCATGGTTTCGAGGCTACAATAATTGACGTAGAGCTCTTCCAAGTCTTCCAATGCACCCATGTGCTTCGGTACCGTCTTGATAGGATTCCCCGTCAGATCGAGAATTTTGAGTCGAACTAGTCCAGTGAACATGGTCGAGACTTGCGTAAGTTTGTTGTAAGTGCAGCGGAGCTCTGTCAGTGTCGTACCCATTAGATGGAAGGTACTAGGCAATTTGTCGACTTCGTTGTACGAGAACGTGAGGGTCTTGAGGTGCTCAAGCTCGTCGAGCCATCCAGGGAGGATCTGAAACATGTTGCGGTCGAGCGTCACCTTTTTTAGGATCGGCATTTCAATCATAGACTGCGGTAGATCGTAGAGCTTGTTGTGATCGAGACGGAGCTCTTCCAGCTTGCCGCAATTTCCAATCATGGGCGGCAATTCAAAAATCAAGTTGTTTCGAACATCCACATTCTTTAGATTGACTAATTTGGTGACGCTTGGCGGAAGCCAGCGGATGTCGTTCTTTGCAAAATCAAGGTGCGTCAAGTTACTAAGGTCACCGATATCCTCTGGAACATACTCAAGACTACACTTTCTGACACGCAAGTCAGTCAAGTTGGTGAATATCGCAAGGGAGTAGATAGACGCCTTCACTATGCCACCTCCGACTTCAATCTTGAGATCAATGGCCTCCACATTTCCTCCGATAGCCTTGTCGCGAGTTGCCATAAGCTGGAGGCACACGCATGATGGTCAGAATTCAATACAATCATATAGCAAACTTCATTCAAGATCAGTAATTTTATACAATTGATTTGTGTATTGGGAGCGGGACAATCACCGCTGCCTTTCTCTCCATTGCCTTTTTGGTTTTTTCATCTACTTCACCATCCTCGCCGGCTGCGGCAAAAGCCAATTTCTTCTTCTTTTCCGCTATTTTCTTCTGAAGATCTACATCGGCTGCCATCTTATCCTAGGTCCCAAGAAATACACAAAGTTAGTTAACAGCCGACTGAGAGGGAGAAAATTTCTCTGAAGAGCAGACTGAACACTCAAGTGTTTCTAAGGGACAAGGGGGCAACGCTTACGTTTCGTAACAACTTTCTGCGGAACCCATTTGCTCGCTTCGCCACTCGCTGATTGGGGAGAGGAAATGTCAAATATACGGTCAATCAAAAATACGAAATTGAAGCACATTGTCCCTTGCAGAGCACGCACAATGAACGACCACATTTGTTTTGCAAGCGCTGGATGAGACGCATTATGAGGCATTCAGACCTGATCCAGGATTGCCAGCTCCTTCCTTCTCTGCCTCTCTATAAGCTTTGCCTTGACCACCACGACCATCTGTCCAAGCATTCGTGCACGTGAGCTATCTGTGCAATTCATTGGCATAGCAATATCTGTATGAAAAAGGGAAAATTTTGCTTCGGCATTTCCGCCGACTTTGATGCAGAAAGGGTGTTGATAAAAAGATTCGTTGTCGATAATATATACCTCGTAAAAGAGCACTTTGGTCCTGTAGGCCAACCCTTTCAGCATATCAATGTCTAGCTTGATGAGCCGATTGCCTTTGGCATCGTCAAGCAGCCTGCAATTGAAAGAGAGTGACACAGAGAGAAGGAAAGACACGGGGGTGTTAAGGAGGGAGAGAGAGGGTCTGGTGTGAATCATGCGTTAAAGAATGATACTCTGCTTTCCACTGAATACGGATTGGTAAATAAATGGCAATTTCATTGTGTCCATACTGCTCACCTCTGCGCCTCCTCGTCGTCAAGCACTTCTTCCTTATCTTCTTTATCCTCTTCATTGCCCTCATCTGCTTCCTCCTTGCCGCTATCTTGATCCGAGGACTGGACTTCAGATGCGGACGACTGCTCAATTTTGTCTTGGTTGTGCTCTGCATCGGGTTCACCGTTGACTTCATAGACCGCGGCGATAAATCGCATCCTCTCGAGAGGGCTTAAGCCAAGATTTTCCATTGCATAGTCATTCTTGATAAAGTCGTTCAGTTGTATCATCTTTTTGACGTTGTATTCCTTGGACACGATTTCGTATATGTGCATCAACTCGTGCTTTTCAAAAAAAGCACGCAACGTCAAGTTTGTGGTGACGATCTCCACCTTCGGTTTTTCGCGTGGTTTCATCTCGATCTCCGATTTTAGATTCAGATGTTTGAGTGCAGAGTTTTCTGACAAATTGATCTTAGTCAAACCAGTGCACAGTTTCAGATTTGACGTCAGCTGTTTCAGATTATTCTTTGAAAGATCCAAATCAGTCACGGACGTAAAAATCTCCTTGATAATTTCAAACACAGTATTGTCTTCCAGCTGAAAATTGCGGTAAAAAAGCTTGCCGGTGACCCTGCAATCCCAGATCCTGTTCATGAAGTTCAGAATTACGGGTACCTCGCATTTTAGCACCTGCTTCGGAGGAAGAGAAAACGACGGATTTTTGGCAAACTCAAGGATCTCCAGTTGCGTCAGATTGCCCATAGACGAAGGAAAGCGGGTTATTTTGTTGTCGTTGAATGAGAATTCTTTTAGAGAGGTCAGATGCTCTATGCTGTCTGGAAGGACTCGGATCTTGTTCTCATCAAGCACAAAGTAGTCTAAACCCCACAGCTCGCCTATTTCCTTTGGCAGCACTGAAATTTTATTGTATGTCAACACCAAATCTGTCAAGTTTGTTAGCAGCCCAATCTCAGGAGGAACTTTGGAGATGTAGTTCTCGACCAGAATAAGCTTCGTCAACGAGATCATTTTGAAGATAAATTCAGGAATCTCCTTGATTTTGTTGCCGGTCAGACAGAGCACATTCAGCTCTGTTAGCAGCCCAACCTCGTCAGGGATATATTGGATCTCCTGATCAATTAGGACGAGCTTCTTGAGATCAGTGAGCTTCGGGAGATGCGTCGACATTTGTTCTGAAGTGATTGTACCTCCCGGGAGTTGTAGCCATGTGAGGTTCGTGAGACCAAGTGCCCAGATTTCATGTGGAAAATCGTGAAAAGATCGCTTTGCTTCAGAGTCGATCTCGCCAGCTGTAACGGGATCAAGGGAAACTTCATGGGGAACAAATCGAAAATCCAACTTTTGCGTAGTCTCTACAATATCCACACCATCCTTCCGGTAATGGCGCCCAACACAATCGAAAACGATCTTCAGATACTCTCTGCACCAGTCAGGTTGCCGCGCAATAATCGTGGGCGGCCACTTCATCCGAATGATTGGGTTTAGCCAGCTATCAAGCACACCGGCACGAATTGTAATCTTTTTTAGCTTCGTGAGCACCCAGAGATCGTGATGAAAGTGCTCCAAATTCAAGCAGTGATCGAGGTTGACCAATTTCAATTCTGGCAGACAACTCATCGCAGACGGCAAGACCCTAATGCGATTGTGCGACAGGTCCAACTTTGTCAAGACGGACAAGCGACACACATCGTCCATGACGTAGCGAAGACCCAGCCCATGCAAATCCAGACTGCGGGTTGACCATGCTTCATGCATCTTGAAAAAGTGATTGATAATCTCATCCACACCTCGGATTGCAATTTCTGCTGGAATTTCACACCTACGAATACCATCAGGCAACTCTTTGGCAGGTGATGCCTTGACCATGTCAGAGGTATCAAAATGTAGCAAAGTGAGGCTAGAACAGATGATGAAAGCCTCAGGGAGCGTTCTCAGCTTGTTTCGATCGAGATCCAGAATGGTCAGGTTGGGCATTTCACAAACGCCGTCCGGAATTGTTTTGATGTGGTTGTCTGTTGCATAGATCTTCGAACACCGGATCCACCTGTTGCACGTCTCGGGTAGTTTTTTCATCTGATTCTTGCTACAGTGCAATTCAGTGAGGTTTGAAATTCGTGTTGCATCCTCCGGGATTACAACTAAATCGTTGTTGTCCAGTTTGAGGTACGTCAAACTTGTCAGCTTCTTGATGTTCGGATTTAGAGAGCGCAGCCCACAGGAGGAGATAGTCAGCGTGTGCAAATGGACCATCAACATCAGAACGTCGGGAATCTCCCTTATTTCCATGTCGACAAGCTTCAAAACTGCCGACTGTCTTGCTTCATACACAGATCGCAAAAATAGTAATTGATTTGCGGACGACGAGTGCCGAACATCTTTTGGTGGGACCTTGATCAGATCATTCTTTTCCAGATTGATTTCAATCAGATTTGGCATGTACGCAAGTTCGTGGGAAACACCAGGCAAACCCCACTGGCTGGGGTCAGTCTTAAGGCGATTCGCGGCCGCCAGAAGATTGCAAAGGTTTGTAAGCTTTGGAATTGCGTGCGGAAGTTCTGTCAGCCTGTTTTCACTGAATGATACCTCCCGCAGGTTGAACAAATCGCACAAAACCTCCGGAATCACGGAAAGCTGATTTTTTTGTAGCTGCAGCTTGGTCATCGACGTCAGCACAGCAAGGCAGGGATGAATGAGACACCTGCGCATTGAATAGGAGGGGAAAATCGATCAGATAGAAAAATAAAAAATCGAAAGTCTGCAAGAGCAATGTACATGCGTGGGCAAAAAAGGGAAGAGTGGGCGAGAAAAACTCACAATTTATTGCTGCTAAGATTCAATGTAGTCAGCTGAGTCATGTTTGCTATGGAGGCAGGCAGAACGCGAAGATAGTTTGACGACACATCAAAAATTGTGACTTTCGCCATTTGCCCAATCGAAGGTGGGAGTTGCTGAATATTGTTGTGGTCCAAGTGCACCTGCCATTTGGAAATGGATTAGACCAAATCACTCCATTCACCGATCGCTTCTGCAAGATCAGAAACAAGTAAGCATAAAAGCAAGGGCGTGCTCATAAACCTCACCTCGGTAATTACATCCAGGCGTCCCCTTCCAGTCATGAAGATACCGCGCACTTCTCCGTAATCCCAGCACATGCTCGTTGCAGAAACGATTTCCGGCGGAAATTGCCTAAGCCCCATCCTCGACATGCTGATCTTGCCTGAGTCTCTCGCCCTCATCAA
>Ga0315899_10009168_pt1 | contig 10613 bp, 20 predicted proteins | sample LakEriMetagenome_2_FD_203518 | JGI IMG/M metagenome (GOLD analysis project Ga0315899, IMG submission 203518) | Freshwater fungal communities from buoy surface, Lake Erie, Ohio, United States - Buoy 4 MA112 | ecosystem: Environmental > Aquatic > Freshwater > Lake | place: USA: Lake Erie, Ohio...
AACTTGAGCTATAAGGTGGCATGATGGAAATCAAAAACAAAGCACTGGAAATCATTTTCAATCTGCTGACCGAGCAGGTCATTAAACGAAGCAAGGATGTCATTTTACAGAACGGTGAGGAAATTGGTACATCGGCTGACGGCGAGCAAATCGACGTTCACGGCATCGAGGACATTGAGCGCGATCTGATTTCCAAAATCGTGAAATTGGAGAAAAACGAGGTCTTGGTTGCATTGAATTTTGCCGAGGACAACAACAACATTGGAGTCTCAGCGCTGACCTACAAAAACATCCTGGATGGCAGCAAGCAAATCGGCATCACGCCGACACATCGATGTATGCTGGAATTAACTGCTACCAATCAAAAACTGGTGAACAACTATTGCGATTTTGTGCCGGCAAAAATTGTTGCGCCACCGGCAGAAGATGTTGTAGAATGAACTGTTGGCTGAAAGGCTGACGTGTTCTCTCACTCCTAAAAACCCCGGCAACCCTCATCCTAGTGGTGGGGGTTTTTTATTTCAGGTATCCGGAATTTCCGGATAGGTGATAAAAGAAAAACCCCTGCTGATCTAAGGCAGGGGCTGTTTCCCATCTTCTTTATACAAACTGAACCCTTTCGGACTCTAGGCTATTCTACCCTGTCCTCCCACTTCCAGCCAAGCAACAGCCGAGCCATCAATCGATGGAACCAGTTGGGCTTTGTTTTAACGTAGCAACCAACATACTGACTCTTTTTGATTCCGTCAACATCCTCGGTTTTGTAAATCCATTCACTCATAGCCACCGATACCCATATGCGTTTTGCCAATCGCTTGCTCTTGGCTTGTCTTTTATCAGTTCAATCCCATCACTATGCTCTACTGCATCGCCACGCTCAACATACTTGCGAGCACATTCGGCGTGACAGTACTTCTTACCGTCAGTTGAAGTCATGCCCAGAAACACATCATCATCGCACATAAATTGACCGCACAGTGCACATCTGCAATTACTCATGGTCTTCCATCTCCTCCGCTGAGCAGAACGCCCAGACGATGATGCCAACGCTGACGATGATGAAGACGAGCAGCCCTTGTGCAAAGCTCATTCCTCCTCCTCCAAAATCTCCACGCAACGGAACCTTGCCTTCTTGCTGTTCTCATACGGTAGGTGATTGTCTCCCAGATACAAAGTTCGCCACTTGCCATCATGTTTGAAAAACGTTGCCTCAAACTCAATCGGCTCCCGCTTCTTCTCCTTCAATGGTTTAATGCCAAAAATGGGGAAGCAATCCATAAAAATTGTATGCCAATGCCCATCTCTAATTCTTAGGACAATACCAATTTTTCGGCGAAAGAAGGACGTATTTTCTTCTGTATCAAAAACAATCTGTGCAACTCCATCCATTTCAATTTTGTGCACCTTGCCACCAACCTCAACATGGGTAGCTTCTTCCAACGTGCATGGCTCAAACTTCTTCTCGCTCATTCGGATCCTCCAAATAAATCTTCTTGGTGAATGTCGGCAGCCATCGTCAATATCTGCTTTTCGCTGAGTTGGTGCATTTTCTCATCCTCTACGATGAGCGCGAACTTGCCACCGTCTGGATTACTCCCGGTGGCCGTCACCCTCCAGTTGTAGTGGTTCTTTAACAACTTCAGTGCGTCCTCGAACTTCATGCTCCGTCCTCCTCTTCCTCCTCTTCTCTGGACCAATATCCAACGATAGGGAACAACTTCCACTCTTGCTCCTCTATTTCGCAGCAGAAGTCGTAGATGAAGTTGATGGATTCCCTGTCTAGGGTATCGGGTTTGCACCAACGTTTGTTTTGTTTGTACTCGTCTCCCCGTGCGATCCTAGCGCCAAGAATCTCCCGGAACTTTGCCCAATCGATGACGTCCATTATCAACTGTTCGTCCGAGTCGGACAAGCGCCAATAAGAATGGACAAAGTTCCTCATCCATCTAGCCAATTCCGATTCCGGAATTTTTCGGACGTCTACGCGGATGGAGTCCTTTACGATGACGTGTGCGAACTTGGGTTCGTCTTTGCAGGAAACCAGGAATTCGTTGTACGTTTCTCCCTCATGCCACTCGGTGAGGACGTGCAGGAAGATTGCTTTTTTCATCGGAGGATCACTCCAATGAAGAGGACGATGATGCCGAGCAGGATGAATGCAATGGCTGATGGCCAATCCATTCCTTTGTCTACCTTCGCCGTAGACAGGGTTTTGGAGCGCGTCAGGAGTTCCAAGATGTCCTCGTTTGCAGTTGCCCGCACATCGGCGCTCAGGTGCTCGTATCGGTCGATTTCGTCTTGAGAGAGTACTATGTCGCTCAATTTCTGGTTGTAGGTTGATTTCATTTGTTGTTGTTCCTTAGTTGTCATATTCGTGTCCATGTTCATCTAGAATGGTGCATTCTACACCATCTGGATCAATGAGGGAAGCCCAAGACTCCCTGAGAGACTCGGGCATAGGGTTGAAAGGTGGGTCGATATATTGCGTGTACCAATGCATCAGAACGCTCCGGCGAGGTGCATACAAGCTTCGTCCAAACTTGCGTGCATATCTCGCTCAAATTTTGCTGTTTTGTTTAGATCTTGAAAGCCTTGTGTTTTTTGCTTCGGGGTTGCTTTGCCGGTAGCAAGTGCGATTGAAGCTTTGCTGATAATGACGGACTTGTTGAGAACCCAACCTCGTTTTGCCATGCAATTGATCCATTCAAGCTTAATTGCATCTTGTTCTTCTTTGGAAGTATCTGGAGCGCAACCAAAGTAGTTGTCTCGGACTAAGTCGTTGATGAGTTGTGTGTTGTATTTCATTTGTTCCTTTGTTGGTTGGTGGGGAGGTTGCCCTCCCCGAGTAGTGTCACTTTCTTTTGTTGCGCTGCACTGCTGGGATTGCCATGATGATGTCTTCAATCAGGTGAAGTTGCTCGAGCATTGAAATGTAGTTGTCGCCGGTAACTTCGCTGACGCACTTGCCGTTAATCATCAAGACAACTGTTTCATCTCCACCGTGCGCCCAATAGTTTGCCAATGACGCGCTGATTGCCTTATAGTCGGTGTTGACTCTCTTTACTTCTTGCTTGATTGTTTCTAGGTTAACTTTGAAGATTGTTTCCATTTTGTTTTTCTCTCTGTAACCCCGTTGGCTACATATATATTATACGCAAGTGCGTATCAAAAGTTTGCACTTTTGCAACACTTTTTTTTAACAAAAGTAAAAAAACTTTTTATTTGAACCTAAATGCAGGGAAAATTTATGGAAATAATGTTAGCAGGGGTGCAAAAGTGCAAAACGCAACGTATACTATTCGAGTGGAAGAACGATTGATAAGAGAGGCGGCCCAATGGATCATCATCCAGAAGACCAGGCGCTCTCTAACAGAAATAGCAGAGGAGGCAGGGTGCAGCGTGAATATGCTGAAGTACTACGCCAACAGATTGATGCAAAAAGAAGGGCTGGCGTTTAACCAACCCTCTTCGGACCGAACCAATGAACCAACAATAGTAGGATACCACAACAAATGAGCTACACAATAAACAACCACAACGTCGTCGACCTGGAGACAGGAGAAATCCTTGGACCGGTCGTAGAGGCCGGCGCAATCGCAAGCCAGGACGCACTAGAACTTGTACTGGAGCGGATCCAGAACCAAGCAGCGCAAGTCTCCGCCGAGCATATCCGGTTAAAGGCGATTCAGGAACAGGCGGAGAAAACACTGAAGCGCAAAAGCGGATACCTCAACTATCTTAAGGCAGTCTATGAGTCTCCCATCGAGCAGTACGCCAAAGCAAGACTTGCCCATACCGGTAAGAAGTCAATTCAGACTCCATTCGGCAGCGTTAACTTCCGGACGGTAAAAGGTGGACTCAAAGTTGTGGATCCAGACCAAGCGTTGATGTTCGCTAAATTGGCAAAATGGGAGAATGCCATTAAGGTCACAGAGAAGTTTCTCATCTCTGCGTTGACGGAAAAGCAGCTGTCCGACTTAGGCGATAACGTTCCGGACGGGTTTGAACTCGCACCCGAGCGAGAGAGTATGACCATAAAGACCGGAGTGGAATGAATCACCTCTCCCTCTTCTCCGGCATTGGTGGCATTGACCTCGCTGCCGAATGGGCGGGCTTCGAGTCTGCTATCATGGTCGAGAGAGACCCGTATTGCCAGCAAGTTCTCAAGAAGAACTTCCCGACCACCCAAATTTTTGACGATGTTACAACTTTCAATGGACTTGAACTCAGAGGAACAATTGACCTCATCTCGGCGGGCTTCCCATGTCAGCCTCACTCATATTGTGGGTCACGTAAGGCGTCTGCTGATGAGCGTGACCTCTGGGGAGAGGTTGTACGAATCGTGGGCGAGGTGCAACCCAGATGGTTCTTGGGTGAAAACGTCCCCGGCCTCCTCTCTTCCGAATCTGGAAGATTCTTCGGGCGAGTGGTCAATGACTTGGTGCAGATGGGGTATCGGGTGGGATGGGCTTGTTATGGGGCTAAAGACGTTGGAGCCGTTCATCGTCGAGAGCGAGTTTTTATTGTTGCCAACTCCAAGAGCAAATCAAGCAATGGCGGTGGACTTGCAAAGCAACTATGCCCAGAATCACAAGCACAAGAATTTGGAGGTCGTACTTGGCAAAGAATTAGTGGAGGCAACTGGCGAGAGTGGGACACTTGCCCCATCGTCTACGAGACCCGTTCTGAACCCCGAGTTCGTCGAGCGAATGATGGGATTCCCAATAGGGTGGTCAGACTTAAATGTCTCGGAAACGCCGTAGTTCCTCAGCAAATTTATCCAATCCTAGAAGAGATAGCGAGGCAAATAAAATGCGTTTAAGACCAATGGACGTGCTCCGGCACAAGCACACTCGAACAGTTAAAACCCACTCCGTAGGCAACGTGTACGCGGAGGCTGAGGTACTAGCGCTCATCATCAATTGGGATGCCAATATAGGCGCATACCGAGCAGAACGGTGGTACGAGTCCGAGAACCCGAAGGTTGACCAGAACAAGCGCTTGGTGGTTATCGGTAAAGAGTGGCACGTCAATTGGGAGCGAGTGGCATGAACCCTTGGGCGCTTATCATTATAGGAATTTTACTAACGACAATCGGCGGAATAATTGTCTGTCTCATCGATGCAAAGTCGATGGACGCAAAGCAACGAGGTGCTCAACCGGAAGATAAAAGAAACAGATAAAACATGGCAACATTAGAAGGCAACTTAACAACTTGGAGGATCGCGGACGGCATCCTCAAGACCGGCAGAGGACGGGAGGGAGACATCCAGCGGGACGACTTGACGGGCATCCTGAAGTCCGTTTCCTACGTTGAAGGCGTGCGGGACGACGGGGAGAAGTACGCCCAGGTCGAAGCGAACCTGGAGGACGAGAACGGGGACGATATCCGGGTGAAGGCGTCGGTGGGACTCTCCGCCGTAGCATCCAACGTAACGGCATTCGGCTTTGTGGCAGGACTGCTTGAATGCAAAGAAGGGGACGACATCGGCATCTTCCCGCAACAGGCAGCAAAAGCGCACGAGAAATACGGCGTTAAACCAACGTTCGTAACTATTGGGATTTGCTCGGGCGGGACTCGCTACAAACCGGTAAAGGTAGATCGGGACTTATTCCCTGGCGCGACGTCCCGAGAGAAGTTCCCGCACGCACTTTTTATATTCAAGCAGCTTCCGTTCTATAAAGAGCGGGAGAAGGCAGGTGAGGAAGTGGACTATGCGATCCTCCATACAATTCAGGAGGAGGGTATCTTCCCTGACCCGTTTGGTGAGGCGCAAGGGACTTACCTGAAGATGCTCGGTAAGTTTGCGGACGAAGAGATTGAGGATTTCTTTGCTTGCAGCCAAGAAACATTGGATGAGTTTGGTGACTGGTACGCGAAGGCGAAAAACAAACCCGTTCCCAAAGCGCTCGCTCCGTTTGTGGTGCCGTTCGGAGAGAATGAGTACGATCCATTTGCAGACGAATAATGAACTTTGATGAGATTCTTGATGACTTGGTTCCCAACCCTGCAATAGCAGCAAAGGAGCGGGTCAGGAAAATCTTGGAAAAGCAGGCGGAAGATGTTCTTAATGGCACTTCCGCCATTCCTTTACCGAGAGAGAAGGCAAAGAAGTCTAATAAGGCGGACTACAACAAAAAAACCTATGAGCACTATAAGTCGCTCGGATACGAGGTTCACCGGGTGGATTACTACGATGCTCGGTTCCAGCGCCAACATGACCTACTAGGCTTTGCTGACATGATGGCATTGAAACCTGGATGTCCACCCCTACTCGTCCAGCTAACGAGTCGTGATAATATAAGCTCCCGGGTAAAGAAGATTCAAGAGTTGAAAAGCCACAAAACCTGGTTACTTGCCGGGGGCGCTATCCACGTCATTGGATGGCATAAGAATGCAAGTGGCAGGCTCGAACCCAAGACCGTACCGATTGAATTACAATGATTAACAACCTACCGAACCCTAAACCAACGTATGCAATTTCTCTGTTTGATAACCTAGGTGATAACCAACCCAAGCTTCGGAATATGGCGCTGCAGCCACTGCTACGAAGTTTCGCTACTCATGTTGAAGTAGCAAGCAAAGCGTCCGCCCGGCTATTTACTCCGGGCAAGTATATAGACGGTGGATTTAGGCGCGCCACCGACGTGGAGTACTTGTCTCTACTGGTGCTCGATTTCGATAAAGGCCACCACTGGTCCGACTTTGTGGACCAATGGACGGCACTCGGTCTGACTCACCTGATCTACACCACCTTTAACCATACCGACGATGTCCCGAGGTGGAGGGCGGTGTTCCCACTAAAGGAATTCGTTCGCCCGGATGAGTGGGGTGATACATGGCGCACCCTGCACCATGCACTTGGGCATGGCTTAGCAGACCCTGCAGCAAAGGACGTCTGTCGGTTCTACTATGTGCCGTCTTGCGCTCCAGGTGCGCCGCGGCACTCGGAGTATTTCGAGGGGGAACTGTTGGATGTAGCGAAGTTTGAGAGGCGCGCCAAAGAGCAGGTCGTGCTTGAGGTCGATGAGCAGAAGGCACGCAACAACAATAGAGTGGGAGATGACTTTGAGTCCCGCGTGAGCATAGATGATATCCTCGGTCCGCACGGTTGGGACAAAGTGAGTCGTTCTGGTCCGCTGGAGTGCTGGAGGCGTCCGGGGAAGAAGGATGAGGGCATAAGCGCCACTTGGGGGTATCGTCCCGGCTACGGGGATCGCTTTTATTGCTTCTCGAGTGAGGCAGGACTCCCGGTTGGTCAACTGCTCACCAAGTTCGGGATTTACTCCCACCTCAATCATGGTGGTGACTTTAAGGCGGCCAAGCGGGAACTCGAGAAGAGGGGCTATGGAAAAGCTTTGGCGCTTGTCGCCGGTGGCAATGAACGAAGAAGTGATAGTGGAGTTCCTACCGTAGAGGGGGAAGCGCTTCCAGAGTGGACATTGTCTGATATGACGAATCAGGCAAACGCGGAGCGATTGTTTGCCGAGCATGGTAAGGATATCCTCTACGTTGTTGAGCGCAAACTATGGGCAATCTGGTCCGGTTGCCGTTGGGAGATGAGTTTGGCTGCCGAGGGTCGGGTCCAGGGTCTTGCGATTCAGTCCGCTCGAAACCTAGAACTCCGGGCAAAGCTTGAACCGGATGAGAAGACCGCGGGCAAGATTTTAGCATGGGCAGCGAAGAGTCAGAATGCACGGTCTGTGTCCGCGACACTGTTGATGCTGAAGAACTTGTGTGCGGTGTCGGTGAACGAGTTTGATGCAAACCCAATGATGCTGAACTGTCCCAATGGGATGGTGGATTTACTCACCGGAAAACTACTCCCGCACGATAAGAGCGCATTGTTCTCTCAGGTGACCGGTTGCGAATATAGCGAAGATGCGCCACTTCCTGAGGCATTCAATAAGTTCCTAGCAAAGGTGCAGCCGGATCTCGAGACCCGGGAGTATCTGCTTCGATATCTTGGATACACATTGTCTGGACGCAATGACGACCAAAGCTTTATGTTCGCCTTTGGGTCCACTGGTAACAACGGTAAGAGTACGCTTCTGGATCTCATGTGCTACTTGATGGGAGACTTTGCGGTGACCATCGAGACCGAGGCCGTAATGCTTGCGAAGTACGGTGGAAGCAATTCGGATTACGAGATTGCACGGACTCGAGGCAAGCGCCTAGTGGTGGGGCATGAGGTATCTGACTCAATGAAGTTGAATGAACCTCTGATGAAGCGGTTGACGGGCGGAGATATGGTCACTGCTCGGATGATCTACGAGATGCCCATTGAATTTAGGTCCTATGCCCACTATTGGTTTACAGGCAACAACAAACCTGCAATGGGAAGCCAGGATATTGCGGTTTGGCGCAGAATCCGTCTCGTTCCGTTCTCGGTCACGGTGGCCGCTCAGGAGCGTGATACGAAGTTGATTGACAAACTGAAATCCGAGGGTCCCGCAATCCTACGACAACTGGTGGCAAATGGCATTGTGGCTGCCGAGAAGGGTATGCATATGAGCGAGATTATGCTGCAGGAGATTGAAGACTATAAGGAGGAGAACGACGTGCTTCGAGACTTCTTCTCCGATAAATGCGCGATTGGGGTGAGCGCTGAAACGTCCGCCTCTGATCTGTGCGAGGCATACAATGAGTGGGCGAAAGCTCGGAATGCATATACTTACACTCCGGTGGCATTCGGGCGGATTATGGGCGCTAGAGCGGCGCTGATGGGTCTCCAGAAGGTCAAAGATGGGACGACTGGAAGGGTCAAATATAAGGGCATTTTGCTCATTGAATCGTTGTGAAAAAGTACAGAGGATGCTCGGATTTATCCTCTGTAAATGCACTTTTATCCTCTGTAATCCTCTGTACATTTACAGAGGATACAGAGGATGACAGAGGATGAGAAGTGTCTATCCTCTGTACATTTTTGAACCTAAAATCATGGTTTACAGAGGATACAGAGGATTTTTTCTATAAAATGCTCTACGAATGAAAATCATATAAAAAGGGCATTGATTATATAAAAAACAGTGAATGAACGTGTTTTCTCTATACAGAGTTTGGGACATTTCAAAAGTCCTCTGTATCCTCTGTATCCTCTGGTAAACACTCTGTTCCAAACAAAAGAGGGCGCAAAGAGGAACTCCAAAATTTGCCCGTTCTAGAGGCGTTTCCTAGCGTCATGAATCAGAAGGGGTAAAAGCGCCGAGAGGCGTCTAGAATCGCAAAGGAAGTGGCAAATTTATTGCTGAAGCTTGCGGAGTTGTAGATTGATGGCTTTTACTTTGTCGCGGGAGTGTTCCTGACGGTAGCGCTCAATCTCGAGATAGTGATAAACCCACTGCTTGCCGATCCGTTTGCCTCTAATCGTCTTGTAACGTCTTGCTGCTGCAATCGCGTGCCGAGTTACTCCAAGAATCGCGGCAGTTTCGGACGTTGAATAGAATTTCTTGACTCTCATTGGTCATTTATACGCAACAGTGTATTGAATTGCGTCCCGATATCGGTCTTGTCGCTCGTTTCCTAGAAATTGGCTCAGGTTCAAATTGGGCTGAAAAGTGGGGTTTTTCAAGCTTCGCCTTCGCGTCGCTCGCGTCATAAATTCGCACGCGAACTACACTGAAAAATTCTGCAAAAATACCCTACCCCTGTAGGGTATCCCGAAATCGGAGAAACGGGCGAAAATCGGTCAAATTTTAGTAGACATTACAGTACTAATAATTTTCGAGCGCTCGAAATCGGCAATTTGAACCTAAATCAACAGTCATAATAGTGATTATCAGAAAAAATGCAAATCGTCGAAAAACGAAGAAAAACGAAGCATTTTGAACCTAAATGGAGATAAATAACGTTATTTAGGTGCGAAAAACCGACGATTTCGCGGTCATTTTGAACCTAATGTCTCGTACAATAAATCGTGCGCTTTATTACGGCCATAAGGAAGCTTCTCGGACACGGCAAGTTGAAGGATCCATCAGGGGTCATCTTGCACGCTACAGCCGGGAATTCGGGTCAATCTAGCATCGAATGGCTCGCCCACATCGGTCTCGGATACCATTACATCATCGAGCGAGACGGCGGAATCATCGTCGGAGTCGAAAGGGACCAGGTCGCGTGGCATTCGGGAGTCTCAATCGGTTGGAGAGGCAAAGGGGTAAATTCCTACAGTATTGGGATCGCTTTTGCGAATTTGGATAACGTGATTGAACCTATATCACCCGAGCAGACGGAAGCGCTGAAGGACCTGCTCGTAGAGTTGCAGCGCAAGAGTCCGAGCCTCCGGTATATATCGGCGCATAAGTGGGTATCACCAGGCCGTAAGACAGACCCGATACGCTGGAATCCTGTAGGTACGCACTATTGCGGACTCCAGATTTGGAGGGGACCAGGCTAAATGGCGAACCAGGACCAGCCGAATATCGGGTTGATTGCGGGAATAATCGGCGCAGTGAGCGCATACTTAATCCCGCTCATTACAGGAATCTTCAGCCTAGGACGCACGCACAACCGCATTGAGCGCCTCGAGGATGATTTACGCGACCTCAAGACTTTACCAGCCCGTATGGCAAACCTAGAGGCAAAAATCGACATTCTGCTAAGTGACCGCAACCGG
>Ga0315899_10009169_pt1 | contig 10612 bp, 8 predicted proteins | sample LakEriMetagenome_2_FD_203518 | JGI IMG/M metagenome (GOLD analysis project Ga0315899, IMG submission 203518) | Freshwater fungal communities from buoy surface, Lake Erie, Ohio, United States - Buoy 4 MA112 | ecosystem: Environmental > Aquatic > Freshwater > Lake | place: USA: Lake Erie, Ohio...
CTGCACGAGTTTGAGAACCTGAACCACCATAACTTTGTTTAAAGGTAACTTTTTGGTTTTGTTCTTTTTGCCATTTCTCGACAAATTTAGGAATAATTGCTTCGTGAGCCTGCTTAGTTACAGCAAAAGACACAAGAGTTAGTTCAACATCCTTTTTGGGTGTGCCTGCGGGTGATGCTGCTGTAGTTGTTTTGGACGCAGGACTACCTGCGGTAGGAGGAGGCGTAGGTGTGGTAGCAGTGCAGGCTGCCATGGTGACGCTGATGAGTGCGCCTGCAAGAAAGAAGGAAATAAATTTACGTGCAAACTGACGGCTAAATGTATTGCTGATTAGACTAGCGATCGCTTGAATTGCCGATTTGGACTTACCCAAAGGCTGCTGATACCTTGAACTCATATGCTTATATCTCCAAATTGAATCTACGATATCTTAGTGGGATTACCGTATTTAAACACAATACAATAATTTTGAATAATGCACAAAAAAATCTACGGTTTATACGTTGGGTATTTGTAGATTTTTTTTAGCATTGGTTGACTTTAAGTAGTTTTCAAGCTAATCAATTGAGTATGTGCAGCAGCAATTGGAGTATTTATTTCATTTTCGTCGGTATGACATAGAGATTGCAGTAAAAATTTATCTTTAAAATCTCCAATATTCAAATCATCTAAATCTTTGTGTGTAAACCGTACATTTGTTGATCTTATGTAATTGTTTGTGTAATACTCTCTTAATAACTACGATTTCACCGTGTATTTACCGTAGTTTAGAAATAGGAGATCTTCGTGCAGGTTTTTTGGTTTATTCCTACCCATGGTGATGGACGCTATCTGGGAACAAGTGTTGGCGGACGCTCAACCGATCTGAGCTACCTTCAACAAATCGCCCAAGCTGTCGATCGCCTTGGATATGTGGGCGCACTTTTGCCAACGGGGCGCTCCTGCGATGATGCGTGGGTAGTTGCATCATCATTGATAGCTGTTACGCAACGCATGAAGTTTTTGGTTGCTGTGCGTCCAGGACTAATGTCCCCAGGGGTAGCGGCAAGAATGGCGGCAACTTTCGATCGCCTATCGGGTGGTCGGTTATTAATTAACGTCGTCACAGGCGGCGATCCTGTGGAATTAGCGGGCGATGGCTTACACCTCGGTCATACAGAAAGATATGAACTAACCGATGAGTTTTTAACCGCTTGGCGTGAAATCTGTTCGGGAACTTCTGATTTCAAAGGTGAATATTTAGATATTCGCGATGGCAAACTGCTATTTACACCAGTACAAAAACCCCATCCCCCCCTCTGGTTTGGCGGATCTTCAGAAATTGCCCAAAAAATAGCTAGCAAGCATATTGACACCTATCTCTCTTGGGGTGAACCACCTGCACAGGTTGCCGAAAAAATTAATGCTGTTAAAAAACTCGCCGATCAAGAGGGAAGAGAAATTAAGTTTGGTATTCGTCTCCATGTAATTGTGCGTGAGACGAAGAGCGAAGCTTGGGAAGCTGCCAATAATCTGATTCGCTATGTTGATGAAACATCTATCCAAAAAGCACAACAGGTTTATGCCCGTATGGATTCCGTTGGACAGCAACGGATGTCTCAATTGCATGGCGGCAAACGGGAGAATTTAGAAATCAGTCCCGATCTGTGGTCAGGAGTTGGCTTAGTGCGCGGTGGTGCAGGTACGGCTCTAGTCGGTGATCCTGACACGATCGCTAAGAGAATGCAGGAGTATGCGGATATTGGCATTGAGAGCTTTATTTTCTCTGGCTATCCCCATTTAGAAGAAGCCTATCGCGTTGCCGAGTTGTTATTCCCTCGATTGCCTTTGGATCATGTTCCCGATCGCGATCGCCAAGTGATGACAGGACCTTTCGGTGAGATTTTGGCTAATGATGAGCTTCCCCAGACGGTTAAGCCCATTCAAAACAAATCTCCTTCCAAAGAACTTCAACCAACGGTGGATTAAATGCAACATTCCTTTGATAATCCTATCGATCAGCCTAATAATCGATCGCCCAATAAATCTGACAATCCATCCCTTAAACAGCGATCAGGAAATGTTGCCTACAAAGTTTGGCGTGGCTTTTTGCCTTGGCTAGTACCAATCATTACTGTAATTGTTTGGCAGATTCTTTCGCAAGGAGGGGTAATCTCGGCAAAAGTTTTGCCTGCTCCCCTTGAGGTCTTGCAAGTTGGGATTAAGCTAACCCAGTCAGGAGAGCTAGTCAAGCATCTAGCCATTAGTGGCACGCGAGCTTTTATTGGTTTTGCGATCGGTGGTGGTATTGGTTTTTTGTTGGGATTAATCAACGGTTCATCTGCGATCGCCGAAACCTTGCTAGACACGTCATTGCAAATGCTTCGCAACATTCCCCACCTTGCCCTGATTCCCTTAGTTATTCTCTGGTTTGGCATTGGTGAAGAAGCAAAAATCTTTCTCGTCATCATTGGTGTCATGTTTCCCATTTATCTCAATACCTATCACGGTATTCGCACCGTTGATGCAGGCTTAATTGAGATGGGTCGGGTCTATGGTCTGAATCCTCTGCAAATATTTTGGAAGATTGTGCTTCCCGGAGCCTTACCTTCCGTTCTTATTGGAGTTCGTTTTGCTTTAGGCATCATGTGGTTAACCCTAATTGTTGCCGAGACGATCGCCTCTGATTCAGGGATTGGCTATCTGGCGATGAATGCAAGGGAATTTTTGCAAACCGATGTGGTGGTATTTGCGATTCTTCTCTATGCCTTACTTGGCAAACTAGCTGATGTCGCCGCCCGATTTTTAGAATCAATTTTGCTGCAATGGCATCCTTCCTACGCTTCGGCATAGGCAGGATGCCAACAAACTTAACATGTTCAATCTAAGGGATAAAAACTATGACTGTATCTACGGCAACTATTGACGGGATCAGCTTAAAAATTGAGAATCTAGCCAAGCAATTTGGAAACCATATTGTTTTGCATGATCTCAGCTTAACCATTAATGTGGGTGAATTTGTGACAATTGTTGGGCGCAGTGGTTGCGGTAAAACTACTCTGCTAAGACTGATTGCAGGATTAGAAAAGCTTACAAATGGTCGCATCTTTCTCGATGAGCAAATCACGACTTCTCTCCATCCAGAAATCAAAATCATGTTTCAGGACTCTCGTCTTTTACCTTGGCAAAAGGTACTCGATAACGTGCGTCTGGGACTAACAAAAGATTCACGCTCCAAAGCAATGGAAGTGCTGCATCATGTGGGTTTAGCAGCGAAAGCAAAAGAATATCCATCCACTCTATCAGGTGGGCAAAAACAAAGAGTAGCCCTTGCTAGAGCTTTGGTAAGCAATCCGCGTCTACTCTTGCTAGATGAGCCTTTAGGAGCTCTTGATGCCTTAACTCGCATTGAGATGCAGAGGCTCTTAGAAAATCTTTGGCAAGAGCAACAATTCACCGCTTTCTTAATTACCCACGATGTCGAAGAAGCTGTTGCCCTAGGCGATCGCGTAATTCTCCTCGAAGAAGGTCGAGTTGTGTTGGATGTGAAGATTGACTTACCCCGACCCAGAGCAAGGGGTAATGCTGAATTTGCGTCTCTCGTCGATCGCATCCGCGATCGCGTCATGGGAAATAATACAGGTCATCATAATTTTGACCTCCAGTTAAATGCTGCCTAAATCTATCAAATCTAACTCTCAAGTTAATTTTTATTTTGAATCATGACTAATATTCTCTTAATTAATGGAAGTCCTTCTGCACCTTCGCGATCGCAAGGCATTTTGGAATATGCGATCGCCTTACTCAATGAACAAGGCGTAAAAACAGACCTGATCTCAGTGTGCGATTTACCCGCCGAAGATTTGGTGTTTGGCAAGTACAACAGCCCTAACTTAGAGCCAATCAAGGCTTTACTAGCAGAAGCTGATGCGGTGATTATCTCCACCCCAATTTATAAGGCTTCTTATACTGGGTTACTCAAAACTTTTCTAGATTTATTACCGCAAAAGGCTTTATCCAACAAGGTAATTCTACCCGTCGCCACTGGCGGCACGATCGCCCATTTATTAGCGATCGACTTCACTCTCAAACCTGTGTTAGCTGAGTTGGGAGCGCGTCATATTCTCGGTGTGGTCTATGCCGTGGATAAGCAAGTAACTTGGAGCGAGACCCAGACTGTGATTCTCGAAGAAGAAATTGATCAAAGATTGAAGAATTCTTTGGAGACTTTGGTCAAATCTGCCAAGCACTAACACATATTTTTCGCGCATTTTTTAATTTTACCCGTGAGGAGTCTATTTGATGTTTACAACTATTCTTTTTAATCAATTTCAGAAATCGCCCATTCAAGCGCTTGCTAAACTCTCCGCATTTGTCGTTGGTGCGAGCTTATTTGCTTCAGGTTGCGCCCCTCAAGCTAACAACAATGCCACTACCACTTCTACGCCTACTACAGCCGCAAGTCCAACCACAACAGCAAAAACTGATAGTCCAGCCCCAAGCGCTACAGGTGTCAAGCTGCGAATTGGATTCCAAAAATCGGCAACGGTTCTTTTCTCCTTGAAAGGTAAAGGAACTTTAGAAACGGTTTTTAAAGCCGCCGATGGAACCGTTACTTGGTCAGAATTTCCTGCGGGTTTACCAATGGTTGAAGCGTTGAATGCTGGAGCGATCGATGTCGCCTATGTCGGTGAAGCACCGCCAGTGTTTGCCCAAGCAGCCAAAGGTTCGACAGTGCGCTACATTGCCTACGATCCATATGGTGTCGAAGCTGAAGGTATTGTCGTTCATAAGGATTCGCCAATTCAGACCCTTGCTGACCTTAAGGGCAAAAAGCTTGCTGTGCAGAAGGGATCTAATGCTCACTATCTATCAGTAAAGGCGATCGAATCCGCAGGCTTACAAGTGAGTGATGTAGACATTTCCTTTGTGAAACCCTCCGATGGTCGTGCGGCTTTTGAGAAGAAGAATATTGATGCTTGGGCAGTTTGGGACCCTTTTCTTGCGGCTGTGGAAGTAGATACAGGCGCAAGAGTTCTCACCAGTGCTAAGGGATTAGCCCCCAATCGAGGTTACTATCTGGCTTCTAAGGAATTCATTGAGAAGAATCCTGAAGCAGTAAAAACTTTCTTGAATGAACTCAAGAAAGAAAGTGAGTATGTCAAGAAAAATCCCGCAGAAGTTGCAAAATTTCTTTCCCCCGTTCTTGGTGTTGATGCTGCGATTCTGGAAAAGGCAGAGAAACGCCGTGATTATGACATCCTGCCCCTCACTGAAGAAGTGATTGCCAAGCAGCAGGATATCGCTGATACCTTCGCCAGACTCAAGCTGATTCCTCAGCCCATCGTTGTCAAGGAAGCGGTTTGGGACTGGAAGTAAGACTTATTCTTTGTTCTTCTTTCGCAAGATGCTAAAGATCCCCCCAGCACCCCTTGTAAAGGGGGAAGAAGATTATATTCTCACCCCTTTACAAGGGGTGCTGGGGGGATCGCAAACCTAAATCGATTCAATTCCCCATTCGCAATTACCATGACTATTTCTGATCACAATATCAAAACTCAACGCCTCATCACCGATGTCCTTGTCATTGGTGGCGGTACGGCTGGCACTATGGCAGGAATTAAGGCAAAACAAGCGAATCCCGATCGCGATGTCTTGATTCTCGAAAAAGCAAATATCCGTCGTAGCGGTGCGATCGCGATGGGTATGGATGGAGTTAATACCGCCGTCATCCCTGGAAATTCTACGCCAGAGCAGTATGTGCGTGAAGTGACATTGGCTAATGATGGCATTGTCGAGCAGAAGACAGTTTATCAAACGGGTAAGCTGGGTTTTGAAGTGATTAAAGAATTAGAAAGTTGGGGTGTGAAGTTTCAAAAGGATGCTCAAGGAGAATACGACCTCAAGCAGGTGCATCGCATCGGTAAATATGTGTTACCTATGCCTGAAGGGAAAGATCTAAAAACAATTTTGGCGCGGCAAGTGAAGCGTCATAAGGTTCGGGTCACTAATCGGGTGATGGCAACGCGGGTCTTAGTGGAAAATGGTCGGGCGATCGGCGCAGTTGGTTTTGATGTTCGTAGTGGCGATTTTGTCGTCATCCAAGCAAAAGCGGTGATTCTCTGTACGGGAGCCTCTGGCAGATTAGGATTGCCTGCTTCGGGCTATCTCTATGGAACCTACGAGAATCCTACCAATGCAGGCGATGGCTACTCGATGGCTTACCACGCAGGTGCGGAACTCTCGAATATTGAATGTTTCCAAATCAATCCTCTAATCAAGGATTACAATGGTCCCGCCTGTGCCTATGTAGCAGGACCTTTTGGCGCACATACGGTGAATGCAGAGGGACATCGCTTCATTAATTGTGACTATTGGAGTGGTCAGATGATGCTAGAGGTCTGGAAAGAACTGAACTCTGGTAAAGGACCTGTGCAGCTAAAAATGACTCACCTTGATCCTGATACGATTTCGGAAATTGAATCGATCATGTGGTCAAATGAACGCCCCAGTCGTGAGCGATTTCATGCGGGGCGAGGTGAAGATTATCGCACTCACGGAATTGAGATGAACATTTCCGAAATTGGACTATGTAGCGGTCACAGTGCTTCGGGAGTGTGGGTAAATGAACGCGCCGAAACTACGGTAGCAGGACTATATGCGGCAGGTGACATGGCGAGTGTGCCGCACAATTACATGATTGGCGCGTTTGTGTTTGGCAGAATTGCGGGAATTGAGGGGATGAAGTATAGCGAAGATCTGGAACACGTTGAGCCAAATTCCGAGTTTTTGGAAGCTGAGAAAGAACGAATTTATGCTCCGTTAACGCGACCTAATGGAGTTCCGCATACGCAAGTGGAATATAAATTACGCCGTTTGGTGAATGATTATCTACAACCACCAAAGTCTACAAACAAGATGGAGATTGGCTTAGGACTATTCGATCGCTATCAAGAAACTCTCGATATTATGGGCGCTCAAGATCCCCATGAATTAATGCGTTGTATGGAAGTGCATTTCATTCGCGATTGTGCAGAGATGGCGGCGCGGGCTTCGCTATTTCGTAAGGAGACAAGATGGGGACTTTATCATTATCGGTTGGATTATCCAGAGAAGAATAATGATGAGTGGTTCTGTCATGTCAATTTGAAGAAGGATGAATCGGGACAAATGACGCTATTTAAGCGTGAGGTTTCGCCTTACATCATTCCTGTTGATGTGCGTCAAGAAGTTTATGATGTCGCAGTTCGATAAATACTCAAGGGTAGCGCGAAGCGCTGCCCTTAAGTAATCACTAATTATTATTTTAAAACTATGGCTTTAATTAAACAACGTATTGATGTTCCTGTAATTGTCGATGAATCGAAATGTTTAGAAAAATGTGTCGCTTGCATTGAAGTTTGTCCCCTTGATGTATTAGCTAAGAACCCCGAAACAGGCAAAGCATATATGAAATATGACGAGTGCTGGTTCTGCTTGCCCTGCGAGAAAGAATGCCCGACAGGTGCGATTACGGTACAGATTCCGTTTTTATTGAGGTAAATGCCCTCACCCCCCAGCCCCCTCTCCCAGTGGGAGAGGGGGAGTAAGATAAGATTCCTGTTCCCCTCTCCTGCGGGAGAGGGGCTAGGGGTGAGGGGCTTAGAAAACGTTAGCAAAACAACTATTACTTATGTCTACAACAGATTCCGAATTACAAGAATGGATAGAATTATTACAGTCAGACGATCTCAGCGATCGCTTGGTTGCGATCAAAAGCCTACAACACCTTGGCGATGAAGCTGCCCTTGATGTGGTGGTACTCGCCCTCAACGATGAAAGCCCTGCTGTCCAAAAAATTGCGATCGCTACGCTCTGGGAATTTGCCAATCCCAAAGTAATTCCTAAGCTGATTCCTAGTCTTGGATCACCTGATGAAGAAATTCGTGCAGCATCTCTATCGGCGCTTGGTGAATTAGTTTCTCAAGGTTCACTCTTATTATTACTGGATGCTTTACACCAAAACAATCTCCACCTTCAACGCAATATTTTAATCCTGTTACGCAAGATCCATGACGCGCAATCTTTACCCTATTTATTGCCATTTCTAGAGTCAGACTATCCTGAACTGAGAGAAGCGGCGATTACGACTTTGCGTTATCTCAATCAGGTCAAAACTAGTCCCACAGCTTTACCACTACTGCAAGATCCTATTGATTTTGTGCGCCGTGAAGCTGCCCTGACTTTAGGACATCTCGCTGATGCCGAAGTCATTCCCAGCTTGAGTAAAGCTCTAAAGGAAGATCCCGATTGGCAAGTGCGGCGCAATGTTACGAAAGCATTAGCGATTCATGGCGATGGTGTCGCGATTCCAGTACTAATTGAAGCGATCGCCGATGAGCATTGGCAAGTGAGACGCTTTGCGGCTCAGGCTTTGCAGAAAATTTTTCAGACAATTAAAAATGAAGATGCAATTCCTGCTTTGGTGAATGCTCTTGCCGATGAATATGCGGATGTGCGTAAGGATGTGGCGATCGCATTAGGAAATCTCGGCAGTCAATTAGCAATCTCTTCTTTGCAACAAGCTCTAGACGATCCCGATCGTGAAGTTAGCATTCAAGCTGAGAGATCAATTCAGCGTATTAAGGATTATTCATCAGTTAGCGCGGGGCAACCGTCATGATCGAAACAGTACCTAACATCGCATCTACGGATTTAGCTGACCTTCGCAAAGTGGAGGTTACGAAATTACTGAAACGGGTAATTGTGCCGATCCTCAACAATGACATTGTGAGTTTAGGTATGGTGCGTAATCTGCGAATCGTTGATGATTATGTCTATTTACGCCTCTATGTCGGTTCCCATCAACTGGAATTAAAAGAGCAAGTTATTTCAACTCTTTCTAATTTAAACTGGTGTAAGAAAACCTATGTGGAACTCTGCACAATCCCAAAAGTCCGCACGACCTTAGCAGTTTCCAGTGGTAAAGGCGGTGTGGGTAAATCGACAGTTGCAGTAAACCTAGCCGCAGCCCTCAGCCTCACAGGGGCAAAAGTGGGATTACTTGATGCTGATGTTTATGGTCCCAATGTGCCGCAAATGTTGGGCTTAGGATATTTCGATATTCAAGTAATTGAAACTGCTGACGGTCAGCGCTTCATTCCCTTAGAGGCACATGGTATCAAAGTGATGTCTGTCGGTTTATTAGCCGAACCCGATCATCCCCTTGCTTGGCGAGGTCCAGTCCTGCACAAAATTATCACCCAATTTATTCATCAAGTGGAATGGGGAGAATTAGATTATTTGCTCATTGATTTGCCCCCAGGTACTGGTGACGCACAGATTACGATTGTGCAGGAAAGTCCAATCTGTGGTGTGATCCTTGTGACGACACCACAACAGGTAGCGATCGCTGATGTGCGCCGTAGCGTCTATATGTTCCGTCAGGTGGGTGTACCTGTATTAGGCATTGTCGAGAATATGAGCTATTTGCTTACGGAGGAGGGAAAAGATTCCCAATTTATTTTCGGTAAAGGAGGTGGTCAGCAATTATCGACTGAATTACAAGCACCTTTGTTGGGACAGATTCCGATTCACGCCCGTATTTGTGAAGGTGGCGATCGCGGATTGCCTATAACTTTAAGCGATCGCGATTTTCTACCTAGTCAAGTTTTTAGAGAAATTGCAAATTCTTTGATAGGGACATTCACCAAATTTGCAGTGTTAAACAGTAGCTAAACTATCTACTTCAAGATTATTTGTAGGATGCGTTAGTGCAACGTAACGCATCAACTGGGTAAAGACGATGGGTTACGCTGTCGCTAACTTATCCTACATTCTAGATACTTTGCAAGGTTTAACACATTTCTGAATAAAATTGAGGAGTATAAATAATGTCAAATAGAAGAAATCTAAATCGCAGAAGGAAATCGGGATTGCTTAGTCGTAAGCGATTCACAGGTTGGTTGCTGTCGTTTATGGCAGTGTTTGCGGTTTTCGCTCTCAACAGTTGCAGCAATCCCGAACAGAAAGCTACACCTAGCGCCCAACCTAACGCCGCCAATCCTCCCGCTCAAGTCAGTAAACCTGCGGTAATCAAGCTGGACTATGCCTATTACAATCCTGTTAGTTTAGTAATTAAAGAAAAAAGATGGTTAGAAGAAGATCTCAGCAAAGATAATGTGAAAGTGGAATGGGTCTTGAGCCAAGGTAGCAATAAGGCTTTAGAATTCTTGAATGGAAGTAGTCTTGATTTCGGCTCTACGGCTGGGGCAGCGGCTTTGATTGGTAAGGCAAATGGCAACCCGATTAAGTCGATTTATGTTTATTCCAAACCTGAATGGGCAGCCCTCGTAGTTGGTGCAAATTCCACAATTAAGACTGTGCCTGAACTTAAGGGTAAGAAAATCGCGGCAACTCGTGGAACCGATCCATTTATCTTCTTACTCCGTACTTTGGATAAGTTTGGTTTAACTGATAAGGATGTGGAAATTGTGCCATTGCAACACGCCGATGGTCGTGCCGCCCTTGAAAAAGGTGATGTTGATGCATGGGCAGGTCTCGATCCCCACATGGCAAAGTCGGAATTAGAACAAGGATCTAAGCTGTTTTTTCGTGAAACTTCCTTTAATAGCTATGGAGTGCTGAATGTACG
>Ga0315899_10009170_pt1 | contig 10612 bp, 6 predicted proteins | sample LakEriMetagenome_2_FD_203518 | JGI IMG/M metagenome (GOLD analysis project Ga0315899, IMG submission 203518) | Freshwater fungal communities from buoy surface, Lake Erie, Ohio, United States - Buoy 4 MA112 | ecosystem: Environmental > Aquatic > Freshwater > Lake | place: USA: Lake Erie, Ohio...
TATTAACGGTAATAAACATCGTTACATAGGCCACGTAAATTTGATTCGTTAGTGTATTGAAAATAACATTAAAGGGCTTCGTGTGAAGCCCTTTTTTTTATAAGATTATGCAACTTACAGTAGTGATTAAGATTTATACTCTCTTACTGCTCACTTTACTGAGTAATGTCGGCTTGTTTTCCCGTTCGGAAGCAGATGCAATCGTGACGAAACGTTATCGACTTGCGGATATGTATTGTTTTTCGGATGGATATAGCATCGTTGAGAAAATTCAGCTTGCGGATGGATGGAATTACATACGAACAGATTACTTCTTTCGTTCAGCAACAATCGGATATAGCCTATCTGAAAATTCAATTACTTATGAATTGCACGATGGTAGTCAATGTGCATTCAGTTGGAACATTTCCGGGTTTGATCGGATAGTTATGCGTTCAAGCTCTGATGTGTTGCTGCCTTCGCGTCCATTAATTCAAGTGCTCGAAATTCAAGGCAGCAGCATTTCAACTGCAGATTTAGTTTATTCAACTTTTTTAGGTGGTTCGGATACCGATGAACCCGCTTCAATTGTGGCTTGTGCGGATGGAGCCGTGCTTGTGTGCGGACGAACGGCCAGTGTTGATTTTCCAGTTACCGATACTGTGACATACAGTGGGGGATATGATTTGTTTGTTGCCAAAATGAGTCCGACAGGTGCACGCTTGTGGGCTTATTATTGGGGAGGCTCGGGTTATGATGCCGGCTGGGATGTTGAGGTTCACGATTCACTGGTCGTGGTTATCGGAGCTACCAATAGCAATGATGTCACCATTCCCGGTGCGTTTCAGGACACATTAGCCGGAAGTTACGATGCAATTATATTATTACTGGACACATCCGGCGTGTTGCTGCGTTCTACATTTTTTGGTGGAACAGGAGGAGAACAGGGATTGGGTGTTGACATCAGTGATAATCTTGATGTGATTATTTGCGGATCTGCTACATCATTGACATTGCCGATGTCATCATTGGGTTTGTACCCGAATAACAGCGGTACATTGGACGCATTCATCTGTAGACTGGACGTTAACTTACAACCACAGTGGTCAACATTTTTTGGTGGAACGGGTGGTGAGGATATTCACGATGTTGTGGTACTCAATAATCAGGAAATTGCATTTTGTGGAGGATCATTCAGTAATAATTTTCCTACAACACCAAACGCATATCAGCAAGTCAACATGGGAATTCCCGATGTGTACGTAGTTCGGATGGATATGAGCGGCGCGTTATTATACTCTACGTTAATTGGAGGAAGTGCGAATGAAGATGCCAACGGAATTGCTGCAGATAGCGCGGGTAATTTGTATCTCACGGGCTTTACATATAGTCCGTTATTCCCGATTGAAGGTCCTGCGATGCAACCGAATTATTCAGGTAGCGGTGATGCCTTTGTATTCAAGATGAGCACTTCAGGAAATATTGTCTGGAGTACTTTTTTGGGAGGAGCACTGATGGATGCAGGAATGGATATTAATGTTCAGGGGAAGTATGTTTACTTGTCAGGAACTACTGAAAGTCCTACATTTCCGGTAACTCCCGGCTCGTTCAGCGATACGCTTACCGGGGGTAATGATGTGTACGTGCTCAAGTTAGACACAGCAGGAGCATTAGTTTTAGGAACATTCGTGGGAGGATCCAATACTGAATTTAACGCGGGTTGCACGGTTACAGCGGATACTGTTGTATTTATTACAGGAACAACGTATAGTTCAAATTTCCCTACTTACCTGGCCTGGAATCCCCAGTATTCAGGAATCGGTGACGGCTTCGTAACCGCGGTTGATATGAGCTGGACTCCGTTTACTTCTGCAGTTCATCCAAGTGAAAATTTTGCCGGAATTTTGGTTTATCCAAATCCGGTTCACGATGTATTGACTATTGAAAGTGTTGAGGCAGGACGACTAACGGTGTTCGATGCAACCGGCAGAATGTTGTTCGATCAAGAAATGAACGCCGGTACAATTTATATGAATACAGGAATGTGGCAACCCGGTATTTATGTCGTACAAAGCCGCAATGAGGATGGCGTTTCGCATTCAGTTAAAGTAGTGAAATAAATACTACTTGAAGTTTCCGAACTGCAAGGGTAAATCATAATCGTTACCACGCAGCACAGTCATTACCGCTTGTAAATCGTCAATTTTTTTACCGGTCACTCGAATCTGATCGTCCATTTGCTGGGCGGTAACTTTCAGTTTGGAGTCTTTGATGTCCTTCATTATTTTTCGCGCCGCGTCTTTATCAATTCCCTGCTTAATCTTGATGTCTTTACGAATTGTATTACCCGAAGCTTCTATCGCCTTTCCCTCATCTAAACTCCGCGGATCGAGACTTTGTTTGATCATTCGCATGCGAATAACGTCGATGATGGATTTCAATCTCATTTCATCTTCGGTATGTATATTCAAAACCATATCCTTCTTATTCAATTCAATGGTGGTTGCACTTCCCTTGAAATCAAATCGTCCTAAAATTTCTTTGCGTGCGGAATTTATTGCATTGTCCAGAGTTTGCGGATCGAGTTTGGAGGTAATGTCGAAAGAGGCCATAATAAAAGTGGAATAAACATCTCAAAGTTAATAGTTCCACAGCTGCAATTGCAACTTTGTGGTGTAAAGGATTCCACAGGAAATAGAGGAATAATTCATTTGTCGAAAGCGAGCTGCATATTGCTCCACCTGCTGTTTATACGAATCATTAGGTTCACCGGTTTTGTAATCAATAATGATAAGCTCATTTGTTTTTTTAATAACAAGATCAGGTCGTAAAATGCTGCCGTCTGTACCGATCAGTTCGACTTCCGGGAGACAAGTTCCACTTTCGAGAATGGATTTAAAATCGGTCATGGCGAAAATTTCATTCAACCGATTTTTCAATTCCTGCTGCATCTCGGAAGTCATTTTACCCAGATGAATAGCTTTGCGTAAAGCAGCATTAACATCATTTAACAGCAATGTTTGTTCCAGCAAATAATGCAACAGTTTACCCATGCGGCGTGGTTGCATATTATCGTCCCATTCTTCTGCACTGCGGGAATAGATTTTGAGTTGGTGTTCCCAATTATCGGCTTTATTGTACGGCAGTGCGTGACTTGCAATCGTTTTTTCCTGATCGTGTGTTGGTGCAGTAGGTGTACCGTAAGTCGAAATTCCCTGTTCTGTTGTAATTGCCAAATTCGCTAATGCTTTCTTAACTACATGCGATGCTGTGGTGATGTTATCATCCTTCATCGTTACATCATCGTAGAAAACATATAGGCGTCTTTCGGCTCTCGTCATTCCTACATAAAGCAAGTTCAAGTTATCCAACAAGATCTTGTCATTCTCCCGAACAATCGCTTCTTCGACTGAACTCAACAACATCTCTCTGGTATTGTTGACCACAGCGACTTTTAATTCCGGAACTAATGGGTCATTCAGATCAACCCATAAGTCGGTTAATCTAAAACTGTGTTTCCAGTTAACGTAAGGCATTATTACTACAGGAAATTCCAATCCTTTTGATTTGTGTATGGTCATTATCCGAACGGCATCGATACCCTCAGATGCCCCGACAGCAGCTTTTTGACTCCGTTTTTCCCACCATTCGGCAAAACTTATTTTTCCCGATTTACGGTTAATGGTAAATCGGAATAATTCGTCAAGGAAGAAATTGACGTATGTATCATTCAGCGATTGACCAAATAACCATTGCTTTAATTTTTCACCACGCCGATATACCGATAACAACTGTAATTCCCGGAACTGTAATTCCGGAACTAGTTGTTGCAATAAAGCTGCAAACGAGGAAGATGAGCGTAAACCTGTCTCCAACATTTCATGCGACACATGATGTTCCGGATTAGAAATGGTAAGCGCGGTTATAATTTCGAGCATGAGCTCTTTATTCTCTTTTTGCTCTAGCCACTGCAACAAAGCAGCCAGTAATTGTACTTTCGGTTCGTGAATCAACAATAATGATTCATTCGAAATAATCGGAATCTGATGCTGCGTCAGCAATTGAGCCAATACAGCACCTTCATCGTTTTTTCGAACCAATATGGTAATGTCCCGATATGCCCAACCTTCAGTATGCAGTTTTATAACTGCAGCTAACGTAGCATCTGCATGTTTATCTTCTTCTTTTGATAGTTCCAGTGCTTGCAATTCTATATAGCCGTCTGCCTTTCCTGAACCGGCAACTTGTGCAGCGTTATGATAAATTTTCTGTAATTCAGAATGTAACAAGTTCGCACATTGCTCAAAGAACATATTGTTGAACGACACTATTTCTGCAGCACTTCTGTAGTTGCTTCCTAGCAGTACTTCCTGAGCGTTACGTCCTAATGCTTTTTCCCGCTCGCGTAAGATTGGGTTCTCCTCTGCGTCTTTAAGTTTTGGCAATGCATTAAACTGTTCGATATCGCCTCCACGCCAACGGTAAATCGCTTGTTTGCCATCGCCAACAACTATGGATTGATGGCCCGAGGCGAGTCCGTTTTCAATTAACGGAACAAGATTAAGCCATTGTAGTGATGACGTATCTTGAAATTCGTCAATCATGAAGTTGTCAAAACGTTCACCTATACGTTCGAAAATGAAAGGTACCGGCTCCGTATTTACAATTTCGGCAATACGCTTGTTGAATTCCGAAATGTGTACAATGCCATCCTGTGTACGGAATTCCTCCATGATGCGATCAATTTCGCGCAGTAAGGCCAATGCGAAAATGTTCCGTGCAATTTGCTTACGCGTAATGTAAAGCGCCGCATCTGCATCCAAAGCAATTAACTTTCGCACAATGCCGGCGAGTTCACGAATATGCACTTGCATTTCCGGTTGATCTTTTTTAGAGGCCGACAACCATCGATCATTGATAATGGTATCTGTGACGTAGCTGTTGCGGGCCAATAACGTTATACCGTCCTGCTCTTCGTTTAATTTTCTGAACCAATTAAAGATTCCCTTTTTTCCCTGGTAGAAATCTTCAGCTTTTAATTGAAATCGGTTACAATACCTGATGGCCTCATCAGACAGTTGCGCTATTTGTTTTGAAAAGCTATCCTGTGCTGCACGTATCTTTTTATAAATACCAATAAAATCCTCAATTTCCAACGCACGGATTTTCATCAACCGCAAAAATCCTTCTTCGTTTAAGAGGTGGTTAGTGAATTTTTTCAATTCATCATCCACTTGCCATCCGCGCTCTTCATCAACACGTGATTCGCTGAATTGTCTTAGTAATTCGAGGATACTGTCCTTTGCAACTAACCGCGACATCAACACGTTTACCGCTTCTGCTGTCATTTCTTCTGCATCCAATTCCAGCTCGAAATTCTGAGGTAAATTCAGGTCATGCGCAAACGCCCGAACGACGCGGTGTGTAAAGCTATCAATGGTACTGATGCTGAAATCATTATAATGATGAAGTATCTCGTGTAAGAGATTTTTTGAACGGCGTTGTAGTTCCGCGCCATCCAATTTCATTTCATCTTCTAATACACGGGCAAGGGTTGAGCGCTTGCCCGGAGAATTGCTTAGTTCGACCAACGCTTTGATAACACGTTCCTTCAACTCTCCGGCGGCTTTATTGGTAAAGGTAATCGCCAGAATTTTCTTGAATTTTCTTGAATTTTGAGCTGAATCGGAAAGAGCAATCGTCAAATACTCTTTGACAAGGGTAAATGTCTTTCCGGATCCGGCTGAGGATTTGTAAATCGCGAATGTCACCTGATAAAGTTAACAATGTGGAGGAGGATTTGCACTTTGAGAATGTTATATTTGTTAGTACTCAACACTAATTCATGAAAAAGATTTCCTTCTTTATTTCCCAGTTTGTTTGTGTTGCGCTGCTTGCGCAAGCTCCATTAGCCACTAATCCGGTAGTTGACGCGCCGGTTCCGCAATTTCCGGTTATCATCAATCCGGGAAGTTATGTGCCTAATCAATTGCTTGTCATGTTTAAGCCTGACGCGTCTTTAGGAGATGTGCAGGAGGATTTTGCGAAAGCTGGATTTGCATTGGTGAACGCTGAGTTGGCTTCTAAAACTATGCGCATTTGGAAATTGACTTTTACGGATGGAGTAGGGATGGAGTCGTTGTTGAGTGCTGCGAAATCATGCTCGACGTTGCAGATGGCGCAGTTTAACCATTATGTAGCACCGCGTGAAACTGTTCCGAATGATACCCAATTTGGAACCATGTGGGACATGAAAAATACAGGTCAGAACGGAGGAACAATTGACGCAGATATTGACGCAACAGATGCCTGGGATATTACGACAGGTGGATTAACAGCAACCGGTGACACGATTGTTGTTGCAGTGATTGATGGCGGATTTTCATTAAGTCACCAGGATTTGAATTATTGGAAGAACTATAATGAAATTCCGAACAACGGAATTGATGATGACAATAATGGATATATCGATGACTTCAACGGTTGGAATGCCTACAATAGCAATGGTAATATAACTTCAGACAATCATGGAACGCACGTAGCGGGAACAGTGGGTGCACGTGGTAATAATAATCTTGGTGTCGTTGGCGTAAACTGGGGCGTGAAAGTGATGGCGATTATGGGTTCTTCAGGAGATGAGGCCGAAGTAGTGGAAGCTTATTCGTATGCGTTGGACCAACGTAAGCTGTATAATCAATCATTCGGTGCTGCAGGAGCATTTGTAGTAAGCACAAATTCATCTTTTGGTGTAGATGGTGGTCAACCGGCCAATTACCCGATTTGGTGTGCGATGTACGATTCTATGGGCGTATATGGTATCTTATCTGCAGCGGCTACAGCCAATCAGAATTGGAATATTGACAATGTGGGTGATATTCCAACCGCATGTGCAAGTTCTTACATGATTGCGGTTACGAATACAACGCGTTTTGATGTCAAAACAACGGGAGCAGGTTATGGAGCAACAACCATTGATCTTGGAGCGCCCGGTTCGTCAATTCTGTCTACAACCAACAATAACGGTTACAATACGTTGTCTGGAACATCAATGGCTACACCTCACGTTGCAGGTGCTGTTGCATTGGTGTTATCTGCGGGATGTCCTGCGTTTATTAATGATTACAAAATGTATCCGGATAGTTTTGCTGCGATTGTGCGTGATATGGTTCTGGATTCTGTTGATGTGCTGTCGTCTCTTAATGGTTTATGCGTAACGGGCGGACGATTAAATGTATACAGATCTGTGCTTGCCATGGAGAACTATTGTTTGACAACATCTGTTTTTCCTGCAACGACCGGTAATTTACAGTTGGCGCCACTAGTTCCGAATCCTGCGCAAAATGAAGTTCAGATTCAGTTTGATGCATCAGGTGCTTCGCAAGTACAAGTTACGATTACCGATTTGAGCGGCAGAATGGTATCTCGTGTTACCCACAGTGCAAACGGTGGAATAACTACACAACGTTTGGATGTGAGCGCATTAAATGCGGGAATGTATGTGCTGACCGTTGAAGCGAACGGACGTATGTCGAACGGTCAACGATTGATCAAACAATAATTGTATTGATTTAGTTTTCGAGGCGCGATGCGAAACTAACCAGCTTGTATCCGTTCTCTTTTCGCTCTTCGTATTTTTCCATGAAATCGTCGAGCGTTTCACATTTGTTTACAGCACTTGCGGTGATGTTATCATCAACAGCTAAAGTTGCGAACCAAGAACCATCGCCGTATTGAACGGATAATAACTGATATCCTACATCAAATTTTTCTTTGATCGCGGGACGCAATTCATCCCATGATTCGCGGATGATGTACGCATTTTTTGTTTGACGTTTGCTCTTCACAAAAGCTCCTACCCAAAATCCTTGAGCATAAGCTACATCTGCCAAGTAAATGTCTTTCTCCCACATGTTGTCAATGGAAGTTTTGAAATCATCCAACGAATTTTTGAATGCATAACCACTGTCTTCGTAGTCGCTGTCTTTTAATAAAACAGCCACCCATTGACCTTTGAAGTAATCGATGTTGACCAAATTCCAGCCGGCATCCCATTTCTCGCGAATTTTTATTTTCAATTCTTCCACCTCTTCAGCCATAACGAATGTTGAATTGGAAATATGATCAGAATTCATAAAAATACCAATCCAGGAATACGCGTGATGACCAACCCCAACGAGGTGTGAGCCATCTTCCTTTTTTTCCTTGATCTTATTTGCAAGCGCAGACCATTCCTGCGTTCTGAAGTATGAACCTGATGAGGTTTCTTTTACTTTTTGAAAACATGCGATGATGTAACGATTATCCGTTTGAACCGCCGTAAACGAAGAATACGCGATCCAGGATCCTGTTAGCAAAGAGACTATTCCGAGTGCAGCAACTAATTTTTTCATGCGATTCATTTTATGATTGTATAACTCCAACATTGTAACGTTTCTTAATCGGGCTGTGGTCTGCCATTTCTATACCCATTGAAATCCACTTGCGTGTATCCAATGGATTTATGATAGCATCTATCCATAATCGTGCCGCAGCGTAATATGGTGTAGTTTGTTTTTCGTAACGCTGTGTAATCTTATCCAGCAAAGCCTTTTCGTCTTCAGGAGTAATTTCTTCACCTTTCGCTTTCAATGTACTAACCTGAATTTGAAGTAACGTTTTTGCTGCTTGCGCTCCGCCCATCACTGCGATTTGTGCCGTCGGCCATCCAACGATAAGTCGCGGATCGTATGCTTTACCGCACATGGCATAATTAGCTGCACCAAAAGAATTTCCAACGATGATCGTAAATTTAGGAACAACCGAATTGCTCATGGCATTCACCATTTTCGCTCCGTCTTTAATGATGCCGCCATGTTCCGAGCGCGAGCCTACCATAAATCCGGTAGCATCTTGCAAAAACACCAACGGAATTTTCTTCTGATTACAATTCATGATGAAACGCGCGGCTTTATCGGCTGAGTCGGAATAAATAACTCCCCCGAATTGCATTTCGCCTTTTTTACTCTTCACTACCTTACGCTGATTAGCAACAATTCCTACAGCCCAACCATCCACCCGTGCATATCCGCACACGATAGATTGACCGTAGAGTTTTTTGTATTCTTCGAACGAATCCGCATCAACCAAACGATCGATAATTTCATGCATGTCGTAGGCCTTATCGCGAGTATCCGGAATAATTCCTAGAATTTCTTTCGCTTCCTTCGCCGGAGCTTTGCCCGCAATTCGGTCGAAACCGGCTTTTTCGTAGGAACCAATTTTATCTAGAATATTTTTAATGCGATCTAGACAATCTTTATCGTCACTGCATTTATAGTCTGTTACTCCTGAAATTTCGCAGTGTGTCGTAGCACCGCCGAGTGTTTCATTATCAATTGATTCACCGATCGCAGCTTTAACCAGATAACTTCCTGCAAGGAAAATAGTGCCGGTCTTGTCTACAATTAAAGCTTCATCGCTCATAATGGGCAGATAAGCGCCACCTGCGACACAGGAGCCCATAATGGCTGCAATTTGTACGATCCCTTCAGAGGACATGATCGCATTGTTTCGGAAAATTCGACCAAAGTGTTCTTTATCAGGAAAGATTTCATCCTGCATAGGCAAATACACGCCGGCACTATCTACCAAATAAATTATTGGTAAACGATTTTCCATCGCAATTTCCTGCGCGCGTAAGTTCTTCTTACCCGTAATAGGAAACCATGCACCAGCTTTAACCGTTGCATCATTCGCTACAACTATGCATTGTTTGCCACGCACATAACCAATTACAATCACAACACCGCCTGCAGGACAACCGCCATGCTCTTCGTACATGTCTTCTCCGGCAAAGGCTCCAATTTCAATGGATGGGGCATTTTCGTCAAGCAAATAAGCGATACGCTCACGGGCAGTTAATTTACCTTGTTCGTGAAGTTTGGCAATGCGGCCCTTTCCGCCACCTTCCGCCACTTTTTCCAACTTTCGTTGCAAATTAGAAATGAGCAACTTCATACCGTCTTCATTCTTGTTGAATTCTAGATTCATTTTTGAGCCGGAAATTTCTTTTGCCTGCGACATAATTCGGTAGTTTCAGGGGTAAAGATACGTCATTCACGAATTTTAGCCTTCAAAATAAACAGAAAGAAAAATAAAAAAAGAGATGGTCCATCTAACCTTCCCATTTTTTTAGAATCCCGCAATAACACTTATTTCTATTCGTGCCCCTTTAGGCAAGGCTTTTACAGCAATTGTCTCACGTGCCGGATAGTTTTTATCGTTAAAAAATGCACCGTAAACTTCATTTACTTGCGGAAAGAACTTTATATCGGTCAGGTAAATGGTGGCTTTGAGAATGTGTTTCATTTCAAGTCCGGAAGCTGCAAGAATTCCACGAATGTTATTCATGACTTGCTTTGTCTCAGCTTGAATGGAAGTTGTATCTAATTGCCCTGTTTTCGGATTCAATGCAATTTGTCCTGATACATAGATGGTATTATCGTGAACAACCGCTTGGCTGTAAGGCCCGATGGGCTGCGGAACTGAGTTGGTATGTACAACAATTTTCGAGTCCGGATTTTTAATAATTACCCAAACTAATGTTGTAATACTAACAGCAGCTAACACAATAAAAATTGCCTTCTTCATTTTC
>Ga0315899_10009171_pt1 | contig 10611 bp, 27 predicted proteins | sample LakEriMetagenome_2_FD_203518 | JGI IMG/M metagenome (GOLD analysis project Ga0315899, IMG submission 203518) | Freshwater fungal communities from buoy surface, Lake Erie, Ohio, United States - Buoy 4 MA112 | ecosystem: Environmental > Aquatic > Freshwater > Lake | place: USA: Lake Erie, Ohio...
TCTTCCTCATAGGATAGAGTCATAAGTAGATTAGGATATTGTGCAGATAGTTTTTGAAGTGCAGGAACAGGACGAGACCAAGCGGTGTTAAAGTTATAGTGGACTACATAGTTCTCGCCATTCTCGGATTCTTCCATATTAGTATCAGGATACTTATCCTCATCAGATACGCCAACATCCCATTTGGTTCCCCATTCACGGACATTAAAGTTATACCAGTCATTAGTATCAAACTTAAACCAATTACTGTCATTTAACTCAGCACGAGGTGGTTGCTTTAAGTAATCTTCTTTAGTAATACCAGCATCAACATATGAATAGATATTGCGGAAGGCAAAGACAGGATTAGTAAACTTAACCTGCTTGATATTATATGCTAAATCACCGTGGGCTTCATAGTGATTGATAAAAGGCTTATTCATCTGCTTGATTAAAGCCTTAACTTGCTCAGGGCTACCTTCTATAGTTAGACCATTAAATACCCAGTTTGGCATTTTGTTCCTTTCGGGTTGGAAATTGTTATATCTAATACTAGCATAGCCGTAATGGGTAGCGCAAGTCTAAATTTCCACAAATTCTGGGATATCTGCGTAATGCCCGTAATGTGATCAAAATCATATGCCGCAGCGCCGAATATTTATGCAGGGCTTTGCATATTTATTTATTGCGATCTGTAACGGACTTGAACCGTCGACCTCTACCGTGACAGGGTAGCGCTCTAACCAACTGAGCTAACAGACCAAATGGTGAGCAGTTTTAATTCTTGCTCAGGAATTTTTTATTTATGCGATTGCTAAAACTGTTTTCACAATTTTTGCTAAGCGATTTTTTTCTGCGTTGATTTGTGCGTCAAATCCACTTGCAGCAGCGAGCAGACTTTCCGTCTTTCCACCACGAGCAGTGCGAGCCCAATCAAGGCGTTCGGTTAGTGCATTTAGTGCGCCCCAACCAGTGCCAGCAATCATTCCGTTGAATTCACCAGTGTATAAATCGTTGATTGTATCCACTTTTGTTTCCCACTTTTTGATTGCGCCTTTTGTATCCTTCTCAGGCTTTGGATAAGCCGCAAGAATGATGTCGTTGAATTCCTTAGCATTGACTGACTTCTCATAGAGAGCGTTAGCCAACTTTGAGAATTCGTCCATATAGAAATCTGCCATTCCTAGTGCTTGACGAGCAATAGCAATCTTTCCTTCTGCAGTTTGTGTGTGGCGAATTTTGAATGATTGCTTTACGCCACCCTTTTTCTTAGAACCCAATGCAAGATTGAGAGTATTAGCGCACACAACACGAACAGGTGTAATGCTTGCTTGAATTGCAATAGAGCCGTCGTGTGATGTGTTGATAAGCAAATAAGTTTTTACCTTATCATTGACACCAGTAGGGTCTAGAACAACTTCACGCTCTAGAGCAAGAGAGCCGAATACAACACGACCACCCTTGATTGAACCAGCAGTTTCCCAGCGACCACCGCCGTCGAGAATGTTATCACCAAATGCAAATAAATCTTCATTTTGCAATGGGACATAACGCTGACCAACTACACCGAGAATATCGGTTTGTGTGTTGTCGGTAGGATTAGTGCGTAAGACATACTGATAATCCTTATCAGATGTTAGGTGATTTGGAACTTCCAAATCTTCTAAACGGACATTCCATCCATTTAGATTTGCGAGAGATAGCATTTCAGATGTATTTACTTCATTAGTAAATACGGTTCCTAAGCCGTGCCAAGCAGGTTCACGGAATGAGGCAAAAGATGTTTTGCCGTTTTGACTTTCGAGGTCGTGCGCCATATTTCCTTCTTTCTTTGTTGTTATTTCAAGTATAACAGGATGAACTGACAGATGTCAATTCGTATAGGTAAAAATGTCCGATTTTTGGTGTGATCAAATTCACACCCGTAAGCCTGTGGATAAGCTGTGGATAACCCGCCTCGCATTTCTGCGGGATTGTCAAGTCCTATTTCATTTTAGTAATTGATTCCCAAAAAGTGGGAGGGTCCTCATTTACTTGCGCCTTCACGTTATTATAAGTTTTATCATTTAGTAATGCGGTGATAATAAAAAACGGCGCAATAAAGAAGAACATAAGCAATAGCGCAAACCCAGTGCCAATTAGATAGCCAAGAAAGTCATAGAACCGCATAATCTATTCTCTCACGCTTCTACTAGATTTGGCAAATCGTATCTATTTTCAGTTATCTTTGTTTGGTCAATGTCAGACATTTTATATTGCCATAATGATAGATTGGATTCAAGACGGTCACCAAAAACTCTTACAAAATCTGCAAGGTCCACGGTCTCACCAGTCAAACAAGATTTAAGTACATCGACACCAAGGTACACTCGACTATCCCCGCTCCACCCAATTGAAACAGGTACCAGGCACGTACGGTACTCATCTTGAATCCAACCCACCCCCTCTCCACAAATAACGGCGTGTTTAGCACATCCATATGCATCAGGTTCATTAATCATAACTAGTACTAGATCTTCTACAGAATGATTCTTCATATAATCAACGGGGTCCATATCGTAAGTAGCAACCTGGATATCCCGTGCACGTTCCAATAGCTTAGCTTGATCAAGCTTATAGCCAATAAATCCTCGTGTGCGTTCTCTTGACATATATATCTCCTATTTCTTAGTAGCGCTAAATCGAATGTCGGCCTTACCATAAACGCATAGGCCACAAGATACGCAGGCGGACCCATTGCTTGAGATTAGCGGAATTGCTTTTAAATTCTCAGGACATTTAGCCCCGACTTTACCAGTCAACTCTTTCATCTTATCAGCGGTTACGGCAAAAGTTTTTCCAAGGTATGCAAGGCGGACCTCATAATCCTTTTTTAACTCTTCTCCAATTGTAGCATTTTCATCATCGGTTGAAAAGTATAGGGAAAGGTTAGTAATATTATTTAGAATTAGAGCAGCAGGCTTCACACGTGTGTATACCCAAAATTGAATGTCGGGATGATTTTCAATAACAGTCTTCCACGCATATGTATAAGTATCATTAAAAAAATCGCCGTCCCAGTGAATGCGGAATAGTTTAGGCGCAGATTTCTTATCACAATCAGCGATAAATTCTACAATCATCTCATCTAATAGTCTAACCATAGTTTCGCTATCGGCGTCTTTTAGTAGGGCCCAGTTATGAAGAAGATTAGTCTTTACTCCCTTGAATAATTTTTCAAGTTTCCCAGCGTAGCAAACAGTCTCACAGATAGACGTTGCACCAGGACAAGAAAAGTCTTTTCCTGCAGGTAGCCCGAACGTGTTCGCAATTGCGGCTTGCTTTCCATTTTTTGTGACAAGGTTAGCCACCTTTCTATCATTAGAACGTTTTAGTTTCATATTAACAATTGTATCGGAGGCCACTGACATTAGAGGTCTCCCATTTCAGCGTCTGCCATACGTGTTTCCATATAGTCATCACGATACCAAATTGGATCGGATGAAGAATAGCCTTTCATACAAATAGTGCAGATAGAGTAGTTCGTGCAGTAACAAGAATTAATATCGTTCATTAATTCGCCTTTCGTTCGGGTGTATAACAATTCTAGCAAACATTTCAGGGGAATTCAATTCCTACTCGTAAGTAGCGTGTGATGTTGATCACATGCCGCCTCGCATTTTCAGCGATTTTGTCAAGCAGCTCGTATGGGGTGTGTTGAGCAGTTTTGGCACTTGCTCAGGTGGTCTGCGTCTTTAGGTCGGCAGTAACCTTGCTCTATAGTATTTCTATGATCGCCCTAATCAGCCTGGCGAATATTGAAAAGTAGGCACCTAGGTTAATTTGAAACCCACTTCCAATTATTTAATTGTGTGAGTAGTTTTAACACTTACTCAGGTGTTTCGCAATTTATCGTTATGCGAGAACGATTGCGCTTTGTTTATGCGCCAATTTTTACCATAGCCCACCGCATACCATTTTCGGTTTGCAGAGATAACTTAGTTAGGTTTGGTCGGACAGAAACTATTTCACGAATAGAACCTGTAATACCTGACTTACCTGTTGTGAAAGTATCTCCAATTCGGTAGAACTTTCCTTTTGTTGTATCCATTACTGGCGACATTTTATTCCTTCTTTCGGGTAGTTGTTGTGTTGAGCCTTTTCACAACTTGCTCAGGTTGTAAGAGTTCTTACTTACGACATTGGACTAGAAACTCTTAGAAACTGTCCCTGTTTCGATTATCTAATTACAGATAACGAGCAATAGCATTGTAAGTGCTAGTATTTACAACTTCCTCATCTGTCATTTTGAGGATACGAATTGCGTTCGTGATTTCCTCTTTTTGTTCATTGTAGGTGTGAGTATGAACGACCTCGAAATCCTTTTCAGGTTCAGCAGGGAAATTGCCTTCCTTAGTGATGATGTCGAAATCAACATTGAGAGTGTTGTTCCAAGAGCGATAGTTTGTGCGTAGGTTTTCAGCCTTTGAGAAGTTCTCAATAGCCCACTTGCCTACTTCCTTACGCCACTTCTCTACTGACTTAGCATACCTTGCTTCGTTCTCGCCTTGTGTAGCGTAGTTCTTTTCTAATTCAGCAAGGCGTGTTTCTAGTGCCTTGATTACTTTAGGGGTAGCGATTTTTACGCTAATAGATTTTCCTCTTGACATTTTTTTCCTTTGTTAGTTGGGTGGTTTTGTTTTGCTTACTAGATAAGTCTAGCAGGGGCTACTGACATTTGCCAATAGCCCCCGATTAGGACTACTTTGCCGTTGTCCAGCGAGTTTGACCAGCGACATCAAGTTTGATACGATAAGAGCCATTATCGTTCTTGACTACTTCTGTGATTGTTCCTTCTACGCCAGACTTTGCTGTTGTAAAAGTTTCACCGATTTTTGGTGTTGTCATTTTGCTTCCTTTCCGTTTGTTGTTATTACAAGTCTAGCAAATCCTACTGACATTATCAAATCGTAAATCGGTCAAATCGGACATTTTTTCCACAAATTCTGTGATAAATGTCATAATGTCGTAACTTGACAAAGCTCGAAAAATCCGTGGCGCACTCGGGCGTGTTGCGCCAGCATTTTTATGCAGTGCGGTGCATATTTATTTATTCAGAATATTTATTTTTATATTTTTGTTTTCGTGAATAAACTTTTTTTGATTGCACATAAGTTGCAGCGTTTGATCTCCGCAATTCTTGAATGCGTGTAACTTTTTCTTTTATCATTTTTCCTAATCCCATTCTGGTAGCCAAGCGTCTAAGTGGTGTTGCTCTGCAATTGCGTGTGCGGGTGCAGTAGTTTTATTTTTATACAATACGCCTTCAGGTAATTCAATTTCAGTATCGCCATCGCCTGCGTGAATTGCATCTATTGCGTCAATGCAAGGTTGCACCATAGTAAGTGGAACGGGCGGGTAGTGATTACCCTGTAAGTGATAACCGATAGCCTGTTCAAGTGATAGGTCAAAGTTTGTTGCTAAGTCAATTGCTGTATTATTTCCCATTATCGTGTTACCACTCTTCCATCTCGATAAAATATTTTTGTATAACACTTTCCAGTGTGAGTATAAATATTCACTGTTGAATATTCATTAGCAAGTCCCCAGTCTGTAAAACTGAAGAAAGATTTCCAAGCGTCAAATTCGCTTTCATAGCGTTGCTTCCAATGAGGGCTTTCCTCATAGTCATATTGACAAGATACTAGATATTCATAGTCCATAGTTATGCTCCTTCGGGTGTTGTAAATAATTTTACCTCTTGGCACTGACAAGTTTCGACATCGTAGTCTAACTCGTTGCCCCAGAAAATAAGTCCTTCTCCGTGGCATTCATCGCAAGCAAATCGCATTACTGAGTTTATCATTAGATAGCCCCTTCCTGAAATAATCCAATTTCAATGTCTAGTAATTCTGCGGGTGTCGCATTATCCAAGTTTATCCAACCCGCACCCTCGTTGTCAATTCTAAAGATTTCAATGTATCCCATTATTATTCACCTACCTTTACGGCTACTGTCGCAAACTTATTGCGTAGCCCGCCAGTTCTAACTTCGATTAGATACGCTTCAGTATTTTCGCCATACCAAATTGCTGGGCGAGGTTCTGCGGAAATAATCTCACCTGAAAAGTGGCGAGAGTTAGAGCGGTATGTCTTGCCGATTAGCAAGTTTTCGATTGTGTATAGTTTAGTAGCCATTAGTGGCACCTTCTTTCATTTTGTTGTTGATACAAGTCTATCATTTACTACTGACATTTCAGGGAAGCCACGCCGTAAATCATAAACTATTTTGTTTTACTTACTATGTAAGTCTAGCAGAATGGACTGACATTTTCACATTACTAGCCAGTAAATCCAAATAATGAGACGCTCAAGCCGTGTGATAAATCTCACAAAAAATTCCAGGTTATCCACAGACACACCGTAAGTTATCCCCAGACACGCCCGAGTGCGAGGCGCTGTCGGGCGTGTTGCATTTAGTTGAAAGCTTGAGCAGTTTTAGATCGTGCTCAGGATTTTATTTTATCGCAACAGGTCGTGCAATTCGGGTAGTAAACAAATTTCTTTTACACCGCAAGCATTTTGAAATTTTGCAAAATCAAAATTAGGATTATCAGCAGAAAACATTTCGCCAAATTCAAAAACCAAATCTTCAAAAGTAAATTGGTCAATCAAATCTGAAAAAGATTCTAAGACACTTGAAACTTCAATAAAAGTTTTACGAGTATAACGAGACATTAATTTTTACCCCATTTCAAAGTAGCATAAGAATTATTTTTATTTATTTCTTGCATTGCATTTATAGAGTCAATAGAACCAATAAAACTTTCAGCAAAAAGTTTTTGAATAAAACTTTCAGGCATTGTTGCGAGTGCAGAAATTACATAGTCGGGAGCCTTGTGCTCGTCAATCTCTGCAATTAGATTTACAGTGTGTGAAATTGTTATCATTACTTTACCGCCTTTCCTTTTAGAACACCACGAACACCGAGCAAGTCGCAATCAAACTTGACGGAAATACCAACAGGGAGTTGTGTTGGATAAGTGTTGATGAATTGAGCAACCGCACCCTTAGAAGGAAGGTTGATTTTTGATACTGAACCTGAGAAGGTTTCTAGTCTGATAGTGTAAGTCATTTCTGACCACCTTTCTGTTGTTTGTTTATAGGAATAAGTCTAGCATAGGGGGCTGACATTTTGAGGCATTTAGCCCCAAAAGTCGGTGTGAGATACCTCACAGGCAATTGATACAATTACAACCTTTAGAGGAGAATAAATACTTTAGCAATTCCTTGCGAGTATAGGCATCTAATCCATAAGAGGATTTTACTCCGCCGTTATGGTATTCGTGCACGATAGTGCTGAATAGAGTTTCATTTAGTGTAGTCATTTTGACCACCTTTCTTTATTGTTTATACTAGCAATTATAGCAGGGGGGTCTGACATTTACTGACCAGTAATCGGTCAAATCGGACATTTTGAAATGTGATTAGAATCACATCAGCTTTTTACGCTCAAAATTCCAGTGTGTTCATAATCACACCTGTAAAGACACGCCCGAGTGCGCCTCGATTTTTTTTGATGTTTGTCAAGTGCAACACGCAATTATTTTTATTTATTTATAATCAAAAAACATTTCTGCTAACAATTCTAATTCATCATTTGTTAAGTGATCAATTTGAATTGCATTTGCAAAATCATCTCCAACGCTTGTCATCTCTGTCATTATTACCAACACCTTTCGCATAAAGCAGTTATAAATTCTGCATCTTCAATTGACATTTCCATTACGAATTCATCGCAACCTTTACAATTTATAGTTATCATTTATTTACTCCAACCATTTAGATTTTGAAATTCGGAATAAGGTAATTCAATTGTGAATACATTATTATTTTTATACACATTAGCATTTCTGCCTATTGTGTATTTTTCTAGGATTACAGTAGCGATACCGCTCTCCTCATTTAGAGATACAATTTCCACGACTTTGTGGTTAGTGTATTTTGAAGGGGGCAAAAAGAATTTATCTTTTGCAATTTTATTAGCAAGGGATAGTGACATTATTTGACACACTCGCAATCTTTATGAGTAGGGATAGAGAATAGATACTTTAGCAAAGCCTTACGCTCTGCAAAAGAAATTTCGGGGTGAAAGTTTTTCACTCCTCCGTGTTGGTATTCAAACACGATTTTATTTAGTGTATTTTCTGATAACATTAGGCATACACTCCTTTCAAGATTAGTGAATCTAACTTAGTAGATAATTCATCTACTTCATCAACAGACCACTCTGAAATTTCATAAGTAGTCATAAATTCTGCAAGAGTCATTAGACCCTTGTATTCATTACATTTTCCGCAAAAGATTTCATTTGCGTATTGTGAACAGAAACAGCAAACAATTTTATTTGCATACTCTAAAGGTAGAGTGTTTATAGTATAGTGAGTCATTATTGACTCCTTTCATTAGGTGGTTTACTTCTTTTTCAACCTTCTATACCTAGAAGTCTAACATAGACCACTGACATTTTGGGGGGTTACTCGCCAGTATTTTCAAAGTATTTTTGTGATTTGCACCACATAGACTTATCCACAGACACGCCCGACGCCGCCTCGAAATTTTTGCGATCTGTCAAGTCGACACACCGCAAAAACTTTTTTATTTTATATTAATAAAAGATAACCAAATAAAGTTACGAGAATTACTAACGCAATTATTTCTTTCATTTTATTTTTCCAAGCAAGCTTCGAAAAACTTTTCCTCGTTAAATCTTTCGTTATCTTTTTTAAACATATTAGAAAAATCTAATAACAAGCCAGCGGGTGCGTTATCGAAATGCTTATTTAGAATTTCGGCGGTAGCGATGTAGTCTTTACGTGTCATCATTAGTTTAATCCATTCTCTTTAAGGTCTTTAATTACTGCGATTACTAGGGGAATAGTTACCCCTAGCATAACAAGTTGCACGAGAGTAGTCAATAGGCGATTAGTTGTCATTAGTTGTTTTCCATTTCTTGTAAGCCTTGTAACCTGCAAAGATTACTCCAGCGGTAATAAGTAACTGCCAAGATAGTGCGATATAGCACCACTCTGTGTCAAGCATAAATCCGTAGTTATCTAGTTCGATTGTCATTAGTTCTGTTCTACCTTTCGCATATGTGCTACAACATTTTTAGAAACCTTTTGTAGTTCGGCTACTGCCTTATTCATTTCATCTGCTGATGAAGCCTTGAAATCAACGCCTAATAGTTGAGCGCCGTCCCATAGTGAGTATGTGATTGTCATTTACTGTTCTTCTTTCTGTTAGTTTTTATAGTATAAGTTTAATAGTAGGTATAGGGAAAAGTCAAGTTTTGATCGTGTGAGTTACGCCACACGATTAGCGAATACCCACTTACTTTCGTTAGGGGTAAGGTAGCGGTGAGAGATAAGACCCTCAGAGGCTACCATATAGACATACGCCATACGGCTAATGTAGTTACCATTAGCAAGGCGGAAGAGTTCATTACTCTTAGTGTTAGAGGAAGCCATAGGGTGGCTAGGCTCTGTTACTACTGTTAGTGTATTTAGTGAATTCATTTTAGAATTCCTTTCTTTTTATTCGGTTAGTATTTCTAACCTTTTTGCTGACCTAGTTTATTTGCTCTTTCGGGAGGCTCACCTAGGATTTTCTTTTATTTAGTTTTTCTTATGTAGTAAGACTATCAGACCAAACCCTGAAAGTCAAGGTTATTTAGTGTGATGTCTCCCACATTTCTTTACACTTGTTAGGGTTCTCCCACCAAGGGAAGCCCTCGTGATACTGAGCGGGGGCTAGGACTACCTGACCGCAAGGGCAGAGGTTCATTAGTCCTCTAGGGTAGTCTGATACAGTAGCGAATTTTTCATACAGTGAATTCATTTGGAATTCCTTTCTTTCTTTGTTAATCACCTTGATTAACTTGATACTAGTATCCTATCAGACCCCACTGACATTTTCTACTCAAAAAACGCCCAAATCGGACATTTTAAATGTGAGATACACCACATTAGGGCTATGGGCGCACTAATTGTCCGTTTTGTGCTACTCCGAGTATGAATCATACAAAATAAACAGATATTAACATTTTAGAAAAGCTAATATTGTAGTTGACTAGAAATATGATATGATTAGATCATGAAAAAGTCGGCGGTAAGACGAATACGCTAATCCCTTGGGGATATAGCTTAATCTGGTTAAAGCATTTGTCTTATATACAAACGACTCTGGGTTCAAATCCCAGTATCCCTACAAAAAATTATATTAACATTTTATAAAGACTAATATTCTAGTTGACTAGGATTTATACTGCTATTCAAATGAAATTTGGCTGGAGTAGAAATCTTCATCTACTTCTTTTACGACATGACAATATCGACAGGTAACTTCCCCATCATTGTCTAAATGAAAATCGTGATCACAGCTCATAGGATTAATGCTCTTTCTTTATATGATTATTAAGTGTGAAGTGTGCAAAACCTGATCGAACTTCGATTTCTTTTTTGCACAGCTCACAGATAATTAATCTCATATATATTCTAGTCGACTAAGATATTATCGTCTTTTACAGGTACACTTCTTAGTATTTCTCATTTTAAAGAACATCCAAATGTGATGAGTTGCCATAAGGCCCATA
>Ga0315899_10009172_pt1 | contig 10611 bp, 6 predicted proteins | sample LakEriMetagenome_2_FD_203518 | JGI IMG/M metagenome (GOLD analysis project Ga0315899, IMG submission 203518) | Freshwater fungal communities from buoy surface, Lake Erie, Ohio, United States - Buoy 4 MA112 | ecosystem: Environmental > Aquatic > Freshwater > Lake | place: USA: Lake Erie, Ohio...
TTCCTCGCGCTCGGCGGTACACGTACGCTCCCCGAGTTGTACGCCGCGGCCGGTGCCACGCTCGTATTCGACGCGCCCACGATGAAGGAGCTGGTCGACTTCACCATGGAACGCATCGACGCGTTGCGTGCGGGGGCGGACGCGCCGTTTGCCGGGATCGTCCCGCGGTAACCGCACAGAACCGAGGGGCGGGGGGACGGCTTCCGCGCCTCCACGAGCGCAGCCCCCGATCGTTGCTCTGAAACCTACGGGGCCCTCGCGCAGTATTGATGCGCGAGGGTTCTCTTCTTCCCGTCACCTTGGAGTCTTGATGCGTCGTATTGCGTCGGCAGCCGTCGCTGCCGTGATGATGGTCGGTGGAGCCGTTCGCGCTGAAGCGCAGCAGCCCACGGTGCAGCAGGTTTACGACAAGTTCGCGGATGCCGTGGGCGGTCGCGCAGCATGGAAATCGGTGGTCGGCCGCTCGGACAAGGGCACGGCCAACATCACCTTTGCCGGGATCTCCGGTTCGTACGAACGTCACGAGACGCTCCCGAATAAGGTGCGTATGATCATCGATCTCGGGGTCGCGCGCATCGATCAGGGCTTCGACGGCGAGAAGGGCTGGGTCGACCAGGGCGGCGGTCCGCAGCCGATGCCGGCGGAGCAGGCCAAGGACATGGCCGAGCCACGCGCCGATGGAGCGACGTTCCTCGATCCCGCGCGCTTCACCAAGGCGGCGGTCGTCGGTAAGGAAACGTTCGAAGGGGCCGAGGCGTGGAAAGTCGAAGCCAGCACGAAGAGCGGCCGCACCGTCACCGAGTTCTTTGATGTGAACACCGGCCTGCGCCTCGCTACGGTCAACATGACGCCGATGGGACCGCAGACGGCCATCTACAAGGATTACAAGGAGTTCGAAGGCAAGAAGGTCGCCACCACGCTCATCCAGCGAAGTGGACAGGGTGACGTAATCCTCACCAGCCAGATCGTCACCTTTGGTGTCCCCGACGCAGCCTACTTCAAGCAGCCGTAACGCATCCGGTCGAAGGGTGTCGCGCTCGTTCTGGGTGGGTGAGCCTCGTGCTCATCCACCCAGAATGCGTCCGGCCATCGCCACGCCGCTGAGCCATGCGCGCTCCACCTCGCTCGCGGCGTTCGGGAACGCCAGCGCGAAGTCGCCACAGGCACCTACGCGCGCGCCCGTATCCCAAAGGCAGGTGGCATCCACACCGGCCTCGGTGCGCGCATAGCGCCAGCGATGGCTCGCTGCATGCCGCACCGCACCGGCGATCGCGAGCTGCGCGCGCACGAGCGGCACGAGCTCGGCGCATATCTCGTCGGGAGTGCGTTCGAGGTGGTCGCGGCTCCAGGTGGCACCCGACTGGACCACCCACGCTTCCGCGGTGGGACGCCCCGGCAATTCCGGCTGGCGAATGCAACGCGCCACGCGGTCGTCGTCCGTTTGTAGCTCACCGTGTAGCAGGCGCTCGGTGACGCGCACCGGGGGTGGGGCATCGAAGACCACCATGGTGCTCCAGCACGGCGCCATGGTCACACCGCGCAGCGCGCCCGCGACCGTTGGTGCGGCATCGCCCAGCAGCGTCATCGCCTGCGGCGCGGGCATCGCCAGCACCAGCACATCGGCGCGGTGTTGCTCGCCCTGCTGATCGAGCAGCTCCCACTGCGCCCCGGAGCGCATCGCGCGCTGCACCTGCACACTGGTCTTCACCGGGACATCCGACGCCAGGTGCTTGGGCCATGTGGACATGGCGCCACGTCCCGTATGCATGTCGCCCACGCGCGCAAGATAGCCGTCCGGTTCCCACGACGCCGCATACAGCGACGTCCGCGGGTCACCGAACTGCATCAGCGGCGCCCCGTGATCGAACCGCCACTCGCCCTCGCGCCGCGTGCTCAGGCGCCCACCGACGCCGCGTCCCTTCTCCAGTACGGTCACGGAGAAGCCGTGGTCCAGAAGCGTGCGCGCACAGGCGAGCCCAGACACGCCGGCGCCCACCACGATCACGCTGGGCGCGGCCTCGCGCGCCGGACGCTGCACCCGTCGGCGATACGCCGCGAGATCGAGGCGCTTGAGATGTTCGCCCGTGGGCCGTGGCCGCACCGTGCCGAGCACGCGCACCGGTGGGGTGAAGGGGCGGTCGAATTGCCCGAGACACCAGAGCAATCCCCCGTACGACGCCGGATCACGCCCGTCGAGCGCGTACCGATGGTTGAGGTCGACGAGACGCTCCAGCGCCTGCTCGGCATTGTCCGACCACGCCGGAATGGCCTTGCCCCACGTCATGCGTACGTTGTTGTGTAACTCGCCATGCCGCACGAGCGAACGCTGCGTGGCATCCCACAGCGCGTCACCGGTACGCGCGCGCGCGAGCACCTCCCACGAGTACACCGTGCGGGAATCGCGCTCGTGCGCGGCGAGGGTATCACGCGCCCACCCCGGTACGGCTTCGAGCGTTGTGGGAGACGGATGCCAGTAGCAGAACGCGTAGGCGAGCTCGCGCCACACAAGGAGTTCGTCGAGATACTTCTCCGGCCCGTCGCCGGTCATCGCGTGGCACTCACGCGCGAGGCGGAACGGCGACACCATGCCGTAGTGCAGGTACGCCGACATGCGGCTCACGCCGTCGATCGTGGCGTCGTTGCGCTTGGCGGCGTACCGAGCGAGTCCACCATCGCGTACGAAGGCGTCCCATCGGGCGTAACCCGCGGTCGTGCCGCCGGGAGAGTGCCCCACCGGGCCCACCCCGTGGTCGATTTCGCAACGTGCGACCAGCGCGGGGATGTCTGCCGTGGCCAGCACGACGGGCGTGAACGGCAGCACGGGCGGCACGAAGGGTGCGCCGTGCGCGGGCTGATCGCGCCATGGTGCGCCCACGCGCTCACGGCGGATGGCCGCCGTGTCGTCGCGGTACGCGAACGCGCGAGTGTGCGCCTTCCCCACCAGCGGCATCGGCACTACGCACGCAGTGTCCACGCTCCACACAGGGCACGGTGCGCCTTCGGCGAGGCTGTCCGTCAACCAGTCGAGCGGCGGCACCGGCATGGTCTCGGTGATCACCAGCGCGGCGCGCTGCGTCAGCGCCGCCAGCGCCCGTTCGCGATGTCCCGGGCGTTCGAGGTGAAACGCGTATCCCACGCCTCGGCGCGCGCACTCGGCCTCTACGTCGCGCGCCCCTTCGAGGATGAACGTGTGATGGCGATCGGAGGCGTACGGATACCGCTCGCTGAGCGCATGGTAGACGAAGACCGGTAGCTGCAGGGCGCGGCCGGCGCAGAGCGCCACGTCGAGCGCGGGGTTCTCGTGCGCGCGCACTGCCGTGCGCATCCAATACAGCACGAATTCGGCACGCGCATTGGGGCGCGGGCCGGCCGAGTGGTCGGTGACGCGCTCGGCGAGATGGTCGGGAAGCGAATCGGGTCGGAACACGATGGACAACGCGTTCCGACCCAGACTGGTGCCCACCTCCGGGAGATGCGCGCGTTAGCGTCGCACCACCGTCCCGCCTTTCATCACGAACTGCACGGCGCGCAGCGCACCGATGGTCTTCGTGGGATCGCCCTTGACCGCCACCAGATCGGCGAGCAGGCCGGGGGCCACACGGCCAAACTCCCCCTCGCGGTGCATGATGCGGGCGTTCACGCTGGTGGCGGCCTTGAGCGCCTGCACGGGCGTCATGCCGTACTCCACCATCAGTTCGAGTTCCAAGGCGTTGGTGCCATGCGCAAACACCCCCACGTCGCTGCCGTTGCAGATCGTCACGCCCGAGGCGAGCGCGTGACGGAACATCTGCTTCTTCTGCGTGATGCCGGCCGGATCGGGGTCGACGCCCTTCTTCCATCCACGGTAGCGCGTGGTGCTTTCGGTGGCGGCCAGCGTGGGGCAGAACGCGACCCCCTTGGCCTTCATGAGCGCGAACACGTCGGGCGTCGCGGCGTCGCCGTGCTCGATCACTTCCACGCCGGCCACCACGGCACGGGTGATTCCCTCGATCGTACTGGCGTGCGCGACCACCGGTCGGCCGCTCGACGAGGCGGTTGCCACGATCGCCCGCCACTCGTCCGCCGTAAAGGTGGGGCGCGCCTCGCCACGCGGCCCCCACCGATAGTCCGCATAAATTTTGATCCAGTCGGCGCCGTGCCCGATCTGATCGCGCACCACGCGTGTCACCCCTTCCACGCCATCCGCTTCCTCGGCGCCCTGGGGCACACCGATTTCGGCGCCGAATCCCTTGGGACCGTACGACCCCGTGGCCACGATGGCTTTGGTGGTCACGAACAACCGCGGCCCCGGAATGATCCCTTGCTCGACCGCCTCCTTGAGCCCCACGTCGGCGTAGTCGGCCCCTTCGGTCCCGAGGTCGCGCAGCACCGTGAAGCCGGCATCGAGGGTCGCCCGCAGGTGATTCACGGCGCGCGCCGTGCGCAGCGCCAGTGATTCGCGCAGGACCTGATCGTTCCACGGGGTCTCGTCGTACGGATGCAGCAGGACATGGCTGTGCAGGTCGCTGAGCCCCGGCAGCAGCGTGGTCCCCGGCAAGGCGATGCGCTCCGCATTACCCGGCACCGGCAGCGACGCCAGCGGCCCGACCGCCGTAATGCGCTGCCCCGTGACTACGACGGCCCACCCGGGTTGCGCCTGATCGTTCGTGCCGTCGAAGACGGCGTCGGGGACGAGCAGCACCGGACGCGGTGCCGCCGCCGCGCCGCGTGCCGGGGACTGGGCGGGCAGGGGTGTTGGTCCCGAGGCGAGCGGTATCGCGAGAACGAGCCCCAGCAACGTCGAGGCGGTGCCGATGGACGTCGTGCGAGGGCGGGGAATGCGTGCGCTCATGAGATGGGGCCGATGGCGGCGTGCTCGCCGGTCGATTGTGCGGAGGGAACGATGCCGGCCACTCCGCCCGACACCACGAAAGCCATCACGTCGGCGCTGGCCACGTCGACCGGCTGCACCTTCGAGGCGCTCACCACGTACAGCTGCCCCGAGAAGTTGTACGAGTGCGGGCAGTACACCGCCACATACTCGGCCAGCCCCAGATGCCGGAGCGATTCCTGAGTGACAAACCCCATGAGCCGCACGCTGTCGTCGGGGGTGATGCTCACGATCACCGGCTTGTCGAAGCGCCGCTTCTCGCCCACGAAGGCATTGAGCAGATCCTTCGTGGAGCCATAGAGCAGGCGGACGAAGGGCAACCGGGTCATGATCGCTTCCAGCGCCGCCACCGCCGACCGCGTAAGCAGGTTGGAGCCCAGGAAGCCGAAGAGCGTGATCAGGACGAGCGTGGCAACGAATCCGGCACCCGGAATCGGCAGCCCCAACCAGCCGTCCACGTTCGTGAACACGATCCAGCACACCCATACCGTTACGGCCAGAGGCGCGAGCAGAACCAGCCCACGGGCGAAGTAGCCGAGTAAACGTCTCATCGATGTCCTCGCGCGGCCGGTCGGGCCGTGCAGTAAGCTGAATGGGTCGCGCAACTCCCCGGACCAACTTGGGGCCACGGGCAGCGCGCGACCAGTCCACTTTCCACCGAACTCCTCAGGTATGCGTCGCCCACTCATTCTCGCCGTCTCCGTGTCGGCCCGGCTGCTTACGCTCGTCGCCGCTGGTATCCCCGTCCTCGCCGGGGCCCAGAATGCGCCGGCCATCCCGCACACGACGGTGAGCCGCTACACGCCGCCGCCGCTTCCCGCGGGCAAGAAGGCCATCACGCAGGACACCTACGACGAGTGGCGTACCATCACCGGCGCCGCCATCTCCAACGACGGCAAGTGGGTCGCGTACACGGTCAGCCCAGTCGTCGGCGAAGGGGCCCTCGTGGTACGGGCCACGGCAGGCGCCACGGAGTATGGCGGCATCGCCCGGGGCTTCACCGGTCGTCCCCAGTTGCAGCCGGCCGCCGATTCGGCGGCGCAGTTTAGCGCCCAGCCCGCGCAGTTCAGCGCTGACTCGCGGTTCGTGGCCTTCACGATCTATCCGTCCCGGGCCGAGGTAGAGCGGGCCCGGGGGCGCCGCGGGGTCCCGCAGCCACGCACGGGGCTAGGGCTCGTCAACGTGACCGATGGCGCCGTGACCCGCATCGCCAACGTGCGCTCCTACCGGCTCGCGAGGAATGGCGGCCGCTTCATTGCCTACCTGCTCGACGACACCACGACGGCGCGGCCCAACGGCGCCGCGGGTCAGGCGCCCGCACCGGGAGCGGCGGTGGCGCCGCGCCGTGAGTACGGCACCACGCTGGTGCTCCGCGAACTCGCCACCGGCACCGAACGCCGCATCGAGGGCGTCACCAGCTACGTCTTTGATGAAGGCGAAACGCTGCTGGGGTACACAGTGACCACGCGCAACGGGACCGGCAACGGCGCGTTCGTGCACACGCTCGCCACCGGGACGGTCACCACGCTCGTGGCAGGACCGGCCACGTACCGCGGCTTCACCTTTGATCGCGCCGGCAAGCAGGTCGCCTTCGTGGCTGATGTGAACGACAGCACGCCGCGTCCGCGTTTCTCGGTGTACTACGCATCGCTGCGGCCGGCTAAGGGAAAGCCTGTGGCGGCGCGTCGGTTGGTGGATGCGACCGAGGCACCGGCCGGCCTGATGATCGCCGAGCGTGGGCCGTTGAGCTTCACCCGTGAAGGCAATGGGCTGCTCTTCTCCCTCGGCAACGTGCCGATGGACTCCATTCCGGCCGATTCGCTCGTCGACAAGGCGATCTACGACTTGTGGCACTGGAAGGATGCGTCGATCATGACGCAGCAGAAGGTCAGCGCCAACCGTGATCGCAATCGTACCTACACCGCGCTCTACACCCTGGCGAGCAGCAAGTGGACCCAGCTGGCCAACGATTCCATGCGCGTGGTCGTCAGCAACGACGGCACGCGTGTGCTCGGCCTCAATGCGCTCGAATATGCGATCCCCCAATTCTGGGGCGAAGGCGCGACCGATGCGTATCTGATTGATCCGCTGACCGGCACGCGTACACTGGTGGCCCGGAAGCTCGATGGACAGGCGCAGCTTTCCCCGGGCGCGAATTACGTCACGTGGTTCGAGGACGGGCAGTGGGTTGCGTACGCCACGGCCACCGGGAAGAAGACGGTGCTCACCGACAAGCTGCCGGTGAAATTCCAGGATGAGGAGTTCGATTCCCCCGACGTGCCGCCCCCGTACGGCCTCGGGGGCTGGACGGCCGGTGACAAGCGGGTGCTCGTGTACGATCGCTTCGACATCTGGGAGATCGATCCCTCGGGTGCCGCGGCGCCGAAGAATCTCACCGACGGCGAGGGACGCCGTACCGGTGTGACGTTCCGTGTGATTGATCTCGACCGCGAGGATCCCTTCCTCGATACCACCGCGCCGGTGCTGCTGCGTGCGGTCGATACCCTCACGAAAGCCAGCGGCTTCTGGCGCGACCGCATCGGTGCGGTCGGTCTGCCCGAAAAGATCGTGATGGGTGACCGCAACTACGCGGGGCTGCAGAAGGCCCGTCACGCCGAGCAGTACCTCCTGACCCAGAGCACCTTCCGCGAGTTTCCCGATCTGTGGACGGGGAGCGCCCTCGCGTCGACCACGAAGATCTCCAATGCCAACCCGCAGGAGTCCGAGTATCCGCGCGGCTCCGTGGAGCTGGTGTCGTGGCTCAACGGCGATGGGATTCCGCTCCGCGGCCTGCTGTACAAGCCGGAGAACTTCGACCCCACGCGGCAGTACCCGATGATCGTCTACTTCTATGAGAAGCTGACGGACGGGCTACACAACTATCAGGCGCCAAGTGGCCGCAACACCGTCAACCCGCTGGTCTACAACTCGCTCGGCTACCTGGTGTTCATGCCCGACATCGTGTACACCGATGGGCAGCCCGGACCGAGTGCGGCGAAGTCGATCGTTCCCGGCGTGCAGGCGCTGATCCAGAAGGGGTTTGTGGACCCTCGGCGCGTGGGCATCACCGGTCAGTCGTGGGGCGGCTACCAATCGGCGTATCTCATCACCGTGACCAACATGTTCGCGGCGGCCGTACCCAACGCGACCGTGGTGAACATGACCAGCGCCTACGGGGGTATCCGGTGGCAGTCCGGATTGGCCCGCACGTTCCAATACGAGCACACGCAGAGCCGGATCGGGGGCTCGCTCTGGCAGTACCCCGAGCGCTACATCGAGAATTCGCCCCTGTTCCGCCTCGATCGTGTAACTACGCCGGTGCTGTTCATGGCGAACGACAACGATGGGGCAGTACCTTGGTACCAGGGGATCGAGTTCTACGTGGCCATGAGGCGCCTGCAGAAGGAGGCATACATGGTCGTCTACAACGGTGACGAGCATAACCCGACCAAGCGCGCCAACCAGAAGGACATCGACCGAAAGATGCAGGAATTCTTCGCGGTGAAACTTCTGGGGGCCGAACCGCCGTCGTGGATGGTGCGTGGCATCCCGTTCCTCGAGAAGGGTCGCGACCAGGTCAAGATGTCCAACTCGAATGCGGCCGGCTCCGCGCCGGCTCGCGCTTCCGGAGGCAAGTAAGTGGCGGCAGACGAAATCGATTACCAGATCATTGGCGATGACCTGCAGGCGGTCATTGTGACGCTCGACCCGGGCGAGGCGGTGTTCGCTGAAGCCGGCGCCATGATGTTCATGCGCGAAGGCATCACGATGGCCACCACGCTCGATCCCAACTTCAAGTCGGGGTCCCTCTTCGACAAGCTGATCGGCGCCGGCAAGCGCGTGCTGTCCGGCGAGTCGTTCTTCGTCACGCTCTTCGGCAACAGCGGGGCGCGGCGCGCCGAGGTGGCGTTCGCGGCGCCGTATCCCGGCCGCATCGTGCCACTCAACCTTCGGGACTGGGGCGGCACGGTGCTGGCGCAGAAGGACTCCTTCCTCTGCGCGGCGCGCGGCATCGACCTCTCGGTGGCGTTCACCCGCAAGATCGGCGCCGGCTTCTTCGGTGGGGAGGGCTTCATCCTGCAGAAGCTGCAGGGGGACGGGCTGGCCTTCCTCCACGCGTCGGGGTCGCTCCACGCCATCGACCTGGCGCCCGGCGAGAAGCTCCGCGTCGATACTGGCTGTCTCGTGGCCTTCCAACCCTCGGTCGAATACGACATCCAGACGGTGCCGGGGATCAAGACGGCTCTGTTCGGTGGCGAAGGGTTGTTCTTCGTCCAGATGACCGGTCCCGGTCGCGTGATCCTGCAGACGCTGCCGTTCTCGCGCTTGGCCGACCGGATTATTGCCTCGGCTCCGTCGGCCGGTGGCCGCCGTGTGGGCGAGGGATCGGTGCTGGGCGGCCTGGGTGGCCTCCTCGACGGCGACAACTGACCCTGAGCGTAGGGGCGAGCCGGTCCTCCTGACCGGTCACATTTCTTGTCACAATCTGGGCGGTTCGTGCTGATGGCTCCCTCCATCGGCGCGAACCGTCTAGCTTTCCGCCCCTATGGCTACTCGAATCCAGCCCATCTCCGAGCCGGCGCCTGCCGCGCCGTGGTCCATTGACGCCGCCCGCGCCCTCTACAATGTGGAGGGCTGGGGCGCCGGCTACTTCGACATTAACGCGCGCGGGCACGTCGTCGTGCGTCCCGATCCCTCGCGTCCGCAGCACGCGCTCGATTTGCGCGATCTCGCGGCCGATCTCGAAGGGCAGGGCATTCAGCTGCCTATCCTCCTCCGCTTCTCCGACATCCTGCGGTCGCGCATCGAAACGCTCTCCGAGCGCTTCGCGCAGGCGATCAAGGAGTTCGAGTACACCGGCGGCTACACGACCGTGTATCCGATCAAGGTGAATCAGCAGCGGCACGTGGTCGAGGAGATCGTGCAGTTCGGCAAGACGCACGGGGTCGGCCTCGAGGCGGGCTCCAAGCCCGAGTTGCAGGCGGTGCTGGGGCTCTCGGAATCCACCGAGCACCTCATTGTGTGCAACGGCTATAAGGACCATGAGTTCATGCGGCTCGCGCTCATGGGCCAGAAGCTCGGGCATAAGGTGTTCATCGTGCTCGAGCAGGTGAGCGAGCTCGATGTACTACTCGAGGTGGCGGAGGAGCTCGGCGTGCAGCCCACCTGCGGCGTGCGCATCAAGCTGGCGAGTGAAGGCGCGGGACGGTGGGCTCAGAGCGGCGGGGAGAAGAGCAAGTTCGGCCTTAGCTCGGCCGAGCTCATCAAGCTTATCGACAAGCTGCAGAGCGCCGGGCGTCTCGACATGCTCAAGCTCATCCACTTTCACCTCGGCAGCCAGATCACCGACATCCGTTTCATCAAGTCGGGGCTCGCCGAAGTGGCGCGTTTCTATCTTGAACTGCGCGCGCTCGGCGTAGACATCACGCACGTGGACGTGGGCGGTGGCCTCGGGATCGACTACGACGGCACCAACTCCACCAACAATGCGAGCGTGAATTACACGCTGCAGGAGTACGCCAACGACGTGATCTACACGATCGCCGAGGCGTGCCGTGAGGCGGAGTTGCCCATGCCGCACATCATCAGCGAGTCGGGACGAGCGCTCACGGCCCACCACGCGCTGCTGCTGCTCAAGGTGATCGACGTGGAGTCGCAGGCCGCACAGCCGGTGCCGCCGCTCGACGACGAGGACCACTCGCTACTGCACGAGATGCACGAGGACTGGCGCACGCTCAACG
>Ga0315899_10009174_pt1 | contig 10611 bp, 12 predicted proteins | sample LakEriMetagenome_2_FD_203518 | JGI IMG/M metagenome (GOLD analysis project Ga0315899, IMG submission 203518) | Freshwater fungal communities from buoy surface, Lake Erie, Ohio, United States - Buoy 4 MA112 | ecosystem: Environmental > Aquatic > Freshwater > Lake | place: USA: Lake Erie, Ohio...
CCTACGCTCTCGCGGAGAGAGCCGCTCAATGAAAATTGCTTCATGTTATTTGATTTTAAGAGATAATAAATTTCGAACTGATACTTTTGTTTTCAATCAGGTTTTGAAGAACACTTGCGAATAATTCGGAAATGTCTAACACCGTGATTTTATCTTTTGGCTTTCCATCTTTCAACGGAACGCTATTGGTTACAATTAATTCCTTCAACACAGAATCTTGAATACGCTCGTAAGCCGGACCGCTCATGATAGCGTGCGTACACATAGCGCGAACGCTTAATGCTCCATGTTCAATCATCATTTCAGCTGCCTTGCACAATGTGCCTGCTGTATCTACCATGTCATCTACGATAATGACATCTTTTCCTTTCACATCACCAATTACGGTCATGCTTTCAATTTGGTTCGCAGCCTTGCGTTGCTTGTAGCAAATAGCAAGATCACAACCTAGTATTTTTGCGTAAGCACTTGCACGTTTTGTTCCTCCGGTATCAGGCGCAGCAATAACCAAGTTGGTCATATTCTTTGCTTGAAGGAAAGGAATCATGATTGTGCTTGCGTACAAATGATCTACAGGAACTTCGAAGAACCCTTGAATTTGCTCTGCATGAAGGTCCATGGTAATAACACGGTCAACACCAGCAGCAGTAAGTAGATTAGCAACAAGCTTCGCCCCTATTGGAACACGTGGCTTGTCTTTTCTGTCTTGTCTAGCCAATCCGAAGTAAGGCATAACGGCAACAATGCGCTTGGCAGACGCACGCTTAGCGGCATCAATCAAGAGTAAAAGTTCCATTAAGTTGTCTTGCGGTGGGAAGGTAGACTGAACGATGATAACATCTTTTCCGCGAACGGTTTCTTCAATAGACGGAGCAAATTCCCCATCGCTAAAGCGCTGAAACAAAACGTTTCCGAGCTCAGTTCCAAAAGAATGTGCAATGCCTTCGCCTAAGTATTTAGACGCCGAACCAGAAAGAATTTTAACCATGTCGTTCATAACAGTTCCCTAAAAAGGAGTGCAAAGATAGTTAATTTATTGAGAATGACAAGGAGAAGAGCTTCTACTTCGAATTAAACGTATTCATGGTAAGACCTAATCCAATGAACGCGAACGACAAACAGCCTTGTGCCGATTTCTGAACCACGGCTTCTAAGCCTTCCTTCTCTTCGCCTGTCCATTCGCCCAATACATAATCTACTTGCTGACCTTTGGCGAACTCCTTCCCTACACCCACACGAATACGGGCGTAATCTCCTGTATTTAAGATTTGCTGAATGTGCTTCAATCCGTTATGTCCGCCGTCGCTGCCCTTTCCACGCATACGAACTTTTCCAAATGGCAAAGCCAAATCATCGGTCACCACCATCACATGCTCCAAAGAAACCTTCTCTTGTTGCATCCAATAGCGTAAGGCGTTTCCAGATAAATTCATGTAAGTGGAAGGTTTAATGACAATGAATGTCTTTCCCTTCGAACGAAATTCTGTTTTGTCTGCGTAACGCTCGGTAGAAAAAGTAGCGTTGTGCTTTGCCGCTAACTCGTCGGCAACCAAGAACCCAATGTTATGACGGGTATTCGCGTATTCCGCGCCTATGTTTCCCAATCCAACAATTAAGAACTTCATCTTACTTCCAAGCTTTAACAATTAGTCCTGTGCCTGTGCTGTGCGATCCTTTCACATCGAAGACATTCAACACCAATGAAATCGGCATGGTAACTAGATAATAAATAGGCAATACGATGAAAAACGCTTTCGATTTATTCAACATAAGCATCGGATACTTCATAGACAACTTCCAAGAGATCTTGCCCGGAGCACCATAACTGTATCGCGCATCTACTTTAGAGAATCCTGCGCGAAGACATTTTTCTTCGATCTCATCAATGCCATAGCCATCGCGAACGTGCTCTTCAATGAACGAGGTCTCGCCGTCGTCGTGCACGTCGCTTCCTCCCATATTACTCGGCGTGCTAATCAAAAGCATACCACCTGTTTTCAAACTTTGGCAATAGTTGGTCAACACCTGAACGTCTTCCTCTATGTGCTCCATAACGTCTACGCACAAAACCAAATCGAACTTTTCTGGTTGAACGAACGTGACCAAATCACCAACTTCAAATTTCACTTGTTTCTTTCCCAACTGTTGAAAGAACGCATTGCAATCGGCCACTTGCTCTTCTTTAACGTCCACCGCTAAAATCTCGGCTTGAGCAAATTTCTTGCTCATCCAAAACGAATACTGTCCGAATCCAGACCCAGCATCCAATATCTGTTTCACCGCGCTACCATTGAGTTTTCTTAGCTCACTGCGAATGTGCCACGAACGAAGAAGCAAGACGTCTAACAAAAAATAAAACAACTTGCGCAAGAACGGTGTGCTATTAAAAACACTTCCTAAACTGCGTTTTATAGGGTCGTAATGCATGCTTACTTCTTCAATAAATTATCAATCGTCTCATAATAATCCAATGAGTCGTCAATGTAATACTGCAACTCAGGAACTTTGCGCATTTGCTTACCCACCTTCAAACCCAATTCTCTTTTCACGGAAGAGTGGTTCTGCTTCAATAATTTTAAGGTTTCATCCTTTTTATCTGAAGGAAAAACACTGATGTAAATGCGCGCTAAACTTAAATCGGGAGCCACACGCGTTTGCGTAATGGATACCATGGTCCCACCTAACCATTCACGCGAATTTTGTTGAAACAACACCGATAACTCGCGCTTGATTAATGAACCGAATTTTTCTAAACGTACTCCTGCCATGATGCAAAGGTACAACAGGATGTATTTGATTGTTTTTTGCTTTTACTTTGCGGCATGGAAATGACTCAGGTTCGCAAAGGAACGAAAGCCGATTTACGCGATGCACTTGCCCTCATTCAAGAATTGGCGGTGTATGAAAAAGAACCAGAAGCGGTTGTTGTTTCTGTTGAACAAATGGAGGCCTGGGGCTTTCAAGAAAATCCGCATTTTGAATTTTTTGTTGCAGAACAAAATGAACAAATTCTGGGTATTGCCTTTTATTACATTCGATACAGTACTTGGAAAGGTCCCATGATTTATTTGGAAGATATTGTGGTGAAGGAAGAAGCTCGTGGCAATGGCATTGGCGCCCGCTTGTTTGAAGCAGTTGCGAATGTTTGCGCTGAACGCAATTTTCACGGCATGACTTGGCAAGTGCTTGACTGGAATGAACCTGCGTTGAACTTTTACAGAAAATACAACGCAACTTTTTCAGCCGAATGGTTGAACGGATATTTATTTACTGAACAAATAAGAGAGGCAGCATGGCACAAGTAACAGTGCATAAATTCGGAGGAGCTTCGGTCAGAAATGCTGAGGCAGTAAGAAACGTATGCGACATTTTGAAAGGTTTCCCTGAAAACAAAATCGTGATTGTTTCTGCCATGGGCAAAACAACCAATGCGCTAGAAACCATTCACAGAAAGCGTTTCGAAGGAAAGAATTTCGAAAACGAACTGCAAGAAATTTTCGAATTTCATCACAACATTGCAAAAGATTTAGCGGTAGATACCGATACCGATTGGCTTCTCGTATTCGACGCCCTTTCTCAAATTTGCAAGAACGACATTACTGCGAGTTTCGACCAAGAGTATGATCGCATTATTGGCTATGGCGAATATTTGTCTACAGCCATTGTAAATGCCTACTTCAATCAAAATAATCTTTCTTCGAAGCGATTGAATAGTGCCGATTATATAGTCACCGACGCGCGCTTCCGCGATGCACGTGTGCAATGGGAAAAGAGCGAAGAGAAAGTTGCTGCGCTTCGTCAAGAATTCGATAATCACGTAACACTTGTCCTACAGGGCTTCATTGGCGCAACGCAAGATTCTTCGAAAGGTGTTGCATGGCACCTAACCTCATTAGGACGTGAGGGTTCTGATTTTTCAGCGGCAATCCTAGCATATTTGCTAAATGCAGATTCGGTAACGATATGGAAAGATGTTCCTGGATTGTTGAATGCCGATCCAAAGTGCTTCATGCCCACACAACTCCTCAAAGAGATTTCGTTCCGCGAAGCAGTAGAGCTAGCCTATTACGGAGCTAGTGTGATTCATCCGCGCACCATAAAGCCGCTTCAAAACAAAAACATTCCACTTTACATCAAGTCGTTCTTGAATCCGAGCGCAGAAGGAACGAGCATTATAGAAAAAGCCAATTCAGAGTTGGAAGTGGCATCTTACATTTTGAAACAGCATCAAACGTTGGTTTCTCTTTCAACCAAAGATTTCAGTTTTGTGGTGGAAGACAACCTCACCTTTATTTTCAACACCTTTGCTAGCTTGGGTATTCATGTGCACATGATGGAAAACTCGGCGTTGAATTTTTCGGTATGTATTCCTTCCGATAAAAATAAATTAAAGGCGCTCATTGAACAGTTGAGCGACTTCAATGTTAGATACAACGACAACGTTTCAATTTTGACCATTCGCCATCCTAAACCAATGGTTATGCAGCAGCTTCTTCAATACAAAGAAGTTCTATTGGAACAAAGAAACCGAACAACCGTTCGGTTTGTGATACGCGGAACTTGGAATTTACCAGAACCCATTAAAGAATAAAAGCATGAAGATTTACACGAAGAAAGGCGACGACGGAAAGACAATGTTATTGGGCGGAACAAGACTTCCGAAGCACCACATTCGTATTGCAGCGTATGGTGATATTGATGAATTGAATTCGTTCATTGGTCTCGTTGCAGATTTGCTTCCATCACACCAAACCACCCTACGCGAAATTCAAAACAATCTTTTTGTCGTTGGAAGTCACTTCGCAACGGAGCCTGAACAAGCTGAAAAGATTCAACTTCCTGTACTTCCAGAAAACGCAGCTGAAAATCTTGAAAATGAAATCGATCGCATGACTGCGATGCTTCCTGAATTGAAACACTTCATTCTTCCAGGAGGACATACAACGGTGTCACACATTCACATTGCACGAACCGTTTGCAGAAGAACCGAACGCACAGCTACTGCGCTTGAAGAGCTTTCTACTGTTAACCCAATTTTCATTCAGTATTTAAATAGATTGTCTGATTATCTCTTTACGCTTTCGCGCGCAGCAGCGCACGAATTGGGTGCGGAGGAAAATAAATGGGTGCCGAAAAAATAAATTATAGATTCTGCTCAGAAAGCAGCTTACCGTCTTTGAACAAACTCTGTTTTATGAGTTTTCCATTTTCATCATAATCGAGAAAAACACCATTCTCCTTTCCTTTGATGTAGTACTGATTGCTTTTCAATTTCCCATTTGGGTAATAGTATTTCCATGAACCGTCTTCGAGAGACCTTCTGTAAAAACCTTCCCACTCTAAATTTCCATTTGAATAATACACTTCTTCCTTAACTATTTCTCCAGTTGTATTCTTAATAAACACTACCACATAAGGCTTCCCATTCGGATGCTTTCTTGCAACGTCGCGTGTGGTGTTTTCCAATTGCGCGAACGCACTCTTTCCGCCTATAAAAAAAGTAAGGGAGAGTAGGAAAATTTTAAGCGATGTTTTCATACTTAATTGAAATCAGTGTAGAGTAAATATTTTTTTCGCATGCTCTTGTATGCCTCTAAATCTTTCTGCCATGAGGCTCGGATTTTATCTTCCGAAAGCCCTTCAACAATCTGCTTTCTAAGCTGCGTGGTTCCTGCTAATTTATCGAAAAAACCCGGAGAGGAAAAGAACTTTTCTTTGTTCGGATAACTGTTGTACATAGTCATTAACCAAGAAAGATTCAATTGGGTTGGACGCTTCTCGAAGCTTACCTTTATACCTCTGCAGAGTTGATTTTCGAAAGGTGGGTTTGTTGAAACTCCCGGAATTTCTTTTGGGGTGAAAGATGTTTCACCCATTTTGCAATTTGGAAATCCAAATTGTTGGAACGGAAGCGACGTGCCTCTTCCAATACTAATGCAAGTTCCTTCGAACAAACACAAACTCGGGTAAGCATATATGGAAGTTATGTTTGGAAGGTTTGGCGAAGGTTTGACTGGTAATTCGAAATACGAATTGTGCGTGTAATCGCTGCAAGGTATAACGGTTAACTCACACGACTTCCCTCCATTCAACCAACCTTCACCATTAATCATCTTCGCCAATTCGCCCAAGGTACAGCCGTGAACGATTGGAATGGGAAGCTGACCAACAAATGAATAGAGTTTTGGATCTTTCATTACCGGGCCATCGATGTAATATCCATTTGGATTTGGCCGATCTAAAACAACAACGGCCTTTTTACTAATTACCGCTGCCTCCATCACTTCTTGCATGGTTGCTAAAAACGTATAGAAACGCACTCCGACATCTTGAATATCAAAAACAATAACATCGACATCTGCGAGCATCTCTGGAGTTGGTCTTGTATGACTTCCGTACAAAGAAAAAATCGGAAGGTTCGTTTTCTTGTCAATCCCATTGCTAACATGGTCGCCGTTTCCCGCTTCGCCTCTGAAGCCATGTTCGGGAGCAAATATTTTTTTAAGTTGAATTCCGCTAGCGATTAGCGTATCCACCAAATGTGTCTTACCAACCAAACTTGTTGGATTGGCAACAACAGCAACACGTTTGTTTTTTAGAAGTCCGAAATACAATTCGGTTTGTGACGCACCCGACTGTTGCGCGAAAGCATGCGATGCATTCAGCACAAATAGAAAAAAGAAAGACAAAGAAATACAAGCGTGTTTCATGGGCACACAAATTTTGTTCATTCTTAACTAAAATTGAACCGAAATAAATGAAGTTAGTAACTTTCCAATGTCGAAGTCCTAACTTTGAACCGCAATGAAATCTTTTAAGCTAGCATCTTTCTTGGCTTTTCGCATGCTTCGAGCAAGTGACAAGGGGCGTATTTCCAAGCCCATTGTTCGCATTGCTATGTGGGGAGTAGCAATTGGCATTGCGCTTATGATACTCTCTTTGGCCGTGGTAAAGGGATTTCAAGCGGAGGTTCGACAAAAAGTAATTGGATTCGGGGGACACTTTCAGATTGTTTCGAATGGAGACAATGCTGCGCAGGAATCTGTTCCATTGCTGTTTGATAAAAAACTAATCGAAGACTTAAAGCAAATTTCAGGAATTAAAAACGTAAGTGTTTACGCTCAAAAACCTGCCATTGTTGAGTCGAAGGCAGGATTATCCGGAGTTATTGCGAAAGGGATTGAAGAAAAATACGACACGACTTTTTTACACAGCGTACTTACGCAGGGAAGGGTCATGAAGCTGTCATACAACCCAGACACACTTCCTGAAGCCGAAATAGTTTTGTCTGAATACATTGCTAACCGTTTATCCCTGCAATTGGGTCAGAAGATGAGTTTGTATATCGTGAACACGGAAGACGATATTCAACAACAAAATTTCACGCTTGTTGGAACCTACAAGACTGACTTGGAAGAGTACGATGAAAAATTCATTTTCGTCCACCTCGCCTACCTTCAGCAATTCGGCGGTTGGGGACTTCAAGGACAAATAGTCGTAGATACTGCAAGCGTTCCACTGCTTACTTTCATTACTCCCGTTGGCTTTGGAAACGGAGGAGAATTTGAACAGCATTGGTTAGACGGCACTCCCGCAAAAGATCCCATCTATTACTTGGACCTGATTGACACCACGTTCGGATTAATTACAACAGCCCCATTTCAAATACCCGACACGACCTATGTTCATTTAACATTTCCTCCTCACGGAGAAAATGAATTCGTTACACCGCGATGGACCTATTCGAACCTCCGTGGTAGTGAAGTGAATTACATTGGCGGATATGAAGTTCAAGTTGAAAATTACGAGGCGCTTGAAAAAGTAAGAGATCCTTTGTGGGAAGCAGTGCCTTACGATTTATTCGTAATACCCTTGACTGATCGCAATCCAGAAATTTTTGCTTGGTTGGAAATGCTCGATGTGAACGTGATCATTATCGTGGTGCTCATGGTGGTGCTTTCCATTGTAAACATGACCTCAGCTTTGCTTATTCTTATTTTGGAAAGACAATCCTTCATTGGAACATTAAAATCAATGGGGTTACCAAATCCAATCTTGTTGCGCGTTTTCCTTTGGCATGCCGCACACATCATTGGCAAAGGTGTTATTATTGGAAACCTTCTCGGAGTTGGAATCGCCTTGTTTCAGAAGTACACAGGCTTCTTCAAATTAGACCCAACGAACTATTATGTATCTGAAATTCCCATTCTAATGAACCCCATGGAGATTATCATTTTGAATGCACTCACCCTTTGCGTGTGCGTGTTAGCCATGATTCTTCCATCTTTATACGTTTCTACTTTTCGCCCGGCTGAGTCGATTCGAAAAAATTAAATCTCCTAACCTACCTTCGCATTATGAAGTATCACGAAAACATTCTTGGCACCATTGGTAATACACCCATGGTGAAATTAAACACCATAGTAAAAGATATTCCTGCTTTGGTCTTAGCCAAAGTTGAAACCTTCAATCCAGGCAACTCCATCAAAGACCGCATGGCTTTGAAGATGATTGAAGACGCTGAAAAAGATGGAAGATTAAAACCGGGGGGAACCATTATCGAAGGAACTTCAGGAAACACAGGAATGGGCTTGGCCATTGCGGCTATCATGAAAGGTTACAAGTGTATTTTCACGAGTACCGATAAGCAGAGTAAAGAAAAGTTCGATGCACTTCGTGCGTTAGGAGCTGAAGTAATTGTTTGCCCAACCGATGTTGATCCAGAAGATCCTCGTTCATACTACAGCGTTTCTTCTCGCCTTGAAAAAGAAACTCCAAATTCTTGGAAACCGAATCAGTACGACAATCCGAGTAATGCACAAGCGCATTATGAATCAACAGGTCCGGAGATTTGGGATCAGTCCGACGGTAAGATTACGCACTTAGTTGTAGGTGTTGGAACAGGCGGAACCATCTCAGGAACTGCCCGTTTCTTGAAAGAGAAAAATCCGAACATTCAAGTACTAGGTATCGACACCTACGGTTCTGTGTTTAAGAAATACAAAGAGACGGGAGAGTTCGATAAGAATGAAATCTACGCTTACGTGACTGAAGGCATTGGTGAAGACTTTCTTCCTGAAAATGTCGACTTCAATTTAATTGATCATTTCGAAAAAGTTACCGACAAGGACGCTGCAATTTACACGCGTAAAATTGCCAAAGAAGAAGGCATCTTCGCAGGAAACAGCGCCGGATCAGCTATGGCGGGAATCATTCAAATGAAAGACAGATTCAAAGAAGGAGATGTAGTCGTAGTTATTTTTCACGACCACGGAACTCGCTACTTGGGCAAGATGTTCAACGACGATTGGATGAAATCGAAAGGTTGGTTGTAAGAGCTTTCAGCTCTTACTTCGCGTGAGATTTAATGACGTTTGAGATTATCTCAACGCACTGCATAATCTCTGCTTCGGTAATACACAGTGGCGGAGCGAAACGAATAATGTTTCCATGTGTTGGTTTCGCTAACAACCCGTTTTTCGCAAGGTCTACACAGATGTCCCAAGCCGCATGGCTGTCTTCGTGATCGTCTATAACTACCGCATTCAACAATCCTTTTCCGCGAACAAGCGTAACCAACGAAACTTCGCTCTGAAGTTTTCTCATTTCATTTCTGAACAATTCTCCCAAACGCTCCGAATTCTCAGCCATGTTTTCATCGCGAAGAACTTCTAACGCGGCAGTTGCAACAGCGCAAGCCAACGGATTTCCACCGTATGTGCTTCCGTGTTCGCCTGGCTTAATCGTTAGCATTACTTCATTGCTCGAAAGAACAGCACTCACGGGTAATACCCCACCTGAAAGGGCTTTACCCAAAACCAAAATATCGGGCTTCACATTTTCATGATCGCACGCCAACATTTTTCCGGTACGGGCTAATCCAGTTTGAACTTCATCTGCAATCATAAGCACATTGTACTTCGTGCAAAGTGCACGCACTCCGGCTAGATAACCTTCATGCGGAACAACCACCCCTGCCTCTCCTTGTATAGGCTCGAGCATGAATGCAGCGATATTTGAATCACTTGCTAAACAAGTTTCTAATGCTTCCAAGTCATTGTATGGAATTGACATAAATCCAGGCATGTACGGACCGAAACCTGCGTAGCTACTTGGGTCTTGCGACGTTGAAATAGCAGCAAGCGTTCTTCCCCAAAAATTCCCTTCAACAAAAACGATTTTCGCTTGGTTCTCTGCAATGCCTTTCACTTTGTATCCCCACTTTCGCGCCAACTTCACAGCGGTCTCTCCGCCTTCAACACCCGTGTTCATTGGAAGCACTTTCTCGTAACCGAAATATTCAGTAATAAACTTTTCATAGGTTCCCAACTCACTGTTATAAAACGCGCGAGAAGTGAGTGTCACTTTCTCAGCTTGATCTTTTAATGCTTGAATAATCTTCGGATGGCAATGACCTTGGTTTACTGCAGAATAAGCCGAAAGAAAATCGAAGTACTCTTTTCCCTCCAAATCCCAAACCTTCACGCCCTTGCCCTTCGCTATTACAACCGGAATCGGGTGGTAATTGTGCGCGCCGTAATTGTCTTCCAATTCCATGGCTTGCGCCGAAGTAAGGTTTGAATTCATCTCAGTTAATTTTCAGCGAATTTA
>Ga0315899_10009176_pt1 | contig 10609 bp, 7 predicted proteins | sample LakEriMetagenome_2_FD_203518 | JGI IMG/M metagenome (GOLD analysis project Ga0315899, IMG submission 203518) | Freshwater fungal communities from buoy surface, Lake Erie, Ohio, United States - Buoy 4 MA112 | ecosystem: Environmental > Aquatic > Freshwater > Lake | place: USA: Lake Erie, Ohio...
CCAGCAGACGGCGAGCGTTGGTAACCCCGAGCTCAAGGCCACGACGGCGATCAACTACGACGTCATGGTCGAGCACTACTTCCAGAACGTCGGCTTCATTTCGGCCGGTGCATTCGCGAAGTCGCTCAACAACTTCATCTACTCCACCGCGCGTGCCCGCACGGCGGATGACGCGGTCGGCCCGGATGCGCAGCAGATCGTGCAGCCGGTGAACGGCCCGACGGCCAGCCTGTACGGCTTCGAAATCGCCTGGCAGCAGAACCTTACGTTCCTCCCCGGCATCCTGAAGTCGTTCGGTATCAACGCGAACTACACCTACACGAAGTCGTCGGCCGACATCCCCGGTCGTGGCCGCGACGGTGTGGACTCGCCGATCCCCGAGCAGGCACCGCAGGCAGGCAACGTGGGTCTCTTCTTCGACAAGGGCCCGCTGTCGCTCCGCGTGGGCGGTAACTACTCCGGCGCGTTCGTCTCCACCATCAGCGCCATCTCGCCGGAAGCCGACACGCGCACCAAGTCGCGCTTCCAGGTGGACGCGTCGGGCAGCTACCAGCTCCGCCCGGGCATCAAGATCTTCGGCGAAGCGATCAACCTGTCGAACACCCCGCTCCGCGCGTACGTGGGCGACCGTCAGAACCGTGGCGGTGGCGGCGACGACCCGAGCTTCGAGTTCTACAAGCCGTGGGGCATGATCGGCGTCAAGATCGAACGCTGATCAGCACAGACGAGCAGAACACGGGGGCGTGGCCAACTGGCCACGCCCCCGTGTTCGTTTCCGCTACGGAGCCAACCACGGCACCCGCTACGGCGCGGAGGTCACCGCCCGCCCGAGGCGCGCCAGTTGCTGATCGTGCAAACGGCGAGCGTGCTGGGCCACCGGCGCGTCCGGGCTGCGCCAGAAGGACTGCAGCCAGGTGCGCACATCCTCGTGCTGATAGTGAGCCCCGAGTTCGAGGGCGCAGGTGAGTTCCGCCTGCGTTTCCGCGGCCTCGGCCACTTCCTGATATGCGTTAAAGCCAACGCTGTACGCCGTCTGGTCCGCGAGGGAGTCGATCGCCGCCGGCAGCGGTGTGGCCAGCGCCTGATCCGCCTGCCCTGCCGTGAACAGCGCATTGCGCGCGGCCAGACACCCCTCCATCGCGTTCACGACCTTCGTTCGCGCACTCGGCCCGCACGCCATCAGCGTACCGACCGTGATGGTGCTCAGCGCCATCGCGCCAAGCGCCACCAACAGACGTCGCCGCTTCACGGCCTGGCCCCTCACGGCCTGGCCCCTCACGGCCTGGCCGAGCATCCGGCCACCACCGTGCACTTCGGATCGAGCGGCGGCAGCTTGAGTCGGGCCAGTTCCGCGTTGACCGCGGAGAGATCCGTCTTCCACACCTTCTCGAGCGTACCCTGATAGCCGGTGAGCTCCTTCGTGAGAATGCTCAGAATTTCCGGCATGTAGGTGCCCGGCGGGCCGTCCCCACGCTCGGCCATCGACAGCAGGTTCGCGAGGCGGTTGTTGACCTTGATCGGGAAGTTGAGCGGGTCCTGCCCCGACTGGTTCTTCACCTGGTACACGTTCTGCTCGACGGCAAAGGCATTGGCGCGGAGCGTCTCGCCCTTCGCCTTGAGCTGGGCATCGTCGCTGGCGCGCTGGTAGCGATCATCGAGCTGCGCCTTCACGCGGCGGATCTCGATCACGGCGCGCTGCGCGTCGTTGGTCTTGTCGCGCACCTGCTTGCCGAACGCATACTGCGCGCGCAGATCCGCGTCGGTGACTTCAGGGAGGAGCGGGCTGCGCTGAACGCGCAGCGGCGCCTTGAACTCCTGACCATCGGCGGTGAGTCGCACCGTGTAGTTGCCCGGCGGCAGTGCCGGGCCGGCCGTACCGGCGCCCCAGAGCACCATGCCCGGGAAGCTTTCAATGCCCGTGGCACGAAGGTCGAAGGTGAGACGGGTGAGCCCCGCCGCGATGGGGAAGGTGCTGCTGGTGCCGCGGCGACGGCCACCGGCCGGGCCGGCCGCCGTGGCGGACGCGGTATCGCCGGTGAACTCGCGCAGCACGGCGCCGAGGCTGTCCACGATGGTCAGCGTGGCACGCTTGGGCTTCTCACCGAACATCCAGCTCAGCGTGACACCGGGGGACGACCGCAGCCCCACGGCCGGCGTATACAGGTGCGACTTCGCCGCCAGCACCGCGGGCGTGGCCTGACGCAGTGGCGCGATGTTGTCGAGCACCCAGAAGCCGCGACCGTGCGTGCCGATCACCAGTTCGTCGCGCTCCACGATCAGGTCCGCGACCGGCACATCGGGCATGTTGAGCTTGAGGCTCTGCCACTTCGCGCCGTCGTCGTACGAGAGGTACACACCATGCTGTGTGGCGGCGTACAGCAACCCCTTGCGCGTGGGGTCCTCGCGTACGGCGTGCACATAGTCTTCGGCGCCGAGGCCAGCCACGATCTTGGTCCACGTCTTGCCGAAGTCGGTGGTGCGGAAGATGTACGGCGCGCGGTCGTTGAGGAGCGGACGACGGACCGAGATGTACGCGGTGCCCGCATCGAAGGCCGAGGCGTCGATCTGCGAGACGCGGCCGAACTCCGGCATCTCCTTCGGCGTGATGTTCGTCCACGTCTTGCCGAAGTCACGCGTGATGTACACGAGGCCATCATCGGAGCCGGTCCAGATGGTGTTCACGTCCTTCTTGCTCGGTCCCACCGAGAAGATGGTGCCGTACACCTCGGGGCCGTTCATGTCGCCGGTAATCGGCCCGCCCGACTTCTCCTGCGTCTCCGGCGCGTGTCGCGTGAGATCGGGGCTCAGGTTCTTCCAAGTGCGGCCGCCATCACGAGAGGCCCAGAGGCGCTGCGACGACACGAAGAGCAGCTTCGGGTCGATAGAGGAGAAGAGAATGGGGAACGTCCACTGCCAGCGTTCCTTGATTTCCTTCGCCGGTTCGCCGGAGTAGAACCAGGGATACGGATTCACTTCGCGCGACAGGCCGGTCTTCTTGTTGAACTTGTCGACGTAGCCGCCGTTGTTCGTACCCGAATAGAACACGTCGACGTCGAGCGGATCGGGGGCGATGTAGCCGGGCTCACCGCCACCGACCTGGTACGACACCGCCATGCCACCCTGCGCCTCCTGTCCGGGCGCCGCGCTCTGGCGGCCCATGTTCCAGTTCATCGGCGTGCAGAGCGTACTATTGTCCTGCTGCGAGCCGCACACGTGGAAGGGCACGTGCTTCGTGGTGATCACGTGATACCACTGCTCGGTGGGGAAGTCCTGCTCGGAGTACTTCTTCCCGGTGTCGAACGTGACCGTGCCACCGCCGTCATTGCCGGCCACGAGGTGCGACGGATCGTCCATATCGATCCACAGATCGTGCCAGTCCCCGTGGCTGCCGTTGCCGATACTGGTAATCGTCTTGCCACCGTCGGTCGACCGGAAGAACGACACGTTCTCGAGGTACACGAGGTCGGCGTTCTGGTGATCCGCAAAGAGGTGCGTGTAGTAAAACGCCCGCTGGCGGATGTTGCGGTCGCCGTTCACGAAGGTCCACGTGGCCCCCGCGTCGTCGCTCTTGAACAGGCCGCCGTTCTCGTTCTCGATCAGCGCGTAGACGCGCCCGGGCTTGGCCGCGGTCAGGGCCACGCCGATCTTGCCCACGAGGCCGCTCGGCAACCCCGTCGCGCGCGTGATCTCGGTCCATGTGTCACCGCCATCGGTGCTCTTGAACAGTCCCGACCCGGGACCGCCGGACGACATCTGGTACTCCTTGCGATAGGCTTCCCAGATGCCGGCGTAGAGCACCTGCGGATTGGTGCGATCAATCGCAAGGTCCACCGCGCCGCTCTTCGCATCGCGGAACAGCACGCGCTTCCACGTGGCCCCACCGTCGGTGCTCTTGTACACCCCGCGCTCCTCGCTCGGCACGCTGTACTTGCCGAACACGGCCGCGTACACGATGTCGGGGTTGGTGGGGTGCACGCGGATCTTCGAGATCGCGTCGACCGTGCGGAAGCCTACGTGCTTCCACGTCTTGCCGGCATCGGTGCTCTTGTAGATGCCGTCGCCGGGCATGATGTTGCCGCGGATGGCACTTTCCCCGGTGCCGATGTAGACCACATCGGGGTTGGACTCGCTCACCGCGATGGCGCCTACCGAGGCGCTGGTGATCTGGCCATCGGTGACGGGGCTCCAGGTCTCGCCGCCATCGGTAGTCTTCCAGAGGCCACCGCCGGTGGCCCCGAAGTAGGCCTCGTGCTTCCGTCCCTTCACGCCGCTCGCCGCGATCGACCGCCCTCCGCGGTCCGGGCCGATGTTGCGCCAGCGGAAGTTCTTGAGGAAGGCCGAGTCGAGCGTGGCCGGAGCGAGGGCCACCGTCGCCGACGCCGGGCGGCTGACCGTCCGGGCCGCGGGCTTGGCCGGCGGCTGCAGCAGCGCCGCAGCCGGCAGCGCCAGCAGAGCGAGAGAACGCACAGGGAACATGACGCCTGAGGGTTAGGGTGAGATGCTCCCTAACCTACGGTTTGGCGGGGGATCCCGCTGCGGCGCCCCCGGGGGCCGGTCCCCCGGGCGCCTGCCCCCTGCCCGCCGTCAGCTCGCCAGCTTGCCCGCCAGATAGGCCTTGAGCTGCGACGCATCCACCCGGTCCTGCGACAGCGAGTCGCGATCACGCACCGTCACCGTGTTGTCGCCCGTGCTCTGCCCGTCCACCGTGATGCAGAACGGCGTCCCCACTTCGTCCTGCCGGCGGTAGCGCTTCCCGATGGAGCCCGTCTCGTCGTAGTCCACCGTGAAGGCGCCGCGGAGATCCTCGAGAATCCGCTTTGCCACCTCGGGCTGGCCGTCCTTCTTGGTGAGCGGGAACACCGCCGCCTTGATCGGGGCGATCGACGGGTGCAGGCCAAGCACCACGCGCCCTTCGGCCTCCCCTTCAACCGCTTCCTCGCGATACGCATTGACCAGCGCCGCCAAGGTCACGCGATCAGCCCCCACGCTCGTCTCGATCACGTAGGGGACGTACCGCTTGTTGTTCACCTGATCGAAGTACTCGAGCTTCTTGCTGGAGTACTGCTGGTGCTGCATGAGGTCGAAGTCGGAGCGATTGTGCACGCCCTCGATCTCCTGGTACCCCAGCGTGCCGCCAAAGTCGAAGGTCACGTCGAACGCCGCTCGCGCATAGTGCGCGAGCTCACCGGCCGTGTGCTGATGGAACTTGAGGCGGTCGGGCGACAGGCCGAGGTCGAGGTGCCACTGCATGCGCAGCGCCTTCCACGTCTCGAACCAGTCCATGTCGGTGCCAGGCTCCACGAAGAACTGCATCTCCATCTGCTCGAACTCACGCGTGCGGAAGATGAAGTTGCCGGGCGTGATTTCGTTGCGGAACGCCTTGCCGATCTGCGCGATGCCAAACGGGACCTTCTGGCGCATCGACTGCTGGACGTTCAGGAAGTTCACGAAGATCCCCTGCGCCGTCTCCGGACGCAGGTAGACGATGCTCGCGCTCTCCTCGAGCGCGCCCATGTGCGTCTTGAACATCAGATTGAACTGACGCGCCTCGGTGAGGGCGCAGGCCTCGTGCTGCCCCGGCTGCTTGCTGGGCTTCTGCGGGCACTTCGCGTCCTCGAGCTTGTCGGCGCGAAAGCGCCCCTTGCACGTCTTGCAGTCTACCAGCGGGTCCACGAAGCCGGCCACGTGACCGCTCGCTTCCCAGGTGCGTGGATGCATGAGAATCGCGGCATCGAGCCCCTCGATGTCGTCACGCGAACGAACCATCGCGTGCCACCAGCGATCCTTGATGTTCTTCTTGAGCTCCACACCGAGCGGCCCGTAGTCCCACACCGATCCCGTGCCGCCATAGATCTCGGACGACTGGAAGATGAAGCCGCGACGCTTGCAGAGCGACACCAGCTTGTCCATCACATCGGGGTGACTCATGGGGATTCGGTGTTCGGGGTCGTACTGCACCGCACCGCCAGGCTGGATGCCGGGCGTCAGCGCAGCAGGGAGCGCTGCAGGGAGCGCTGCAGGGAGCGCTGCACGTGCGCCGCGATCGCGTCGCCGTGATCGCGGCCGTTTTCGATGAAGATGCGATTGGCGTGGTTGCCGCTCGCGATCACTCCCGCAAGGTAGACACCCTGAACGGGTGTCGCCATGGTGATCGGGTCGTGTGCCGGGATGCCACTCTCGTGGTCGATCGGCACGCCGATCTGTTCGAGCAGCCCTGTCTCCGGCAGGTAGCCGGTCATGGTGTAGACCTGCGTCGCCGGGATCCGCGTGTCCCCCTGCGGGCCGCGCACCACCACGGCCTCGGGTTCGATCGCCACCACCCGCGACTGAAAACAGCTGCGGATGCTGCCATCACGCAGTCGCGCCTCGATCTCGGGACGCACCCACGGCTTCACGTTGGCGTCGAGCCCCTCGGCGAAATGCACGAGCGTGACCTGCCCACCAGCGCGATACATGTCGAGTGCGGCGTCGACGGCGGAGTTGGCGCCACCCACCACGACCACCGGCTCGCGCCAAGCGGCATGGCCCTCGGTATAGCCGTGCCGGACATGCGGGAGCTCCTCGCCCGGCACCTCCAGACGATTGGGACGCCCGAAGTAGCCAGTGGCGATCACCACCGCATGCGCCGCCGTCTCGCACACCGCGCCGGAGCGCTTGACCGACCGCAGCACCCACCGGGCAGCACCCCGATCCGGCGTCGGCGGCCCTCCGCGCAGATCGACACGCCCGGGGCGCATCGACTCGACCGTCTCGAATTGCCGCACGTCGAGCTGATACAGGTCAGCCACCCCACGGTAGTAGGCCAGCGCATCTCGGCGCGTGGGCTTCTCCGTGGCCACGATGAACGGCACCCCACCGATCGCAATCCGCTCGGCGGTACTGAAGAAGGTCATGTAGGTGGGATAGCTCGCGATGCCGTGCACGATGCTGCCCCGATCGAACAGTACCACCGACAACCCGGCCCGCTGCACGGCAATCGCCGCCGCGAGGCCGCACGGCCCCGCGCCCACGATCGCGACGTCCACCGCCATCGCCGGCGTTGCCGCCGCATCGTTGCTCATGCTGCAGGCATCCCGAACGCGCGAGTCGCTCAGTGCGTGAGCGGGATGATCTGGTCGCGACGCGTGCCCACGCTCACGAACGCGATCGGCGTGTCACACAGCTGCTCGAGGCGATCCAGGTAGGCGCGCGCTTCGGGCGGGAGGTCCGCCATCGTACGCGCGTCCTGCGTCGATTGCTTCCACCCGGGGAACCACTCGTAGATCGGCTCTGCCTTCTCGAGCACCGCCAGATCGGCGGGAAACTCCGTATACACGTCGTCGCCCACCTTGTAGCCGGTGCACACGGCCAGCTGATCAAGCGTGTCGAGCACGTCCAGCTTCGTGATGGCGAGGCCCGTGAGGCCGTTCACGCGCGCGGCGTAACGCACCACCACGCCATCGAACCATCCGCAGCGGCGCGGACGCCCCGTAGTGGCCCCGAACTCGTGCCCCAGTTGACGCACATGGCTGTGCAGCGGCTCCTCGAGTTCCGTGGGGAGCGGGCCGTTGCCCACACGCGTGGTGTAGGCCTTCACCACTCCCAACGCGGCATTGAGCGCCATCGGGGAGATGCCCACGCCCGTCGCCGCGCCGCCCACGGTGGTGTTGCTGGAGGTCACGAACGGATAGGTGCCATGATCGATATCGAGCAGCGAGCCCTGCGCCCCCTCGAGGAGGACCGCGGCGCCACTCTTGATGGCGCGGTGCACGCAGAGTCCCACGTCGTCGGCCAGGCCGAGCAGTCGCGGCGCCAGCCCGTTGAGGATCGCCAGCGTTTCCTCGACGGACGCCCGCACGTCGCTCCCCGAGCGCTCGAGCTGCGCATTGGCGCGCTCCACGCCGAGGGTCACAAGGTCACGCAGACGGTCCGCATTGCGCAGGTCGAGCACCCGGACACCGCGACGGGCCACCTTGTCTTCGTAGGCGGGGCCGATGCCACGCCCCGTCGTGCCGATCGCCTTGCTGGCCGCACTCGCCTTGTCGACCAGCTTGTGGTACGGCATGACCAGGTGCGCGCGCTCACTCACGTAGAGACGCCCCTCCACGTCCACGCCGTCGGCGACCAATTCGTCGATTTCGGTGAACAGCGTCTCTGGATCCATCACCACGCCGTTGCCGATCGCGCAGCGCACGCCGGGATGCAGGATGCCGCTCGGGATCTGATGCAGGATGAACGACTTGTCGCCGATATGCACGGTGTGACCGGCGTTGGCGCCGCCCTGGTAGCGCACCACCCAGTCCGCCTGCTCGGCCAGCACGTCCACCAGCTTGCCCTTCCCCTCGTCGCCCCACTGCGCGCCCACCACGACGACCGTGCGCGTCTTCGAATCGAACATGCGATCAGCTCTCCGGCAGCCTGAACGGCCAGGCACAAAAAACGCCCCGCGGACGGTCCGCGAGGCGTTGTTGGAATCTAGACCGTCTGGCACCCGAAGCAATGACGGCGGGCGTTTTGGCATCGAATCGTTGCCTGTGGCGGGTTACGCCGTCCCCACCCCTACGAGCGCAGCGGCAACGACCCAGACCATGATCACCAGCCCGATACCGACCTTGAGTGCCGCCGCGACGGCCCGCCCCACGATGGCACCGGTCGCCACCTCCACCGGCGCACCACGCCGATCGCGGGCCACGGTCATCTCGGCCACAAACGCCCCGCCGAAGGCGCCAGCCAAGGCCCCCACCATCGACCCGATGAGGGGAACCGGCACCCCCACGAAAGCGCCAACCAGCCCGCCCAGCACGGCCCCCCACGAGGCACGCCGTGAGCCGCCGTACTTGCGGGCATAGCGACCCGCGACGGCGAACTCCACCACCTCGGCCGTCACTGCCAGCGCCCCCACCACGAGCAGGGTCACCACACCGATCGACCCGCCCGGGACCGCCAGATAGTGCACGAAGGTGGCCCCCAGCATCAGCCAGAGCCCGGGCAACCCCAGCGGGACGAGCAACATGCCCATCACGAGGGCGAGGACGAGGAGCGCGAGGGTGAGCATGTGTGTCCGTACGCGCACCCGGGATCGCAGTTTCGTTCCCCCCCGCCGCTGGGAGCCCCGCACACGAGGCCCGCGGTGTCAGGCGAGCCCCACGCTCTCCATACGTGCCCGCACGATCGCCAGTTCGTCGCCGACCACGGGCAGCAACGGTGACCGCGTGGGCCCGCCGTGCAGCCCCGCCATGTTCATCGCGGCCTTGATACCAGCGGGCCCCATCGCCCCGGCGATGTCGGTCGCGAGCGGCACCAGCTTCTGCTGCAAATCAGCCGCGGCGTCGCGCTCACCCGCACGCCACTGATCGACCATCGTGCGGACCAGCGGACCGGCATAGAGCGCAATCGCGAGGATCGCTCCCGCCACGCCCGCCTCGAGGGCCGGGACCACCGTCCCGCCACTACCGGTGAGCACCTTGAAGCGCTCGCCTTGCGCTTCGAGGTACTGCTGCAGCACCGGAATATTGCCGGCGCTGTCCTTCATGCCGATCACGTTCTCATGCTGCGCCATCTCGTGTACGAAGGCGGGGCTCAACACGATATGCGTATAGGCGGGCATGTTGTACAGCAGCACGGGAAGCGGGCTCGCATCGGCGACGGTCTTGAAGTGCGCGAGCAGCGCCTGCTCACTCATGCGCTTCAGGAAGTAATGCGGCGAGATGACCAGCACGGCGTTGGCGCCGGCGTCCTTCGCATCCTTGGCGCGCTGAATGGTCAGGCGCGTACTTTCGCTGCCAATGCCCGCCAACAGCCACCGGTCTGATGGTATCCGCTCACGCGCCCAGGCCAGCAACTGACAGCGATCGTCGTTCTCGAGCAGGGCAGACTCACCGCTCGAGCCCCCCACCAGCACGCCGTCCATACCGAACGCGAGGTGGGCATCGAGATTGCGCTGGAAGGCAGCGCGGTCGAGTTCACCGCTGGCCGTGAACGTAGAGACGGCGGGCACCATGAGCCCGCCCAATTGGGCGACGGAAAGGGATGTCATCCCTCAAAAGTACTACACACCGAACAGACTTTCGAATCCGGTCCGGAGCGGGGCAGCCGGCGTGATCGCCTGCCCCATGGCCTTCGGGGGCGGGGGCGGTCAGTGCGCCCGCACCCCATCCAGCCCGATCATGTCGCGTACCTCGCGCATCGTCTCCTGCGCAATGGCACGAGCCGCACGGCCACCGTCGGCGATGGCGTCGAGCACCTTGGCGGGCTCCGCATCCAGTTCTGCCGAGCGCCGGCGGATGGGCGTGAGTTCCTGCACCATGCCTTCCAGCAGCACCTTCTTGCAGTCCATGCACCCCCAGCCGGCCGTGCTGCACTGCTCGGCCACGTTGGCCACCGTGGGCTCGCCGTTGAAGGCCTTGTGCAGCTGGAAAATGTTGCACACCTCGGGACGCCCCGGATCGCTCTTGCGGACGCGCTGCGGATCGGTCATCGCCGGTCGCAGCTTCTGCCAGATGTCGTCGTCCGTTTCGAGCAACCCGATCGTGTTCCCCAGCGACTTCGACATCTTCGCGTTGCCGTCGAGCCCCATGATGCGGCGCGTGGGGGTGAGCAACGGCTTGGGCTCAGGGAAGTACTCCACACC
>Ga0315899_10009177_pt1 | contig 10609 bp, 7 predicted proteins | sample LakEriMetagenome_2_FD_203518 | JGI IMG/M metagenome (GOLD analysis project Ga0315899, IMG submission 203518) | Freshwater fungal communities from buoy surface, Lake Erie, Ohio, United States - Buoy 4 MA112 | ecosystem: Environmental > Aquatic > Freshwater > Lake | place: USA: Lake Erie, Ohio...
TTCACGCATTGTTTTCTGAGTAGGAGTTTTTAGCTTTGCTTCTTTCTATTTTTACCTAATCTTGTCCATACTCTAGTCTTGCCAGTACTCCATCAGAACACTTTTCAGACATCCTCTTATGCAACTATTAACCCGCAAATTCACCGTTGAGCAGTATCACCAAATGGCCAAAGAGGGCATTCTCTCCCATCAAGAACGGATTGAATTAATCGAAGGAGAAATTGTCACCATGTCCCCTATTGGTTTTCGCCATGCTTTTGTCACCAACTATTTAGCCCATTGGTTTACTCGCAATTTAGGAGAGGCTGTTTTTACCAGTAGTCAAAATCCGATTCTGCTTGGCGATCGTTCCGAACCCCAGCCAGATTTAGCGTTACTGAAACCCGTAGAAAACTTTTATGCAGACCGTTTGCCCCAGGCTGCTGACATTTTGCTGCTCATTGAAGTGGCGGATTCTAGCGTGACCTATGACCAAACCGTTAAAGTTCCCCTCTACGCCAAAAACCAAATCCCGGAAGTGTGGCTAATTAATCTGAATCAACAGCAATTGGAATGTTACACCAATCCCCTTAATCATGCCTATCAAAACCAGGTTATTTTTTATCCGGATCAAGCCATTTTTCCCCTGGCTTTTCCTACATTAGAATTTTCCCTCAACCAAATTTTTAACTAGCTATGGTACTTATCAAGATCTACGAAAAATCAAACATCTTCACCGCAAAACCGTTCTACACAGCGCACAAATAATTCCACCCCGACTGATAAAACGGATTCGTCAAAGTCAAAACGGGGATGGTGATGGGGATAATTTAAACCCAACTTGGCATTAGCAGATCCCAAAAAGAAATAACAACCGGCGATCGCCTGTAAAAAGAAGGACATATCTTCCCCCGCCAGGGTTTGATAATCGGGGATTAAGGCGACGGGATTTTCCATTACGTCTAGGGCAGCGGCTCGTACCAATTCCACCAAACGGCGATCGTTGACCACTGGAGGATAAATTTCCTCATAAAGCCACCGATAATCTGCACCGTGGGCCTGGCAAATGCCTTGAATTAAGGTTTCCATGCGTTGGGAAAAATACCCCGTAAATTTTGGGTCGAAATACCGCACTGTCCCCCGGAAAAAGGCGGTGTCGGCAATGACGTTAAAGGTTGATCCTGCCTTCAATTCCCCCACCGTGACCACCGCAGATTGCAACGGATCTAAATTACGGGAAATAATGGTTTGTAAGGCCGTGATAATTTGGGCACTCAACACCACTGTATCAATGGTTTGGTGAGGCATCGCGCCGTGGCCGCCTTTACCCAATAATTGACATTCAAAATGTTCCACCGCCGCCATCACTGGCCCTTCTTTGATGCCCACCGTGCCCACGGGTAAGTCATTCCATAGGTGCAGCCCTACAATTGCATCAACGTTAGGATTTTTCAGTACCCCCGCTTCAATCATCGGTTTTGCTCCCCCTGGGCCTTCCTCGGCCGGTTGGAAGAAAATTTTGACTTGCCCTCGAAAACTGTCCCGATGTTGGGCTAAATATTGGGCTGTCCCTAGGGCGATCGCCGTATGGCCATCGTGGCCGCAAGCGTGCATTTTTCCCGGATGACAGGAACGATAATCCACTTCATTTTCTTCTTGGACAGGTAACGCATCCATATCCGCCCGAATTGCCAGTACGGGGCCCGGTTTGCCGCTGTCGATAATCGCCATAATTCCCGTTTTCGCAATCCCCGTTTGGTGCTCAATGCCCAAATTTGTCAGGGTTTCTGAAATTTTTGCGGCAGTTAATTGTTCTTGAAACCCCAATTCTGGATATTGATGAAACTGTCGTCGCCATTGGCTCAGTTGGGGCTGAAGCGCCCGAATCGGTAGGCGAACATTAACGGACGGTGTGGCAGCGACTTGGGGCAGGGTGGAAATCATAAAATCGGCGATCGGGGGCTTTTCTATTGTAAGGGTCGAGCAAATTTAGATTCTATGCCCGGCGATCGCCTCCAGATGTTTTTTATCGCGCCTCAAACGCTTAAACCACTAAAAACCTAACCGCCACTGCGTAATTTATCTAATACCGAACGGTCTTCCAAAGTCGAAGTGTCCCCGGTAATTTCCTGCCCTGACGCTAGACTCCGCAGTAAACGGCGCATGATTTTGCCGGAACGGGTTTTGGGTAACACATCGGTAAAACGAATTTCCGCTGGCCGGGCGATCACCCCAATTTCGTTGGTTACGTGTTGGATTAATTCTTTGGCTAAAGCGTCACTGGGTTCTTGGCTGCCTTCCAAGGAAACAAAGGCAAAAATGGCTTCCCCGGTTAGTTCATCGGGACGACCCACCACCGCCGCTTCTGCCACCATGGGATGGGAAACTAGGGCAGATTCAATTTCCATCGTGCCAAGGCGATGACCAGAGACATTAATCACGTCATCAACGCGACCCATGACCCAGAAGTAACCGTCTTCGTCCTCACGGGCGCCATCCCCGGCGAAATAAACATATTTACCATCCTGAGGGGGGATATGTTCCCAATAGGTGTGACGGAAACGATCTGTATCACCATAGACATCGCGGATCATAGACGGCCAAGGTTGTTTGATCACCAAAAAGCCCCCTTGATCCGATTCCACCGGATTGCCATCGAGATCGACAATATCCGCCACAATGCCCGGAAAAGGACGGGTGCAGGAACCGGGTTTAGTGGCGATCGCCCCAGGCAGAGGGGTTAACATAATGCCGCCGGTTTCGGTTTGCCACCAGGTATCGACAATGGGACAATTGCCGCCGCCGATGACCCGGTGATACCACATCCAAGCTTCGGGGTTAATGGGTTCACCCACGGTTCCCAATAAGCGTAATGAAGAGAGATTGCGGGCGTTGGGAAGGGTTTCTCCCATGCGGATAAAGGCCCGAATGGCGGTGGGGGCTGTGTAGAAAATGTTAACGCCGTATTTTTCGATCACGTCCCAAAAACAGCCGGGGTTAGAGGGGCGAGGGACTCCTTCATACATGACGGTGGTAGCGCCGTTGGATAAGGGCCCGTAAACAATATAGCTGTGCCCCGTAATCCAGCCGACATCAGCAGTACACCAGTAAACATCCGTGTCTTTGAGGTCAAAAATCCATTTGGTGGTGATATGGGTGTAGAGGTTGTAGCCGCCCGTGGTGTGGACAACGCCCTTCGGTTTTCCCGTACTGCCAGAGGTATAGAGAATAAACAGCATATCTTCGCTGTCCATGGGTTCGGCGGGACATTCGGCGGATTGTTGGGGTTTGAGTTCATGCCACCAATGATCACGGTCTTTAACCATGGTTACGTCTGCTTTTGTCCGCTGGACGACGATGACGTTTTCAACGCTGGGCGCCCCATGTGTTAAGGCTTTATCCACTTCTTGTTTGAGGGCGATCGCCTTATCTTTGCGAAATCCTCCGTCGGCGGTAATCACCAATTTTGCTTGGGCATCCACTAGGCGATCGCGCAGGGCTTCGGCACTAAATCCCCCAAAGACCACACTATGGGGCGCACCAATACGGGCACAGGCCAACATGGCGATCGCCGCTTCGGGAATCATGGGCATATAAATCGCCACCCGATCACCTTTTTTGACCCCTAAACTTTTCATGGCATTGGCAAATTGACAGACTTCCCGGTGCAGCTCCCCGTAGGTAATCACCCGTGAATCCCCCGGTTCCCCTTCCCAAATGATGGCGGCTTTATTGCGTCGCCAGGTGGTGATGTGGCGGTCTAAACAGTTATGGGAAATATTCAATTGCCCTCCTGTAAACCACTTCGCAAAGGGCGGTTGCCAGTCCAGCACCCTGTCCCACTTTTTAAACCAGTGCAATTCTTGGTCTGCTAATTCACCCCAAAATTTTTCGGGATTGCTGGCGGCTTTACTATACAGTTGCTCATATTCCCGCACACTTCTGATATAGGCTTGCTCGCTAAAGGCGGAGGGCGGTGCAAATAAGCGGTCTTCGTGTAGCACTGATTCGATGGCGTCTGACATGGTTCTCCGTTGCGTTGAAAGATCGAAGGCTGAAGGCCCCAATGTTGTGATTGTCGCAAAGATTTCTATCCTTCCACCGCAATTGTAATTTTCTGTTAGATTCTGTTCCCACTGGCTCTTGACCCGCACAACGGATCAAACATTTGCTGACGGTTTTGGTTTAGTCAACTGATAAAGTGAGAAAGTTAGCTACGTTGTCCCACTGCGGCAAAAGGAATTCGTCCATGGCTTCTCAATTGCGTGTTTATGTGCCTGAGCATCCCCTGATTAAACATTGGTTGGGGGTGGCACGGGATGAAACGACGCCGCCGGTTTTGTTTAAAACGGCCATGACAGAATTGGGTCGCTGGTTGACCTACGAAGCCAGTCGCTATTGGCTAGCAACCATTGACACTCAAGTGCAGACTCCTTTGGCGATCGCCCCGGCTACGTTCATTAATCCCAATACGCCGATGGTGATGGTTCCGATTTTGCGGGCAGGGTTAGCCATTTTGGACGGAGCCCAGACCCTTTTACCCTTGGCGAAAACCTATCATTTGGGCTTGGTTCGCAATGAAGACACCCTAGAGCCGGATTTATATTTGAATAAACTGCCGGAAAAATTTGCGCCGGAAACCCGTTTGTTATTGCTTGATCCAATGCTGGCCACGGGGGGGACGATCATGAAGGCGTTGGCGTTATTGATCGAACGGGGCATTGATCCGAGCTTAATTCGCATTGTTTCGATTGTGACAGCGCCTCCGGCATTGCAGAAGCTCAGTAATACTTACCCCGCGTTGACTATTTACACCGCCATGATTGACGAAAGCCTCAATGATCAAGGCTATATTGTGCCGGGTTTGGGGGATGCGGGCGATCGCTCCTTTGGCACTTGAAATTAGGCGGAAGTTGGGTTCCCATCTGTTAATTGTGCTTTTAATTGTGCTTTCCGCCACTCGCAGTCATAACCTCTACCGCAACCAAAGGAACATTCTCCTCAACGGCGATCGCCTCGCTTGTTGCTGGTATTATCTCCTCTTGAATTTCCTCCTGCTTAGCAAACACTAATTGATTATCGACGCAATCAATTAAAATCTTATCTTCCTCGACAAACGTATTTTCCAAAATCTTGGTGGCGATGGGATTTTCTAACTCCCGTTGAATAGCTCGTTTTAACGGTCTAGCGCCATAAACCGGATCATAACCTGCTGCCACAATATGTTCTAGGGCCGCATCAGTTAGTGCAAGGGACAATTTTTGTTCTGCCAATAAATTTTCTAAACGCTTGAGTTGTAAGCGGACAATATGGCCTAATTCTTCACGACTTAAGGTGTGGAAAATAATTAAATCATCAATGCGGTTGAGAAATTCGGGCCGGAAATGTTTACGAAGGGCTTGGAGCACTTGACCGCGCATTTTCTCATAATCGGCATCGTCCCCAGTCATATTTAAAATGTGATCACTGCCAATATTGCTGGTCATGACAATAATTGTGTTACAAAAATCCACTACCCGTCCTTGGGAATCAGTGATGCGGCCATCATCCAGGACTTGTAACAGGATATTAAACACATCCATGTGGGCTTTTTCCACTTCATCTAGCAATACCACCGAATAGGGACGACGGCGCACGGCTTCCGATAATTGCCCCCCTTCTTCATAACCGACATACCCCGGCGGCGCACCAATTAGACGGGAAACAGCATGTTTTTCCATATATTCCGACATATCAATGCGGATCATGGCGTCTTGGCTGTCGAATAAAAATTGCGCGAGGGCGCGGGCTAACTCGGTTTTGCCGACCCCCGTTGGCCCCATAAACAGGAATGAACCAATTGGACGGCCGGGATCTTTCATACCTGCACGGGCGCGACGAATGGCGGCGGAGACAGCGGCAACGGCTTCTTGTTGACCAATAACTTGTTGGTGCAGATGCCCTTCGAGTTGTAAAAGTTTTTGGCGTTCCGTTGCTAATAAACGATTAATGGGAATGCCGGTTGAACTAGCAACAATTTCCGCAATGTCAGCTTCGGTAACTTCTTCCCGCAGGAGGGTATTGCCTGAGCCTTGAATTTCTAATAATTTGCTTTCTTTTTCTTCAATCTCATGTTGTAGAATTTCCAGCTCACCATATTTGAGTTTTGCTGCCTTTTCCCAATCGGTGGCGCGTTCAGCTTTTTCTACTTGAAGACGGAGAATTTGTTCTTTTTCTTTGAAGGTATTAATCTCCTCTAACATTTGCTTTTCTGAAAGCCATTGACCTGACAATTCCTGTTGTTGGCTTTCTAATTCAATAATTTCCTGTTGAATTTTTTCCAGCCGTTCCTTGGAGAATTTATCGACTCCTAAACCAGGGCGTTTTTCTTCCCCTTCTAGGGACAGTTTTTCCATTTGCAATTGCATCAAACGGCGATCAATCACTTCTAATTCAACGGGTTTAGAGGTGATCTCCATCTTTAACCGAGCCGCAGCTTCATCGATTAAATCGATCGCCTTGTCGGGAAGAAAGCGGTCTTGGATATAGCGTTGGGAAAGGGTCGCAGCGGCCACGAGGGCGGAATCGGTAATTTTAACGCCGTGGTGAACTTCGTAGCGTTCCTTGAGTCCCCGCAGAATCGAAATGGTATCTTCGACGCTGGGTTGTTTGACATAGACCTGTTGAAACCGTCGTTCTAAAGCCGGATCTTTTTCAATATGTTTGCGATATTCATCTAACGTCGTCGCGCCAATACAACGCAATTCCCCCCGCGCTAACATCGGTTTCAACAAATTACCCGCATCCATTGACCCCGAACCTTCCCGTCCCCCGGCCCCGACTACGGTATGTACTTCATCAATAAACAGAATAATTTGCCCATCGGAATTGGTGACTTCTTTCATTACCGATCGCAGTCTTTCTTCAAACTCGCCCCGATATTTAGCCCCCGCAATCAAACTCCCCATATCCAGAGACATTAATTGCCGATTCTTTAAGGATTCCGGTACATCACCATTAATAATTCGTTGGGCCAATCCTTCGGCGATCGCCGTTTTCCCCACCCCCGGCTCCCCAATCAAAACGGGATTATTTTTAGACCGCCGGGAAAGCACTTGAATCACGCGCCGAATTTCCTCATCTCGACCAATAACTGGATCTAATTTACCTTGTCGGGCTTGCTCGGTTAAATCCCGGCCATATTTATCCAACGCCTCATAGCGCTCCTCTTGATTCGGTTCCGTTACCTTTTGACTACCGCGAATCGCCCGGATCGCCTTTTCCAAGTCCTGGGGATCGAGATTCAAACTCCGCAACGCTTTACGCCCGACCCGTTCATCATTGGCAAAACCGACCAGAATATGTTCAACGGAAATATATTTATCCTCCCAACTTTCCCGCACGGCATCCGCTTCATCCAACATCAGATCTAGGCCACGACCCAAATAAAGCTGCTCAATATAGGGCTGGCGGGGTTGGCGATTGGCAAAGGTTTCTAATTGCTTTTGAAGAACTGTGGTATCTACTTCGCCTTTTTGAAAAATCCGACTAGCCAGGCCCTTCTCCTGCTCTAGCAATGCAATGAGGAGATGCTCCACTTCAAGGTTGTTGTTCTTGAAACGACGGGCGACTTCTTGAGACTTGACAATGCCATCCCAGGCTTGCTCAGTGAATTTATTTGGATCGGTAGGTTGCATTAAGGTCGGTTTAGGCGGTGACAACTGCCCATCTATTGTAAGGGGGGTCTGAGCTTTTTCCTAGCGATCGCCGCTTTCGCCGAGGTTAAGACCGCAAAAGTCAGACAAAATTCCCTTGAATGTTGTCATCACCCCTAAAAAGGGACATTTTAACTAAATAGAAAGACCAAGACTAAACTACTCTTCTTCGTCGAAGTCTAAAAAGACCATGCCAGATTTTTTATCTGTTAACCAACCTTTATATTTCATATAGGTTTTTTCCCCTAAAATTTCTGCTTGAAATTCTGGCGGTTGTTTAAATTTATGGGGCGGGTGAGCTTCTCGAATCCCGATCGCCGCTTGATAAGGGCGATACCAACGTTTTAGGACTCCCATTAATTCCGCGAACTGCATGAAGGAAATACGGTATTTATAATTCAGCGCCAAAACCTGGGTAATACGGGCAAATGTATCTGGATTACTACGGGACTGAGGCAGGTTAACAATTTTACCCATTTTCTCAAAGGATTCGTAATTGGCGGCCACCAACGGTGTAAGAAATTCATAACTTTGTAAATCCCGTTTATTAGACAGTTGAATTAAGTCGGAAATCTGGCGCAAGATCGAAAGGTCAGCCAGTTCATAAGCTTTAAATAATCCTAACAGTTTAAGACCTAGGGGTTTTTCCGAGAGACGGTCTAAATGGGCGGAATATTCCTGCATCGCCACTTTTCCCTCGTCGGTTTTAATTTTGGCGATCGTTTCTGCCACTTCTACTTGGATCTGCTGACGGAAATCCTCCGTATTTTTAAAATCCTTGAGTAAATCTTCGGTGAATTGATAAAAATCCTGCTGCTTGGAACCCCGAAAACGTAATTCTGTTTGGGCGATCGCCAAAAAACTATCTTTAGCATCGAGCGCCGCCTGGATCAGTTCTACACTCTCTTGGATGCCCGTATATTCCGCGATATTTTTGTCCAACAGATAACGCAATTTGATCAACAGTAAAAACTCAGGGTTGCCGAATTTTTCATTGTCAATCAGCTCCGCATTTTTACCTAAGACGCTAATATCTGATATGGCTCGTTTGTAGAGAAACATCGAACTTTCAGAAACTTCTTCCCTACTCTGAAAATATTTCGCAATATTTTTTTGAAACCAGCGTCCAAACCACGTATTTGAGCTAAAGATGCCTTTTTGCCACCAAGCTTTGGCGGTTTCGGGGGTAATGGCTGGCTGGGTTGATTTACTCATGGGAGGATTCTCTAGCGGCGGTTCATGAAAAAATTATAGGGGAAATTTTTGGAAATCTAATCAAAACAACGTGATTATGATCCCGTGTGATGGAGAATTATACGCACAAGCTTGGACAAGCTATTGTTTCTCTGTCAATTTCCCTCTCCTAGGGTTAAAAATGCTGGAATCCCTGTCTTATATCCAATTGCTGTCGATTTTGGTCGGGGAACAGTAAGCAAACATCGGGGTTAACGGTAATTATTCCAATGGGGCGAGGAGCATGGTTTTTAGGCAAGTCTAAGCTGTTTCGCACCCTTTGTAACCAGCTTTGGGCGGCTTTTTCCGGTAATATCAGAATTAGTTCAAAATCTTCGCCACCATACAAAGTCCAGGCGATCGCCGTTGATTGACCGACCCAACCCCCTAGACCGTCGGGAATGGGTAGTTGTTCCGTCCAAAGTTCGGCTCCCACTTGGCTAGCGCGGCAGATTTGTAACACCGCGTCGGCTAAACCATCACTACTATCCATGCCGGTAATGCGTGTGTTTAATGCCTGGAGAGACGCCACCAAATCTAGACGGGGGAAGGGACGTTGGTGGGCTATTTGCCAAGTTTGTCGGTAATCGGGATCAAGGGGTTTGGCAAGATCCGGCTGCAATAAACACTCTAGGCCGGCCCGGGCTGCGCCATGAATTCCTGTGGCAATGATCCAGTCCCCCGCTTGGGCACCGTGGCGATAAATGGTTTGAGCAGGGGGGACTTTCCCTAACACCGTAATGCTGATCGTCCGCACCGGGGATTGACAAACGTCGCCGCCTAAAATTGGCGATCGCCAAGGTTGCAAGCAAGCGGTGATGCCTTCATAAACGTTCAAAACCCACTCTAACGGCGTTGTACCGGGTAATCCCAAGGCGATCGTGATCCCGACGGGCATCGCCCCCATGGCCGCCAAGTCCGATAAGTTAGCCGCCGCCGCCCGCCAACCGACCTCAAAGCCTGGGGTTGTTTGCTCACTAAAATGAACCCCTTCCACTAACATATCGGTGCTAATCACCAAAGAATCGGGAGGGGGAAAGGGCAACACCGCCGCATCATCTCCCGTTAGATCCGGCGGGGAAAAGCGTTGCAATTGGGCGAGTAGGGCCTGTTCCCCTAACTCTTGAATGGTGATCATAGCCGGATCATTCTCCGCTGAAGGCCTTGGGTTGATAGCGGTCTAAAATATCTTTCACCAAAATTTCTTGGATTAAAACTTGTCCCACTAGGGTTAAGGGCACGGCCAACCATAATCCCAACATCCCAAACACACTACTAAAAAATACTTGGGACAGTAGCAGTAAACCCCGCAGGATGGGCGGCGGCCTAAGGACACACAGGGGCACAATCCACCGATTATCTAGGTAATTAATCAATAAATAGAGTCCTAAAACCCCGACGGATTTCCAGGGATTATCCAACAGGGCGATCGCCAGGGCAGGAACCACACTAATCAGCAAACCAATATTGGGAATCATCACCATCAGTCCCGCCAACAAAGCCAGGGCTAAGGGGAGACGCACTTGCAAAAGGGTCAATCCCAGCAGGGTCATCCCTGTAACCGTGGCCGCACTCACCAATACCATTCCCAACCAATGGCTTAACCCCGCTTCACATTGCTCCAGAATGGCATCCAGCCGGGGTCGATAAAAGGCCGGAAAACACCGGATCAAACCCTGACGATAGGCGATCGGATCGGCCAG
>Ga0315899_10009178_pt1 | contig 10609 bp, 8 predicted proteins | sample LakEriMetagenome_2_FD_203518 | JGI IMG/M metagenome (GOLD analysis project Ga0315899, IMG submission 203518) | Freshwater fungal communities from buoy surface, Lake Erie, Ohio, United States - Buoy 4 MA112 | ecosystem: Environmental > Aquatic > Freshwater > Lake | place: USA: Lake Erie, Ohio...
GTATGGAGACAATTACGAGAAGTATCGAATCGTTGGAACCAACGACCATTACCCGAATCACTACGGGTGCACCTTCGCTGAAGGAAGAATGTTTGAGAAGCCGTTCGAAGTAACCATCGGATCCGAAGTGGCCCGACAAACAGGAATGAAGGTTGGCTCAACATTCACGAGCATGCACGGATACGACAATGCTGCAACCTCTGATCCGGAGGCGCATCACGACCATTCTCCTTTTGTGGTGGTGGGTGTTTTTAGTCCTTCTGGATCTGTCATCGACCAACTCATCCTCACTCCGGTTGAGTCGGTTTGGTTGGTGCACGAGCACGGCACGGAAACCGCAGCAGCTGCGGCTGACGCAGCTGTTGACTCAACGCTTGCTACCCAAGCGCCCGAGCGCGAAATGACGGCATACCTCATTAAGAAGCGCAACAAAGGAGCGTTTGGTATGCTCTCCAAACAAGTGGAGAACACCACGATGCAGTTGGCCAATGTAGCGGTGGAGAATAGCCGATTGATGAACAACTTTGGCCTAGGTCTTTCCGTGATTACCGCTATCGCCGGCGTCATCATGGTGCTTTCGTTCATCAGCATTTTCATTTCATTGCTCAACTCTATGAAAGAAAGAAAATATGAGTTAGCATTGATGAGAACGATGGGCGCATCTCCCTTCCGTTTGTTTTCACTCATTATTGTGGAGGGCATGTTGCTGGTGTTGCTTGGGGTTCTCGTGGGCCTCTTGCTGAGTAGAACCGGCTTGCTCATTCTTAGTTCAGCGATGCAAGATGAGTTTCATTATCAAGTGAATCAATTGGCGCCGACTGGAATGGAACTATTATTGGTCGCGGGCACATTGTTCATCGGACTCGTTGCCTCTGTGATTCCAGCGATACGAGCGATGCGCGTGGACATTTCAAAAACACTTTCAAATGGTTAGAAAATCAATCTTTTTAGCGTGCGGTGTGGTCATCGCTATCACTTGTTATGGATGGATTCAAACAGCCCACGCCGAGACGCTTCCTGTTAAGGCAAAGCGCCTCGTTGACTATAGTTTCAACAGTCCGGTTCACGTCACGCCTAAATTTCAGGAGGGCAGTATTCGCGAGTTGACATGGGCCACACTCACAGATGTTACTTTCAAAGATGTTTATGTAAAAGAGCAAGACATGTATTACTGGAAGCCGACATTTGGGCCTTCTGTTCGTGCACTGGAGGGAAAGGAAGTGTACATCACGGGTTATGTGATTCCGGTGGATTATGACGAGAACTTCTACGTCATCTCCAGATATCCATACGCCAATTGTTATTTCTGTGGCGGCGGCGGCCCTGAAAGCGTGGTCGACCTTCGTTTCGCTGGAAAAAACAGAACATACAAGACGGACGAGCGACTCACCTTCAAGGGTAAATTAAAGTTGAACGCCACGGATATTTATCAGATGAATTACATCCTCGAAGGTGCCGCAGAATATCAGCCTTGAGTTTGCGTTCCCCAACGAAACATTTCTGTATGAAGAAACTTGCGTTGATGTGCGTCCTTTTGCTTGGACATTATGGACTATTCTCTCAAACCATGCGCAGCGATACCATTCACTGGTATTTTCAAGTAGATCAATACAACATGTCGGATGAAACAATCCGATCGAAAGCCTCGGATTTACTCGACCGCATCGATACTCGGGGAACACACGAATTAGTGGTCATTTCGGCCACAGATTGTTCAGGTTCAAAACATCACAATCAATACCTCGCAGAGCGACGCAATCGAACGATATCCAGTTGGCTCAGTCGAAATTATCCTGAGCTCACGGTAAAATCAGTGTGTATTCCGGAAGAGAATTGCGGAGCAGGCGAAGAAAAATTACATCCTCCAAGTCGCAGAGTTTCTTTGGTGATCTTTCGAGAAACCCCAAGCGAGCAGGTCATCGAACTTGTCCCTCGAGAAGAGCACGTCGTTACGCAGGTTGACGAGGATTCCGGGATGGAAGATTTGAAAACAGCGAGCGTCGGAACCACCATTATCATGGAGGGTTTTCAGTTTATTGGAGGCCGCCACATCCCACTTCCGGAGTCAATGCCCAAACTGGAGGAGCTTTATGAAATCTTGAGAAACAACCCGTCTCTGCATATTGAAATCGCAGGACATATTTGTTGCATGGGCGGCGAACCTGGCGATGGATTGGATTGGGATACCGGCCTGGAAAACCTGTCTCTTGCGCGCGCTCAGTTTGTTCGTGGCTATCTCATCGATCAAGGGATTCAAGGCGCTCGCATGACAGCGGTGGGATATGGTAGTCGCGTGCCGTTGGTCTTTCCCGAGCGGAATGAGTCAGACGCACAAAAAAACCGTCGCGTCGAAATCAAGATTACCCAACAATAGTTGTAGGAAGCCCCTGGCTGTGGTTACTTTCGCGAGCAAATTCAAGCACAATGGCAACTACAACTGCGGATATCTCTAACGGCCTCTGTTTTAAAATGGATGGTCATATCTGGAAGGTGATGGAATTCCTTCACGTAAAGCCCGGTAAAGGCCCGGCTTTCGTTCGTACGAAAATCAAAAACCTGAACAACGGAAAAATCATTGATAAGACCTTCAACAGTGGTGTAGGTATTGACGTGGTGCGTATCGAAACCCGCGAATATCAGTTCTTGTACAAGGATGACAACTACAACTTCATGAACCTGGAGGATTTTGAACAAATCAGCATTCCAGAGGCCATGATCAATGCGCCGCAGTTTTTGAAAGAGGGAATGAAGTGTATCGTGCTCTTCAACACCGAAGATGATCAACCGATGAGCTGTGACCTTCCGCAGTATGTGGAGTATGTCATTACATACACAGAGCCCGGTTTGCGCGGCGATACAGCGACCAACGCCATGAAGCCAGCCACGCTGGATATCGGCGTGGAGGTCCGCGTTCCGCTATTCATCAACGAAGGCGATTCCATTCGTGTAGACACGACTACCGGCCATTACCACGAGCGGATTAAGAAATAAATCCACTATACGGTGTTGTCTTTTTTTAAGACATCCCGCTGGAGTTCATCATTAACTTAGACGAAACTTTCAATCCATATGAATAACCCGTCCTCATTTCAGAACGATGCTTTTGGAGCTAGCGCGCAAGCGGGCACACGAGCATTTATTTCTTCTGTATTTACGTACATGACGTCAGCCCTTTTGATCAGTGGAGTTGTCGCATGGCTTGGCTCAGGAAGCGAATGGCTCATCAGCATGATGGCAAGTCCGATGATTTTCTTGGTTATGCTAGCGCCGCTTGCTGCTGTTATGGTAATGTCTTTCGGCTTTAACAAACTCTCATACACGGCATTGGCAACTGTTTTCTTTGTGTACTCCGCATTGATGGGCTTGAGCTTGTCTGCCATCTTCCTCGTTTATGATTTGGGAACCATCTTCAAGGTTTTCTTCATCACCGCTGGATTGTTCACCACGATGGCTGTTTTGGGATATACAACCAAGACGGATTTGACGCGAATGGGAGGTATTTTAATGATGGCCGTTATCGGAATTGTTATTTCGAGTGTGGTCAATTGGTTTTTGAAAAGCCCCGCATTTGATTATTTGATTTCTTGCGTGGGTGTTCTTGTTTTCACCGGCCTTACGGCATACGACATGCAAAAAATAAAGCGCATTGGTGAGGGGGTTGAATACGGTACAGCAACCACGTCAAAATTGGCGGTCATGGGTGCCCTGACTCTTTACCTCGATTTTGTGAATCTGTTTTTAATGCTCTTGCGTGTGTTTGGAAGAAGAGATTGATTCCGATTTATAGCATTCAAATGGGGCGCAGTTGCGCCCCATTTCTTTTTATGAATAACTCCACCTATCTTTGAGCTATCGCAAGCAAAGCAGGGAATGCCAACTCTACTCCACATGAAGCAAAAAAGCAAACTCAACGATAAGGTTAAGTTGCGCGATTTTAAATTGAACGCATTGTTGGAAATCACCAACGCGATCAATTCGCGCTCGAGCATATCGGAGTTGTTGGAGCATTATGAGCGTGTACTGAGAGAACACCTCGGCATCGAGAAATTGGCGTTGTTCACGCGCGAGCAACAATGGAGTTGTTTGGTTCAATACGGCATGGAGTCGCAGATGTTGAACGACAGTCTCGACGAGTCACACTTCACCAACACCTCCGAATTCTCCTTTGAGACGAATAACGGCAGAGAATCATTCGATTTGAGCATCCCGATTCTTCAGAACGATCAGCCCATCGCTTATCTTTTGGTTGGCGATACAGAAGAGGAACAGATCCGTATGAGTCCAGTGATTAAACACATGAAGTTTATTCAGACGCTCACGAACATATTGGTCGTTGCCATTCAGAATAGAAAATTTCAAGAGGAGAGTTTGCGTCAGGAACGTGTTAAGCGAGAGTTGGAATTGGCTGCAGAGATGCAGGCGATTCTGCTACCGACTAGTCTTCCGAAGAATTCACAGTTTGAAGTCAGCGCTTTTTATAAGGCGCATCAGCAAGTGGGCGGAGATTATTATGATTTCTACCCATACTCGGAACAAGAGGTGATGATTTGCATGGCAGACGTTTCAGGAAAGGGCGTGAGTGCCGCTTTTCTGATGGCGAACTTTCAGGCCTTTCTGCGTTCTGTGTTCACATATAACCCAGGTAGTTTGCGCGATACCGTTTTGGAGCTAAACAAGCAAGTGATGGCCGCGGCGATGGGAGAGAAATACATCACCGTATTTTTAGCTAGCTACAATCACCAAACGCGCGTTCTGAAATACGTGAACTGTGGCCACAATCCTCCTGTTTTGGCTGATGCACAAGGATACACCCAGTCTCTTAAGTTAGGAACCGTTGGCCTTGGCATGTTTGACGAGTTGCCAAAGCTTTCGGAAGGGGAGGTGCAGATTTCACCTGGCTCCGTCCTTGTTTGTTTCACCGATGGCCTAGTGGAGACAGAGAATACGCTCATGGATGAATACGGAACACCTCGCCTCGAACAGACGGTATTATCGCGCTTCCAAGATTCCGTTTCCGAAATCAATACCGCCATTCTCAAGTCGCTTGACGAATTCAGAGGCGACGCCCCATATTTAGACGATCTCGCTCTACTCTCTTGCAGATTCCATTGAGCCACTCCACAGCTATTCGCCATTTACAAACCGCGGTAGTTGAGGCATTCCAACACGCCGGAATTGAGCGCCACGACACGTTAATAATTGCCTGCAGCGGAGGTTTAGATAGCGTTATGCTTGTTCGTGTGCTGCATTCATTAGCCGTACCGTTCGTCATCGCTCACGTGAATTATGGATTGCGGGGTGAAGAAAGTGAGCGCGATCAACACTTTGTTCAAGCCCTTGCGCAAGAGCTCGATCGCCCATTAGAATTGCTCTCCGCGCATCAGGAAATAGCCGATCATCGGAACATTCAATCGGGCGCGCGATCCATTCGTTATCGTTGGTTTCGTGAGCTCATGCAGAAGCATGGAGCCGTTGCGATTGCTGTTGCTCATCATCGGGATGATCAGGTGGAGACGTTAATTCATCAGTTTATTCGAGGTGGAGGGCCATCGACGTTGACCGGCATGGAGGTTTTCACACACGGCATTTTTCGTCCGTTTTTATCCCTGGCGAAAGAGGAGCTCTTGCATGCCGCGGAGGAGATGAAATGGTCTTGGGTCGAAGACTCATCCAATGCAGGTGACGACTACACACGAAATCAAATACGCCATCATCTTCGACCAGCCCTTTTACAAATCAATGCAGGTTTAGACAACGCCATCGTCCATCGATCAGGCGTGTTGCGAGAATGGCTTAGTTATGCTGAAAAAAAACTAGAGCAGGAATTGCAAGGAGCCTTGATCATTTCAGGCGACGAGCAATGGCTGTCGCTTTCTTGGCTGCAATCGCATCACGCACCGCGCGCAGTTATTCACCTGTGGCTTCAAGAGAAGGGTTTCGACACGGAGGAAGCATTCAAGATGCTTTCTGCAACAATTGGTGCACAGCAGCTTTCGGGTGAATGGGCGCTTTGGCGCGAAGCCAACCGAATACTCCTGTGCTCGACTCAGCAGATCCCCATAGTGAATTTTTCAATAGACGGGTTTGGCGGAAATATTTCATTATCCTCAGGCATGCTGCAATGGTCAGAGTGGGCTAATCCCTCCCTAGAAGAAATGAACGCGAACTGTGTCGCGATTGACGCATCTCTTCATCCGCTTCCTTGGAGAATTCGATCGTGGAAAGCCGGAGACCGATTCAAGCCGTTGGGTATGCAAGGGACTCAAACCATTGGAGACTTTCTAACCCATCAAGGCGTGCCAGCGCGTTTACGGCAGAATGTGCTAGTACTCGAGATTTTCGGCCAAATTGCATGGGTAATTGGCCATCGTGTTTCAGAAGATTTTCGTTTCGATATTTTTTGCAAACAGCCGATAAGATTCCAATACTTGGCTTAGATGTAACCCTTTTTTGATTCGGTGCGTTCAAAGGTCAAACTGAAAAACGCAACGTATGCTCCCTCTCATAACGCTCCATTCTGAGCACGACCGAATGTTGGTATCTCACTTTGACATGAACTTGCAGGATGTGCTGCGATCCAATAACGACCGTATTCAGCGCCGGGCCGCTCTTTTCCGCGCAGCGCTATTGGATTCCATTTCAGGAATGGAAGTGATACTCACGATTCAAGGCGTTGATCAGCAAGTGCGGGTGAAATCGCGCGTGATTGCCGCAGGGGATGATTGCGTATTGTTGGAAAAAGGCATCGCTTTGCCGGTGTCTTGCATCTGCGATGTGCAGTTTTCGTGATGAAATAGCATTCCAAGGATTCTGAGGTTGTTCTTGGATTTCCCTCGGCGGTCGGGCTACATTTGATTTCACAAATCACAGCTCGATGAAAAACAACCGCCTCTTCTTACTGTCCATTATCTTGTTGATTGCTTCCGCACTCGGAATGTATGCAACAAGCACGCGCGCTCATGGGGACGATGGCTTATTCGATCCGCAACAAACCACAGGTCAACAGATATTCGAGCCGGTTCATTGGAGCTTTGCTGTTCAGGACCTCGGAAACGATGAGTTTCAGCTTAACGCCACCGCATCCATTGATCCAGGATGGCACGTTTACGCTATTCGTGCTTCCAACAATCCAGATGCTATTGGACCGGTTTCGACCACCCTTACCGTAGATAAATCCAAGCACATAAACCTCTTGGGTGGCCCGACGGATGGAAAATTCATCACGCATTACGACATCAACTTCGACATGGACCTGAACTACTTTGAAGGTCACGCGTCCTTTAGTCAACGGTTCAAAGCCACAGGCGCCGAACCCTTTTATTTAACAGGTTCCATTGAGTTCATGACGTGTGATGACCAACGTTGTCTTCCCCCAGACATCAAAACCTTCAACATCAAAGTTGTTCCACAAAAGGCAATTGAGCAAGGCGTAGACACGTCATTGGTGGCGGCAGTCGATTCAGTTGCAGCTCCGGTAATGATCACAGACTCTGCCCGAATGGCGATGTCGGATCAATTTGTTTTGCCCGGCGTGGATCTCGAGAATCCCGTTCAGAATTGTGGTCGTGAAAGGGAGAACTATAGCTTATGGGCTATATTCTTGTTCGGGTTGATTGGCGGGCTTTTGGCCATTCTCACACCGTGCGTCTTTCCGATGATTCCTTTGACGGTCACGTATTTTACAAAGGGTGCAGAAAAGTCTTCCGGGAAGGGCAAGGCATGGCTTTACGGGTTTTTCATTTTATTGATTTACTTCTTGCTCTCGCTGCCGTTTCATCTCTCTAAGAATGTCGATCCAGAAGTCTTGAACGCCATCGCCACCAACACCTGGCTGAACATTGGCTTTTTTGTCGTCTTCATCTTCTTTGCGGTTTCGTTTTTTGGCTTTTATGAAATCGCACTCCCAAGTGGTCTTGCCAATAAGGTTGATAACGCCTCGAATCTCGGTGGTGTCATCGGCGTATTCTTTATGGCTTTAACCTTAGCTATTGTTTCGTTTTCGTGCACAGGTCCAATTCTCGGGACGGTTATCGGTAGCATTTATTCTACGGACGTGCAAGGCACCGTCAGTTTGTTGGGATTGGAAATGGCCATGCCTGCAGCAAAAGTTTCCGCTGCGATGCTTGGCTTTGGACTTGCGCTTGGAGGTCCATTTGCATTGTTCGCGATGTTCCCAAGCTTGCTCAAGTCGTTGCCGAAGAGCGGCGGCTGGATGGACGACTTCAAAGTTTCCTTGGGATTTATGGAAGTGGCTCTGGCGATTAAGTTTTTGTCCAATGCCGATTTGGTAGAGCAGTGGGGCTTCCTGAAGCGCGAGACATTCTTCGCGTTATGGATTTTGGTGGGTATAGCATGGGCGCTTTATATGCTCGGAGTGTATCGCTTCAAGGAACATCAAGGCACGTCGAAAATGAGCCCTGCGAAATGGGGATTCACCATCGCCATAGTCGCTTTTACCCTTCGCCTTGTTCCGGGCGTGCTGCCGGCAAGCGCATGGAATCGTTTTGATTTCCTAAGCGGGTTTCCTCCACCGAAGTTTTATTCATGGTATCCACACAAGCACGAGTTCCACATCTATACAAACTTGGAGGAAGCCAAAGCGGCGGCCATTGCAGAAGGCAAACCCTTGTTTCTCGACTTTACGGGATGGGCTTGTGTGAATTGCAGAAAGATGGAAGATACAGTTTGGCCCGATGAGGATGTGATGAAAATCTTAAAGGAAAACTACATCATGTGCTCATTGTATGTAGATGAAAAAGTAGAGCTACCCGAAAACGAACAGTTTGAATACACCACAGCGGATGGTCGTAAAAAGATGATACGCACGGTGGGTAATAAATGGGCAACGCTCCAGACGGAAACCTTTCACAACAACTCCCAACCCTTCTATGCGCTCTTAAGTTCAGACGGTCGTTTGCTGGCTCCAACGGAACAGTACAATCCGGATGTTGAGGAATATCGCGAGTGGTTGAAATGCGGATTGGAGGCGAACAAATCGTTGCCGAAACCTTGATGAGTTCGCAAAGGGTGAATTGTTGATTCTTTATCCCTAACGCGTCATCATTCTCTATCTTTTTTCATTTTCTTCGCGGGAATGATGCGAGATCGGTTGTTGATTTTGTTTTGTTTCCTGCTCATGGGAATGGTCGGTTACGGCCAGAAGACCATTGTCTATGGACGTGTGACCGATTCTCTTTCTCAACAGCCGGTTCCATTTTGCACGGTGGTTTTTAAAGGCACTCAATCGGGGGTTACCACGGATATTGACGGGCGGTACCGCATGGAGACCTATTACAGCAGCGATACGCTCATGACCTATTCCATGGGTTATGTTCCGATGTTCGTTCGCGTCAAACAAGGCGTGAGCACAGAGATCAATTTTAGCCTATCGCCAACATCCGATAAAATGCAAGCTCTGGTATTTACTTCAGAGGAGGTGAACCCCGCGATTACGATTATGAAGCGTGTATTACGCAACAAGAAAATCAACAACCGCGAAAAACTAGACGCATACGAGTATGAGGCCTACAACAAGGTCGAGTTCGACTTGAACAACATCACACAAGAGCTTCAAGACAGAAAGATATTGAAACCCTTTGAATTCATTTTTGAGGGATTGGATACCACTGCCGAGAAAACGTATCTGCCCGTATTCATGACCGAGTCTTTGTCCAACTTCTATTTCAAACGAAATCCAAAGACCTCGAAGGAAGTCGTCAAGGCCGCGAAAGTGAGCGGCGTGGAGAATCAGTCAATCAATCAGTTTTTGGGCGACATGTACCAAAACGTGAATGTTTATGACAACGAATTGATCGTCTTCAATAAGAGTTTTACGAGTCCGATTGCAGCGTATTGCTTAGGCTTCTATGATTACATATTGCTTGACAGCGCTTGGGTGGAAGGGAAGTGGTGTTACAAACTCAGTTTTGAACCGAAGCGAAAATCAGAGCTTTTGTTCAAAGGCGAAATGTGGATCAACGACACAACCTATGCGGTAAAGACCATTGATGCAACGATCGCGGAAGGCGCCAATATCAACTGGATCAAACAATTCACCGTGCACCAAGAGTTTAATGAGGTAGAGGAAGAAGTTTGGATGCTTACGGGTGATGGACTGTTGGTCGATTTTAATTTATCCGATAAAAAACTCGGAGTATATGGAAGAAAGACTTCGTCGTACAAGGACTTTGTCATCAACAAACCCAAGGAAGATGAGTTTTATCGAGGTACATCAGATATTGTGGTGGATCCCAACGCGAGCAATTATGATGATGCCTATTGGCAAAAGGCGCGGCACGTAGCGTTGTCGGCAGATGAGCAGCGCATTTATAGTATGGTGGATACGCTGAAAAACCTGCCTCAATTCGTCACCGTTTCAAACGTGCTTGACCTGTTTGTGAATGGATACAAGAAGATTGGCAATTTCGAGCTAGGTCCTTATTACACGCTGTATAGCTTTAATCCCATTGAGGGAAGTCGCTTCCGGTTTGGAGGCCGCACGAGTAATGAGTTCAGTAAAAAGGTCATGCTAGAAGGATATGTCGCTTACGGCTTGAGTGACGAACGCTTCAAGTACGGAGGAGGTGTTACATGGGTTCCGCTCAAGAAT
>Ga0315899_10009180_pt1 | contig 10608 bp, 8 predicted proteins | sample LakEriMetagenome_2_FD_203518 | JGI IMG/M metagenome (GOLD analysis project Ga0315899, IMG submission 203518) | Freshwater fungal communities from buoy surface, Lake Erie, Ohio, United States - Buoy 4 MA112 | ecosystem: Environmental > Aquatic > Freshwater > Lake | place: USA: Lake Erie, Ohio...
AAATCAAAGCTTCACAGCTGCGCAATGCCGTAAACGGATGTATGCTTTTCAATACTGAAACGTTGGAGCCAACTTATATGTTAAGTGTTGGCGAGCCTGGCTCTTCGTTCACCTTCGAGGTGGCGAAGATGAATGGCATTCCGGAAGATTTATTAAATCGCGCGAAGAAGAAATTGAGTAAGCAAAAAATTGAAATGGACAGTTTGCTTTCCGATTTGCAGCGCCAGAAGTCGGAGTTGGAGCAGGGGATAGCAGCGGCAAGAAAACAAGAGGCAAGTGCGCGAAAGGAGGAACAGTCTTTTCAATCAAAACTGGAAAAGCTTCAAGATAAATTAGACAAACAGCATGTGACTTCCGAAAGGAATAACAAGTACATTATTTTAGGAAAGAAGGCCGATCAGTTGGTAGAGAAATTCAACCTTCGAGCGAAGAATAAAGAGGTTTTGGAGGAGTTGAAGAAATTCGTAACGGTTGAGAAAACCGCACGCGATGAAGCGCGCACAAAAAAGAAAGTATTGACTGAATCAAAAGTCAAAAAAGAACGGAAGGAAAAGGTTATTCAAGATCGAAAGAAAATGATTCCAGGTGCAACCGTTCGACTTGAGAAAACGCAGCAAGTTGGAGAAATTTTAGAAGTCGTTGGAGAAACGGCCACCGTTGCTTTCGGTGTGTTTAAGACGAAAGTGGAGTTGGGAAAATTGCTTTTGATTCGTTAGTTCTTCGGCGTGAGGTTCAATGCCTTTCCTAACTCAAGCATGTGAGCAAAAGCCTCCTCGAAATTATTCTGAATCTTGCCGTCGAGTATAGCGTCTTTAATTGCGTTTTTAATTTCACCCACTTCCCTACAAGGCTGTAAATTGAAGGTTTCCATGACGAGCTCACCACTTACCGGCGGTTGGAAATTTCGGACGCGATCTTTCTCTTCCAATTCAACCAATTTCAATTTTACCTTTTCGTAATTCGCGAGGTATCGTTTTACTTTGGCTTCGTTTTTTGAAGTGATATCGGCCTGACAAAGCAACATTAAATCGTCAATGTCATCACCCGCCTCAAACAGTAATCTTCGAACCGCAGAATCTGAAATTTCATCTTTGGTCAATGCAATAGGACGAAGGTGCAAGGCTACCAACTTCTGCACGTATTTCATCTGATGATCGAGGGGAAGTTTCAGTCGTTGAAAGATCTTTGGCACCCAGCGTGCTCCCACGTCTTCATGTCCATGGAAAGTCCAACCTATTCCTTCTTCGAAGCGCTTGGTGTGCGGTTTCGCAATATCGTGAAGCACAGCGCCCCAAAGCAACCAGAGGTTGTTGGTGTTTGTGCGCAAATTGTCTACAACCTCAAGGGTATGGTAGAAGTTGTCTTTGTGCGCGTTGTTGTTTCGTTTTTCAACACCGTGTAATTTCACCATTTCAGGAAAGAACTGATGCAGTAATTCGGTGTCGAACAATAATTTTAATCCAACAGATGGCTTTTTGGAAAGCAGAATCTTATTGAATTCAACCATGGTTCTTTCCACGCTAACAATTTCAAGTCTTGCTGCATTTTCTTTAATGGCTTGAAGACTTTTTTCTTCTATGGTGAAATTCAATTGTGAAGCGAATCGAACTGCACGCATCATTCGCAAGGGATCATCGCTATAAGTGATGGAAGGTTCGAGAGGAGTGCGAAGAATTTTGTTTTCTAAATCTTGAAGTCCATTGAACGGATCAACGAGTTCTCCGTAATTTTCTTCTTGAAGGGAAAGTGCCATGGCATTCACCGTGAAGTCTCTTCGCATTTGGTCGTCGGTTAGACTTCCTTTTTCCACATCGGGTTTCCGACTTGAAGCGCGATAAGATTCTTTTCTGGCGGAAACGAATTCGACATCACTTCCTTTGTAAACGAAGTGGGCCGTTCCGAAATTTGCGAATATGGAAACGCGCTTAACGCCAAGTAATTCAGCTGTTCTGTTCGCTAGCGCCGGACCATCGCCACTGGTGACAATGTCAATGTCTTTGTTTAGGCGTTTCAGTAATAAATCTCTAACATAGCCACCAATAACAAACGCTTCCGCTTGTTGTTCCTTGGCCGCTTGCTGCAGGGCACGAAAGACAGTCTTTTGAAGGTGACGACTAAAATTCATTTGCACGGCAAAGGTACTTTTCAAAATGAGGAATCAGAAATATTTATTTTGGCTATTAAAAATGCTTCTTGAGACAACTTAGTTGATGTTGTTTCGGTCTTATCTTGCGTACACTCTAATCGATTATGCAATGAAAAAAGTTTTAGCGTTATTCATTTTCACACTCACAATGGCTTTGGGTGTTAGTGCTCAAGTTGCTCAGGTGACATTTAGTTCAACAACAGACTTTACCTTGCTGGAAGAAGGATTTCGCCCTGTTAAATTCAACTTGACCGATGGTTCGAATGCGAATGTTACAGGTCTATTGGAATATGTTCAGAATAATCCGAAGTACTTCCAAGTAAACGTAGATGGAAATGAATTGACGTTGAAGTTTGTCGATGGAGTTCACTGGGGCGTTTGGATGAAAGTTTTCGGTGCGATGGGTGTTAGTCAAATTGAGATTCGCGAAGCAAATCAGAATATTGTTGTTGATCCAATCGGTTTTCTGAACCATTTCAACTTGCTGAATCAGTAGAAAAATATCTAGAATAAATTAATGAGAACACTGTACTTGTTCCTTTTTTTCTCGTTTGTTGCGATTAGCGGACGAGCTCAAATCTTTTCATGCCCTACCTGTTCAGCTTCTGCCCCAACAAACTACACGAATGGTCAACCAAACGATTCGATATTCTTTGTTTGTGGAATCGGGCCGACTGCGGGCACGGCTGATTTAGTTGCAAATGCGCCATTTAGCTTGGTGGGATTGTATAATTATACTTGGCAATATTTCAATCCGTTTACGAACACCTGGGATCTGTTTTTTTCTCAGCCTCTTGTTACGAGTCCCCAAAGTCTCAGTGGCGTTGGTGCTGGGGGATATCGGGTAGTCATAACGGATGCTTTCAATACTTATATGGGCTATGATGTAGCGTGGGTTTCAGAGATAGAGTCTGCGTTGTCGGTCGATGTAGCGCCTATACCAGCCGGTTGCGGGGGTACATTAAATTTATCTGCGCTGGTTAACCCAGGCTCAGCTACACCCTATTATAACGCACCTGCAGACTTGTCTTCTCCCGTTATTATTGGACCTTCAACCAATATTAGTATTTGTATCACAGGAAATCATTCGTTTAACAGTGATTTGACCTTCACACTTGTTGGTCCTGCTTCTTGTGGAAGTCCGACGGTGCTCCTTAGTCCCTATAGCAGTTCAATAGGTCAGGCAATCAACTGTAATGGCAATAACAACTTCAGCAATTTGTGCTTCACGAATCAGTCGACAAATAGCTTTAACATTTGTACTGCGGGTGCGAATATGACAGGTACCTATGGTGCTTATGGTCCCGGCGCTGGGACTGTCATTAATTGGAGTTCATTAAACGGTTGCGATGCTACCCAGGGACCCTGGACATTGAGTGTTCAGGATTGTTATTCAACAGATGCTGGTGCTATTTTACCCGCAACTACATTGTCCATTACGGGTACCAATGGTATGGGGGTTCCCACGACCGTTACTTTTTCTCCTTCTGCAGCGACCAACATCTTGGATGGGTCATGCCCCCAAGTATCAGGTTTTAATCCTGCATGTTGCACCACGACCAACGTCCCGTTGAACTTGCCTTCGTCAGTGCTTACCGCCCTTCCAATGCCATTGAATTATGTGTGGTCAGCCAATCCAGCAGGACCCTCAATTACTGTGGCCTCTGGAACAGTTGGCCCTTCAGGAATGATTACCGCCACAGTTCCTGCTCCAAATCAGGACACTCAATTCACACTAACTATTTCAGGCATGCAGGCCAATGCAGAGTGCGGCGGAAATTCAAGTGATACAGAATTATACGACAACCAGTCGAGCACTCCTGTTACCATTCAAAATCCAGGTGCTTTATGTTTATCTGCTAGTCCGGTTACTCTTAGTCCTTCAATATCTGGAGGCACATGGTCCGGGCCTGGTGTTAATGCAGTAACAGGTGTTTTCAATCCAGCAATTGCAGGTGTCGGCAATTGGACAATCAATTATTCAACAGGAGGCGCATGTCCAAACACAGGGTCAACCCTTATTCAAGTTCAAGCGGTTACAGCGTCAGTGATTACCGCGCCTGCAACATTGTGTTCAAATGCTGCTCCCGTTACATTGACTGCAAATAATGCGGGAGGTACTTGGAGCGGAACAGGAGTTAACGCGTCGGGTTTATTCACCCCTTCGGGAGCCGTGGGTACTCAAACGATAACTTATACTCCAGCTGCAGGGCAGTGTTTTTCGGCTGGTACAGCGAATATTCAAGTGATTCAAACACCAACAGTATCTGTTACAGATGTTGGTCCGGTATGTTTAAATAGTCCTCCTTTTTCACTTAGCTGCTCTTCAGGAAGTGCAGTTTGGAGTGGGCTGGGAGTTAGTCCCTCAGGGGTGTTCAATCCGAGCTTGGTAGGTCCAGGCGTAGTCTCGATTACCTGCACTGCTGCAGGTCAGTGTCCAGCAAGCGATAATACAGCTATTTCAGTTGTGGCTCCAGTAACTCCTGTTATTACAGCACCGAACCAGGTTTGTGTATCATCAAGTCCAGAAATACTTACCGCTGATTTGGTAGGAGGAAGTTGGTCAGGTCCAGGTGTTTCACCCTCTGGTAATTTCAATCCCGGTGTTGCAGGAGTTGGTGGTCCATACATCATAACATATACCTTGAACGATGTTTGCTCTTCCGCTTCAACCGTTCCGATTACGGTTATTGCTCAGCCCGTTGTTACCATTACAGATTTACCAGGGCCATTGTGTTCCAATGGCACTTCAGTTAATCTTTTAGCTTCTGTTCCAGGAGGTGCATGGTCTGGTATTGGCGTGAATACCGTAACTGGCGTTTTCTCGCCATCCTCGGCGGTAAATGGACCAAACACGATCATCTATTCCATCGGTGGAATTTGTCCCGCCACAGACAATACCATTATTAACGTTGTTGCAGCTCCTGCTGTAAGTATTACTCAATCTGCACCGTTTTGTTTGAATTCCTTGAATACAACATTGGTTGCTAATCCAACGGGAGGTACATGGTCTGGAACTGGAATATTGGATCCAGCAACAGGTTCATTTTCACCAAGTACTGCTGGTGTTGGTCCAACTACTGTTACATATACCTACACTTCAACTCCATGCACAGTGACAGCAACGAGTAATATTGTTGTGAATCCATTACCAACAGTGAATGCGGGAAGTGATATTGTTATTTGCTCAGGTGTTCCAACAGGACTTCAGGCGACAGGAGCTTCAACATATCAATGGAGTATTAATGGAGGTGCAGCGATTGGATTGAACAATCCGAACATTTCGAATCCAAACGCTTCTCCAACTTCTACAACCACTTACAGTGTGCTTGGTATTGATGCAAACGGATGTTCCAATGTCGATCAAGTGCAAGTTTCGGTGAACCCCTTGCCGACGGTGAATGCAGGCAACAACGTTTCCATTTGTCCAGGTATTCCAACAACTTTAGGAGCTTCAGGAGCCTCTACTTATTCATGGTCGCCGACAACGGGCTTAACAGGAGCAAACACCTCAGCTCCTTCAGCAAATCCACCTTCAACACAAACGTATACGGTTACTGGAACAGATGCGAACGGTTGTCAAAATACCGATCAGGTTTCTGTTACCGTATTTCCTCAGCCCATTGTAACTGCCAGTGCTACTTCACCCATTGTTGAATGTCAAATAGCACAATTATCTGCCACAGGTTTGGTTTCCTATAATTGGACAAACAATGCAGGTCCAGACGCGTCAATTGCAACTCCGAATACTTCTACAACCGATGTTGCTCCGCTTTCAAATGCGACGTATTCCGTGTCTGGGGTTGATGCAAATGGATGCGCTGGTGGAGCAAGTGTAGCTGTCTCTGTGAATCCAATTACGGTTTCAATTGTGAATGCAACGATAGTAAACCCCTCAACTTTTTCGTTCGATGTGACATCAAATGCAACGAATTTCGATTGGGATTTCTATACCGATGGAACCTCAGATGCATCAACAACTTCAACCACCATTCAATATTCTTATCCCTCTGGTCCAACGCCGCCGTTGGATTACATTGTAACTACAGTAACAGCGAGCATAGACAATTGCGAAGCACAGGATACCATTCATGTGTTCATTGACAACACGATTTTGGAATGGCCTAACATTGTCATCGCAGATGGTGATGGATTGAATGATGTATTGAGTTTTATATCACAAGATCCAACTTTACAACCAAACTGGGCTTCAATTACCGCGGTACCTACTATCACCAATTTCAAGGTTGAAATTTTCAATCGTTGGGGAAAGAAGGTCGGTGAAGTGACAGAACCAACAGGCTCATGGGATCCAAAAGAATTCGGCGCCGGCGTTTACTTTTACACGGTCTCTTATACCAAGCGATCTGTGGGTGTGAATACTGAAGATATTCAGATCGAGCGTTCGGTTCAGGTATTTGTAAAGTAACGCGAAACGTTATTTAGCCGAGGCACGTTTTAACTTATCGTTAATGGCGCGACCTAAATTCTCGTTGGGAAGATACTCGGCAAGAATAACATCGATATTTAACGCGTCGAGTTCTCTCAGATATGAAAATAAATTTGCCGCAGCTTCAGTGAAGTTGCCGCTTTTGCTCAGTATGCGTTGCGCCTCCAGACCATAATCATCTTTGAAACTGAAGATGCCAATTCTCTCAGAGGAAAAGGCATGCATAAGTTCACGAATGTTACCAACATAGATAGGTTTACGCGGAGCGTAGTGACTGGTAAGCATTCCAGGCGCTGCAGGTGAACTCGAAGAATGAGCGTGAATGTGAATGTTGGAGGTGAATGCTTGCAGATCTTCTACCGAGATTCCACCCAATCGAAGTATTTCTATTTCGTTATGTTGAACCCGCAAAACAGTGGATTCGATTCCCACCGAACAATTCCCCCCATCAAGTATATATGGAATTTTACTTCCCAATTGATCATTCACATGTTCTGCGGAAGTGGGACTGATATATCCAAAAGGATTGGCGCTTGGGGCAGCCAGAGGAAAAGAAAGACTGTTTAATAAGTCAAGGGTTAGCGGGTGATTCGGAATTCGAATGCCAACTTCGGAAAGTCCTGAAGTCGTTAAATCAGGAATACATGATTTTTTCGGAAGTAGAATCGTTAATGCGCCCGGCCAAAATCTTCCCATAAGGTCGTAGGCCATTTGCGGAACTTCTTCTACATATTTTAAAACTTCGGAAATGCCCTTTACATGAACAATGAGTGGGTCAAAATGCGGACGATTCTTCGCTTCGAAAATTTTCGAAACAGCCTTTTTACTCAAGGCATTTCCAGCCAATCCGTATACCGTTTCGGTAGGAATAGCAACCACTTCATCTTGAAGCAGGAATGCTCTAGCTATTTCGATTTCCGTCCCAATCATCCTTTGCAAAAGTAGGCAATTCAATTTTCTGTTATATTTGCACTCGATGGCAAAGAAAATTACCTTGATCAATAGCGGACTGCTGAATATGATCATTCAAAGGTTGTGTCGTCAATTAATCGAAAATCACAAAGACTTCTCAACGACAGTCCTCATTGGATTGCAACCTCGTGGTGTGTTTTTTACGGAGCGTATTGTAGAGGAATTAGCTAAATCGGGTCATAATGTGAAATGGGGAATTGTGGATCCGACTTTTTACAGAGACGATTTTCGAATTCACGATAAGCCTTTGTTGGCCAAGACTACAGACATGAAGCATAGCGTTGAGGAGATGAATGTGGTACTAATAGACGATGTGCTTTATACGGGAAGAACCATACGTGCAGGCATGGAAGGTTTAATGGAATATGGAAGACCGAAGTCGGTTGAATTATTGGTTTTAATCGATAGAAAGAAAGGAAGAGAAGTTCCTATTGAAGCCACATACGTGGGTAAGGAAGTGGAGAGTTTCGATAATCAACGTGTACGAGTGATGTGGAAAAGCGAAGGAGAAAAAGATGACCATGTAATTTTTTTGAACGACTAAAATGAAGCTCAGCACCAAACACCTCATTGCCATTGAGCCGCTGAAAAAGGCGGACATTGACTTGATTTTTTCGCAAGCAGACGAGTTCAAAGAAGTTTTAAATCGACCCATAAAGAAGGTTCCTTCTTTAAGAGATTTAACAGTGGCCAATTTGTTTTTTGAAAATTCAACGCGCACACGTTTGAGTTTCGAATTGGCTGAAAAAAGATTGGGTGCAGACGTAGTTAATTTTTCTGCTTCGACTTCTTCGGTGAAGAAAGGGGAAACGCTTATCGACACGGTGAATAACATCTTGGCTATGAAAGTAGACATGGTGGTAATGCGTCACGCATCACCCGGAGCATGTCAGTTTCTTTCAGAAAGAACGAATGCAGTTGTTGTGAACGCAGGGGACGGAACACATGAGCACCCGACGCAAGGACTGCTCGATGCATTTTCAATCAGAGAAAAATTAGGCGATGTAAAGGGTAAGAAGGTTGTTATAGTCGGAGACATCACACACAGTCGCGTAGCATTAAGCAATATTTATTGCCTTCAAAAATTAGGCGCTGAAGTAATGGTCTGTGGGCCAACAACCCTGATTCCTAAACACATTGAATCATTGGGTGTGAAGGTGGAACACAATCTCCAACGAGCACTTGAATGGTGCGATGTGGCCAATATGCTTCGCATACAACTTGAAAGACAAGATGCTGGAATTCCTTATTTCCCTAGTCTTCGGGAATACACAGAACTTTTCGGATTGACACAGGATCGTTTAAATGCACTCGGACGAGAGATTCTCATTATGCATCCGGGTCCAATCAACAGAGGAGTGGAAATTTCAAGCGAGGTAGCAGACGGAAAAAATAGTATAATTCTGAATCAGGTTGAGAATGGTGTTGCTATTCGAATGGCTTCAATTTTTCTGCTTGCTCAAGGAATAAAGCGCGTAGGTTAATTCTTCAACGTATTTTTTTTCTTTTCTTTCCGTAAATTAACTAAATTTGGACAAAACGTATTTTATGAATTTTGTTTCAGATCAAAAAGAGAAGTTAGTTTACATCACATCTAACGTGGAAAAGCTCGATGCTATTTATGCACCAGAGTTGAAATCAGAGTTGGTTCTTCAAAACAGAAATACGCAGCGCAACATTATTGTTGATCTTTCGGCGACAAAATATATTGACTCTTCAGGATTGTCTGCCTTACTTGTTGGACAACGCTTGTGTCGCGACGCTAATGGTACATTCGTTGTTTGTGGATTACAGGAAACAGTAAAAAAATTAATTTCCATATCTCAGTTAGATTCGGTTTTTAAAATCACTCCAACCTTGAGCGAAGCAATTGATTTGGTATACATGGAAGAAGTAGAACGTGAAATCTAAACCCTATGAATAAACAATTACTTTCTTTATTTGCTTTTGCGGCTCTTTCCTTATCAGCTGCAGCACAATGTAACTCTTCAGATTACGATTGGGCAGGACAAACTTTTGGTGTTAGTCCAAACCCAGCTTTGGGCGAGAACTTTGCCCCAGGTCTTCAAGGGCAACCATACGCAGATGTTCTTTATGTAAGAACTCCAACAACTGCTGCTGATATTGATCCAACTTACCCTGCGTTGATTACGATTAATTCGATTCACTTGGATGCTGTGTTTTACGGTATTGTTTCTGACGTAGATACTACGTGGGCTGATTTATCAGGTTTGGGCCTATCTATTTCTTGCAACAATAATGGTGAATATGCTGATCCTTGTATGTTTGGCGCCGGAGCGGGATACTGTGGAGATATTACGGGTACTCCAACACAAACGGGTGTTTTTCCTGTTAAGATTGCTGTAACGGCTAATTTGCTTTTATTGGGTGACGTTCCCTATGAGTTCGTAGGTTACACACTTGATTTCTCTGGAAACAGCGTGACTGAAGGTGTTTCTTTCGACGAAGTTGTAAGAATTTCCCCAAACCCTGCAAACGAATTCACATTGGTAACTTTCCCAATGGGTTCAAACGAGCAAGCTGAAGTTTCTGTGTACAACACCATGGGACAATTGGTTTTCTCCGAGAAGACAATGACTACTCCAGGTACAAACACTTACCGCTTGAATACTTCTAACCTCCCAGTTGGAAATTATGTTGCGCGCCTTGTTTCTGGAAAGAATGTTGCAGAGAAGTTGATTCAAGTTCAACACTAATACAAATTATTCACGACCTTTGAACCGTCTCGAGAAATCGAGGCGGTTTTCTTTTTGTATGCAGTTTCAAGTAACTATACTCGGTTGTGGCGCAGCAACGCCAACCTCGCGGCATAAGCCTACGTCGCAGGTAGTTAACTTGCATGACAAATATTTTCTTATCGATTGTGGAGAAGGTACACAAATGCAATTGCGTAAGTACAAGGTTAAGATGCAACGTATTCAAGCCATCTTCATTTCACACTTGCATGGAGATCATTTCTTTGGGCTAATCGGACTTCTTAGTACCTACAATTTGTTAGGAAGGAAGACACCTCTTACCA
>Ga0315899_10009181_pt1 | contig 10608 bp, 14 predicted proteins | sample LakEriMetagenome_2_FD_203518 | JGI IMG/M metagenome (GOLD analysis project Ga0315899, IMG submission 203518) | Freshwater fungal communities from buoy surface, Lake Erie, Ohio, United States - Buoy 4 MA112 | ecosystem: Environmental > Aquatic > Freshwater > Lake | place: USA: Lake Erie, Ohio...
ACAAACCAGCGTTTGTCCAAACAGGGTGTTTACCTACACGATTTCCAGTATGCCTGCTAATGCAACATCTGTTGTATGGACTGTGCCATCTGTCGGAACGATTGTTTCAGGACAAGGTACAACATCCATCACTGTAAGCTATCCTCCAACGGTGATATCCGGTGAGGTAACAGCGCAATCGGTGAACAATTGTTCTTCAAGTGCGATTCGTTCGGTAAAAATCAAGCTCTCGGTATGTCCTAGCTCTTTCACGAGCAATACTTCTGGTCAAGCCGGTAAGACAACAGATATTACCTTATCTGGTGTTGAACCGCTCGTATACCCTAATCCGAGTCAGTCTGATTTCAAAATAGTTTGGAATACGGGAAGTGCTGAATCGTGCAAAATTACGATCAGAGACATGCAAGGCAGAAATGTAGGTCAATATCTGGCTGCTGCCAATCGCATGATCTCGGTGGGTCAGCAACTGAAACCCGGAAATTACATCATTGAAATCGTTCAGGGTACAGTTAGGAGGACAATGAAAGTTGTCAAACTCTGAAATGATTAAATGCGCTTTGTCTTTGGGCAACTGAAGACAGCTTGGTAAGCGAAAGCAAAGCCTCGTTCTTTATTGAGCGGGGCTTTTTTTATTATAAAGTATAAAGTATAAAGTATAAAGTAGAAAGTAAAAAGTCTGCCTTGCGTAAGGTATGGTTAGAAAACATCAATCATCAAACATCAATCATCAATCATCAAACATCAAACATCAATCATCAATCATCAAACATCAAACATCAAACAACAAACAACAAACAATAAACAATAAACAACAAACATCAAACCACAAACAATAAACAACAAAAAACAAACATCAAACATCAAACCACAAACAATAAACAACAAACATCAAACCACAAACCACAAACAATAAACAACAAACATCAAACCACAAACCACAAACAACAAACCACAAACAACAAACCACAAACAACAAACCACAAACATCAAACAACAAACCCCAAACATTGCATATCCATTTTTGCCTCCGCAGCCGGCGGGCTGAGCAGCAGTTTCGGCGCTGTACCCACTTCTGACAAAAATCAAACATTTGGTAGATGAACTGGACGCCTCCATTTTTGTCTGTCGCGATGCGACACCGAACCGGCTAAGGCGCCTCCACTGCTGCTGAGGAATTTTTGTATGATTATAATTTTTGTAGCAATTTCCTACATATCAAAAACAAACAACAAACATCAAACAACAAACCACAAACAACAAACAACAAACAATAAACAATAAACAACAAACAACAAACAATGAACGATAAACAACAAATCTTTAATTCCCGCCATTACTCGGCAATCGATTCGGATCCGTTTTGTTTTTTGATGAGGTACAAATGTTTGTTTTCCCAATAGTCTGGATTGTGGCCTGCATTGTCGATGTAGACAGGCATAAATTGGAATTCATTGAAAACGGTGAAAAGGCCGTCATTCAGATGATTCATGATGCCGCCAGGAAACAATACGATCAATCTGGAGAAAATGTACATGATTTCAAAGCCTTTGAATGCCGATTCGGAGGGGAGGCCTTTGTAGCGTTCGAGATAGGCATTTTTCAATTTTTCGGCAAACTGATTTTCTCCGGGAGTGAAGTAAGGGGTTGTGTAGTAGAAGGGGATACTTCTCCCGCTTTTGCCCTTACTGAGGAACTTGTATGTGTTGCTGTTGGGCATGCCCAGGATCTTTATGTCATATTTTTCGCCGGCGACTTGCAGCGATTTGTATATTTCAGCTGCAAATGTTTCATCAAGCGAGCCAATGATGATGATATTGTTTTTGTTACTATCCAGCAAGCTTTTGATTTTAAAGTAATTGCTGTCAAGGGTCATATTTTTCATTGGCAACAAAGGCGCTGCATCCTCTGTATTGATGGCATTGAAATATCCCAAAACCCTTTCTTCCTGACTGCCTGTTTGGGTGGCCAGGATGAGATTGTCTTGGCTGTGTTGTTGCAGTAAATAGGAAAAGATGCGTTCGCAATGTGTTTTCAATGTGGCGTTCATCAAGACGTAGAAAGCATTGTTGCGAATGCCGGCGTCATTGGGGTAAGTTACCGAGATCAGGGGGATGGACTTGAATTTAGCGAATCCCTCCAATTCTTTGAGTTCTTTGTCTTTGCCGGAAACGATAATCAGTTTGCAGTCGTCTATGCGATTATTTTCCAAAATGGAACGTATTGTCGCGGTATCTGATTTGGTATCAAAAACCAGTGTTTCAATGATGCCATCCGAGATAGGAAAGCTATCTGATGCGATTTCCATTCCTTGAATGAGGGCCAGGCCTTGCAGGGCAAATCTGGGAAATTTCTTGGTGTATTGATAGGAGTTGTTCTTGTAGATGGAGTCCAGATAAAGTGGTGCAAATACAGCAATTTTGTATTTGGGCAATGTGTTTTCATTGGTGTCCTGAGCGTGTGATCGATTGGAGAAGGACAGGATGGTAAAAAGGAGAAGTATGCGTATCTGCATGAGTTTTAGCTAAGTTGATAAAGGTAAGATTATTCCCATTCAATGGTTGCGGGTGGCTTGCTGCTGATGTCGTATACCACGCGGTTGATGCCCCTGACGTGATTGATGATGCCATTGGAAACTTCCGCGAGAAACTCGTAGGGGAGGTGTGCCCAGTCGGCAGTCATGCCGTCTACAGAAGTCACTGCTCGGAGGGCGATGGTGTATTCGTAAGTTCTTTCGTCGCCCATCACGCCCACGCTTTTTACGGGTAGTAAAATCGCACCCGCTTGCCATGTCTTTTCGTACAAATGATGTTCCCGAAGGCTTGTTGTAAATACATGATCGGCCTCTTGCAGCAGTTTCACTTTATCTTCAGTTACCTCTCCTAATATTCTGATTCCCAATCCAGGACCCGGGAATGGATGTCTATTCAATAATGCTGCAGGAATACCCAATTCCAGTCCGATGGCTCTCACTTCATCTTTGAATAAGGTGCGCAAAGGTTCCACCAATTTGAGCTTCATTTTTTCTGGCAGACCTCCAACATTGTGGTGAGATTTGATGGTTACCGAGGGGCCATGCACAGACGCCGATTCGATCACATCAGGGTAAATGGTGCCTTGTCCAAGGAATGTAATGCCTTCAATCTTTCCGGCTTCCTGATCGAATATTTCAATAAAGGCCCCGCCGATGGCTTTTCTTTTTTCTTCGGGGAGTAATTTGCCTGCGAGTTTTGTATAAAAGTGCTCCCGTGCGTCCACCCCTTTCACATTTAGCCCCAGCACTTTGTAGGTTTCCAGCACTTCCTGGAATTCATTTTTTCGAAGCAGCCCGTTGTCTACGAAAATGCCATACAAATTGCTGCCGATAGCTTTGTGAATTAGTGTAGCAGCCACTGTGCTGTCCACGCCACCGCTCAATCCCATGACCACTTTGGCATCTCCCAATTCGGCTTTCAATGCCGCTACGGCGGAACTGATAAAATGAGCAGTTGTCCATTGTTGTGTGCAATGACATACCTCCACCAGAAAATTACGGATCATCCTTTTCCCTTCTGAAGAATGGTAGACTTCCGGATGGAACTGAAAACCATAAATAGGATGGGGTAGCCCCTTCGATTTGAATGCAGCAATAGGAATACTATCGGTGTTGGCCAGTGTAACGAAATCAGCGGGTAGCTGCTTGATGCTGTCGCCGTGGCTCATCCATACTTGCGACTGTGCTGTAAAATCGCCGAATATGATATCTTTTTCAAGTATGTTTAAAAAAGCCCTGCCGTATTCGCGCTTGTTGCTTTTGTCTACAATGCCACCCAATGTTTTGGCGGTCAGCTGTGCGCCATAGCAAATGCCAAGCACAGGATATTTTGAGGCAAGTTTGGCCACATCAACCATAGGAGACCCCGGGTCGTTGACAGAACAGGGAGATCCTGAGAGAATGATGCCTTTGAGTTGATCATCAGCCTCAAACGGCTTGTCGAAGGGGATGATTTCACAAAATACCCGCAATTCTCTTACTACCCGGGCAATGAGTTGCGTATATTGGGAGCCAAAATCTAATATGAGGATTTTTTCCATGATTGGCAGCAAAGTTAGCTTTATTCATAGAAAATGGAGGTGAAGAAAATCTTAAGGATTTTGACCTGCAATCCTGTAATAAAATGACCTGCCGTATTGCATGATTAAGAAAAAACAAGATTTTTTAATTTTTTCTTTGTCAATTGACTTGAACGGCATACCTTTGCACTCCAATTTAAAAAACGGTTTTTAAAGTTCTTTGTTTATGTCACAACGCATCAGAATCAAATTACAGTCTTACGATCACAATCTGGTAGACAAATCTGCAGAAAAGATTGTAAAAACGGTTCGCAGCACCGGAGCTGTGGTAACAGGACCTATTCCTTTACCTACAAGAAAGAAAATCTTTACGGTATTGCGTTCCCCTCACGTGAACAAGAAAGCGCGTGAGCAGTTTCAATTGTGTACACACAAACGTCTTTTAGACATTTACACCAGCACAAGCCGTACGGTTGACGCTTTGAGCAAATTGGATTTGCCAAGTGGTGTGGATGTTGAGATCAAAGCCTGATGAACCTTCCCGTAGGCGGGAGAGGCGTGAGGTAAGTTCTTAAGTTTAGAAAATATGAACGCTTAAGTCTCAGTTTACTGAGACCGCTGGGCATAAATCAAATACAATGAAAAGTATTATTGGAAAGAAAGTTGGCATGACCAGCATCTTCGACGCAGCAGGCAAGCAAACTGCAGTGACCATCATTGAGGCGGGTCCATGCGTAGTTACTCAAAAGAAAACCGTTGAAACAGACGGATACAATGCGTTGCAAATCGCATTCGGCGACAAAAAAGAAAAACACTCCAACAAAGCCGAGATCAACCATTTCTCCAAAGCCGGTACGGCTCCAAAAAGAATCGTAAAAGAAATCCGCGATAGCGAAACTGACAAGAATGTGGGTGAATCCATCACTGTCGACATTTTTGCCGAAGGCGACAAAATAGCTGTCGTAGGCACCACCAAGGGAAGAGGTTTCCAGGGTGTGGTGAAGCGTCATGGCTTTAGCGGTGTGGGTGAGCAGTCGCATGGTCAACACGATCGTCAAAGAGCTCCGGGTTCTATCGGTAACTCTTCCGACGCCAGCCGTGTTTTCAAAGGTATGCGTATGGCCGGCCGCATGGGCGGTGACCGCGTGAAAATGAAAGGACTGAAAGTAGTCAAAATTTTCCCTGAAAAGAACTACATCCTTGTTAGCGGATCTGTTCCAGGACACAACGGTTCATTCGTACTCATCCAAAAATAACATTAACAACAACAAGCCAAGCGCGTTCAAAAATACAAGCACATGCAAGTAGATATCATCAATACCAAAGGCGAAAAAACAGGCAGAAGCATCGAGCTTCCTGAAGAGATTTTCGGCATCGAACCGAATGATCACGTGATTTATCTCGCTGTTAAACAATATCAGGCCGCACAACGTCAGGGTACGCACAAAGTGAAAACCCGTATGGAAGTGAAAGGCTCTTCTAAAAAGTTACACAAACAAAAAGGAACCGGTGGTGCTCGTAAGGGTAACCTCAGGAATCCTTTGTACAAAGGTGGTGGTACCATATTCGGACCTAAACCTCACAAATATGATATCAAGTTGAACCGCAAAGTGAAAGACCTCGCCAAAATGAGTGCGCTTTCTTACAAAGCAAAAGAAAATGCTATCGTGGTGATGGAAGACGTTCAGCTGGAAACGCCGAAAACAAAAGCATTCTCCGGTTTGCTCAAACACCTGAACATCGGTAAACAAAAAGCATTGTTCGTGATTCCTGAATACGATGACAACATGTACCTCAGCCTCAGAAACGTGGAAGGTGTCAATGGTTCTGTACTCAGCGACATGAACACTTATGATATCCTCAACGCAAACGTATTGGTAATGACTGAAAAAGCTGCCAAGTTGTTCACAGAGGTTGAAGGATAATCAAGTTAAATAACACAAGTAAAAATAGTAAGATGAAACTGTCCGACGTACTAATCAAACCGATTCTTTCAGAGAAAGCCAACAAACAAGGCGAGAAGATGAATCGCTATGCATTTGTGGTAGATAAAAAAGCCAACAAGCTTGAAATTAAAAAGGCGGTGGAAATGTTCTATGGCGTTCAGGTGGAAGACGTGAATACCATGGTGATGCCTTCCAAATTGAAAGCGAAATATACCAAAGCAGGATTTATTGTCGGCCGCAAGCCTTCCAAGAAAAAAGCATTGGTAACTGTAGCAGCCGGTGAAACCATCGACCTGTACGGAGGTATCTAATAAAGTAAACAAGAATGGTGGTCAACACCGCAAAGATTTGACAATAAAAGAAATTTAAAATGGCACTTAGAAAGTACAAACCCATGACAGCCGGCACCCGCTGGAGAATTGGGAACGCATACGCAGAGATTACTTCTCAGACACCTGAAAAATCGCTGCTCGAGAAACAAAAGAGCACTGCAGGTAGAAACGCTCAAGGACGTCGTTCCATGAGATATATGGGTGGTGGTAACAAAACCATGTATCGTCTGGTGGATTTCAAAAGAAACAAGAAAGGAATTCCTGCAACTGTAAAAACAATCGAATACGATCCAAACCGTACTGCATTCATCGCACTGTTGGCATACGCTGATGGTGAGAAAAGATATATCCTCGCTCCGCAAGGACTTCAGGTAGGCCAAACCGTTATCAGCGGTGACGATGTGGCTCCTGAACTGGGTAACGCGCTTATGCTGAAATACATGCCTTTGGGTACCAATGTTCATAACATTGAAATGCAACCCGGACAAGGTGGTATTCTGGTACGTAGTGCCGGTACTTCTGCACAGCTGACCAACAAGGAAGAGAAATATGCAGTAATCAAAATGCCTAGTGGCGAATTGAGAAAAGTATTGATCAACTGTTACGCTACTGTAGGTGTTACCAGCAACAGCGACCATAACCTTGAAAGTATGGGTAAAGCTGGTCGCAATCGCTGGAAAGGGATTAGACCTCGTACCAGAGCGGTAGCGATGAACCCTGTAGATCACCCGATGGGTGGTGGTGAAGGTAAAGCATCTGGTGGTCACCCACGTAGCCGTAAGGGTAAATACGCTAAAGGAGAAATCACCAGAACCAGAGGTAAAGGATCTGATAAGATGATTCTTCAGAGAAGAAATGGAAAAAAATTACCAACCGCATAATCATTCATCGTTAAAATATCCATGAGCTATTCATGGAAAATAAACAGAAAAACTAAAACATGGCTCGTTCGTTAAAAAAAGGACCTTACGTTCAACTCAAACTGGAATCCAAAGTGACTGCCATCAACGAAGGCAAAGCGAAGAAATCAGTTGTAAAAACATGGAGTCGCAGAAGTACGATCACTCCTGATTTCGTAGGCCACACTTTCGCAGTGCATAACGGCAATAAATTCATCCCCGTTTATGTAACAGAATTCATGGTTGGTCACAAACTCGGAGAATTCGCACCAACCAGAAACTTCAGAGGTCACTCAAGCAAAAAAATGTAATAAAAGTTAAGGTCAACGTTTGATGTCACAACCTCAAATGATTAACCTCAAACAATAAACTCTATCAAATGGAAGCAGTAGCAAAACTTAATAATTATCCAACTTCACCGCGCAAGATGCGTCTCTTGGCTGATTTGATCCGTGGCATGAAAGTAGAAAAAGCACTTGCTGTATTGGAGCACAATCCAAAGCATCCTGCAGTACCGTTGCGCAAGCTGGTATTGTCGGCCATCAACAATTGGAAACAAAAGAACGAAGGTGCCGATGAATCTGGTCTGGTGGTAAAAACCATTTTCGTTGACGGTGCCCGTGTGATCAAGCGTATGCGTCCTGCACCTCAGGGCAGAGGATATCGTGTTCGTAAGCGCAGCAATCACGTTACCGTGATAGTGGATGCAGTAGGACAAAAAGTTGCTCCTGCGGTGGTGGAAGAAGTGGTGGAGGCTGTAGCTGCTGAAGCACCTGCAAAAAAAACCAGAAAGAAAAAAGAAGCTTAATCAACAAATCATACTAAAACCATAAAAACCAAATATGGGTCAGAAAACAAATCCGATAGGAGCTAGATTAGGAATCATCCGTGGCTGGGACAGCAATTGGTACGCACACAAAAAAGATTATGCTGCCAAGCTCATCGATGACGACAAAATCAGAAATTACCTGAACGCTCGTATCAACAAGGGTGGCATCTCCAAAATCGTGATTGAGCGCACCCTCAACAAATTGATTGTAACCATTCACACTTCCAAGCCAGGTATCATCATCGGTAAAGGCGGTGGCGAAGTGGATCGCATCAAAGAAGAGTTGAAAAAACTTTGTGCTAAAGAAGATGTACAGATCAACATCCTGGAAATCCGTCGTCCGGAATTGGATGCGAATATCGTAGGTGATACCATTGCTCGTCAGATTGAAAACAGGATCAACTACAAAAGAGCCATCAAAATGGCCATTGCATCTGCGCTCCGCATGGGTGCTGAAGGTATCAAAATAAAAGTAGGCGGTCGTTTGGGTGGTGCTGAAATCGCCCGTAGCGAAGAAATCAAACAAGGTCGTACGCCATTGCACACGCTTCGTATGGATATCGACTACGCCAGTGTTTTCGCACTGACAGTTTATGGTAAAATCGGTATCAAAGTTTGGATTTGTAAAGGGGAAGTTTTGGGTAAAAGAGATTTGAATCCAAACATGGTGGTATCCGGAGGTAAGAATGAAGGTTTCGAAAGAACCGGCGGTTTCGAAGGTGGTAGAAGAGGTGGTGATGACCGCAGAGGTGGAGGAAGAGGTGGCGACCGCGGTGGCCGTGGTGGTAGAAAATAATCAGTTACACCTGAATAAAGGCGCACGAATCAACTAAACAACAGAAAAAAAGAATAACACATGTTACAACCGAAAAGAACCAAACATAGAAAAACCCAGAAAGGCAGAATGAAGGGAGATACGAAAAGAGGGGCTACACTGGCTTTCGGAACTTTTGGACTCAAGGCGCTCGACAGCGTATGGCTCACCAATCGTCAGATTGAGAGTGCGCGTCAGGCCATGACCCGTCACATGAAGCGTGAAGGTAACGTTTGGATCAGGGTATTTCCTGATAAGCCTATCACCGCTAAGCCTGCAGAGGTAAGGATGGGTAAAGGTAAAGGTAACCCCGAAGGATGGGCAGCTATCGTTCAACCCGGAAGAATCTTGTTCGAAGCAGATGGCGTTCCTGTACAAGTAGCTAAAGAAGCATTTGAACTCGCTGCACAGAAATTGCCGATCCTGACCAAATTTATCGTTAGTCGTGAATATCAAGATTAATCATCACAACAGCATCGATCACTACAAATAACAGTACCATGTCTAAAAAAATTGATTTCCTGAAAAGCCTGAGTGCATTGAGCGAGACTGATTTGTCCGCCAGAATCAAGGAAGATGAGCTGAGAATGAAGAAACTCACATTCGCTCACGCCATGTCGCCACTCGAGAATCCTCAGAGCATCCGCTCACTGAGAAAGGATATCGCACGCATGAAAACACAATTAAGAAAAATTCAGATTGGAGCATAATCCGATAAAACAATAACAAATGGAAGCAACAAAAGCATCAGAAAGAAATTTAAGAAAGACCAGAGTCGGCGTGGTGTCCAGCAACAAAATGGATAAAACCATTACGGTTAAGGTTGAACGTAAGATCAAGCATCCGCTTTACGGTAAGTTTCTAAAGAAGACAACTAGTTTTCATGCTCACGATGAGAAAAACGAATGTAGCATAGGAGATATCGTTAAAATCATGGAAAGCCGTCCGCTGAGCAAAACCAAGCGCTGGAGACTGGTGGAAGTGGTAGAAAAAGTGAAATAATTTTTCGCAACTATAGTTGCGCTTAAAAAAATAAACAACAGTTGTCCATATCCGTTATGGCAACACAAACCAAATAAAATGATACAGCAAGAGAGCAGATTAAACGTTGCAGACAACAGTGGTGCGAAAGAAGTGCTTTGCATCCGTGTACTGGGAAACAGCGGTCAGGATTATGCTAAAATCGGTGACAAAATCGTTGTGACCGTCAAGGACGCTATGCCTGCCGGTGGTATCAAAAAAGGAACCGTCAGCAAAGCTGTAATTGTACGCACGGTGAACAAATTGCGCCGTAAGGACGGATCTTATATCCGTTTCGATGACAACGCGGTCGTATTGCTCAACAACGCCGACGAACCTAGAGGTACACGTATCTTCGGACCGGTAGCCCGTGAACTCAGAGACAAAGGTTACATGAAAATCATTTCACTGGCACCTGAAGTACTTTAATTCCAAGCAATCACATCAAGCATAAAGCGCTAAACAAATGACAAAGAGATTCAAACCCAAGTTCAACATCAAGAAAGGAGACACGGTAGTCGTGATCACCGGAGATGACAAAGATCTGACCAAGCCACGTAAAGTGCTGGAAGTGATCGTGGACAAAGCACGTGTGCTGGTTGAAGGTGTAAATATCGTCACCAAGCACACCAAACCTTCTGCCAAGAATACCCAGGGTGGTATCGAAAAAGTGGAAGCTCCCATCGCCATCAGCAATGTGATGCTCTGGGATGCCAAA
>Ga0315899_10009183_pt1 | contig 10607 bp, 9 predicted proteins | sample LakEriMetagenome_2_FD_203518 | JGI IMG/M metagenome (GOLD analysis project Ga0315899, IMG submission 203518) | Freshwater fungal communities from buoy surface, Lake Erie, Ohio, United States - Buoy 4 MA112 | ecosystem: Environmental > Aquatic > Freshwater > Lake | place: USA: Lake Erie, Ohio...
TTGTTGTACGTTTTTCCTTGTAATAACCGGTGATTCATTTCAGGAGCACGACGCTTTACATGCAAACCGCCCGGCAACAAACCTTCAGCATGTATGCCACGCCAAATGCAATCAGCCATCGTATGCCAAATTCGCAAGCAGCCTGCGCGGGTTTCATCTTCACTTCTCCAGGAACGCTCGTTGTCCATCACCAACTCCCAGATACTTTTGCGTGAAGTCATGCAGTTTTCCAGTAATTCATCTGCGGTATTCACCTGAAACTTTAGTACTACAGGCGTTCCGGAACTTCCCGATTCGTCTTCTTTCACAACAAATCCTCCTCCGATAGAGTAGTAGGTGGCTGCAAATTCATCACCATTTTTAAAATGCGCGGTAAACGTAACAGCGTTGGGATGAAACGGAAGACTTTGTGATTTATGAAACAACAAATCATCATTCACATGAAATGCAATATGATGTGAAACACCCAATGCCAGGATTTTTCCTTGAGTGATATGATCTATCTTCGCAGTCAATGTAGTTGTGTCAAACGTTACCGGATCGTAACCACTAAGTCCAAGAATGACCGCGATGTCTGTTCCGTGACCTTTGCCGGTTTTCGCCAAAGAACCAAATAAGTCCGTACGCACACGCTGCACTTCCGTTAAAGGCTGCACATTTTGAAGCTCTCGTACAAATCGTTCTGCTGCTCGCCAAGGACCTAATGTATGAGAACTCGACGGACCAACGCCGATCTTAAACATGTCAAAAACACTAATGGCTTCTTTGCTGATCATGATTCAAAGTTTGATACGTAAATATAGAATGTGCAAGGAACATCCTTAGTGAAGATCAAATACAATTTGCACAATTTGATGTTAGCGAAATAATAGTACCAGCAGCGCAATCAGTAACAATGAAACCGCAGTAATAGCCACCATCACATAGCGACGCATTCTCCTTTTGTGAGACGCAATGTGATGCATGCGTTGACGGGAACGGATGAGCATGGCAGCTTCGTAATCGTTGGACCATTTCTTAACCAGTTCTTGCGCGCGTTGTAATTGCTCTTCCGAAAAATGTTGCTTCGAATTTCTATCCTGATTGCGGACTACATTGCCATAGCCCCATTTGATGTCGTGTTGCAGGCGCAAAACCGGGTCCAGCAAAAGTTCCATGGCTTGAGTGAGTTGCATAAATTCAGCTCCTGCAGTTGCTGATGCGTTGACATCGGGATGAACTGATTTCGTGCAAGTACGCCAGGCTTTGCGAATAGCAGCTTCATCTGCATCAGGAGATACATGCAAACGACGGTAACAATCGAAGTCGGGCAACATGTGCTAAAGTTAGTGTTAACACAGAATTCCACTACATTGCGCTACTTTTTGTGGAATTTATTTCTTGCCGCGTCACTGAAATATATGCGTCAACTTATTGTACTTCTGGTTTTATCATTCGCAGTTGTCGGATACGCACAAACACCACGTTTGTATATTACCGGCGTAGTACGTGCTGCTGAAGATTCGTTACCGTTGGAAGGTGTCGTAATCTTTACTACAAATCCTAACGCCTCGGGTGTTTCCACAAAATCAGGTCGTTATGCTATCGCGGTAGATCGTACACCGGGAAGAGTCATTACTTATCGCGCATTTCCGCGCAAGACGTTAACGTTAACGCTTACCAATGAATTTCTGGCGCAATGGCCCGGAGATACTTGTCGTTTCGATGTGTTGATGAAACAAGATTCGCTCACACTTCGGGAATTTGTTGTACGCCCCGGACCCGACACGGTAATTGGTAACTGGCATTTTTTTATTGAAGATTTTGCATTCGCGCCGAATGGGAATTATGTTTTACTCACGTACGAATCATCGCCTAAAAAGGCAAAAGTGATGCTCGCCAACGTAGAACAAAAAATTCTGAGCAGTGCGCCTGTTCCTGTTGAAGTGAAAGAACTTTTTGTGGATTATGAAGGTAACATTAACGTGATGTGCGTGGATTCTGCCTTTCGCGTTCGCCTGAACGGTGAACAAATCAGCATTGTTGCCATGCCATATAAAGATTTTTGCGCCCGCATGTTACCGTGTTCCGATACTATCGGGAGACGTATCTTATTCAGCAATTATCATCCGGCTTATCCTGCGTTCTCGTATTTCACCTACGATCCGAAAGATTCTACAGTGTCCCATTTGAAATATATCGTTGATGGACCATTACTTAAAATGTACAACTGGGAATATGATTTCTTAAAACCTAAGGATCGCTTATACGCCCGGAAAATGGCTGCTTACACGGGTATTGATGTTCGCATCATTGCAGCTACAATGACCGGTTTTCCCAATTCCATTTATTACACACCGTTATATGCGCCTTTGTATGTGAAGAACGATACCATTTCTGTGTTCGACCATTATACGGATTCATTGTACTTATACGATTCAACTTTACAGTTAATTGCACGTAATAAGATCGATTACCATCATCCGAAAAATTGGAAAGAATGGGATAGAAGAGTGTATCAGGATGAGGTTACCGGAGAATTTTATGCACGACACGAAAGAGCAGGATTTATTTATCTAAAAAAGATTGACATTAAAACAGGCAAAGTTTCCGGCACGTACAAAATTGAACAACCGTGGCCGAAACACTTGCGCATCAGGAATGGCGCGGTGTATTACATCTACAGGCCGAAAGAATCCATTCAGAAAAAGTATTTATACCGCGAGCTGATTATTTTGCGTTAATAACTTGTTGGCACTGAATTTGAGTTTAAGGTTGAAAGTCCTATCTTTAAGGATCAACTTAACCATCATGAAAAAGATCGTATTAGCACCATTAGCCCTTGCGGCAGCTGCCGGCTTGGCATTTACTTTTCAAACGGCTGTAACACCAATTGAAATCGGTACTATCATTCCGAAAGCAGAAGTGAAAATGGTCAATGTAATGAATGACCAATCGGTAAGTTTAACCGAATTAAAAACCGACAAAGGTTTACTCGTGATGTTTTCCTGCAACACCTGTCCGTACGTAATTTCCAACGAGCGTCGAATTGTTGAAGCACAGCAAATGGCAAAGCGTTACGGCATTGGCGTGGCTGTAGTTAATTCCAACGAAGCCAAGCGCGATAACGAAGACAGTAAAGATGCCATGAATAAATACGGCAACGATCAAAAATATAGTGCGCCGTATTTGGTTGATGTGAATTCTGAAATGGCTGACGCATTTGGCGCAACCCGCACTCCTGAATGTTTCCTGTTCGACAAAGACGGTAAGTTGGTTTATCGCGGTGCTATCGACGATTCTCCGAAAGACCAGAAGGCTGTTAAGAATCGCTATTTGACTGATGCATTAACTGCGGTTTTCAAAGGACAAGAAATCACCACGAAAACCACCGTTTCTGTTGGTTGTTCTATTAAGCGTAAAGCGCAGTAATAAAACGACATTGTTCAAGTATGAAGCGGCTGCAAGAAATTGTAAGCCGCTTTTTTGTTGCGGTAAGTACATGTGCCGGTTGCAACAATAAATCAATACACCAACTCACTTTACGGCCCTCACTGTCCCAACTTTCTAAATCCTTTACGAATGAGTGTAAGGTCGTTGGAAGAGCGGTAATCCTTAGCGTACAGCATATTTAATCGTTCCGCTACTTCCGGCGCTATTTGCGGCTGATTGAGCGTATCCACAGGACAAATAACACCTTTACGAATTTTTGGCAGGGATTGATGATCAACATTACCGCAATAACCAACCCACGATTTTGTTCCGAATAACACCGCAAAAACATTTCGCACAAATCCTAATGGTTGATGCATTGTCCACATCAAAATCGGAAACACTGGTAATAAGGCTAAAGCTAATCCAATATCCAACACGCGTTTGTTTCTTCTGTTAACGGGTTTGCCAATGGAATTGATGTCAATCACATACAAATCGCCGGCAGTGTCAATGGAATTACTTCCGATAATCGACAAACTTTCTGGCGGTGCAATTTTATACGAGAGACGCTTATTATCGCCCAATGCAGCCATTCGGTCAATAATAACTTCCGCTGCTAAATCCTGCGCGCAAAATATCACCTCATCAATTTGATAGATGTTGACGATATCTTCCAACTGATCAAGTCGCCCAAGATAACCTTCATCTTTGCGGTCTTCCGATGGACTCACATAACCGATAAATCCGGTATTGGTGAACGTTTGATTCAATACAGCTTTTACACGAGCACATTCTTCCGGACTGCCGACTATTGCCATACGTTTGCTGAGTCCGCTGTCGAGTCGCATACTTCCAATCTTCGCAACATGAAAAAACATGCGCGATAGTAAATATGAAGCTAATGTCCAGCCTGTTCCTAATAGGATGATACCTCGCGAAAAGCGCCATGCCTCCGGTAACAAGGAATACAGTACCAAAATGGCTGCCGTTCCTGCTATAACTCCACGCACTATTTTCTGTAAACGAATCGGCTTGTCGTACCCTCCGCTGAAGTACACGGCCATCACCCAAAGCAAGGTGTATACAGGAAACAACACATTAACCAGTTCGGCATTGTAACTGCCGCCTTCCGTAAATCGAATGTAGGCTTCGTAGTTGTACTTGATAAAATATAATCCCCCCAATAAAATCCCGGCATCCAGCACTTTTAATGCGGATGCTTTAATGAAGCGATTCAATATAGCCGCACCGGCACGTAAATAAATGGCGAGATTGATAAGGAAAGAAAATAACTCGGCATTTTTTTGTGAGAAATGTTTCTTCGCGAAAATGATCATCGCTTTGTAGAACACAAACACATAATTGACGCTGCTCTTCCTGGTGCTTTCTCCTTTGTAGTGAATAATTCGTGTGTCGTGGAAGTAATAGTTTTTATATCCGCCTAAAATTATTCGGTACGACAAGTCAATGTCTTCACCATACATAAAGTAATCTTCATCCAGCAGCCCCACTTTGTCCAATGCCGCATGTCGCATCAGCATAAACGCGCCGGATAAGATCTCTACTTCGTGCGTGGCATTACGATCCAAATAGCCGAGGTGATAACGCCCGAATGCTTTCGATTTTGGAAACAAAGCTGATAAACCGAATATTTTGTAAAACGCCACCGTTGGAGTAGGAAGGCCGCGTTTTGATTCAGGAAGGAAATCTCCTTTCCCGTCGATCATCTGTACACCAAGGCCGCCCGCTTCAGGATTCGCATCCATAAATGCGACAACTTTTTCGAATGTACTTTCCTCTACAACCGTATCCGGATTTAATAAGAGAACATATTCTCCTTTACAAATCCGCATAGCCTGATTGTTCGCTTTGGAAAAGCCAACGTTCTTTTTGTTTTCGATGAGCAGCACTTCAGGAAATTTTTCCCGAACCATTTGTATGGATCCGTCCACCGAATTATTGTCCACCACATACACTTCGCACGGAATTTTTGCAGCAGCCTTTCGAACCGAATGCAGGCATTGCTCCAAAAAATGTTGGACGTTATAATTGACAATAATGACGGAAAGTTTCACTACAGAATACTAAAAGTTCAAATTTAATAGAAAACGTATAAGTGTTTCGATAGTAGTGAATTAGCGTTTAATAATTAAGCTTTCCCTGAAGCAGTTGGAACATCGTATGGAACACGGTTCAGAATACTTCTGCCAAGTGTAATTTCATCGGCATATTCCAACTCATCGCCAATGGCAATTCCTCGGGCAATGGTTGTAACCTGAACCGGGAAATCTTTGATCTTTCTATAAATATAGAAGTTGGTGGTGTCGCCTTCCATGGTGGTACTTAACGCCATGATAATCTCTTTAACCGAGCCTGAAGCAATACGTTGTATAAGCGAATCAATTTCCAAATCGTTCGGACCAATGCCATCCATTGGTGAAATAATTCCGCCCAATACATGGTAAACGCCGCGAAATTGTTGGGTGTTCTCAATCGCCATCACGTCGCGGATATCTTCCACAACACATACAAGCTCCGTATTGCGTGAACGATCAGAGCAAATACCGCAAACATCATGATCGCTGATGGAAAAACACTGACGGCAATATTTAATGTCTTGCTGTAAACGGGTTAATGTAGTGCCAAACTTTTCAGTAATGCCCTTGTCTTGATTAAGCAAGTGCAACACATAGCGAAGTGCTGTCTTCCTTCCAACACCGGGCAACTGCGCAAACGCTTCAACAGCTTCTTCAATAAGTTTAGAGGGATACTGCACCATGCGGTGTAAAGATAAGAGTTCTTGTGCTTCAGTTTAAAGCATTTTACGGGTTTCGAATTGTCAACAAGTCTGTTAATTAACTCTGTGTTCACTATTGAAATTCGCTGCAACGGAGCAAGTACCTTGCATCAAAGTTTTTGTATGTCAGCCGGACTTATTTTACTGTGCGTAGCCATTTATACGATAGCACTTTTTGGTGTTACATGGATTACATCGCGCGGTGCCAGTAACGAAACTTATTTTGTCGGTAACCGATCATCGAAGTGGTATTTGGTAGCGTACGGTATGATTGGCGCATCCTTGTCGGGTGTTACGTTTATGTCTGTTCCCGGCGACGTGGAAGCCCGCAATTTCTATTACTTTCAGATGGTTTTGGGCTATTTATTGGGCTACGCGGTGATTGCGTTTGTGTTGCTGCCGTTGTATTACCGATTGAACGTTACTTCCATCTACTCGTACTTGCAGCAACGATTTGGCAATGTGTCGTACAAATCGGGTGCGTTGTTCTTCATCGTTTCACGCGTGTTGGGCGCATCGCTGCGCATGTTTATTGTAGTGAATGTATTGCAGCTGTTTGTTTTCAACCAATGGGGCGTTCCGTTTTGGGTGACAGGTTTAATCTTCGTGCTGCTGATATTAGTCTATACGTTTGAAGGCGGTGTAAAAACTATCGTGTGGACCGACACATTTCAAACTACTTTCATGGTGTTGTCGTTGGTGCTAAGCGTGGTGCTGATTGCGCGTGAAATGGATTTTACCTTTTCCGAACTCACCAATTATATTTCGGATAGTGTGCACTCCACGGTTATAAATACCGATTGGAAAGACAAACAGTTTTTTCCGAAAGCCTTTTTCGGTGGCATGTTTATCGCAATCACCATGACCGGATTGGATCAGGAAATGATGCAAAAGAACATCAGTTGCAAATCGCTGAAGGAAGCACAAAAGAATGTGTTGACGTTCAGTGCTATTCTGGTATTCATCAATTTGTTGTTCTTGTGTTTAGGAGTGTTGTTGATCGGGTATGCTCAGAAAAACGGAATTGTGGTGCAACGCGCGGATGATTTGTTTCCTACCATAGCATTGAATTACCTGGGAACAGCATCGGCGATTTTCTTTATCATCGGATTAATATCTGCTGCTTATCCAAGTGCCGATGGTGCATTAACGGCATTAACTGCTTCTGTATGTATTGATTTTTTAGGTTTTAATGAGGCGCGTAATACGTGGGACGAAAGGAAAAAGAAGCAGGTGCGTTACATCGTGCATATTTCATTTGCTGTGTTGTTGTTGTTATGCATGATAGTATTTAAAGTCGTGAATGATGCATCGGTACTGAGAACCTTATTTACCATTGCTTCGTTTACTTACGGACCTTTACTCGGACTGTTCGCTTTTGGTGTATTAACGAAGAGGGCAACGCGTGAAAAATTAGTTCCCTTTGTTGTAATTCTTGCGCCGGCATTGTGCTATATACTCAGCGAATTACCTTTATTCAAGGGAATCGGTTTTCAATTTGGCAATGAGATTTTAATATATAACGGTCTATTCACTTTTATCGGATTGTGGATGATATCCACACCAAACAAATTACTCAGCTAAACGCGCTATGAAAAAACACAGCAGATCAAATTCCATGCTTTATATGTTGGAACGAACAGTTCGACAATTTCGTTTACATCTTCAGCAATCTATAAACGCTGCTAAAGCCGACATTACGGTAGAGCAGTGGATGTTGCTTTCCGAAATCGGATTACAAGCGGGAATTGGAAATTTAGAATTGTCGCGTCGCACTGCCAAAGACCCGGGCGCAGTTTCCCGTTCCTGCGATTTGTTGCTGGAAAAGAAACTGATTAAAACTCAAGATCATAAAACTGATTCCCGCAAAAAAGTGATGCTGATTACACCGAAAGGTCAACAACTGCTGAAAAAATGCGAGAAAGAAGTAGAGCGTTTCCGCAAAAACATCTCGAAAGGAATTTCGCAGGATGATCTGAATCAAGCCGCTACCACATTGGATAAGTTGTTTTATAATTCGGGTGGAGTAGAGGTTGAGGTTCGTTAAAATCCTGTTGCAAATAAGCGTTGTGCGGCACTCAAACTACAATGCTGGTATATACTGTAAGCTGCAGCTGTGCGTTGCTGTACTTGTTCGTCCGACTCATTCTTGATCCATCCATCCAATGCGGCTTTCAAACTATAAGCCTCAGGTGCCATTAAATTGGTGGTCCACAATAATGGTTTTGCGCCGGCAGTTTTCAAAACATCTTTAAAATATAATTTACTGGTACACGCTAAAATGATGGCTTCCCGAGTTGTGGAGCCGTTGTGCTCTGGTGGTGATTCGAGTGAAAAATCCATTAAACCGTCGCGTCCTACATAAGCTACGACATTTGCGGAACCAGGAAGTAACGTTTGTGAATTGCCGTTGCGAGTAAAACGAATCGTGTCGTTATCAGTTCCTGCAAGAATTTGCAAGTACTTTTTTGTGCACGACGTAATGAGCGAACCTTTCCACGCGTCTGCAATCAGTAACGTTCCTGAAATTCGGTGACGAAAAACAACACGTTCCAATATTTGATCAGGAAACGATTTAAAGGATTGAACCACTTCCCAATCCGATGAATTCGTTAAGTATGTTTTTACACCGTAGGCGCAACCCCAATATAAATTATTAGCAGGATCATTTCCATTCCCGATTTTTTTTGGAACCGGCACGATTCCCTGACTTTCATTGTCGCATAATGCCACCAAAACACGGATAACGCGTGGTTCATTGTTAGAAGCTAAATTGAAAGAAGAAAGCAGGAATGCAAGTGACAAAAAAAGTACAAACGTAATTCTCTGATGTAAACTGTACATTTGTGTCAACATGGCTACAACAGGAAATCGTTTACGAATAAGTTCGGTACAGTATGTGATTGGATCAGTCTTTCTTCGTTTTTCGTACATCGGAATTGCATACTTCTTTCGTTCATTTTCATCGCTGGAGAAAGCCATATTGCACGTAATTCTTGCGGTTGCTTCATTGTTATTGGCATGGTTCGCCCTTCAGACCTTCCGTCGCTCATCGCCTTCAGGTTCTGCGTTGGGATGTACGTATTTAGTGCTACTCGTAATCAATGCCATTGGCGCTTTAGGCGCATTTTTCTTCGCGTTGGTACATTTATTTAATGCGGCAACATCTTCCACAGAAGGTTCAGGAACACTGTGGTTGTTGTAATGCTGATCTAAGAAAACGTAGGAGATGAAGTTCGTTTTACCAAACTGATTTTGGTCAATACAACGCCGACTAATGCGCAAGTAATTACGATTCCGAGCATCGTATGTCCTACTTCATTCCAATTAAAATTACTCCAGATCAAATGGTCGGTATGTAGCAGACAAATTCCTGCAATAGTTAGTAGCGATCCGGCAACTCGAATACTAACTTTCTGCGGATTCATGAATATTAGCAGAGCGCCGAGCAGAAGTACAAATGCATCGGTAATTTGCAGCAATTCGAGAGAATAGGATACAATGAATACCAATGCTGTCGTGAATAACAGCACAACAGTGGAGAACCCTAACTTTCGTGTTTTTGATTGCATCAATAGCCAAAAGAAAAATAAGCCGCTCAGCATCGAAAAGCCAATTGCACCGCCCATGGCATGAAGAATGCGATCAAGTCCGGTTTTTTGATGTACCACCACTTCATAGTCGCTCATTCCCGCTTCATGCAGTACATTTTCGAAATCGCCGGACAAAATTTTAGCCTTCGCGATTTCTTGTTCAACGGAACGATCACTATGGCGGGAATATATATTTGGTGCAGCAGGAATTGTCGGCGCAGATGAATTTTTACTTGCAATAACTTGCTTTGAAGTATTTACCCTGCGGCTATTTTTTCCTTGATAAACACTGTCGCAAACTTTAGACAATGTGTTCGCGGCCTCCGAATCGTCTTCATAGTACAACATTACGGGTTTGTCGTAATCCATGATTTCCTGACGGATATAATCCGCCGCTCCATCATAAAGCTCATTATTTTTCATTTTAATGAGCACACAAGAAGCGCCCATGTTACGTGCCTGACGAAATGCACTTTTGGTTTGCTGTACCGCAGAAATTCCGTCTTCTTCGCTCAATTCAAATGCGTAAACAATTTTGCCGGATGCAACACTTCCTTGAGCAGCACCATCATTAATAGAAGGCGTAGGCTTATTAGCTTGAATCGGAAGACCGATTGGCATGGATGCCGTTTCAGTGTTACCGCGATCTCCTTCTGTAATACCGGGCGATTTACGCAACTTTGAGCGTCCCGCAAAGGCTTCAACGGAAAGCAGCATCAGAATGCTTAAACCTATTAATAGTATTCCCGCTTTCATATTAAATCAGCAAGTTAGGTAAAGCTAGTCATTTTTAAGTCGGAGAT
>Ga0315899_10009187_pt1 | contig 10605 bp, 11 predicted proteins | sample LakEriMetagenome_2_FD_203518 | JGI IMG/M metagenome (GOLD analysis project Ga0315899, IMG submission 203518) | Freshwater fungal communities from buoy surface, Lake Erie, Ohio, United States - Buoy 4 MA112 | ecosystem: Environmental > Aquatic > Freshwater > Lake | place: USA: Lake Erie, Ohio...
GCCGCCACCGCCCTCGGCAAACAGCACCACGGGCAGCTTGTTTTGCAAGGCCACACCCAGCATGCGGTCGGTCTTTTGGTGGTTGCGCATGCCTTGTGTGCCCGCCAGCACCGTGAAGTCGTAGGCCATGACCACCACGCGCTGGCCATTGACGCAGCCGATGCCTGTGACCATGCCGTCCGCTGGGGTGTTTCGCATCAAATCGTCTGCGCTGCGGCGCCGACTTTGTGCGGCCACGGCCAGGGCGCCGTACTCCACAAAGGAATCGGGATCACACAGCGCCGCGATGTTTTCGCGGGCCGTGCGCAGGCCCTGCGCGTGGCGCTTGGCCACGGCTTCGGGGCGAGCAGCGTCGTGGGTGAAGGCCAAGCGGGTCTGCAGCTTTTGCAGGTCAGAGCGCTTGCCCAAAGGTGGAGGCGTTTGGGGGATGGGAGCGGCGGCCTCGGGCTGGGCGGCTGCATTGGTCACGGGCATGAGCACAACTAGCAGCTCGCCCTCGGCCACCGCTTCGCCCGCTTGAAAAAACAATTCGCCCACACACCCGGGTTGTTGGGCGCGGATTTCGTGCTCCATCTTCATGGCTTCCAAAATCACCAGCACGTCGCCCGCAGCCACGGTGGCACCGGGTGCCACCAACCACTGAGCCAGTTGCGCCTGAAGGGGGGAATGGATGTTTTGCATCCGTTCATTGTGAGGGGCTGCCCTCGCGACAGCGGGTCAAGTCCGGGACAATTTAAACTGGCCTGTTGCCAGTCCCCAATCACCCAAACCCAAGCCCAAGACATGAACTTTGAACCCTTGATCGATCTGACACGCAACGGTATCCCCGAATGCATGCACATGGGCGCCTTGGCCGTGACCGACACCGAAGGTCGGGTGCTGGCCCAGGTGGGCAACCCGCACTGGCTGTGCTTCACCCGCTCCACCCTTAAGGCCATGCAGGCCTTGCCGCTCATTCAGTCAGGCGGCGTGGCGCATTTCGGCTTCATCCCCTCAGAACTCGCCATGATGTGCGCCAGCCATAACGGCGAAGAGATGCACGTTGAGCTGGTCACGTCCATTCTGAACAAAAGCGGCAGCAACACGCGTCAGATGCGCTGCGGCTGCCATGTGCCTTACCGTTTCACCTTTTTTGATCGCCCCATGCCCGAAGGCTTTGCTTACGACGAGCGGCACCACAACTGCAGCGGCAAGCACAGCGGTTTTTTGGCCTATTGCGTGCAGCACGGCCTGCCGACCGAGAGTTACACCGAGGTGGACCACCTGTTGCAACAACAAATCCGACAGGCGGTGGCGCATCTGGCGGGCCTGTCTGAAGAAGAATTGGCGCTGGGCATCGACGGCTGCTCGGCCCCGAACTACGCCATGCCCTTGTCGCGCTTGGCCCGCAGCTACGCCCGGCTGGCCCAGCCCGAGTCGGATGGTTTGTACGGCGCGAGCCTGCAACAACTGGGCGAGGCCATGAGCGCCCACCCCGAGCTGGTCTCGGGCACGGGCCGCAACGACGCCGACTTCATGCGGGTCGGCCGGGGAGATTGGGTGACCAAGGTGGGGGCTGACGGTGTGCAGGTGGTGGGCAGTCGCTCCCGTGGGCAAGCCCTGGCCATCAAGATCATGGACGGCAACAAAGCGGCACTGTTTGCTGCCACCGTGGAGGCGCTGGACCAATTGGGTTGGCTGGACGATGCCCAGCGCCAAGCGCTGGCCCCTTGGCGTGCGCAGGTCTTGCTCAATGTGGCGGGAAGCCCGGTGGGTGAGCGCCGCAGTGTGTTCAAGCTGCAAACGGGCGCCTGACCCGCTCGCTAGGCTCCTTCAGCGTTGGCCAAAAATCGCCGTGCCCACCCGGACCAGGGTGCTGCCCTCGGCAATGGCCGCGGCCATGTCGGCGCTCATGCCCATCGACAGAGTGTCCAGCGGCAGGCCTTGCTGGCGCAGGGCCTCGAACAAGGCTTTGGCCTGGGCATGAACCGCCCGCATCTGCGCCTCGGTCTCGGCGGGTTCGGGAATGGTCATGAGCCCCCGTAACTGCAGGCGGGGTAAAGCGGCCACGGCTTGTGCCAGCGCGTGCAATTCCTCTGGGCTCACGCCCGATTTGTTGTCGCCCCCGTCCACATTCACCTGAATGCACACCTGCAAAGGCGGCAGATGCTCGGGGCGCTGCTCGGACAGGCGCTGGGCAATTTTGAGTCGGTCCACGCTGTGCACCCAATCAAAGTGTTCGGCCACCAGGCGAGTTTTGTTGCTTTGGATCGGCCCGATGCAATGCCATTCCAGGGGTAAATCGCGCAAGGCGGTGATTTTGTCCACCGCTTCCTGGATGTAGTTTTCGCCAAAGGCGGTTTGCCCGGCCGCATGGGCCTGGCGCACGGCATCGCCCCCCCAGGTCTTGGAGACCGCCAACAAATGCACGCTGCCGGGCTCGCGCCCAGTCGCTTGGCAAGCGGCTTCAATCTGTGCCCGCACACGGGCGATGTTGTCGGCAATCGAGGGGTTCATGCGCTGAGCGTACCAAAAGTGCCCCTGTCACCTCGTGGTCACGCCAAAGCACCCGGTGAGCGCCAGAACACCCACAGGCTGCCAAAATAGCTTTTTTCCACTTCACCACGAGACAACCATGAGCCAAATTGCTGCCAAAACCTACGAAGCCACCCCCGCCAAAAAAGTCGCCTTTTTGGGCCTGGGCGTGATGGGTTACCCCATGGCGGGCCACCTGGCGCGTGCCGGGCACCATGTCACCGTGTACAACCGCAGCGCTGCCAAAGCCGCTGCTTGGGCCGCCGAATGCCCCGGCAACGCCACCGCCCCTACTCCGCGTGAGGCGGCTGCGGGTGTGGACATCGTGTATGCCTGTGTGGGCAACGATGCCGACTTGCGCAGCGTGGTGCTGGGCCCGGACGGTGCTTTTGCAGGCATGAAGCCCGGTGCGATTTTTGTGGACCACACCACGGCCTCTGCTGAAGTGGCCCGCGAGCTGTACGCCGAAGCCCAAAAATTGGGCCTGCATTTTGTGGATGCCCCCGTTTCGGGCGGTCAGGCCGGGGCGCAAAACGGCATGCTGACGGTGATGTGCGGCGGTGATGCGGCCGCCTTTGACGCGGTCAAGCCCGCGGCCATGGCCTTTTCGCGTGCCTTCACCTTGCTGGGTGCTTCAGGCGCGGGTCAGCTGGCCAAGATGGTCAACCAGATCTGCATTGCGGGTTTGGTGCAAGGCCTGTCAGAAGCCATTGCCTTTGGCCAGCAAGCCGGGCTGGACATGCACCAGGTGCTGGACGTAATCGGCAAAGGTGCCGCCCAAAGCTGGCAGCTCGACAACCGCGGCAAGACCATGGCCGACGACAAGTTCGAGTTTGGTTTTGCCGTCGACTGGATGCGCAAGGATTTGGGCCTGGTGCTGGACGAAGCCAAGCGCAACGGCGCCCGCCTGCCTGTGACCGCCTTGGTCGACCAGTTTTACGCCGATGTGCAAAAAATGGGTGGCGGCCGTTGGGACACCTCTAGCCTGATCCGCCGTTTGCGCTGAATCCGCGCTGAGCCTCAGGGCTTGCGCAAGCCCAGCCACAAAACCGTGCCCACCACCACGGCCGCCCCCATCAATTGCATGGGGGCGATGGCCTGGCCCAGCAGCGCCCAGGCCAGCACCAGCGCAAAGATGGGCTCCACATTCATGATGGCCGAGTTGCCCACCACGCCCAGTTTGGGCAGCACGGTGAACATGATGGTGAAAGCGGTGCCGTACAAAAAGGTGAGCAGCCCCAGGCCCCACCAGCCCATGGTGGCGGTGGGCCAGTTCAGCCCCCCTTGAGACCAAGCCACCAGACCTGCCAGCACGCCCACCGTCGACATGCTGGTGAAGCTGCGCCATCGGCCATCGACGCCCACCGTTTCATGCTGGGTGAGCACCAGCGCCAGGCCAAAGGTGGCCGAGGCGAACAACGCAAACGCCACGCCTGCACCAATTTGCCCCCAATGGTTCGCAGCGCCCAGACCGGAGGCCGACCCCAGCACATCCAAGGCCAGCGCCAGGCCCGCCATCATCATCGGCATGGCCCACAGCACAGCACGTTCGGGCCGGTGACCGTACAGCACGCGTGCCCACATGGCGGTCATCAAGGGGTAGGTGTTGAAGGCCAACAAGGCCAGGGCCACCGGCAAACGCGCCACTGCCGAATACAGGCAAAGGCTTTGCACGGCGATCAGCACACCGATCACGCCCATGTATTTGCGTTGTTGCGGCGGCACCTGAAAAGCCACCTTGTGTTGCCACAGGATCAGCGCCACCACCAAGGCTGTGACCACGCTGCGCACGGTGACGGCGGTGACCACATCGACGCCATGGTTGAAGGCCGTGCGTGCCGCGACGTGGTTGGCCCCCATCATGAAGGCGATCAGCAGCAGGGTGCCAAAGGCTGCGCCGCTCAAGCTCGGTTTGGCTGCTTCGTTCACGGGTAGAGGCCCAGACCTCGTGCATGCAGACGACTCAAGCCCAGCAAGGCGTCGGTGAAGGGTGTGGCCACGCCTGTCAGACGGCCCAGCTCGCGCACGGCTGACACCAAGGCATCGAGTTCAACCGGCTTGCCCGCGTCCACGTCTTGCAGCATCGAGGTGCGAAATGCCCCCAGCTTGCGTGTGACCGCGTGGCGGTCTTCAGGCGTTTGTGCGATGGGAATGCCGATGTGTTCACCAATGGCTTTGGCTTCGAGCATGACGCTGGAGACAAAATCGCGCACCAGCGGGTCGTCCAAGATCACGTCGGTGGTGGCTCCGGTGAAAGCGCTGATGGGGTTGATCGTCATGTTGCCCCACAGCTTGTACCAGACGTCTTTCTGGATTTGGGGCGAGACCGTGGCGTTGAAACCCGCTTGCACCAACAAAGCCGCCAGTGCTTGCACACGCGATGTGTCTGCGCCACTGGGCTCACCCAGAATCAGGCCGTTGCCAAAGTGGTGGCGGATCACCCCCGGCACATCCACCGAGCAGCTGGCGTGCACCACGCCACCCACAATGTGGGGCGCCGGGATGTGCTGCGCGATCACGCCGCCCGGATCCACAGAGTCCAGATGGGTGCCCGCCAAAGTGCCACCAAAGCCCTGCAAAAACCACCACGGCACGCCGTTCATGGCGGTCAAGACGATGGTTTCCGGACCCAGCAGTGGCCCGATGCGCAGAGCCACATCGGCCATGGCGGGGGCCTTCACGGCCACGATCACCAGGTCTTGCACGCCCAGATCGGCCGGGTTCTCCCGGGCGACCAAAGAGGCGTGGATCTCTTGGTCACCTTGCAACAGCACCAGGCCGTTTTGTTGCAGGGCTTCGAGCGTGGCCCCGCGAGCCACCGCGCTCAGGCTGCAGCCGTGCTGCGCCAAGTGCGCACCGATCCAGCCGCCAATGGCGCCTGCGCCGTAAATACAGACTTTCATACGCGCCACCCCGAGTCTTGCCGATCGATCTGACGAACCAGCGCCTGGAACACATCTTCGCCCGCGCCATGGTTCGGGTTGAACTGCAGGGCGTCTCGGGTGCATTGGTCGGCAATCGCTTCGGGCACCACGATCGGCTGGCCCATGCTCAGTGTGGCCATCTGGATTTCGCAGGCACGCTGCAAAGTCCAAAGCACCGCAAAGGTTTGCGGCAAGGTGTGCCCCCAGGCCAGCAGGCCGTGGTTGCGCAAGATGATGGCCTGTTTGTCGCCGATGCTCTGCAGCAGGCGCGGCGCTTCATCGGCGTGGATAGTGATGCCTTCAAAGTCGTGATAAGCCACCATGTTGTGCAGCTGCGCACTGTAAAAATTGGTCTGCTGCAAGCCGCCTTGCAAGCAGGCCACCGCCACCCCCGCCGTGGTGTGGGTGTGCATCACGCAGTGCGCCCCGGCCAGCCCTTCGTGCACCGCCGCATGCACCGTGAAACCTGCCGGGTTGACGGGATAGGGTGAGCCATCGAGTTTGCGCCCTTGAACATCGATCTTCACCAGATTGCTGGCGGTGACCTCGCTGTAGTGCAGACCAAAAGGGTTGATCAAGAAATGCTTGTCACCCCCCGTCACGCTGTCGGGTAGGCGCAGCGTGATGTGGTTGTAGATCATCTCGGTCCAGCCGAGCAGCGCGAACACCCGGTAGCACGCGGCCAGCTGCAAACGTGCTTGCCATTCGTCGGGGTGAACACGCGCTTGCAGCGAAGGCACCAAAGGTTGGGGCGTGGGGAACATGTGGGATCTCCTGGTGTTGAAAGGTGTCAATTCTTAATTGGGGTCAGATCCCAATTAATACGTGGCGCCTTTTTGGGGGGCAATGGTCTTCACCTCGGTTTTGAAGTGCGCGGCCAAATCGGTGGTGTGGCGCATCAAGAGTTGGGTGTCTAGCCCCACCGCCACGAACAAGGCACCCAGCTGCAGGTACTGCGCAGCCAGTTGGCGGTCGGGTGACAGGATGCCAGGGGCCTTGCCTGCTTTCAGGATGCGGGCGATGGCGTCCGAAATGGCCGCTTGCACCTCGGGGTGCGCGGCGTTGCCTACATGGCCCATGGAGGCCGACAGGTCAGCCGGGCCGATGAACACACCATCCACGCCGGGCGTGGCGGCAATGGCGTCCAGATTTTTCAGCGCTTCGCGTGATTCCACCTGCACCAAGAGGCAGACCTCTTGGTTGGCCCGCTTGAAGTAATCGGGGTAGTGGCCCCAGCGCGAGGCACGCGCCCCTGCCATTCCGCGCACACCGCCTTGCCCATCATCTTGGGGGTAGCGCATGGCTTGCACCAGTTGCGCTGCTTGCTCGGCCGTGTCCACCATGGGCACCAAGATGTTTTGTGCGCCCAGGTCCAGGTATTGCTTGATGAGCGCCGTCTCGCCCAAAGGCACGCGGCATACCGCATGGCTGGCGGGGTAGGCGGCCAGGGTCTGCAGCTGGGCCTGGATACTGCGCAAGTCGTTGGGCGCGTGTTCGCCATCGATCACCAACCAGTCAAATCCGGCCAGGGCGCAAATCTCGGCGGTGTAGGCGCTGGCCAGTCCCATCCAAAGGCCAATCTGGGGCTGCTTGTTTTGCAGGGAGTGCTTGAATGTATTCACGGGGGTGTTCATAGTGAGGTTCCTTGGGTGATGGCTTCGAAGATGATGCTGACCGGGGCTAGCGGGCCTGGCCGGGCTCAGAGGCGCTTCGCTTTGCCACATCGCCCAGCCAGGCCCGCCAGACCCGATCAGCGTGGGCATTCAAGGCGCCCAGGTGTTAAGTGAATCTGAACTCCAGCTTGCCCAAAGGCCCGTAGTCGGCATCAAATACATCGCCCACCTTGGCAAGCGCGGGTTTGGTGAATGAACCGGCCAGCACGATTTCGCCCGCTTGCAGGTGCTCACCCCATGGAGCCAACTTGTTGGCCAACCAGGCGATGCCAACAGCAGGGTGCCCTTGCACGCCCGCGGCCAGACCCGTTTCTTCGACCACGCCGTTTTGGCGAAGCACCGCGCCGCACCACGGCAAGTCGGTGGTTAAGGGGTCGACCCGCTTGGCACCCAGCACAATCCCCGCGTTTGCGGCGTTGTCGCTGATGGTGTCGTACACCTTGCGCATGACTTTGGTGTGGCGGTCGAACTGCTCGATGCGCGAGTCGATGATCTCAATCGCGGGGGTCACGTAGTCGGTGGCCTCCAGCACCTGCTGCACCGTCACGTTGGGGCCGCGCAGTTCTTTCTTGAGGATGAAGGCCAACTCGACCTCGACACGCGGCGCGATGAAATCGGTGAAGGAGATGTCCAGCACCTGGCCGGGCGTGCAGTCGTAGCGCATGTCATCCAGCAAGGTGCCGTAATCGGGCTCGTCGATCTGGCTCGAGACCTGCATGGCGCGGCTGGTGAGGCCGATCTTGTGGCCGATCATGGTGCGGCCTTCTGCGAACTTGATCTGCATCCAAGCGCGGTTGATGCGGTAGCCGTCTTCAATCGTCATGCCCGCAAATCGCTTGGAAAAGTGCTCGATCTGGGTGCGGGATTTTTCGGACTGGTTCAGCTCGTGGGCGAGCTGTTGGATCTGGTCTTCGGTGAACACGGACATGGCTCAAACCTTGTTGAAAAGTGGATGCAGATTGCTGTGCTTGGCGTCAAACACCTCGGGGCCGACGTCGATCTGCAGTGTGATGCCGATGTGGCGCTGCGCCATGACGGGTGCAAAAAAGGCTTTGGCCACTTCGAGCAATGTTTGCCCGGCGCTTTGTTGTGTGGCTTCTGTGCGGCCACGGCCCATGCGCACGTTCAGGTACACAAAAGCGTAATCACCTGTGCCGCCTGCATCACGACCGGCCGCGCCGCCATCGGCCACTGCATAGTGCGGAGCGGGGTAAGCCAGCACGCGTGTGCCGCCTGTGGGGAAAACTTGTTGGCCAGACTCGTCTTTCACGGTGAGCATGGCGTCGGCCATTTGGCGGCACAGGGTCGTCATGTTGACCTCGGCGTCCAACTGACCGGTGTAGAGAATCACAAGATGGGGCATGGGTCGCTCTCCTCAAAGGCGGGTGCTGATGGCCGTGTAGCCCTCGGCACGGCTGGCCACGGCGGCGGGCACTTGGCTGCCGTCTTGCGGTGTGACGTCAAAAATCGCGTTGAGCTGGCCCGTGCCGCTAGCACCGAAGTACGGCGTCACCATGTCCACACCGCCGTCATAGCCGGTCCAGCCCAAAGCGCCCATCAGCATGGCGGTGTCGTGCATGAAGCCTTCGCCGTGGCCTTTGCTGGCGTACTCGGGCAGCATTTCGCAAAAGGCTTTCCACTCGCGGTTGCCCCACATCTGCAGCACCTGCTTGTCGAGCTGCTCCAAAAACGGGCTCCATATCTTGTGGGCGAACTCGGGCGCCAAGCCGTTTTGCGCAAAACGGTGACTGAGTGAGCCACTGGCCAAAAACGCCACCTTGCCGTCGTAATGCTTTTCCACCGCCTCGCGCATGGCCCAGCCCAGGCGGGCGCTGTCGTTCAGGTAATGCACCATGCACAGCGCCGACACCGAGACCACCTTGAAGTGCTGGTCTTCGTTCATGTAGCGCAGCGGCACCAGCGTGCCGTATTCGGGGTCCAGCGTGGTGTTGTCGTGTGCCAGTGTTTCTACACCGTGTTCATTGGCCACTTTGGCCAGCAAGTGGCCCAGCTCGGGGTTGCCCGGTGACTCAAAAGCCATGTGGTTGATGAAGTGCGGCAGCTCGTTGCTGGTGTAGCTGCCTTTGAAGTGCGGTGCGCAATTGATGTGGTAGTTCGCGTTGACCAGCCAGTGCGTATCGAACACCACCAAGGTGTCCACCCCCATGGCACGGCAGCGGCGGCTGATTTCTTTGTGGCCGTCGATGGCGCTTTGGCGCGTGCCAAAACGCGGCCCCGGTATTTCGCTCAGGTACATGCTGGGCACGTGGGTGATTTTGGCGGCGAGGGCAAGTTGTCCCATGGGGTGTCCTTTGAATGGGCTTTGAATCAGATGACGTGCAACAAGGTCAAGCCCCACACCAGCCAAAGCCCCAGCAGCACCAGCATGCTGGCCGCAAAGAGTTTGAAGCGCGTGAACACCACATTGCGGCCGCAATGCACCACACTGTGGCCCACTCTCAGCAACACATACATACAGGCCAACACCAAAGCGCCGATGCTGACCGTTTGCGTGACATAAAGACCGGTACACGCCACATAAAACATGACCGGTGTTTCAAACAAATTGGAGAAATTGTCCGCACAGCGGGTGTCTTTGAGGGCCGCCGCAAACTCGCTGCGCGTGGACACTTTTTGGGGGTGCACTCGCAGCGCCTTGAATTGACGAACGCGCTCGCGAAAAGTCAAATAAGCAACCACCAGCACCAAAGCCATCATGGCAAATACAGGTGCCCAAATGGCCAATGGGTTCACAGTCATCTTGATCTCCAGTTGGAAGGTCGGTGTACTCAAACGCCCCAATGTGGGATGTGGTGACTGCCGAGGCTGACCGCCACGTTTTTGGGTTCACAAAACACTTCGTAGCTCCAGGTGCCGCCTTCGCGGCCGGTGCCGCTGGCCTTTGTGCCGCCAAAGGGTTGGCGCAGGTCGCGCACGTTCTGGCTGTTGACAAAGCACATGCCCGCTTCCACCGCAGCGGCCACGCGGTGGGCTTTGCCCAGGTTCTCGGTCCACACGTAGCTGGACAGGCCATATTCGATGTCGTTGGCTTTTTCAATCGCATCCGCCTCGTCCTTGAAGGGGATCAAGCAGGCCACTGGGCCAAAAATTTCTTCTTGGGCGATGCGCATGCGGTTGTCGACGTCGGCAAACACAGTGGGCCAGACGAAGTTGCCGTTCTTCACATGCGCGGGCAGGTCGGCGGCGTAGCCGGGTTGGTCCAAGCCACCACACAGCATGGTCGCGCCTTCTTTGGGTCCGAGTTCGATGTAGCTGCGCACCTTCGCCAAGTGGGCCTTAGAGATCATCGGGCCGACGATGGTTTTTTCATCCAGCGGGTCGCCCACGGTGATGCGTTTGGCCCGCTCGGCGAACTTGGCGGCAAAGTCGGCATAAATGCTTTGCTGCACCAGGATGCGGCTGCCAGCGGTGCAGCGCTCGCCGTTATTGGAAAAGATCATGAAGATGGCGGCGTCCAGTGCACGGTCCAAATC
>Ga0315899_10009190_pt1 | contig 10603 bp, 12 predicted proteins | sample LakEriMetagenome_2_FD_203518 | JGI IMG/M metagenome (GOLD analysis project Ga0315899, IMG submission 203518) | Freshwater fungal communities from buoy surface, Lake Erie, Ohio, United States - Buoy 4 MA112 | ecosystem: Environmental > Aquatic > Freshwater > Lake | place: USA: Lake Erie, Ohio...
CAGAGGCTTTATAAAAACTTTGTTTTTACCTATGCAACCAACCTTTAACCCTTCTGTCTGCCCGGGTAACGTATGAGCGTCAATCAGTGTTGAACTGATGAACAGGATATATATTGGGGATGGTGCGCGTGTCCTGTTTAGGGTTAGTTGGTGTTGTGCATGTATTATTGTGTGCATTACTAATCGCAACCCTCAGTCGAGGCTGAATATAGAGGTCGTATAATATTTTTATGAGCGTGAGTTATATTGTATCAAGTATGTAGTGGTAGCAGGAAAGCACTTGTTGGCCTTGTAGCGTTATCGACGGTTGTACAGTGTACCTGCTGGAACATTTGTCACATCTGTTGCCTTATTTCAGAATAAAGATTGTACCTGAGGACGAGGTGTCTCGGAGAGTAATATAGGAGGGTAGTATCGTCTAGGAAATCCCTTGACACGTAGTAAATGATGTATATGTTATGTGTGTGTGTGTGTATATATATGGGTAGATTAGTTAGGACGCAATACACACACACACACACACATGTGTGTGTGTGTGTGTGTGTAGGAGGATATTATATCCTCCTCCTCCTGCCTCATAGAAACAGATAACAGTAACTATAGAAATATACTTCCAAACAGGAAATAGAAACAGATAACTGGGCGGGTTTGCATCTGGCAAGGAACCCGCGTCCCTTACTACAGCAACAGCAATTAGAATATGTTCTCTGGGTTTCATAAGTGTTCGATCAAAATAAAAAAATGCAAAGGGAATGGGTGTTCCTCTCTATATATACTACTATGTGTGTGTTTGTGTGTCTGCGTGTGTGTGCGTGTGCGTGTGTGTGTATCATTCATAGACTATATCCATGTATATTCACGATGCCACCCACCGTGCGAGGATCCTCACGCTACATACGTTACTGACGCTACTGACGCTACTTATTCAACCTACTCTTTTTCTTGTAAAGTCAGTTAAGTCGTCTGTTAGATGTACATAGTGAAGGCCTAAGTGAACAGGGTAATTGAGGTGAATGAATCCGTTGGGCGGCGGTGAGGGGAGGAAGTGGATTAGCGGAGGAGCCTATAAAAGCTGGTGTGACACCTACTGCGAGTCTTATGGCATGAGGCGCAGTGAGAAAGCCGGAGTGCAAGAAAGGGCATGGGCAAAGGGTTCCAGGGGATGAAAGTCCCAGGACTTTAGAGCACACATTTACATACAAACACACACACATCATGCATATCACGCGGCTCCGGCTGCGTATCCACTGCGGTGTGCTGTTTACTGAATTGAGTACCAATAAACAACACACTCACGCTCTCTCTCTCTCTCTCTCTCTCTCTCCTCTCTCTCTCTCTCTCTCTCTCTATGTATATGTACACACACACACACACACACACACACACAAAATACGGCGGTACTTTTTTCCCGCCGTCCCGCCTTTGAAAAACGATATTTGAAAAAAATAAACCAAAAAAGTTTGTAGAATATGAATTCTCCCGTCGATTCTACTGACACGCATAGAATATTTTCCTGCCGTTTTTACGGACAAAAAAAATAAACCACGAAGAGTCTGCTGGGGGCAGACAGAACATATTCTCGGTGGTTTCACTTGTGAAAAGAGGCGATTTAGAGACAACATATCACATTGCCACGCAAGGCCCATATCACATTGCCACGCTGCCTTCGAATGTACACGTAGCCCTTGGAGACGAGCAGCGCCGCGATCTCGCCGCTGTTCTTGTTGTTGTCCATGATGAGGACGTTGAACGGCGTGTCCCAGTCCATGCTTTTTGCAGCACCTGTTTAGTAGTTAGTTTAGTTCAGTTTAATTCGTTGTCCATGATGTTGACATTGATGGGTGTGTCCCAATCCATGTTTTGCAGCACCTGTTTAGTAGTTAGTTTAGTTCAGTTTAATTCGTTGTCATGGATGTCTCCACAATCAACAGTGCGCATTCGCGATCACGCAGCGCTCATCTGGACGTCGCCCCATGCAGAGCGTCGTACGTGTTTGTGTTTTCGTTACCTTTCTCCCTTGGGGCCTTGTTTTTCTTGGGACAGCATACAGGGAGTCTCTTGGGGGAGCGGACAGGGAGTCTCCCTTTTTTCTTAGTTTGCCTCTGTATGTTTAGGGCACGTAACTCACAACTTCTCTCCGCTACCAGGACTCAGCTTTGGCTGCATCTTATATTTATAGGTGACGATTAGATAGACGCTTAGCTAGTTACACTAGTTCTGCGTTTTGTTTTTAAAATCAGCTAGTTGCAGATGGACTAGTGATTTGGAGGGCAGCTACAACACACCGTAGTTCGTTATTCGTGGTTCGCGTGTGATAGTTCGTAGCTATTTAGCTCTTACTCAATTTAGTAAATCGGATTTTCCTTCCAAACCCATGGCATCGCCCAACTGAGCGCTCGGCGCCTTCTCGTCCTACGACACGGCCCCAGCGCCCGTCTCCAAGGGGTTGCCATCGTTGCTCAAGACACGAGGACTCAACTGCCTATCGCGGGTAACTCCCCTCAAATATGCTTGCTGACGTAGCAGGTGCGTACCACCGGTCGTGCATGCGGCCCCGCGTACGCGTGTGTTGGGGATGCGCGTGTACTTGGATGCCTTGGATGCCGGTGCACATTGCTTGACACGCTCTTTAATGCTTTAGATTTAATTCCGATTGGTTGCGTTGCAATGTCATTGCTGGATGGGAACAGAAGGCTGAAAAGTCCACGAGCGGTAATCTCACCAGGAATGGTTAGTGGCGATGTAATTGTTAGGGGTGAAAAATCGCCGCTTCTCGTTAGTGAAGGAGTGTTGCTTGTTGGTGGAGTGGTAAAAAACTATTTTCTTTTTTCCCCACGAATAAAACAAAGTGAAGCCAGACTTCGTGGGGCCTTGAGCAGCTTCAGACCAAAAAATAAAATCAAAAAACAGACCCAGAAACATAAAAGTAATCATCATCACGTAGAAATCGTGGGTGAGAGAAACACAGCGTGTGCGAGCGTTCAGTCTCAGGGTTCTTGGGAGGTGACGACACACGCTATCCCGGAATTACTGCCGCACAACGCCCCCGGTCATTACCCTCAATTCGATCACCACCCCGTCCCTCGCTTCGATCAGCACCCCCTGTCATCATCCTCACTTCTATCACCTCCCCGTCCACCTCCTCCCCCCACCCCACCCCCACCCTCTCCAAGACAAGAAGCCTCAAGGGCCAGCTCGCGAACACGCGCGGCGCCCTCGTCTCCAAGCTCATTCACCAGAGTTGAAAACGCGCCGTTTGGGTTCTCGAGCAACGCAAGCGGCGGCCCGTACTCGTCGATGCGGCCCTCGCGAATGGCCGCTACTTGATCGCACATTGCAATATCTTCGAGGCGGTGTGCGATTATGAGGACTGTCTGTTTGCCTGTGCGTGTGTGGTTGTGTGTGTGTATGTGTGTGTGTGTGTGTGCATAACATGAGTGTGTGTGGTGCGTGTGTGATGTGTGTGTGTGCATAACATTAATGTGTGTGTGTGTGCCGAGCTATCCAAAAAACAAATTCTCGCAGGTCAGTGCCCTGGCTTATTTACCACACAAACCCAGTAAAAAACTAACTTTTGAAAATGCGAGCCTCTCGTCCAAGATCACGATCTTCTTGTTCATCAGTAGTGCGCGCGCCTGTATATATATATATACATACACACACACACACACACACACACACATGGAGAGAGAGAGAGAGAGAGAGAGAGAGAGAGAGAGAGACCAGGCACAGGAGCTGCCGCTGCCCGACACTCAAATTTGCGCCACCCTCTTGTAACGACGTGTCCAACGTTAACCCCTCCCCCCCCCAAAAAAACGCACCCCGGGTCGCCGCCAGATGAGGACTACGCCGACATCGCGTATGACGGGCCGTTCATATTAGACACGCGCTGGGGAGGGGTCAGTTTCACGTTCTACGCGACACCGGAGCCCCCCAACCTGGAGAAGCAGCGTGAGATCCAGAGCAGGGCTATTGCGGAGGTGCAGGCCGGCAAGGAGCACGACAGGCACCGCGGGCGCTTGTCCTACTACAACTGGGACCCCGGACCACCACGTGAGCACGAGAAGCATCAGCAGGAGCTAGACCAGCAACCGCAGCTCAAACAGACGCCAGGACCACAAGACGCAGCCCAAGCCCAGGACGCTGGCACCAACACAGATACACTCACACACCAGGAGCCAAGAATGCCCGCCAGAGGAGACACCTCACGGACACGCGCGTCACATACACACACACACAGGGCGCTCGGAACGTGGCAGAGCAGCACGTACACCCGCTAACGCCCGCCCCCAAACACACCCAGATCACCGATCTTTCCCGGATACAACATACCATGACTGCAGAGCGTGCAGTCGTTGCAGTATCGGAGCCCTCCACCTTAACCGGAAACCAACAAAAATTCATCGACAAGCCGTGGGTATGCACACTCGCGTCGAATCCGGGAGCGGAAACCAGCAACGCTATTATTAGCAGGAAAAGGGCCGCAGGAAACCTTAGATAGGAAGATAGAGATCCGGACGTGGGAGGGTGCGGGTGCTGACGGTGGAGCGGAGCTCCATGTTCCGCAGGCTCCTCAGGAGAGCCAGCGCCCCCAATTTATGTTGAGCACTTAGGGTTTGGCCATCTGCCGTTTACGAAAAAAATCCATTATCATCAAAACCACTACTCATCACGCGCCGTCGCAGCGGCACATCATGTCCATTTTTGCGATGTTCGAGCAGTTCCACTCCTCCAGAAAAGCTCCCTGGCACACGTTTTCGATCCTCGATAGTAAGTGGTGGGTCCATTGCAGAGCCTGGCGCGAGCTTTGGATGTCCAGTTACAGCGCTGTTACTTGACAAAGTGCTTTATGTGCCATGTAGCCGCTGGGTCCAGAAAATGACTCAGAGTGAAACCAATGACAGGGTCTGCCCTGCCGGCCAAGGTGAGGATGGCCTAAACCTGAGCTTGGATGGCTGCATCTCCGTTGTCCTCAAACTCCGTTGAGGACTTCCGAGAAGGCACAGACTACGTGTGTAGCCCAACCAACATGAGCGCCTGCCGCAGCGGCTGAGAGGTTATCACGTTTTAAACTAATACGCCTTCGGCGTATTATAGAGTATAGAATTCTCTATAGAGTCGAAGACTCTAGGCGACGTTGCCTAGGTATGGCTACCCCCGGGGGTAGTATATGCCTTTGAAGCTTATGAAGCAACAAAAAGGGGAAAAATTGCGCTGTCTTTTGCTTCGCCGGAAAAAGAAAAATATTATTATTTTATTTATGATGTGATTACATGGGAAAATTTTCTTAAACGGTCCAGTACCTACTACTGATAGTATGTGTAGGACAATCGATGAAGGATGACACATCAACTAGGTAGCATCGCATCTCTGCACATCTGATCAGAAATCATCTGCCTGATCGGTGACAGGGAGCGGGAGGGGTTGTAGAAAAGAGTAAAACACTATTCTTGTGCTACGACAAGTTTGTGTCCTTTTTCCCTTGGCCTCGTGCAAACCTCAGCCTCGAGCTTGAGGCTCGAACCCCGGTCCGTGTCCTCCTCCTGGCATCCAAGAGACGTTCCGAGTAAGAACCCCCACGTGGTGTGGTGTTGTTTCCTCCCTTTCGGCTTGTGGGACCTTGGGAGTCAGGTCTTTTTTTAGTACGGGGCGGTTATCAGCGTGTCGGGATGATCGGCTCCCAGAACCCGCTTTCTCACTGCAAGCACCTCGCGCTGCATCTTCTCCGCCTCATCTTACTTTCCTTGGCGAGTTAGGGATCGAGCCAGATTGCCCGCGGCAGAAAGCCCCTCTCCCGTCGTCCTCTGGACGATCGCGGACCACCACTCATTCTCCAGCTCGTCCCCCATCTCGCCTGTGAATTGTTGCTTGCAAGTCTGGCACTTGAACCACCACTGGAGCGCCTCTGCCAACCGAACGCGGCAGTCAAGATGGGCCAGACCCGTGGCTCCTCGACAAGCGCATCCGGACTGGATTGGCGACGGGCTCGTGTCCCAGCAGATGAAACACACGTCATCCTCGCCATGGCTGACATCATTGCCGAGGGCAACTACCTTGTTTATGTGATGATAAGTGGATTTTATTGGCTACGGCATTATGTCGGCGCGCCAGCGGGGTACACGAACTCCAGGGCTGTTTACAAAGTGTCTCCCCCACCGCGAGGTTCCGAAAGGGCCTCGGCTGACAGCTCGGCAGCGGCGCATTGCCGGTCGATCCCGGGACAGGGCTAGCCCATCGCGGTTCTCTCCCTGGAAATTTATAAGTAACTGCCAGCTGGCATCTGCCATTTTGTGAATAACTTATGCAATCAAACACCCTGTCAGCACTCAAGCTCCAGCTCGACAGTGAACTCACCCTTGCGCGGCAGCACCTTTGCTGCTCGCCAAGATACAGGGCAATCAGGATCGCCCTGTATCTTGATCTTAGGCGACTCGACAACAAAGTTCAAGAAGCGCTGGATGAACTACGCGTGCGCAAGGCAATACAGGCCGGTGAAATGGCAGTAGCGTCCGCCTTTGAGTACATCAGCAACGGTGACATCCAGAACGCAAGAGCAGCGAGAATAAGAGCATCGTACGAGTTTGCGCGTGGTGGGGTGTGGGAGGAAAAGCGCAAGTGCTTGGTCCAGTTGGAAATTGACATTGAAGCTGCCGATGCAAAAACGGCGCTTATTGGAACGCCTTTGCGTCGGCAAGCGCGAGCCGTTGTTGAAGCAGTTAGCTCACCAGAGGACTCTTGCGGTGACTCGCTCTTTCGCTCGCGACCTGATCAAGATCAGGCCGCGGGCGCCAAAGTGGCTGCTGAGCGTGTGGCAGTGGCGGCGCACTGTCTAGACGCTGATGACAAGACATTGAGCGAGAACAAGGCATTTCCAGTGACAACCTGGTTGGATGATGGAGCACATTCATCATTGGACAAAGTGGAGCCCGGCCTTTTCGTGAGGACTGGCTCACCATGTCGCACGTCTGTTTCTGTAGAGCCGCCATCCTTACTGTCGTGCCAGCTCATGCGCACAGAGATGCACAGCCCCTCGGAAAATCTGTGTACAGAGGAAGGCACTGCTGAGACGCCATCCTTACTACCGCGCCAGCTCATGCGCACAGAGAGGCGCAGCACGGCCGAGGTTGATGAGAAGGAAGAGGAGGAGCTCACGTGTACTCAACAATGCGAGGCAGGGCCGGAACGTCTGCGTATCAAGGAAGTAACGGCTGACAGAGAGGGAGGGAGGGAGGGAGAGAATCTATTAGGAACGATTCTTTACGGGTCTCTTGCTGACACGTGGCAGCAACCAATTGTGCAAACCTCGCCCAAACAAGTAATCCTGACCTCGCAACTAGACTCGGCTGTGTCCCGTGATAGCTTCATGAGAGCAGGAAACGAGGGTGTAGAAGAGAGCGTTGGGCAAGAAAACAAAACCTTTTGGGACAGAGGGTCGGTAGAGCGGGTAGAGAGTGTGGGAGAGGAAAGGAGGGTGGTGGGGGGCAGGGGGGTAAAGAGGGTAGAGGTGGTCTTTCGTTTTGAACGCGCAGGCCCGCACGTGCACGTGCAGGGACGACAGGAGGCAACACATTCCCAGAGGTCCTCAATACAGTAACTCTATACAGCAAATACACTAGGACACTGATTTTCCAGATTTTTTTTTGTCAGGATGCGGCAAAACTGGATCTTGAGCTCATCTGCGCTCTTATTCGATACCTCCTTACCCTCCCAGGCGCCGAAAAATTTGAGGAGGAGGCTTTGCTGCATGATATTTCACAGTATGTGCACGGCAGCAGCAACCAAGGCAGCCGCACAGCAGGAGAAGGAAAAGGAGAAGGAGGGTATCTGCCTTCATTACACAAGGCGCTGTGCACGTCGCGATTGCTGGCGGTCTTGGAGGAGAAGGATGAGCTAGCAGGCCGCGCAAGACAGGAGGCACAGGCGGCAAAGGAAGTGGCGGAGGAGGAAGTTTTGGAGGCACAGGGCGCAAGAGAGAGAGACAAAGGGCCACCGATACTCCGCCAGTGCCAGATAGCCAATTACATTGCACAGCCTGTCACGTCATCCTCTGCGCTGTGTACGTCGCGGTTGCTGGCGGTTTTGGAGGAGGAGCATGAGCTAGCAGGCCGCGCAAGACTGCTGCGATCACGGCAGGTCACTCGAGAACAAGACCCCAGGGGGGGCGAGAGAGAGAGTGACAAGGGGCCGCCGATACTCCGCCAGTCCCATATTGCCAACCACATTGCACAGCCTGTCACGTCATCCTCTGGGGTCGTGACACCTTCCCCTGAGACCGTGAAGTCATTCCCTAGGGGGCGGAGGAGGAGGGACAGAGACAGTATATCCGGAACTACACCCTTTAAGGAGGGGTCCAGGGCGTCGGCCTGCGACAGACTCGATGAGGCCGTGACATCATCCCCTGGTCCCTTGTGCCTGCCAGCTGCTGTCTCTGCAGGTCGGGAGGAGGTGCGGGATCAAGGTGGCGCTGCTTTCTGGCGTAAGGTCCTTGGTGCTGACCAAGAGCAAAGATTGGGGGGCGTGCTAAGCGTCGTGCAATTCACTGCCGACCCTGATGAGGCCAATTATCGCCTGGGCCTTGAGGCGACTAGGCTAGGCGCAAATCTCAACAGCCTCGTCTCCGCGCCTGTTGCTTTCCTCAACAACTTAGAAGCCAATCTGTTTGGAGAAGCCAAGGATGGAGGGGGTCGATGATGAGGACGGGGTGCGGATACCTGATTGTGCTTATTACTGCAGGACCTAGTACAAAACTGTGCGCATGGGGAGAGGAGGATTGTGGAGGTGATGTGCTGTGTGATACGACCGACACGGCTTGTGTAAACTAGTCTGACCACCACGCACTGGTGAAACCGGGGGAATGGGATATTGTGTGAGAGGAGGATGGCGAGGAGAAGTGAAGCGCGCATCACGCTTATTCCTTCCTGCAGTCACCTGTTGATTGTCAATAAACTTCTCTCTCGTCAGCCACATGCTGGCCAAGAGCAGACTGATATAATGTCCAAAGGCCTCCGGGACTCTGGAGGTACTGCGGTACCTATTTCAAAGCTGTTCGCGTGGGAAGGGAGGAGGACATGTGCTACGAGAAAGGGGGATGTGTGCGTTTATTACTGCAGTGCCTATCACAAAGCTGTTCGCGTGGGAGGAGGGGGATAGTAGAGGACATGTGCTACAAGAGACGCTACAACAGACGGTGAGCCGCGCCACGCAGCCAGGTCCAGTGTCGCCTGGCGGTGGCGAACAGGCTCAACGGCACCATCCGGCGCGAGCCTCTCATCAGAGTCTGGGGAAAGTCTTCGCCATGTAGGATGCTACTCCACCATTGTGGGTGGGGGAGCAGGAAAGCGCGTGGTGATGCGGAGTCCATGCCGCGGGCGCCGCCCTAGTCCCCCCGTTATTGACCGTAGTTCCTAATAAAGCTCTCTGTCTCTCTCTCTCTTCCTCCCCCCCCGAGGCCTTCAAAATTAGTGGACTAGTCTGCCCATCACGCACAATGTGTGTGTTTATTACTGCAGTACCAATTACAAAGCTGTTCGCGTGGGGGGAGGGGGAGAGTGGAGGACATGTGATACGAGAGACGACGAGCCGAGGCCTTAGTGGACTAGTCTGCCCATCACTTTTTGGACTTTGGAGCATTGATCTTCCTGGACACGTGTCCGCCCGCAAGGCCCAGAGACGCTGACAGGAGGGGGGTCGCCGGCTTTGTACTTTGTAGCTTTCAAAGTTTAATTCCTAGTAACGTGGGCATCTGCAAGGCTCAGAGACGCATACATGAAGATACTCGCCGCCTAGGTCGGAAGTCATCATCATGATCATCAGGGTTTCCCCCGCTCGCTCCTGGCCAGGCCAGAGGTCAGTCTAGGGTCCGAGAGTGCAAGTTTTCCTCCTCCGCCGAAAATCCCTCTAATTCGTTATTACCACGAAGTTTTAGTACTGCAAAACCAGTAAAGTGGTTAAAGGAGAGTAAATTTCCAACACAAGTGGGATTTTTTTATTTGTTTCCTTTTGCACACGATGCACTAAAATTTGTGCTGGTCGCGCGCAGATCTTGGTCTCAAGAAATCAAAAAGCGGAAGAAATTCTGTTTTTCCAAAAAAAAAAACATACCGCCGCCTACAACCAGCAAAATTTTGAGTGCATTGTGTTCGTCTGATTATTCCTCGTCAAATGGAACCCCCTTTGGGGGTGGTCGCAGGCGGCGAACACCTTGAAAAGAAGCTGCCAAGAATGAGTCCGGGGAAAGTCTTCGTAATGTAGGATGCTACCCCACCATTGTGGGTGGGGAAGCAGGAAAGCGCGCGGTGATGCGGAGTCCGTGCCGCGGGCGCCGCCCTAGACCCCCCGTTAAGGACTATTGTTCCTAATAAAACTCTCTCTCTCTCTCTCTCTCTCTCTCTCTCAGGCTCTCAGGTGTGTGTTGAGTGTTTATTTTTAAGGTCACCGGGCGGCCGGGCCGAGTCCCCGGAGTCATCTTACAGAACCGTGACTCCGGCGTGCGCCAAAAGCCAGAGGTGTGTGTTTATTACTGCAGGACCTATTACAAAGCTGTTCGCGGGGGGGGGAGGAGGAGAGTGGAGGACATGTGCTATGAGAGACGACTCGGACGAGC
>Ga0315899_10009191_pt1 | contig 10603 bp, 9 predicted proteins | sample LakEriMetagenome_2_FD_203518 | JGI IMG/M metagenome (GOLD analysis project Ga0315899, IMG submission 203518) | Freshwater fungal communities from buoy surface, Lake Erie, Ohio, United States - Buoy 4 MA112 | ecosystem: Environmental > Aquatic > Freshwater > Lake | place: USA: Lake Erie, Ohio...
TGGCTTTCGCCGCCTGCTGCGCGCTCGCTTCCGGCATGCGGATCGTCGCGGCGGCGGCGCCGAGCAACGCGGCGGCCTTTGCCATCTGGCGGCGGGAATAGCCGCGCGCGGCCAGATCCTGTTCGAAAGTCGCCGGTTCGATGGTCGCCTGGTCGAATGTCGTTTGCGCGTCGGTCGCCATGTCGCTGTCCCTCTCTGCTTGGGGATGCGTAACCCCCTGTCATCGTGCCGAACGATTGTATCGAATGTTTCCGCCATGCAAACAGGCAAAGTCCTTCAATAATGCGCCGAGATCGATTGAAATCGCCTTGGTAAGCCCGGCATCAATCTGTTAGCGCAATGCCATGCCCAGCACGCCCGCCGCCGCCGCCCGCCAGATATTGATCCGCCTGCAGGAGGTGATGGCCGCGCGCACCAGCGCACAGGCCAAGCTCAACAAGGTGGTGGAGATCATCGGCGAGTCGCTGTCGAGCGAGGTCTGCTCCATCTATCTGGTGCGCGAGGGCGTGCTGGAGCTGTTCGCGACGCGGGGGCTGAAGCAGGAGGCGGTGCACGTCACGCGCATGGCGATGGGGGAGGGCCTGGTCGGCCTGATCGCCACCAATGTCGAGACGCTGAACCTGGACGAAGCGGCCGCGCACCCGGACTTTTCCTATCGGCCCGAGACGGGCGAGGACATGTTCCACAGCTTCGCCGGCGTGCCGATCGTCCGGCGCGAGCGCGCCATCGGCGTGCTGTGCGTGCAGCATATGGAGCCGCGCCGTTACGAGGAGGTCGAAATCGAGGCGTTGCAGACGGTCGCCATGGTGCTGTCCGAACTGATCGCCAACGCTGAACTGGCCGACGATGGCCCGGCGGATTCGCGGGTCGCCGAAACCGGCACGACGATGCTGCACGGGCTGCAGCTGGTAATGGGGATGGCGCGGGGGCATGCGGTGTTCCACCAGCCACGCATCCATGTCGAACATACGGTGGCGGAGGATACGGAGGCGGAGCGCGCGCGCGTCATTTCCGCCTTCGCCAAGATGCGCGAGCAGATCGATCGCATGACCGGCGCGGCCGAGTTCGGCACCGAGGGCGAGCATCAGGAGGTGCTCGAAACATACAAGATGTTCGCCTATGACGAAGGGTGGACGCGCCGCATCAACGAGGCGATCGACAGCGGACTGACCGCCGAGGCCGCGATCGAACGGGTGCAGCAGCGCACCCGGATGCGGATGCGGCAGATCGACGATCCGTTGCTGAGCGACCGGATGCACGACCTGGAGGATCTGGCGAACCGGCTGTTGCGCATCGTGTCCGGGCAATTGGGCACGGCGGCGCAGATGGGCCTTCGGCAGGACGCGATCCTGATCGCCCGCAACCTTGGCCCAGCCGAACTGCTGGAATATGACCGGCGGCGGCTGAAGGGCGTGATCCTGGAGGAAGGATCGCTGACCGCGCATGTGACCATCGTCGCGCGCGCCATGGGCGTGCCGGTGCTGGGCCGGGTGCGCGATATCCGCCATCAGGTGAGCGAGGGCGACCTCATCCTGATGGATGTCAACGAGAATACGCTGCTGCTCCGCCCGAGCGCCGACATGGACGAGGCGTTCGAGAACAAGCTGCACATCACCCAGAAGCGCCGCGCGGAATTCGCCGCCATGCGCGACCTGCCGTCGGTGACGGTGGACGGGCAGCGGGTCGAGCTGATGGTCAATGCCGGCCTGCGGGAGGATGCGCAGGCGCTGGACCTGGTGGGCGCGGACGGCATCGGCCTGTTCCGCACCGAATTCCAGTTCCTGGTGTCGGCCACGCTGCCGCAGCGGGAAAAGCAGCAGCGGCTCTACAAGGACGTGCTGGATGCGGCGGGCGACCGGCCCGTGATCTTCCGCACGGTGGACATCGGCGGCGACAAGGCGCTGCCGTACATGCAGCGCGACGATGACGAGCATGAGGATAATCCGGCGATGGGGTGGCGCGCGCTGCGGCTGGCGCTGGACCGCGATGGCCTCATGAAAGCGCAGGCGCGCGCGCTGCTGGAGGCGGGCGCGGGCAAGGTCTTGAACATCATGTTCCCGATGGTGTCGGAACCATGGGAATATGAGGAGGCGCGCGCTCTGGTGGAGGGGCAGCGCGAATGGCTGATCGGCCAGCGCAAGAAGATGCCGATCGCGGTCAGATATGGCGCGATGCTGGAGGTGCCGGCGCTGGCCGAGGTGCTGGACCTGTTGCTGCCGCGCCTCGACTTTCTGTCGGTGGGGACCAACGACCTGACGCAATTCCTCTTCGCTGCCGACCGCGCCCATCCCAAGCTGGCGGAGCGGTACGACTGGCTGAGCATCGCGATCCTGCGCTTCCTGGACCGGGTGGTGCGCGCGACCGAGGCGCATGGCGTGCCCGTCGGCGTGTGCGGCGAAATGGGCGGGCGCACGCTGGAGGCGATGGCGCTCATCGCGCTCGGGATTCGCCGCCTGTCGATCACGCCTGCGTCGGTCGGGCCGGTCAAGGCGATGATCCGCATGATCGACGCGGCGGAACTGCAGGCCCTGATGCGTCAGTGGCTGGACGAAGGCGCGACCGACATTCGCGCCCGGCTGTCCGAATGGGCGAAAGAGCGGAATATAGAAGCGGGGTGAACGGCCTGTCCCGGCGTTGACAAGGCCAGTGCCACAATGAGACAAGGCCGGCGAGAAAAAGGTCGCGGAGCAGCATGGCGGACGAAACGGAATTGGACACCGGCGCAGTCGGCGCGGCGGACGCGCAGACCGACACCCCCGGCGCGAAGCTGCGTGCGGGGCGCGAAGCGCAGGGTCTGTCGATCCAGGATGTCGCGACCCGCACCCGCATTGCGCAGCGCCAGCTAGAGGCGATCGAGCGCGACGATTACGGCGCGTTGCCCGGCATCCCCTATGCGGTCGGCTTCGCCCGCGCCTACGCCCGCGCCATCGGCATGGACGAGGTGGAAGTCGCCGCCGATGTGCGCCGCGCCGTGCATGAAAGCGACCTGGGCGCCAATCGTTATGAAGCGTTCGAGCCGGTCGATCCCGCGCGCGTGCCGCCGCGCCGGCTGGCTTGGGTCGTGGCGGCGATCGTCGTGCTGTTGATCGCCGGCTACACGCTGTGGCGTACGCAGGTGCTGACGCCGCCGATGGGCGAGCAGATCGCGCAGCAGCAGACGCCGCAGCCTGCTGCGGCCCGGCCCGCCGGAACCCGCGCGCCCATCCCTCCCGCTGCCAGGCCGGTCGTCTTTACCGCGACCGACGATGTGTGGCTGCGCATCTATGACGAGGCGGGCGAGCGGTTGAAGGACGGCCTGATGAAGAAGGGTGAGAGCTTCACCCTGCCGGCCACGGCCAAGGGGCCGATGATCCTGACCGGTCGGCCGCAGGCGCTGTCCGTGACCGTCGGCGGGAAGCCGATTCCGCCGCTGGGTGCGGCGGACCGGACCATCGCCGATGTGCCGGTGAGCGCAGAGGCGCTGCTGGCGCGGGGCGCTGCGACCGTTCCGGCCGGGGCGACGCCGTCCGCCGCGACGCCGGCCCCTGTTCAATCGGGTCCCTGATCCACGCGCTCGACCCCGGCGCACGTCGCGCTTTACCAAGTGGAATAAGCGATTATGGTTGGGCGCAAGAAAGTTAAGTCGGGGATGATGATGCGTAACGCCCTTTTTGCGACTTCGGCCGTCCTGCTGGCGTTCGCACCTGCCGCAACGGCGCAGACGACGGTCGAGGGTCGCGTCGACCGGCTGGAAAAGGAAATGCGCGCGGTGCAGCGCAAGGTCTTTCCCGGCGGCCAGCCGCTTGAGGCGGAGATCAGCCGGCCAGCAACCCCGACCGTCGCGCCCGGCAGTCCGGCCAGCACGCCCATCGCCGACCTGACGGCACGGGTGGGCGCGCTGGAATCGCAGCTTGCCTCCGTCACCGGCCAGGTCGAGGAAAACAGCTTCAAGCTGCGCCAGCTGGAGGAGGCGTTCAACCGCTACAAGACTGAGACGGACGCCAGGCTGGCTCCCCCGGCGGTCGATCCGGCTGCCGCGCCTGCGGCGACCGCCCCGTTCACGCCGCCCGCCGGCAGCGCGGCATTGCCGGCTGCGACCCGGCCCGCAGCGACGAAGCCCGCGCCCGCGCCCGCAAAGCCGGTCGCCACGCCCGTTGCCAGCGAAGAGCGCAAGACGGCGGTCGCGGCGATCGAACGGCCGAGCACCGGCAATGCCGCCGACGACGCCTACAGCTATGGCTTCCGCCTGTGGGATGCGAAATTCTATCCTGAAGCGCAGGCGCAGTTGAAGGCCACGGTCGAGAAATATGGCGACAGCCCGATCGCCAGCAAGGCGCAGAATCTGCTCGGCCGCGCTTATCTGGACGATGGCAAGCCGGCACTCGCTTCCGTTGCCTTCTATGAAAATTACCAGAAGCGCCCGCGCGGCGATCGCGCGCCCGACAGTCTCGCCTATCTGGGCGAGGCGCTGATCCAGCTCAAGAAGCCGAGCGACGCGTGCAAGGTCTATCAGGAACTGGACCAGGTCTATGGCGCGACCCTGTCCGCCAGCCTGAAGGGCATGATGGCCAAGGGACGCGCCACCGCGAAGTGCAGCTAGACAACAGCCGGGCGGCGCTGGAGGCGCGGCTGGCGCAGGCCATCGCCGCGATGACGGGCGCGGATGATGCCGCGCGCTTCGGCGTCGCCGTGTCGGGCGGGCCGGACAGCATGGCGTTGCTTTTCCTGACGTCGCTGCTCTACCCAGGACGGGTCGAGGCGGTGACGGTCGACCACCGGCTGCGGCCCGAAGCGGCGGAGGAAGCGGCCATGGTGGCGCGCTGGTGTGCGGGGGCGGGCGTGCCGCACGACGTCCTGATCCCCGACGCGCCCGTCGCCGGCAACGTCCAGAATTGGGCGCGGACGATGCGTTACCGCCTGATCGAGGCATGGCGGGGCGCGCGGGGCATCGACTGGATCATGACGGCACATCATGCCGACGATCAGCTGGAAACCATGATCATGCGCCTCAACCGCGGATCGGGCGTGGCCGGGCTGGCGGGCGTGCGCGGGCAGGCGGGGCGGGTGATCCGCCCGCTGCTGGGCGAGCGCAAGGCAGCGCTGGTCGCACTGGCGGAGACAGAAGGGCTGCCCTTCGTCCATGACCCGTCCAATGCCGACAGGCGGTACGACCGGGCGGCATTGCGCGCGGCTTTGGCCGGGGTGGACTGGATCGACCCGGAGGCAGCGGGGCGCAGCGCGGCGGCGCTGGCGGAAGCGGAGGCGGCGCTGGCGTGGAGCGTCGAGGCGCTTGCGGCGGCGCATGTGCGGCGGGAGGGCGCGGGCTGCCGCCTGGAGCGCACCGACCTTCCGCGCGAATATCTGCGCCGCCTGCTGCTGCACATGCTGGCCGTCGCCGATCCCGAATCGCCCACGCCGCGAGGCGAGGCCATCGACCGCGCCATCGCCCAGGCCATGACCGGTGGAAAAAGCAGCCTGGGTGACTGGCTGCTGACCGGCGGCGCGAGCTGGACGCTGATGCCCGCGCCGGCCCGTCGCTGACCGTCGCGTTCAGCCGTTTCCGGTCGTTACGATATGGTTCCACGGATGATCCCGCAGTCTGAACGCCCTGCCGATTTTGTGCGATGCGGTGATCTTTCCTTAACGGCCCATTGCCCTATCCTGCATCCGCACAAGCGGGGAATGAAGTAGATGATGGAATTTGCAGCGCTGACTTATGGCCTTTTGGCGAGCGTGATCCTTTCGGCGGCGCAACGGAACCGGAAAATGGCGCGGCCGCATCCGCCGCTGCTGCTCTATGTCGGCTATCTGCTGTGTGGCCTGTCTGCCGGCGTTGCGATTGCGCTGGCCTGGGTCGCGGCGCGGATGTTCCTTGGCGCGTGAGGCCGGTCATCGGACGTAAAGAAGTCGGGGATTAAAGCGGGGGAGGATGACCTCCGCTCCGCTTGCGCTTTTGCGGGCGCGCCCTATCTTGGCCGGTGAAAGAGAGTGATGATGAACGACGAGAAAGACCCGCAGGGCAACCCTTGGATCAAGAGCGCCATGATATGGGCGGGCGTGATCGTCGCCCTGCTGCTGTTCGTGTCGATGTTCGGCAACACCACCGCCACCAGCGGCGGGACGGGCATCGCCTATTCCGAGTTCCGCTCCAAGGTGCAGGAAGGCCAGGTCAAGGACGTCGCCATCGCGCCCGACAAGATCAGCGGCACATTGTCGAGCGGGCAGAAATTCTCCACCGTTCCGGTTAACGATCCGGGCCTGACCGGCCTGCTGGACGACTACAACGTCAAATATTCGGGCCAGGCGCAGGAGCAGCCGAGCTTCTGGCAATATCTTCTGTTCCAGTCGCTGCCGTTCCTGCTGATCCTTGGCATCGCTTTCTTCGTGCTGCGCCAGATGCAGAAGGGCGGCGGCGCGGGCGGGGCGATGGGCTTTGGCAAGTCCAAGGCCAAGCTGCTGACTGAAAAGCACGGCAAGGTGACGTTCGACGATGTCGCCGGCATCGACGAGGCACGAGAGGAACTGCAGGAAATCGTCGAATTCCTGAAGGACCCGAGCAAGTTCGCGCGGCTGGGCGGCAAGATTCCCAAGGGCGCGCTGCTGGTCGGCTCGCCCGGCACCGGCAAGACGCTGCTGGCCCGCGCGATCGCAGGCGAGGCGGGCGTTCCCTTCTTCACCATTTCCGGCTCCGATTTCGTCGAAATGTTCGTGGGCGTGGGCGCGAGCCGCGTGCGCGACATGTTCGAACAGGCGAAGAAGAATGCGCCCTGCATCGTCTTCATCGACGAAATCGACGCGGTCGGACGCCATCGCGGCGCGGGCCTCGGCAACGGCAATGATGAGCGCGAGCAGACGCTGAACCAGCTTCTGGTCGAGATGGACGGCTTCGAGGCGAATGAGGGCATCATCATCGTCGCGGCGACGAACCGCCCCGACGTGCTGGATCCCGCGCTGCTGCGTCCCGGCCGTTTCGACCGGCAGGTCGTGGTTCCGCGTCCCGATATCGAGGGCCGCGAGAAGATCCTCGCCGTCCATATGAAGAAGGTGCCGCTGGCCCCGGACGTCAACCCGCGCACCATCGCGCGCGGCACGCCGGGCTTTTCGGGCGCTGACCTCGCCAACCTGGTCAACGAAGCTGCGCTGATGGCCGCGCGCCGGGGCAAGCGGCTGGTGGCCATGGACGAGTTCGAGGCGGCCAAGGACAAGGTCATGATGGGCAGCGAGCGCCGCTCCATGGTCATGACCGACGATGAAAAGAAGATGACCGCCTATCATGAGGCGGGCCATGCCATCGTCGCGGTCCATGAGCCGGCGTCCGACCCGATCCACAAGGCGACGATCATCCCGCGCGGCCGCGCGCTGGGCATGGTGATGCGCCTGCCCGAACGGGACAGCTACAGCTATCATCGCGACAAGATGCATGCGAATATGGCCGTCGCCATGGGTGGCCGCGTCGCCGAGGAGATCATCTTCGGATATGACAAGGTGTCGAGCGGCGCGTCCGGCGACATTCAGTACGCCACGAAGCTGGCGCGCGACATGGTCACGCAATGGGGCATGTCGGACAAGCTGGGGCCGCTGCAGTATGAGGAGCAGCAGGGCGAGACCTTCCTTGGCTATTCGCAGAGCCAGCGCGTCCATATGTCGGACGAGACCGCCAAGCTGATCGACAAGGAAATTCGCGGCCTGGTGGAGCAGGGCTATGCCCGCGCGCAGGAATTGCTGAAGAGCCATGAGGACCAGCTGCACCTGCTCGCCAATGCGATGCTGGAATATGAGACGCTGTCGGGCGAAGAGATCAAGGCGCTGCTCGAAAAGGGCGAGATCACCCGCGACGACGGCACCACGATCAAGCCGTCGGTGATCCCGGCGGCGGGCTCCTCCATCCCCCGGACGCGCAAGCGCAAGGGGCCGTTCGGCGACCCCGCGCCGCTGGGCGCCTGAGGCGCGGCGGGAACCGGGATAAAAAGGGGGCGGGGTCGATGACCTCGCCTCTTTTTCGGTTTAGCGGCGGGTAATGACCATTTTTGGTCCCTCCGCCGGATTATCCCCGCCCTTGAAGCCGGCCCTTATTCAGATGGCAGGTGGAAGGCTGAATGACGAAATCGGGTGGAAGTGCGACAGGCAACTTTGTGGTGGCGAAAGAAGATAGCTGGCGTGGCAATCTGCTATTTCACCGGCCGACGAGCACGACGAGCCATAAGAAGGGCGATGCCGAGGCTCACGCCATAGCCCCACAACAGCCATGCAGCACCTAGACGGACGACAGTCTCACTCTTCCCATATATCGCAGGCCACCAGTGTAAGACGGCTCCGTCGATCATCATCGCTACCGTGCCAACGACGCTGACCCCGGCGATCAGTTGGTCGGCGGTCAATCCAGCGATGGCCCGGATAATTACGATGCTGAGCCAGGCAAACATGAACGTTGTCAGGAAGGACAGGCCGCCCATCACCGGATCGAGCATAGCCGAGGGGAATAGGCGAATGTAGAGGGTCGCAACGACCCACAATGCTAAGCTGACCAGAACGAGCCTGAGGACTTGGGATGGCGCAAGCATGACAATCTCCGAGAATCGTGTAGCACTCGCTACGTAGTATTTCTTCGTAGCACTTGCTACGTTATTTTGCATGGGACAAAAAAGAGATCAGCAGGCAGCCGAAAAAGCCGCGAAACGCAGCGCGTTGGCGAGCGCGCTTGGTGACATCGTTCTTGCAGAAGGGCTGGAAGCGCTTTCATTGCGCCCAGCGGCGGCGCGGCTCGGAACCAGCGATCGCATGCTTCTCTACTATTTCGGCACAAAGGCTGCGCTCATAGCCGACACACTGGCGAGCGTGTCCCAACGACTGGCAACCAGTCTGTCGTCGGCATCACCATCGCCTCGGTCAACGCCTCTCGAGGTGATTGGCATCGCAGTCGATCTCCTCGCTGAACCCGATGCAAAACCCTTCATGGCGCTATGGGCGGAAATTGTTGCGCGCGCCGTGCGCGGGGATGCCGTCTTTCAAGGCGTGGTCGATCGCACGATGGGGGCATGGTCGGATTGGATCATGGCTCGGACGGAGTTTCCGGCCGGGGTGGACCCGGCGCGATCGGCATCGGCGATGCTTGCTGTGATCGAAGGCATCTCCACGTTCGGCTTGCTGGGCGCTGATGTCGACGACATAGAAACCGCCTTGGTGGACGCGCTGACCCTATCGCAAAGGCCGCCTTCGCGGCGGGAATGATGGCCTCTCGAACGGCCGATCTTGCGCGATTGTTGCCGAATGATATTTTCTACGTAGCGTCAGCTATCACCTGTCATCTCTCCAAAGGCTGACCTTCGGCAATCCGCCCATCCTCGCCCTCAAAACTCCTCGGCGATGTCCATGAGGCCGAGCAGTTTCTTCGGCGCGATCTGGCGCCAGCTGGCGCGGAGGCGGTCGGTGATGTGGTCCCAGTCCGTGTCGCCAAGGTCCAGGCGGATGCCGATCCAGTCGTTGCCGAAATAGGCGGGGCGGTAATAGCGGGCGGGATCGGCCTCGATCAGGCTTGCCTGTTCCTCCGGCGCGCTGGTCTTGACCAGGACGGCGATGATGCCGTCGCCATGATGGTCGCGCGTGAACCAGCCGAACTTCTTGCCCTTGACGATGCCGAAGCAGGGCATGCCGTGCGACAGCGTCTCTTCCGCCTGCGGCATGGCGAGCGCGATCGCGCGCACTTTGTTGAGCAGCCAGTCGGGTTGCCGCTCGCGCGTCACGAAATCGGCGAGGGTGCGCGAATAGAGCTGATGTTCCGCGATCAGGATGCGCGCGGCGAGGCTGTCGGCGGTGTCGCCGGGCAGGATAGCGACAGGCGTCTGACCCAGCACCGGCCCGTCGTCCAGTTCCGCCGTCACGATATGGACGGAGCAGCCGGCATGACTGTCGCCCGCGTCGATCGCGCGCTGGTGCGTGTCCAGCCCCTTATATTTGGGAAGCAGGCTGGGATGGATGTTGAGCATCCGGTTTTCCCATGCCCTGACGAATTCGGGCGAGAGCAGGCGCATATAGCCCGCGAGCGCGACATAGTCCGCGCCTGCCGCGCGCAGTTGCGCGTCGATGATGCGGTCGAACTCCGCGCGCTTCATTCCCTTGTGGCTGTGGCCGAAGGTAGCGACCCCTTCCGCCGCGGCCAGGGCCAGGCCCGGCGCGTCCGGGTCGTTGGCGGCGACCAGCACGATTTCATAGGGGCAGCTTTCCGCCTTGGCGGCGTAGAGCAGGGCCGCCATGTTCGACCCGCGACCGGAAATCAGGACGCCGACTTTGGCTTTGACCATTGTTTCAACTCCGTTCGGGCTGAGCCTGTCGAAGCCCGTTCCTTCTTTCCAGCAAGCAAGGCCCTTCGACAAGCTCAGGGCGAACGGAGATAATGTGCGGCTCTAGCCCAGATGCGTGGCGGACCAGTCCGCCTTCGCGCTCCAGGTGCCGGCGCTGCCGCTGACAGTGCAGCCCTTGTCGCCTTCCTGCACCGCGCCCACGGTGAAGACGGTTTCGCCCGCATCCTGCAGCGCCTTCGTGACGGCGGCGACGTGCGCCTCGTCCACCGCCAGCACCATGCCGACGCCGCAATTGAAGGTCCGCGCCATCTCTCCGGGCTCGATAT
>Ga0315899_10009192_pt1 | contig 10603 bp, 2 predicted proteins | sample LakEriMetagenome_2_FD_203518 | JGI IMG/M metagenome (GOLD analysis project Ga0315899, IMG submission 203518) | Freshwater fungal communities from buoy surface, Lake Erie, Ohio, United States - Buoy 4 MA112 | ecosystem: Environmental > Aquatic > Freshwater > Lake | place: USA: Lake Erie, Ohio...
GGTGTAGAGAGTGCTCAAGTCCAGTTGAGGGCTGAGTTCGATGCCGAGCCGTTAACCGGTGGGTTGGAGAGAATGTGGTGCACCAAGACACACGGGCGTCCGCAAGCTGGAAGCCCGTGGCACGAGATCATCTGATTCTCGAAGTTATGCCACCCGCCGGTGTCACGACATGACTTCAGAGTGTCTCGATGTAGTCAAGCAACTGTTGCCGAGCATTCCGATCATCGTCGCAAATCGCAGAGTAGAGTCCATCGAAAGAAAAACGTGGATGTGTGAGCAGCCAGTGAGCATCGGAGTTCCACAAATCGCCTGTCGGGAACCGTACACAAGTCCAATCGGGCGGGATTCTCGGATCTGTGACTCGGAGATCAGCCAGGGGAAAGTCAAAATAGTAGGGAAAGACCTCTGTCATCACACTGGCGTGAGTGCGATGCAAAGCAATTGCCCACACACGAATTTCGTCAAGGCCAGAGATCGCGACATCGTGTGATGTCGTCCACCAGTCGGACTTTGGCCTCGATAAGTCTCTTGCTACTTTCATGTTTGCACCTAGTCTAGCACAATTTTGAAGTCATCGATCAAACCCTTAGTCGTATTGACGACGTAGTGTACATCGATGTGCTTACCCCGCGAACTCGGTCGCCGATAACTGTACTTTTGCCAACCGTCAGACGCTGGCCATCTCGGATCGTTCATCTGGAGTCCCAGCGGCGCGCCCAACAGCGGATTCGAAGCTGCCTCTTCGATTGCAAGTTGTTCCTCTAGATTTCGCGGACCGAAACGCCCTTTGCTAGCGTCTACGGTAGATCCAAGCCCGGCGTGCGTGAACGAATGTCTACTGCCTTGTTTCGACAGTACACCTCTCCCCATCGTGCTGTACTTCGACATCAATCCACGAACTTTGCCGAATACCGCTGATGAGTACTTCAGTGCTTTCTGGGCCCACTTCCCGCCGGGAACAAAGCCGATCATCAAACCAGCAGTCAACTCGGTACCTGAAATGTCTCCCATTGAGTAAAGTCCGAGATCGCCGATATGCGAGACGAGGGGGATGCCAGACAGGGATAGCCCGTTTAGACCGACGCGGGCAACTTGATGGCCTCCTGCGCCGATTCGCTGCAGGAACGCCATTTTCTGTGCAGCATCTTCCGCGATGTACTCGTCCAGTATGTCAAACGGGTCGTTGCCAGAGCCGTAGCCATCCACGCCTGCGCTCATCGCCGCGCTGAAGAACAGCCCCAGCGGATCGCTGCCCATGAAGGGGTTGCCGCGGAGGTACTGGTAGAAGTTCGCGCCGTCGGTGTGCAGCGCCTGCAAGTCCATCGCCATCGCGGCGGGGCTGATCGCCGTGCCGTGGAAGGCGATGGTTTCAAGCGCAGCGATGCCCGTCGCATTGGGATCACTCTGCATGAACCGCCCGAGGTTGGGCGCGTAGGTGCGGTTGCGGTTGTGGTAGATCGCGTGCGCGTACGGCACCAGCTTGGGCGGCGTGTCGGTCGTGTAGTTGCCCGCCTGCAGCGCCTGCTGCATATCGAGGCGATCGACGAACAGCCCCTTATGCCCAGCGTCACACGTGGGATGGGCCGCGAAGTAGTCCGCGCTGAGCACATCGCCGTAGGCGTCATATGTCCACTGTGCGACCACACGAGCGGTCGGCACCTGCACGCTACCGCTCGCGGTGGTCACCGTGCGCGGAGCGCCGTTATCGTCAATGACGGCGACGACATCGCCGCCTGCGTCTTGAACGGTCCAATAGGCCTCTTGCCGATCGTTGCCGAAGTATGCGACAAGTTCGTCAACGCCGTTGTCACCCGGACCCCAGATGTACTCGCGATGGAGGCGAATGACAGTGGGGAAGGGGTTCTCAAGATCAAACTCAGCCTGAGCGACCAACTGCTCGACAAACTCGGCCTCGACGGCCATGGGCGTGCTGTCGCCATCGAGTTCCGCGCTGCTGAGGACGGCGCCGTTCTCAGCAACGATGTTCACTTCCGCAGTGGAGCCCGTCACCGATTCCGCGACTTGCTGGACTGGACTGCTTGAGCCCATGGTCATGGCCATGCTGAGCGTGGCCACCTCGTCAATGGTGATCGTTTGAATTCGGCGAATGCCGTCGTAGTAGTAACGTTCGCTTCGAAGCCCTGCCACTGACTGATTCGTCGTGGAGTTGGGGTTCACGTAGACGTACGGGAACTGCGAACGAATGAGCCTGCCCAGTCCGTCGTACGTGTAGTGACGAACCAGATCGCCGATGATAACATCTTCGATCCCCAACTCCGCTGGCGGAGGCTGCGGCTGCGGGAGCGACGCCTTGTTGATCTGAACGATTCGATTCCATGCGTCATAGCTGTAGTAGTACTGACCGTCAAACTTTAAGTTGCCCGCATCGTCGTGGAAGAACGTGGTCTGCGCGCTCGTCGGGTTCTGCCCGTGAATCTGCTGCAGCACAGACTCGATCTCGCTCTGTGCGTTCACATCATGCGTTACGTCGAAGATACCGACCGACATCGGATGCGTCGATGAGGGACTCCAGGGCACCTGTCCACCCGTCGACGTGTTGAAGACTCCCCACGCAAGCGGTGACTGCGATGCAGTCGTTGCATCCGTCTGACGACCGGGTTTGGTCTCGCTGCCCGCCCAGTTTCCAACTGCATCAAGTGTCCACTCATCGCTGCGGAGGAGCGACGCGAGAGCGATCGTTGGTCCGCTGGGACCATAAGTGATCTGGCCCACCTTGCTTGAGATCAAGCGATTCAGGAGGTCGTAGGCGTGCACTTGCGATCGAGCAGGAGCCCCTGTTGCGTAAGCGACCTGTGAGATGTCTTGGGCAATGCGATTGCCCATGATGTCGTAGGTGTATCGCGCTGCGGCAAGCTGGGCTGTGGTGTTAGTTGCTGTAGCCGCTTGCACCGTCCAGAATTGGTTCCGTCCGAAGCGGTCCAAGCCGCCCAACGAAGCGTTCCCCAGCTGGCTATTGGTAAACAGCGACGGTTCGGCAAGGCTGGGAATGGAGTTCGCCCCTGTGACAGCCGGGGCGGTCGCTGCAACGCGCCGACTTGTCCCCGCATGCATATATGCAGAGAGAGTACGCGTTGTCATCGTGTCAGCGCGAGTTGCGATCGCGCCGACCCGTGACAAAAGACTGTTGATTCCGGTTGCGTTACCGTAATCAAAAAGGACTGCACGAGGGGCATGCAGCATGCCTTCATACGGATAGAGCATCGACTGCAGCCGCGTGAAACCTGTCGAATCGACATCGGTCGGTTCGTACTCCCAGGTGTACTCCACTGAGGGGTCCGACGAGAACAGCGGATCAGCAACGCCACCACCGTGCGATTGAATTTCACGGCGCAAGAGACCTTTCGCGTCATAGACGTATGCAACATCAGACACGATCTCACCGCCACCGGGCCCGTATGCGGTCACCTTCTCGACCAGTCCGCGAGGGTTGTATGCGATTACAACCCGATGAACGATGCTTGATGGCAAGGCCCCGTTGACCTGCATGGACTCGGGCAAATCCATGAACTTGAACTCTTGGCCACTCATGCGACCCACTTGAATTTCAATCAGTCGATCGAGGCCATCGTAGAAATACTGGAACGTCACGCCTCGGCCGTCGGTGCGACGAGCTAGCAATCCATTGAAGGTGTATGCAAAGTTCAGATCGACCTTTTCGGGATCAGGATTCTCACTCGTTCCGATCGTGGCCCGATGCATCACTCCGACCAGTCCGTTATTGAAGGACTTGGGTACATAAGACGGCTTATCCAAGTCGAGCACGTACTCCAGAACTTCTGCGCCGTACCGAAGTTCCGACACGCTCGTAGCCGGTCCGGCACCCGTGCCGGTCAGGATTTTGACAAGTCGTCCGTACTTGTACTCATAGTCAGTCCGCCGCTGCTTGTCAGCGGCACCCTCACGATTCTCAATCACGGTTTTGACCCGCCCCGCAGCGTCGTAGAGCGTCTCAGTGATGGTGTCGTCCGCATTGCGCACGTGCGTAATACGACCGGTCGCAATGTTGTGGTGATTAATGGTGAGAAGCCCGCCCGAGTCCTTGATGGCTTGACTGATGTGACGAATTAGTTGACCATTTGAAGCTTCAAGCCACGGAGGAGACGCGTTGCCATCGTTGACGGGACGTACGAACACAGTTGGCCCAGGAACTTGTCCTTGCTGCTGCTCGGTCCCGAGCACCAAGGTGGCATCCACTCGTTTGCTGGGATCAAACCAGCTGACCGTTCGCTGTCGGACAGCGTTGATCACGGCGCTGGGGTTGCTGCTGCCGACCTCATCAGTCAGTTCGGCGATCAGTTCACTTGCATCGGCGAGCCGTTCGAGTGAACGGACATCGACTGCATTGCTGTCAGCATCATAAGTGGTCTGTGTTGCGCCGAATGTCCGCCACGTTGAACTCGCCCCTGAGCCGCGTGCTCGCATGTCAGTGCGAACCACCCGCCCCAAACCGTCAGTGGTTGAGATCGCGACCGGCGCGCCGGGCTGCTGCGAGTATACAACCTGACCGCCACCGCCGCGGTAGTTGAAGAAAGCTTGATACTGGAGCTGGTTTGGTGCCGGGTAGGCCGAAGGATCGAGCGGGTCATCAACGAATGCCGACACGTTGTACTCGCGACGTTCGCTCACCGTGCCGTCAGGCCCGTGGTAGTTCACGGTGGCCGACGTTGGGACAAGCCCCGCATCTCTAAAAAGTTCAGTCCAATCGACCGGATTGCCCTGATGCGGGACACGGACAAGTCCGTCCTCGTTCACATCAAACCACGAGTTAGAGCCAACAGCTGGATCGAACGCCGGTGGTACATCCAGTGTACCGAACTCTGAATCTGCCCCGAACGTGACTGTTGCGATGACACGATCTAGATTGTCGTAGTAGGTGAGAGTCGTTTGGAGACGCGCAGCAGCTGCACCCGCGCCAAAGTCAAACTCATCAACACGGACAGGGCGCATGCGCCAGTCGTACGTCGTCTCGGTTCGTGCTGCTGAATCTGTTGTGGATGGTGCACTGAACGGCTGGTCTGCCCAAGCAGGATGTGAGCGGTACTTCCAACTGGTGGTTGGCAACAATGCATCGGTCACACTCGAGCCATATGAGCTGCGGTTAACGAGGACCAGATTGAACTCGCCGTTGTTGGTTCCACTCCATGCAGTATCGATCGTACCGACGTACTGACGAATGGGAAATCCACGCGTGTCCATTGTCGTTCGAGAGATCGTTCCGTCAATCTCACGTTCGCGGCGCATGTCAACGAGCTCGTTCACTTCCTTGGAGCCAACAGCAAGCATCCGACCGTCGGGATCAGGTTCAAGCAACGTTGCGCTGCTGACACGCCCGTTCGCGTCTAGTGCCAGAGGTGTCGCATTACCCGCAACAGCCGCTTCAACAACGAATCGCGGTTGGTTCGCTTCACCGAATACCACGTCGGTATTCGTCGAATCCGCTGGAAGGGCGAGCGGTTGGGGTCCGAACCGCGTGCCGGCGTCCTGCGCGAAATACACACGTCGGATCTGGGTTGGATTGCTGAGAGGAGAGCGTGCGGGATAGTCACGAACCTCTCCGACCACCCGAGAGATCAGCTGTGAGGTTGATGAACCTTGAGGAGTCCGGCGCTCCACCTCATTGAAAATGTACTCGCGGGTAAACACGCGCTCAGGTGGCAAAGCTGTGAGCTGGTTGTAGGGGTGAGGACCGCTCACGCCTGCGCCTGGCGTGCCGGCGGGGGCTGCTGTTTGATTCCACCACAGCGTTCCCTCTGCCGCGCATTGGTCATCTTCTGGGTCTTCGATGTCGTTCTGCCAGCAATGCTCTTTCTTGCTGATGGTTACTAACCGGCTCATCCAGCGTCTTCCATTTGGAAAGAAGATGTCAGATGTGCGGTTGCCATCGTATTTGTAGCTTGTCACGTACTTAAGTGGAGGTGTCCACCGCCCTTCCGCCGATGCGGTCGGAAGGCGTTCGCCGGCGTCCGGCGGTAAAGTCCATTCACTTGCTCCGGAGGCAGGGAGCTCGGGCGCTCCAACCTGCACCGCGGCCCGAACGGCGTTCTGCGACAAGTCCGGATCAACGACAATATGTTGGGGTCGTCCGAGATCATCAAAAAAGTACCGCGTGTAGTTCCACGTCTGAAGATGCTCGTCATCTTGAACGGGAGTTGAAGCCAGCGGGGATCGCAGGAGCCCTTCCGCCGACCACATCTTTTTGCCTTTGTCGTCAAACCAATCGCGCTGAACCGGATATAGCCACCCTTCGCCCGGTTGACCGTCAGGACGCAGCTTCCGCGGCGGACCCACGACCAGCGTCTGATCGATGGCACGTTGAAGTGGATTGAGTTCCAGATTGGAGTCAACGACATGCCGGCGCAGCCAGTGAGTCGCGGTGTAATTCCTATCAGACCATGTGTTGCTAGAAGACAAAACAACAGGTGGCGGGGTCAGCGCACACGCCAAGTTGTTGCTGTTCCATCCGACCAAGGTAAAGAAGTCTGCCTCGCGAATTGGAGTGGCGAATGTAATCTCGACATCGCGTATCCAAGTGCCACTCGACGACGACATCTCTGGAACTGGTCCACAAATCGTCAGGGCCGCCGCCGATGTAGCGTTTACTCCGTCCAGGTGCGTTCGAAAGTACGCTTTCGTGATGATACTGGTTGACTGGTTGATATCGTTTACTTCGTAATGGCCAAACGCAAGCCAAGCCGATCGATCATCATGTGACTCGGGGGGGAGTCTCGTCGACTTGTAGTACCGGCCTTGGCGCAAGCCTTCCGCGATCAAAACAGGCTGCAACACTTCCACGATACTGCTATCCGTTGTATCATGCGGAGTCGCATCGTACGAGTAGGCAACCGGTTTGTAGTGATAGAAAGCGACGACCCCGTTTTCTGTGTCGCTGGGCCCACCTTGTTGCTGCGTCACGGACCACCCGACCGACCGTCGCTCGATCAGCAAGAGTTCATCTCGGATCGAAGCGAAATAGTCTGTCTTTTCGACCGCGTCAAAAGGATTGTCATCGTCGGGCGCGTCTGTGCCGGGCGGATTGGGAACCCAGCGATCGCTGTTACGCTCGATCACATTGACTGCGCGTTCGTAGACGAATTCCTCACCAAGCCCCTCTGTCACCAACTGCACTGTGCCGTTTGCAAAGTTGAATTCCCACAGTCGATCGCGAAGGACAACACCGGAGGCATTGACTTCCACGGATCGGCGGCTGGTCTGACCAAGTTTCGTGCCATAGACGTTGTGCGGCGAGTCGCCACCACTTCCACCATAGGGCGAAGATGTGGCAACCATTTGTTGCCATGACGCAAACTCGTCGACAATCGTGATCCAGCGTGGCGTTGACAACTCGGCAGGAGCAATTGTTGCGGCTGATGGCCACGTATCTCCTTGGGGAAAACGATTCGTGAAGTATGCATGCCAGCGGTATGGGGGATGATGTGCGGCAGGATGGTTGGTCACCTGCGCGCTCGCGAGGTTCTCAGAAGGTCCTCCACCTGGTCGAACCCGTGATGGGTCTACAGCCAGTCGGAACAGACGGTAATGCCGACGCGTGCCGTCTGGCTGTTTGATCGATACAAGGCTAGCGGAACCTCCGAGCCCAGGTGAAGATTGCTCGTTGAGGAGGGAATAGGTTGTGGTCGAATCAAAGATGTTCGTGCCAACTTGAAGATCATTCCACGATGGCCCGACATCCGTTCGGGTTGCGGGATTGTTCGTTGAAATGTTGGCGCCCTTGTACTGGATGCCGATCGTGCTGGCAGTAACAAACTCATCTTGGTTGGGATTAGTTAGAGGATTGAAGCTCTGATTACATTGTAGTGCTAAGTGATCGGTAGTCATCCATGCGTATGTCAACCTTGCGGACCTGAGCAGGTCCTGCAAGTCGTCGTGCTCAAAAACAGCGATGATGTTGGTGTTGGGGTCGTTATTGATGTCGATCCATGATCGCGGTGTCTGCGGCTCCTCATAAATATAGAGCCGCTCACTGACTTGATCAGTATCGACTAGTGTCGTGCCGGGTGAGGCGACTGTTCGAGTGACGATGCTGACCACGAGCGGCTTCGCGGTTCGATCTGCGATCAGGTCAGTCCGACCAGATCGTTCGTTCTTGATCAACGAGTGAAGATACTGAACGCGATATTTCCACTGTGTGGACTGAGCGAACACGTCTAGGGCAAGTGCAGGCGGACGACTTCTCAGGGCTGCGACGGAAAGTCCGCCAGAATCTGTCGTGCTACCAAAAACGTGCATTGCTGGAAAGAGACTACACGACGGCGCGGCCGCCAATGACGATGAGGTCGCGCTGTTCACTGGAAAAACATAAATCTGATCCAGCACTCGCGGTCCTGAAACGTTAGGAAACCATGATTCAGCATCTGGCCAAAATTGAGCGTAATCAGTGAGTGTGCCCCCGATTGGTGTGTCGTGAGCAGAGTTCCAGTATGATCCGCTTCCCAGAGTCGCGCGGAAGGAATACAGGAGCTTCCACTTCGCATCCCCGTTCACAGAGAGTGTAATTCTGCTGATCTGACCCTTCGCAGCACAACCCTGCACGCACTCGACGCAGGGTGTATTGAACATGTTTGTCAAGCCATTCGCGTCCCCTACGTTAGACCACGGGGACTTGCTGAAGTCACCATTAAACTGCTTCAATTTGCAATATTCAATGTCCGCGGCATGACCGTAGTTGTCGTGAATTCTGACACACATCGCCTGATATGGAACACCAAAGCCCGGGTTTCGGTTGGGACTGAAGGGCCCATGCGAAGTAATGGAGTTGGGTAGTTGCTGCAACAGGATGGGTCGCCGATGCAGATCGGACGCAAATCGTATGGGGTTATTCGGGTTTCCCGTCGGCGATTGTGGGAATCCGGCACCAGCAAACAAGTCTGAATAGAAAGCATCAGAGGTACCTGGCGCCATGTAGTGTCTGGGCATGTCCTCGTAGATCACTTCAAACGTGTAGTGGAGCTGCCCGTTATAGACCGAAGCGACGAAACGAGTAGGTCGAGTCTGCCAACCGGTATTGCTCCAGACGCCGTTGTGAGTCAGCTTCGCTTGGAAGCGGGCGGGAGCTTCGTAGAGTCCATTGCTCTCGATAAGCTGAAACGGAATCGAATGGTGCGCGTCGAGCACCAAGAAACATGTTCGAGGCTCGTTGCCCACGACGGGCCCATACGCGGAGTCCACCAAGAGAATCGGATTCTCACTCATCATCCAGCCGCCGCCCGCCCAGTCCCATCCTGCAGTTCCGCTAAGCTGACCCACACCGGCATACTCAGCGGCGTCGTCGGTTTTCGTGCGGACGAGTCGGAAGATCGCATTGCCGAATGGGATCTCCAAATCGGTCACGGAGAGCAGTGGCTTGCCGGTAACAAGATCTACCACGCCCTGCACCGTGGGCCGCGAGAGCCCGTTCCATGCTGTGCTCGTTCCACGCAACGCGTTGGGGACGAGAGCGGCCGAGGTCTCACCAAGTACCGAGCCCGGGGTGACGTAACTTCCGAGTCCGCCATTCCAAAATGGACCGTGACGCGATGCGTAAAGGTCGATCAAGGCTGCATTCGAGTTCGATCCGGGCAACCATTCCTGTGATTCATCGGGAATGTTCGCTTCTGAGCAGGGTTCAACTTGCGGTGTTGAGAGATACGCGTCGTCGTCACCTCCATTCGCTCCTGGACGTGACGCATGGTGTACGAACTGCGGGAAGCACCTCGAACGCGTGCCCACGGGGGCGCCGGGAGACAATCCCCACTCCGAATTCGGAAGCGATTGAAAAAACCAAGTGGCAGCACAAGGGTCTTGCCCGTTCGTGCTCGGCATCACCATGGGAACTGGCCAGTTCTTGTGCGGGCTGGGAACGCTTTCTGTCGGACAAAGTACGCAATTCACCCGCTCATCTGGAGGCGTCTGCGCGTAAGAGGCTGTCGAAATCGTCGCCGCAGTGATGAGGGAGCACTGCACAGCGGAATGGACGAGCCGTGAGATCTGCGTTGTCATGGAGTGCCCCTTCAATGCCGACCTGATTCGGCGCATCGCATGCTACCGAAAGTGACGATGCGGTGCAAGAGGGTCTGATACATTTTGTAATTGGCCTTGACACAAGAGTGTGTTTGCCAGAGACTTGTGCTGCGACAAAATGTGATTGCGTGTCGCGGTTGCATGTTGAGCAGGCCACACAGTGCGAGTGAGCATAAAAGGACATCAATGCATCCCTTATTGCATCGTTCGTGTTTTCACGGCTTGTACCCCGCGGTGACCGTCGTATGCATGATTGCGTCACCGTCTTCGGTGAAGGCGCAGTCCTCTCCGCAGCCCGGTGTGCAGTCAGCGGTTTCGATCCGCCTCTCTGGTCAAGTGCCGCTCGCGCGTGTAGTTGATCTTGCTTCGGAGCGCATGGGTGTGCGCATCGAGTATGACGCATCGGCATTGACCGGTGCAGTGACGGTGCGTGGCGATAGTGGGCTTTCGCCGCAGGAATTGTGGGATTTCATGAACCTCACGCTGGCATCGCGTGGCTTCGCGACCATTCGTACGCCGGGCAGTGAGACGCTGAGTGTCGTCAAACTTGCCGACGCCGCCGCGC
>Ga0315899_10009195_pt1 | contig 10600 bp, 10 predicted proteins | sample LakEriMetagenome_2_FD_203518 | JGI IMG/M metagenome (GOLD analysis project Ga0315899, IMG submission 203518) | Freshwater fungal communities from buoy surface, Lake Erie, Ohio, United States - Buoy 4 MA112 | ecosystem: Environmental > Aquatic > Freshwater > Lake | place: USA: Lake Erie, Ohio...
CTGAAGAGCGCGGCAGCGCGCGTCTTGAGAAGCTAGCTGGCACGTTCTCAAAAGTCCGCACATAATAGGTCTCTTTTGTCCCTGTAGCAGGTCTCTGTTGACACTTGTTTTGTCTACGCAGACACACAGTGGAAAAGGCGCCCATTCTATCTCGTAGGTTGCAGGCAACCTAGAAACAACGGCAAGTAATGAGAGTCGACATGAGAGCCGACGATGCCCGTCACGTGACTTACGCGGCGACGCCAGAGGGTGTCACAGCCAATCGGGTGTCACGGTACTACGAGGACATGAGCAACAGAAACTACCGTCCGTGGGCGGCCTCGTCGCAGCCTGCGCAAACGCGCCCATCCTTTGACAAAACCATCGAAAACGACGAGTGGAAGCGCCCTGCTGTGGGCGCCTGCCACCGTGCATACATGCGCGACGAGGAGAGCAGCACCGCAAGCCATCCAGATGCGAAAGGCGTCGACGACGACCACTACACGGCCAAGCTGCGCAGCATTGCGCACCAGGCGCGCCGGAAACGCGAGGCAAGGCAGAGGCAGGAGGCTATGCAGCTGGCCGCCACACGAGACGTTTGCCAGCAGGCGCCGCCTGCCCAGAGGGGAAGCGACCAGGTGTTTGTCCAGGGTGTCCTTGCGTCAGAGATTGGTCTCGTGGCCAACGCAGCATCTCGGCGAGGTCCAATCATCCGCCCAAATCCGCAAGATCTTGAGCTGGCGGGCTGCCACTCAGCGTTCGGATACGTCTCGAGCCAATTGCACGCCACCGCCGAGCTAAGGGATGCAGCGAGAGACAAACGCGCTCTCGAGTACCGTCTTTCTCTCCAGGAGCAGGTATCCAGCGACAAAATACGGCGAGAACGAAGCAACGTCAACGGCAAAGCGGAGCGAAAGCACGAGGAGGAAGTGCGTCGCCTCGAGAGGGTGAGGCTCGAAAGAATCCGAGACTCAAAACTCAAGAAGTTGGCGGCGGAGGGAGTCAAGACAGAGCACATGGCCCTGCTCGCCAAGTATCCCATTTAGCGCCCGAGTCTTGCGCATGCTGGGGTCGTTTGCAGGCACTCGGACTGCGTTACCGCTGCCATTACATCTTCAATTTATATTAATTTCTTTTGCTTGTATATACACAATAGTCTAGTCGTGGCTCTCTTTTACCATGTCCTTGAACAAACCTCCTCACTCTCCCCTTGGCTCCTTGCTGGCGTCGCCCTTCTCACCTAGCTTGCTGCCACCCTCGCCTTTCTGCCCCTCACCACCGTCCCCAGAGCTCTTTTCTCCGCCGGCCTTGGCGTCCTTGTCACCTACCGTGCCTTGCTCCCCCGCACCTCCGTCCTTGTCGCCCTCGTCCTCTCCGCCGGCCTTCACCTTGTCACCTCCCTCGCCTTGCGCCTCCGCACCACCGTCCTTAGTGTTGTTCTCCTCTCCGCCGGCCTTTGCGCCCTTTTCACCTTCGTCCTTGGCTCTCTCGTCCTCTCTGGCCTTCACCTTATCACCTGGCTCGCCGTCCACCCCCGCACCATCTTCCTTGGCGCTCTTCTCTTCTCCGCCGGCCTTTGCCTTGTCACCGTCACCTGCCCCTTCACTCTTTTCTTGAACATCCTTGGCCTCCGCTGCATTCGTCCCTTTACCACCAATTCCACCATACCCAGCAACCGCAGCCGCCCGCGCACCGTCGTTGCTCGTATCACCTTCTTCACTCCCCTTGGCCTCGGCGCTTGCACCACTGCCACCGGCATCGGCCCCGGGCTCCGCACTCGTCTTGCCGTCTGTGTCCTTGCCACCAGCCTCCGCGCTCTCCTCGCCGCGCTCTCCATCACCCCCACGTCTCAAGGAAGGAGAGTAAACGGGCGCGGGGCTCACCGGTTCCTCCTCATCAATAGTGTCCATGTCACCTCCTCCCAACAAGGCTCGTTCTTCACGCGCCTGCTCCCGGGAGCTCTTTGCAGGAGACCCCAAGACAACAGGCGACGTGACGCCGCCAGCAAGTAGCGCCTCGAGCTCATTCTCAAACTTCTTGACCGTGCCCGCAACCTTTGAGAGCTCCTCCTTGAGGGACTTGAGTTCCTCGTCCGAGGTTTCGTCCGCTGCGTACAAACGGACGTGTCAGGGCACACACGGTGCGTGCCATGCCACATTAGCACTGTTCAAAAGGCAGACGGTTGCCACATTCTGGCAGTTCTATCAGAATGTGGCAACCGCTATTGATAGCGTAGCGTAAGCGATAGCGTAGCGTAAGCTTGTGCACCTGCCATCTCGGAGAGGTGTGTGGTGAGGTCTTCGGTTTCCGCGAGCTTGCTCTGAAGGTGATTGATCTGCTGCGACGTGGAGGCGGACAAGGTGCCCAATCGATCTCCCAGCTCGCTCAACCTGTCGTTGAGGGCCCGCAGGGTCGCGGAATCAGAAGCCTTCTCATCGGTCGCCTGCAAGGAGCGCAGCATGCCCTCGAGTGCAGCAGCAGCAGCGCCGTCCCGCAGGTTCATCTCGGCCTCGTCGAGGCGTGCGATGTGTGTGGCCTTCTGCTGGGCTATGGTGGCGTCGATCTGCTGCATTCGGGCGTCTGCCTTGGTCGCAGTCTCGATGTGCGCCTGGTGCTGGGTGGAGTGGGTATCGATGGTGCTTTCGATGATTGCCAGCTTGTTGTTGACACTGTCGTGAAAGGTGACGGCTTGCGTCTCGTTGTCTCGCACGGTCAGTTCGAGATCTTCCAGCGTGTACTTTAGTGGCAAGATCTTGAGCTCCACCAGCTCGCCCACCTCCTCCTTGACCGTCTTCGGGATGGCCTTGGTCACCATTTCGGTCTTGAGCGCCTCGAGGTCTCCCGCAAACTGTCCTCATTCAAAACCGGGCAGGTATCAGTGCGTGGGCCTCACCCAAGAAACGCTCGCGACGCGTCCCATGCGCAAGGTGCGCTCAAGGGGGACATGCACAGCTGAGCGACGCAGTGCACACGGCTACCTTGGTTGCGACTTTCGAGGAGTCCTTTTTGAGCCGCTCCTCGAGGGCCAGCTCAGCAGTGCGCGCAACGAGTTCTGCGAGCACCGTTGCACACTCGCGTTCGCGGTCGACCCGATCGATGTCGCGGCGATGCGCGTCCGCGATAGTCATCGTGTGACGCGCCGCTGCGTTGAGTGCGCGTGTCACCTCGGCGTGCCTGTCGGCCAGATCCTTGGTGTGCCTGAGCTGCTGCTGCTCCATGCCTTCGGCACGCACCCCAAGCTGCTCCACGCCCGTTTTGACGCGTTGGAGAGCCGCCAGCACCGCATCCTCGCGAGCCTTTGCATCGCCGTCCTTGTTTATCACAAGCTCCCGGTTGCGCCTCTCGGCCAGTTCCACGGCCTTCTCCGCCTCCTCAACACGCGCCTCCAGCTGCCATCGCCAACCAACGCACTCGTGTCAGCAACGCCAAACTCATGGGTGCGAGCACAACGGTGACGGTGATGTAGATCGAGAGAGGGTGACGGCGGTGGAGATGGCGAGCGAGAGAGGTGAGGAGGTAGGTGGGGGGCGGTGGGAGGCGACAGCGGGAGGGAGAGAAGTTGAGAGGGAGCGACTGAGTGAGGGAAGTGTGGGGAGGCAGTGGGGAGGCAAAGAAGAGAATGAATGAGAAGAAGAGAATGGGGAGACCATGTGACCAAGCTCTTCACGCCTCGATGTCTCGTCGGCAAGCTGCTGCCGCAAATCAGCAATGGCCTCGTTGGCGGCAGCACGCGCCTCGTTGACGTGCGCCTCCACGCCCCCAACTCCATCAATCCGTTTGCCCAGCGCCAAGGTGGCCGCCTCGAGGGCGTTGGCGGCGGCGGTTGCAGCTGCTGCGCGCGCTTCTGCCTCGGCGCGGATAGCAGCATCTAGTTCGTTGCGATGCTCCTGCTCCACTCTGCGCTGCACAGCGAGCTGCTCCTGCAGCGCTTTGCTCTCGTTATCCAGCAGCTTGCTCACTGCCTCCCACTGCTGCCGCGTCTCCTCCCACACGGTATCGGAGCGCTGGCCCAGCCGCTCCTCCGTCTCACCGAGCTGCCGCCTCGTATCAGATGTGCGCTCACTCCCCTCCGCGATCTTCTGGTTCACATCCTGGAGTTCTTGCAGCACATGCCTCCTCAGAGCCTCAATCTCGCCCTGCAAATTCCCTATCACACCGCCTCGCGTCTCCCCTCCCGCCAGAGTCTTGGTCCCATAACCCAAACCGCCTCCTTTCATGTCAGCCTCACCAGACATCTTGCCGCCCTTCAGTGGCGTACCGTCGTCAAGCCCAATTCCTGGGGGTGGAGTGGGTGCAAGGATATCGAAGGGCTGCGCAACATCGAGAAGCCTCAGCACGCTCTGCGCCTGCCCGACGCCGCCAGAAAACAGCAGCTCTTGTTCCAGGCGGCGGAGTTTGCCGTCCAGCAGGGTGTCGCGCTCGACAGCTTCCGTCTTGTGCTGCACAGACTGCGCGCGCACCACGTGCAGTTGCTCGTCCAACGCGTCAAACCGCTCATTGTACACCTCAGAGTTGTGCGAAATCTCATCCTTGATGCGCTTCAACGACATATTGGCGCGAGCTGCACACGTGCACACGTGCTAACGCATCAGACACCCGGCAGACGCAGAGCGCAAGCGTCGCCTCATCGTCAAACGCTTTCACAGTCAACAGGCGAGGCTGGTGAGAAACAAACCTTCGGCCTCCTCGACCTGGTGCTGCGCTGCAGAAATCTTGTGCTCGAGCGCCTGGCGCTGCGTCTCTATGCGCAAACGCAGCTCTTTATACTCGCCATCCGCGCGATTTTGCTGGGAGCGCAGCGCGCCGATCTCTGCCTGCAACTCTGTGGCCATGGAGGCCACCGCCTCCTTCATGCTCCCCTGTAGCTTGCTGTCGAGGGACCGCGTGAGGTCTCGGGCTGTTCTGTCAAGTAGCCCCTCAAGTCCCTCCGCCTCGCGGTCCAGGCGATGTTCGAGGGCAACGTGAGACTCGTGCAAGTCGCGGAGGTCACTTTGGCACATGTCAACACACGCATCCAAAGCGCGTTGCAGTCCTTCAATGCGCTCGGACACGTCCTTGGCGCGCTCATTGTCTGCAAGGCGATTGGCATCCACTTCCCGCGTAATCTTGTCGAGAATCTCGCCGCGGCCATCCTCCAGCCCGCGCACACGTGCCTCCACCACCGCCAGCTCTTCCCGCGCCGCAAGGGTGCGAAGTGCTCCATCTTTTTCAGCCTTATCTTCCAGCTCCTTGAGTCCCTGGGCGCACACGCGGATGCGTGCCTCAAGGTCGTCCTCGCCGCCCTTTGCCGTGCGCTTGAACGAGTCGAGCTCAGCACCGAGCATGCGCAGGCTCTTGGAATGCGCCTTTGCCTTGGCTTGCAGGAGCTTCAGCAGAGTGAAGGTCGCCTGGTACTCCTTTTCGCGCTCACCCTCACCACGCGACACCTCCTCCATCTCCATTACGCGCTTCGCCAGCGCCTCCTGCCCCTGCAGACGCCCACGGATCTCGGCACGCAGCACCTCCTCCAGGAAGCCTCGCGCCTCCTCCGCTGCTTCTGCCTTGCGCGCAGCGTCCTCCTCGTACTCGTTGCGCATGCGTTGGACCGCGGCATCCATGCGCAGCACGTTGCTTGCGGCCGATTCTTCGATGGTTGCTATAGTGGCACGCACGTGCGAGAGCACTTGCTCGTCGCCCTCGCGCGTGGCACGCTCGAGCGCAAGGCGTGAATCCTTGAGATCCGCCATCTCTGATTCCACGCGCAGGAGCTGCGCGGAGATCATCTTCTCGAGCTCGGCGAGCGATCGCTGACGCTGCTTGCCCTCCTCCTCGGTCCGGTGTGCAATCTCGGACCCGCGCAGCAGCAGCTCCTGCTCAACGACTTTCATCTGCGTGGAGAGGGCGTTGACGTTGAGCTGGAGCTGTTGAAGCACTGCCGCGCTGGAGTTCTGCACCATGCTCCTCATGGCGTCGCCAGTATCACGTACGACTTGCTCACCCTTGGCGCTCAACGTTCGCAGTGCAGCCTCCAGCTCGTAGATGCGCATCTCCATTCGCGCTGTCTCTGTCCTGCGAGCCTCGTGATCCTGCATCTGCTGGCGAAGGCCAAGCGCCTCGGAAGACTCGACGACTTTTAAGCGCTCCTCGAGCATAGCAATGGTTTGCTGATGCTGTTCCGCAAGCTGCTGCGAAAGTTGAGATTTGCGCCGGTCCTCCTGCGCGTCAAGCTGCATCTGGTGAATGCGCTGCAGCGCGGCCGCCACGCGCTCCGACTCGACCGAGGTCACGTGCTCAAGATGCGCGTGCAGTTTCTGCGTCATGTCGCGCTCAAGGTTTGCCACGCGCTCTCCTGGCGCGAGGACCTTGACCTCGGCCCGCAGCGCGACATTGTCGAGTTCGAGTCCCTGTAGCCGCTCTGTGAGTGCGTCCTTGTCGCGCCGCGAGCTGCTCAGATCTTGCTCCAACATCAACACTCGTCCGTGCAATCCGACCAGCAGCTCCTGCACCTGGTGTGTCAAGTGCTGCACTTCTTGCTCCAGCACCCGCTGCCCTGCGCCGCCCTCGTTCCCGTCCCTGCCGAAGCGCGCGGGCGCGCGCCTTTCGTCGTCGAGCAGCTGCGGCGAACGGCTGCCGCCCTGCCCGCCCGCTGCGTTGGCTCGCCGCCCATCCCGCGCCGACCGGTCTGACCGCGGGCGCCGTGCTCCAACCACCGGCTCTGCCCTCCCACCCTGCGGGGGCGTCGCGCCGCGGATGCCTGGAAGTCGGTTTTCGGCAACCGCGGGGCGCCCGCGCGGAAAGCCGACCGGCGGCGTCTCGACGGGCGCCGCGACCGCACGCTGCTGCTGCAGACGCCGTGCGTTGTCGGCCTCCATCTGTGCGCGCAGCTCCTGTTGCGGGGCAGTGTCGTCGATGCCGGGCAGGGACATCCGTCAGAGGGCGACAGCCATCAAATCCTTTGGCTCTGGGCACGCGGCGCGGGACAGTGCGACACAGGGAGCACACAGTGCACAAAAAGCAGATGAAGATGGAGTGCAACCTGCCCATAGCTGAGCTTCGACTGGCGTACGGGGTTCGCCCTGGCCGGGACGCCATCCCCAGCGTCTCCCACGCCTTGGATGCTTACGCCTGGGTATGCCATGATCTATGTGGCCTCGCTCCCTCGCTCTCTCTCTAGCTGTCTCTCGCTCTGCTCTCTCATGCTCCAAGCGCAAACCGTTGACTTCGAATTCACTTGCGAAATCTCCAGTGGGAATTGAGAATGGGAATATGGAACCTTCCAAATTTCAATTTCGAGACTGAAATCCGGATTGCTAATTTCTGAAATTCGCAACGGTTCTGGTAGCATGCAAGTAAAAACGCAACGGTTCTACGTATACGAAATTCGTCAGGAGCGGGAACAAAATGGGGAGATCGCGCAGCCGCTCGAGGGACCGCTACCGCGAACGTTCGCGGGACCGCGGCGGCGGTGGCGGCAGCTACCGCGACCGCAGTCCGCCTCGGCGTGGCGGTGGCGGCGGTGGCGGCGGGCGGGATCGCGATGAGGCGTGCTCGCTGCTGGTGAGGAACCTGTCCGACAGAGTCGAAGGGAGAGGTATGAAGTACGCATGCACGAGTGAGGCCGCGCACGGGGGCCGTGCGCGTTGCGGCATCGCTCTGCGGGATGTGGGTGGCTGGGGTGCGGAGGCTGATTGGGGGCGCGGCCCGGTGTGTGCGCGCGCAGACCTGCGCGACATTTTCGACCGCTACGGAAGCCTACGGGATGTGTACATCCCAACGGATTTCTATACCAAGTGAGTTCGCGACAAGTAGACGTACCCAGCGTGCCAAGCCTGCCAAGCGCGCCAAGCGCGCCAAGCGTGTCAAGCGTGCAAGTGCGTGGTGCCGAGCTGCCAAGCTTCGATAGAAGATAGAAGTGCGCAAGCGTTTGCCCATCCCTGCGTAGCAAGTCGAGGTGGCAAGGAGCACAGAGCGGCGACTGTGTGAAGACGTGTGGTGATATGCGCGAGAGGGATGAAATGCGTAGGCCGCCACCGCGGCCCGAGGGCATTCATCCTCTGCATCAAGCCCAGCGCCAAGAGATACCTCGCTCGTGCCAGCCTTGCTTATAAGCGCAAGCAAGAGAACAAGATAGACACAAAAGGACAAGATATCACAAGATATAGGCGCAAGAGAACAAGATAGAGCCCGCAAGCTATAGGCGCAAGCAAGAGAAGCGAACGCGAGAAAGCGCAAGATGATGAAGATAGATCACGCAAGCATGTAGACAAGAAAGCACCATGACATGACGCCCCAGAGCTCCCAGTGCGAAGCTCGAGAATTGAGATGCGAGATTGGGGTGCGGACGACTGTATGCACCGCGTGCTGGCTGTGATCGCGCTTGGCAGGCACGCACCACTCACGCTGTGAGCGTCGGCAGGCGGAAGAAGCCGTTCGCCTTCATCGAGTTCCTCGACTACAAGGATGCGCAGGACGCCAAGGAGGACTGGGACCGCCGCGAGTTCTTTGGGCGTGTGATCGAAGTCGTCTTCGCCCAGCAGAAGCGTCCGTCCCTTGCCAACCCTTTTCTGAAGCGCACGCACGCATGCACGCACACGCCCTGACACGCACCCCTGTTCAAGTGTGCCGCCGCAATGCAGTTCTGCGCCGGAAACTTCTCTAGTAGTGCGGGTCCACTTGGCTGTCGGGTCTTCTCTCGAGACCTGACAGCCTTGTTGATCGGCACTGCAGGCAAGTCCTCGTCGCAGATGAGCGATTTGGAGAGGTCTCGCGGTGGTGGCGGTTTCCGGGGTGGTGGCCGTTCACCGCCGCGCCGCCGCGACTCGCGCTCGCCGCGCCGCCGCGACTCGCGCTCACCCCCGCGCCGCCGCGACTCACGCTCGCCACCCCCGCGCGAGCGTGACCGTGACGGCTCGCCTCGCCGTGATGCCTCTCCCCGCCGCAACGCCTCGCCCAAACGCGACGCCTCGCCCAAACGCGACGCCTCGCCCAAACGCGACGCTTCGCCCCGCAGGGATGCCTCACCCCGTCGCAGCAGGTGTGCGTCCCCGGCGCAACCAGCTCGGCAAGCTGTGTTCTCTTGGTGCGCGCAGCGACAGTGCTGTGCGTTCGGTGCGTCTCAAGGTCATCTCTCGCCACAGGTCTCGCGAGGCTGCTGCTTCATCCAAGAGCCCGCGGCGCGACGACTGAATTGGTGCGCTCCCGGCTCGCGAGTTCGGGCACAATAGCAAGCGTGAACTGGAACGATGTTTGCTTAGCTGTTGCTTTATTCAAGCGCCGCTCGAGTGCCAGCATTCGGAGTAAAAAGAAGTCAGTAGACGCGGCGCAACACTGCTTGTGCACCTGGCCACGTGTCAGGCAGCGCGATGCAGTTTGTGCGTGCATCGTTGGCAGGAATATGGGGGTTGAACCAGGGCGCAAGGAGCACGCGCTCGCAATAATACAAGGGTAAGGGTGGGACCTGCTAGGGTCGACGCGCTTGGAGCTGGAATGGGATATACTGGGCAGCGGGTTGGGCGGTCGTTGCGCAGCCATCCAGGCAGCAGCCATGATGAGGAGTGAACGAAATGTCAGGGACCACCGACAGCTTTGCTGTGTATCGAACAAATAAAATGCCCGCACAACGCTAGTGCCAATAAACTGTGTTTTCAACACCGTGGTTGCACGTCCTGCGTCACAAATGGCCTCCAGCGCCGTGCGTCTGCAGAGGTCCTCACTCGGGACCTCCGGAACACACAAGCGCCCACGACGGCAGAGCCGGCCCGATCATGCCTCCTTGGATGGCCCATGCCTCCTAGGAGCGCCATGTGCCCACGGCTTCCTTTCACGGTCCTTTTCCCAGGCCTCTGAAAAGGGAACGTGACACGAAAAAGATGCACGGCCACTGCCTCCTTGCCGACGCGGGGCACACGGGCGGCGGTGCCGCCGCGCCTGAGCGCAGCATTTCTTTTTGCGTGAAGTGCGTTGCAAAGCAACACGCGTATGAAATGGCGTACGTGAAGCCCGATAGCAAGACGATCTACCACACTGATCATACACACCCTCAAGGAGGGACGCAGACTTCGCCGGCCAGGGGAGACACTCTCTAGGGTCCAAGAACCCTGGGGGGGTCATTCTTGGCCGTAGGAGTGGGGTCACGGTTTTAGTGAAACCGTTAACCCGAAGGTTCTTTTTAGGCCAGGATCCCGGAAACAGCAACATCCTTCTTCTTCTTCTCATGTACAAATAAACGTACGTGTGGAGATATGCAGGGCCGCTAGACGTCCGATGTGTGCGTACCTGAGTGTGTAATCCGATAGCTGTTAAGGCTGCCGAGGAGCTGCATGCGCGTAGCAAAGGGTGCTGAACTTCGGTGAACGTCGGTAAGCACAACGCCCTGTCGGGTTACACCGCCTCTGGGCGCACGAGAGGGAGAGGCTGACAGGGAGACATAAAGAGAGAAGCTAGAGAGGCAGAGGCAGAGAGTGTGCGCGTTCGGCTTTCGGAGCACTTGGTTTCTGTGCCCACCGTAACACTGCCTGTGGGGGTGAGAGAGAGTTTATTGGGCCCTTGTTCTCTGCTGATGGTTGCGCTTGATGCCTCCAATAATATCAGAAATTCTCTGCATCCTCTCCCACCCTCTCCAACTCTCTCCAAACCCCTGTCC
>Ga0315899_10009197_pt1 | contig 10598 bp, 7 predicted proteins | sample LakEriMetagenome_2_FD_203518 | JGI IMG/M metagenome (GOLD analysis project Ga0315899, IMG submission 203518) | Freshwater fungal communities from buoy surface, Lake Erie, Ohio, United States - Buoy 4 MA112 | ecosystem: Environmental > Aquatic > Freshwater > Lake | place: USA: Lake Erie, Ohio...
TAAAACGGGTTCGGTTAGCATAAACGACTTAATTGATTTAAGCATTGGTAAGGTTGAGGTTGGTGTAGACCTTTCAAAACTAATGCAGTTAGGTGATATCTATTTTGATTATGGAAAGTTCGATATTCGGGAAGACGCCGCGATTCAATTGGATAAAATTGTTAGCATCATGAATGAATATCCGAGCATGATTATTGAATTAGGATCTCATACCGATTGCCGTGGTGCGAAAGATGCAAATAAGAAATTATCAGATAATCGTGCGAAAGCATCTGCTGATTATATACGTTCAAGAATTACAACGCCAACTCGAATTTCAGGAATTGGATATGGTGAAGCAAAATTAAAAGTAGATTGTCCTTGTGAAGGAAAGGTTGTTTCAACTTGTCCGGAAGAAGAACATGCAAAAAACAGACGAACTGAATTTATCGTGAAAAAAGTAAAATAATCACGTAGCACTGAAAATCATAAGCACCTTTCGAGGTGCTTTTTTTTGTGGGTATTGTTCTTCATAAGTACATCGGAATATGTACCTTTAACCGTGCGTTTATTAATTCCTTTTTTATGTCTGTTGCTCTACTCCTGCACGAAGGAGGTTACAATTGATATTCCAGCTGAAGAGGCAAAGTTGGTGGTAGATGCACGAATAGAAACGCATGGCGCACCCATCGTACTGCTGATGCAGTCCCAATATTTATATAATCCTACCGATTTAGCCTCCTATTTTTCCTCGAATATCACGAATGCAACCGTGACAGTACGTTCAGGAAACATTACCTATCCACTGTCGCTCTTTGCTCCAAGTGAATTACCGCTTGAGAGCCAAATCACGCTGGCAGAAATGCTCAACCTAGAATTAAACGCCCTTTCGTTCTTTCCGATAAAAGTATATTCAACGCTTGATCCCGCATGCCTAGGGGAAGAAGGGAAATCCTACACCTTAGACATTGCCTACGATGGCGACGATTACAGCGCAACCACGTCAATCCGTGCCCCCGTGCCCTTAACTTCCCTTTCCTGGATACCAGATCAAGAAAACAACACATACGGGCTCTGTTTGGCAGTGCTTACAGATCCGGTTTCTCAAGTGAATGCCTATCGATGGGAATCGAAAATCATTACTTCGGTTGATGGACAACCTAAGGATTATCGATTTAGACATGGCGGTTCTTCATATTTCAGTGATGAATTTTTCAATGGGCTAACCATAGATTTTGATACCCGGTATCCCGAAAAAGATAGCACTTACCCTTCCGGGTTCAAACGCCATTTTAAATATGGGGATAGTGTGGTCATTAGATTTTCTCACATTGAAATCCCCGTTTATAACTATTTCGATAAAATGAGGTCGCAAATGGAAAGCAATGGCAGTCCCTTTTCATCGCCTGTATTAATTCCAAGTAACATCAGTAACGGCGCCTTAGGGATTTGGGCAGGATACGGAACCTGGTATGATACCATTTATTGCATTCCTTAAGTTCAAACTACATGGCTGTAAACCAACACGCACAAGAACAAATAAAAACCATTATATCGGAGCTTAGAGTCCTCTATGAACGATACCGTGCAGCGCGTGCATGGACCAATCACCAAGACATTATTGGACTTTGCATCATGTTGCTCAGCAATGCACTCATCATCACCTCGGCTTGGTTTTGGTTTATGGACCTGGTTCCTTCGTGGGTATCCATAATTCTTATTGCATTTCTTACCTCGATGCTACACGAGTTGGAGCATGACCTCATCCACGAATTATATTTCAAACGAAACAAAGCCATGTATAACGTGATGATGTTGGGCGTATACCTGTTTCGTCCCATCAGTTTAAATCCATGGATTCGGAAGTATTGGCACCACTTTCATCACCAACATTCCGGGATGCCTTTCGACATTGAAGAACGCGGAATAACCAACGGCGATCGATTTTCGATCCTACGCTTATTGGTTCTACCTGATTTATTACTTTCTGGAATCATCCGAATGCCAAGACTGAGAAAGGAAATATTGATAGAATATAACAAAGGAAATCTAAGCAAAAACGACCTGCGTTTAATCATTCGAACCGTATTGGTTGGACTTCTACCTTTTGGGGTTCCCCTCACCATCCTTTGGTATGCATTTGTAGTACTTAATATACTTCAGTGGATGGGTTATCCCCTCCCCCAATTCGATGCATTCCTATCCTGGATTTATCCCTTGATGGTACTCTTAGTTGTCCCTAACTTAATTCGACAGTTTGCACTGCATTTTGTATCTTCTAACATGCATTATAATGGCGATGTAGAACATGGCAATGTGATACAACAAGTGCAAGTATTTACTCCGTGGTGGAGTTACCCCATGCAATGGTTTTGCTTCTTTTTCGGAGCAACGCATGCCATTCATCATTTTGTAGTTAATGAACCCTTCTATCTGAGACAATTTACCCGAAAAAAGGCCCAAGAAGTGCTCATTAATAACGGAGTCCGTGTAAATGATGTGCGAAATATTCGCTTTGCCAATCGCTATCATCATTCATAAAAAATTTCTTTTTACCACCCCGTACATATCCTACGGAGTTTATAATATAGGGTAAATTAATTTCCCAATCTTTGGTTTCTAAACTATAGTTATGAATCCAACTGATGAGAAAAATCCTACGCATGGACTGCGTTTGTACAACCCAAACCCCATTCGAATGGGAGAACTCCATGTTTCATGTATTGAACTAACCGAAACAGAAACCCGAATTGATTTTATCTATTTCGCACCGAAGAAATATTCCAAAGGCGGGTGGATCCAAATTCATTCAGAAACCTTTATTAGAATCAATGCTGCGCATGATAAGTTCAAACTGCTCGAAGCCATAAATATCCCCATCGCTCCCGACAAACATTACTTTAATCACGCAGGAGAGTCTAAGAATTTCACGCTCGTATTTCCACGGATTCCAGACAACACATCCTGCATGGATATTATTGAACGAGAAGCACCCGGTACCTTTTTTAATTTCTATCAACTTGACTTTTCCACCTGGAAAACCACCCCGTTTTCTATAGGCAGTCATGAGGCCATTCAGCCGTGCACATTGAGCACCGAAGACCTCAACGAACTCCGGATTAAGATACTCACCTGCAAATTAGCGCTGGCACAACTGGCCGTGCGCAAGCAGGATTGCATTCGAAACCAACGCTATGAGCAAGCCAGTGACTTACGAAGTGAAGAAAAGGAACTGAACGAGGAACTTACACAGCTTAAAACCCCACTGCTGGATTGGTTCATTCAAACAGAACGACTCCCAAGTACCTGGCCATTGCTTTCAGAATTATATAAGCTGTTAACAGAATTCCCTGAACGCGATGATCATTTTTTAAGTACGTTTAAAGAAGAGCTACTGCAGACAAAAAAACGTTTAATTGATCGCTTAGTGAATTGCCACATCGATCGAGACATCGAACAAATTAGGGCACATCACCATTCCATACGATCAATCGACGAATTCCTGAATACCAAATAATTTGTTTGTTTAATATGCTATTAAAGAAGTCGCTTTCGGGCGGCTTTTTTTATGCTACAAGGTTGCAAGCAATGGGTAAATGGATGAATTCATTGGAACATTTGCAGTGAATATTAACCTAAAACACAAACAGCTTATGCAAAGAAAACAGACCATTTCCACCTTCTACACGAACAAGCAAGTTTGCTTTGATTCCATCCGAGAACATTCCTACTCGCAATCACCACTTAAGCCATACTTACTCATGCAGAAAATTGAGCGCAGTGAACTGCAATCCCATTTCGAAGTGCATTCCGATTTTCCACCGTTTAAACAAGAAGAATTTTTACTGGCACATACGGAGGAATACGTATCCAATTTCTTTAACAAAACCGGTAATTACCGATCGAATGGCATCCCTTGGTCTGAGAATTTAGCGACCAGCGTAACCTATACCAACAGTGCCATCTATCACGCCATCAAACACAGCCTCGAACATCCCGACCACGTATGCTTTGCACCCGTTTCGGGAATGCACCATGCAAAACCCCATTCAGGTCAGGGCTTCTGTACCTTTTCAGGACAAGTCATCGCCTCATTAAAACTATACGATGAACTCGGAGTTTCAGGGGCATGGCTCGATTTAGATGGGCACTTTGGAAATAGCATAGAAGATTCAAGAGGGTTTGATCCCCGCATCAACAAGGCCATTCCATGGGATTGCAACGTAAATCCCATCGGATATAATGAAGAATATCTTCAAGACTTTAAATTCAAACTGGAACGGGTGAAACGCCGAATCTTGGCGGGTAAAGTCCATTACGTAGTTTTTGCCCATGGAGCAGACAGTCATATAGATGACGACCTTGGTGGACAATGCGATACCGCTCATTGGTTGGCATGCGCTGAAGTCTTTAGCACCTGGGTGAATGAGGTTTCGCTCGAAATAGGCAAACCCCTTCCCGTTACCTTAGCCCTATTCGGTGGATACCGAACCGATGATTATAACATCGTGCTAGACCTTCATCTTGCCTCCATCGAACGCTGTAGATCAATCCTGTGTGAGGCAACCGAGGCGCAAGCGGCTTAATTCTATTTTTAAATACTACATGTAACTTTTTATCGTTTCAGGTGTCTCATTAAAAAAAGCTACCCATGAAAAAAACATTTATGTTTATCGGATTCCTTGGCGCATCCATCACCGCATTTAGTCAAGTTCAACTTACACAAGTACATTTATCAAGCGGATCCTACCGACAATTTGGTTTCACCCCGTCAAACATTACTGACTTTGCTCCCTTGGCGCCAGGTTCTTCTATTTTGATGAAGGATTTCAGTAACTACGAAAATGGAATGGGGTACTACAACTTTAATTATCCGTTCAATATGGGGATGCAGAACAATTCATCCTTCCAATCCCTACAAGTTGGTTTATCACTGCCTAAATGTCAAGGAACCTTGCGCTTGGGAATATCCAATTTCTCCAATCAATTGATGAGTGCCTATGGGTCATATTACGAATCCCATGTAGTGGACACCTTAATTTCCTCTCAAAACGGAAGCCTGGCTTTCGTAGATTCAACGATCAGAAGAAATGTATATGGAAATTACACCAACCAACAAATTCGCTTAGAAGCGGCCTATGTTTGGGAAATGAATGCCGGTGAACGTTGGGCATTTTCTGCCGGGGCAGGAATGTCATTTGGTTTATCTTATCAATCCAGAACCACCTTACATTTCACAGAATACACGAACAGTTATGCAGGATATGGCTCCTATGAAGGAAACCAAACCACCACACATGAAAGCGAGGTCTACAAGAATCCAATGAATTGGGGAGCAAATCTTTATGTGCCTCTTGGAATTAATTTACGCTTAGGGACGAAACGTGCCTTCTGGAAGCCGTGGATGATTTACTCCGAATTACGGCCGCAACTATCCATCAATTCAATTCCTAACGCGGGGGTTAAATTTAGTCCGGGAATTGGTTCAGCCAGTGGAATTCGTTACAATATACCAACCTTGAACAAAAAAGGACACGCAGATTTTTAATCGGATATTTTCGGAACGGAGGACCCAGTAATGAATAATTGCTGGGTTTTCTTTTTATTACTTGGAGTAAAAGAAAAATACGAAAAATCAGTGTACCCCTTTCCATCTTGCTTCAGCTTAGAATCAAAATACTTGTCCCGATCTGTCGCTATATTTACGGCCTTAATTTTTGATTCGAACACTTGACCGTCTTCATCCATTAGCAAATAATACACTTCATTTTTATCGCGATTCGCTATATTAATTTTACGTGATTCACCGGATGGAATATAATACCAACCACGAGCCTCTTGAATTCCTTCAGAATTTGTCATTCCATAAGATACGTAGTAATTTTTCACTGAACTGTTTAACAGTTCCATGGAACGCGTTTTAAATGATGATGTACTATTCAGTTGTGCTAAGTCGTTAGGAATTAAGGAAAAGGCTGCTCGAAGAATTTCAAGGTCCTTGTAGCGAAGCCAACAAAAACCGTTCTTACCCCATTCTTTACCCCAACTATTTACCAATTTAAAGGCTCCTCCACCAACCTGATCATCATACCCAATAATGCACATTGCATGACCTGCCACCGCAAAATCCGCATTGAAATTCTCTATTTTAATCACCCCATTCGTATCTAGAAACTTAGTGTTTAAACTATTTCCTTTACCCCCAGCGTATACATCCATACCAATAACAACGGGACGATTATTGGAAATAGCCGCTTTGATTTGAAGATAATTCATGTGCTGCAGCCGCTCATAATCATATAATCGGTCATTGTATATTTTCTTATCCGGATCATGTGCGCAATTTTGCAAGGCGTAATCTTTCATTAAGGGGCTTCCGTATTTCTTTAAGACTTCCAAACTGCCGTCGATTTGAGAACCGCCATAACATGGATTCTTATCGTAAAAAAAGCAATAGCGATTATAGGTACTCAAGGCTGAAAAGACTGGATAATTCTGACCGTGTTCGATGCGTTTCACAATAGTCAATCCATAATACGTAGCGGCCCAACCCACACAAGAACCAACATCACCTTGATCACCAATCTCAGGCAAATAAGTTTCTAAGGAATAACGTGTCAATAAAGCCGGTCGATTAATTGTTGCACCAACCGTATTCAAACCTACAATCACAAATAAACATGTGAGGATAGAACTACCTAAAGAAATTCGATAATTTATATGCATTCGCTTCATTTTATTCTAATTTTACAAATTAAGTAACATTTCAATCAATTCGCATTATTTCAAAAAAAATCTATGAATCGCATATCACTTCTTTTCTTGTTAACCCTTTTGTTTAATATTGGTTACGCACAACATAAAAACAAAATAAACGCTGAATATTACGTGTTCGATAAGCAGGGTAATAAGTTAACCTCGGCATTCTCATATGTAGATCAGTTTTCGAATCAAGGCTATGCAATTTTTGCTGTTGGAGGGAACTACATAGAAACCGCGTACGGAAAAATTCCTGGGGCCCAATATGGTGTTATTCATGAAAGTGGTAAAATCATTGTACCCGCAACGTATGACTACCTTGAAGAACTATATCCAACCGATTCTATTTTCATCTCATCAGTAAATGGAAAATTCGGTTTACTTAATGAAAACGGTAAAACCATCGTTGAACCGACCTATACCGAGTTGTCAACACTGTATGATTCGGATAATCTTTTGAATGCGAAAAGCAAGAATGGTTCATACCAACTCCTAGACCTTACGGGAAAGGTGTTAACCAAAAGTTATCAATTTATTTCTTCTTCTAACAGCGGTTTTATAGTGCAATCGGGAGGGTACCAGGGCTTACTCGATCAGAACTTTAAAGAAATTTTCCCAACGATTTATGAAGATATAATGGAACTCGAATCTGGGATTTTTCACATCACAGATAAATATCAGAAGCAATGGCTAATGAATATGGATGGTAAAAAACTTAGCGGCCCATATGATAATATTGAACAAGAATTCGATGACAATTACACCGCAGTTGGTTACATGGTATCAACCAAAGGAAAGGATGGTTTCCTTGATTTGAATTATAAGTTAATCGTTCCAGCAAACTACAAAGAATTAAATAAAATCACCATGGGTTGTAATGACTATTTGTTCAGTTACACCGACAAGACCGACAACTATGGCTTGCTCGATAAATCTGGTAAGAAATTGGGTAAAGCAATATACAGCAGCATTGGCAGCTCGTATTTCGGGAAATATATCCTTGTTGGGGTTGAAAAGAAATCAAAATCGAAAAAAAATAAAAATAGAGATGGCGGATTAATTGATGATGAATGGTACTATGACGATTATACGCCTTCTACCTACGGATTGGTAGATTTAACGGGCAAAATGGTTTTAAAAGCGGTCTATGATGATTACAATTACAGTTACGGTGAAACATCCATGATTGTGTTAAAAAAAGGATCAAATTATGTCGCCTTGGATGCTAACCTCGACCCAATATTTAACAAAGACTTTTCTTACATTGAGTCATTAGGAGATTTGTATAAAGTACAACTTGGCGGAGTAGACAATGGGTACGGGACCCCAGAAGGTGGTGTATTTGGACTTTACGATAAAAATGGTAAAGAAATAATCCCAGTTCAATATGAGGATATAGCTCAAATTGGCTATGAAAGCACCAATGGGTATATCATAAAAAGAAACGGTAAATACGGTATTTGTTCACCTACCGGGAAAATATTAATGGAACCACAATACACGGAAATGAATTGTGAAAGTGAGTTATGCATTGTGAGCCGATATATTGAACAATCGGAACAAACGAAAATGGGTCTGATCAATCATAACGCATTGAAGGAAATTGTTCCAACGATCTATGAACATATAGAATCGCTTTCCTATGAAGGGGATTACCTATTCAAATTGAATGGCAAATTTGGTTTGATGTCGAAAACAGGTGCGATAACGCTTCCAGCAAACTACAACTTCCTAAAAGCTACCGATTTATATGATAACGACCAATGGGTGTTGGCCAATGCCTATGGAGAAGTAACACAAAGCTATTATGGCTCTGAAGTTACCGGCGGAAATTGGGGTGTGATTAATAAAAAAGGAGATACTATTTTACCATTTAAATTCAAAGAAATCTCTTTTGAAAACGACAGCATTGTCAATCTGCTAGATTACGATGGTAAGGCCTATTTAATGAATATGGAAACACAGCGAATTCTTACCAATTCAGAAGCAAATTACCTAAGTAAAATTAATTATGATTACGAAAATCCCATCTTTTTAATGGGTAAAGACGTAACACGCGGTGAATATGGCGACGCAACAGGAGGAACCTATGGCTTAGTTACATCTAAAGGCGAAGAATTGGTGTCTTTTAGTTATTCTGAAATCACACTTGAAAACGAACACTTCATTGCGAATTCCATTGATTTCAATGGGTATGATCTACTAAACAAAAAAGGAGAAGTATTAATTAAACGTGCTTCCACCATTGAACCCTTCAGTGATAGTGTGTTTTTAGTTCAAACCGATGGAAAAGCATCACTCTATAATGTGAATAGCGGTCAATACAGCTTAACAAACAACTTCACTGATTTCGCTACCCCTGAATACTACAACGGCTATGGAGCGATGTTTATAGGAATTAAAAACACAAACGATAAATGGGGGATTCTAAATAAGCAAGGTGAGGCATTAATAGAACCGCAATATTGTGATGTGATTTCCAGCGGTGATGCCTACATCATTGTTGCTAAATGCGGTGCGGTGGGTGATGCCTTTAAATATGGGGTGATTGATTTAATGAATAATGTAGTTATCCCGTTCGAGTATGAATCCATTGAAACCAATTACGGTGAAGCCTACGATTGTGTAAAAGGAAGCACCCAGTATACGATTAACTTATCTAATGAGGTAATCAGCAAGAAACCTGTTCAGGTGGAGTAATTATTCCGTAAGCCGAGGAGTGGAGGCACCAATAATTTTAAGAATTTGATTCTTACGTTTATTAATCGGATTGATATTAATGTAGTTATAAAGCTCATTGGAGGCTTCATCGACATAATGGAATGAAGCATTTAATTTGGCAGCGAACTGGTATTTTTTTGACTTCGATTCAACTAATTTACCATCCTCATTCATTAACATATAAAATACTTCATTTTCTATGCGGTTTGATATATTAATATTTTTAGATTGACCGGATTGAATGAGATACCAACCCCTCGTCTCCATTCCGTTTGATGTTTTATATCCAACGCATGCGAACACGTTCTTTTTGGAATAATTCTGTAAGCTTACTGATCTTGTCTTAAATTGTGATTTAACTTTTTTATTCGAATCATCAGTAAACATAGCATAAGCGCAACGCACTACCTCAAGATCACTATATCTAAGCCAAAAAAATCCGTTCTTACCCCAATCTTTCCCCCAACTGTTTGCAATTTTAAAGGCTCCTCCCCCGACTTCGTCATCATACCCAACGATACACAAAGCATGACCACCAACGCGATGTTTGTTACTTCTAAAATTATCCATTTTAACTACTCCATTCGAATCAAGAAATCGTGAATTCAAATTATTACCCTTGCCTCCTGAAAAGACATTCATCCCAATTATTACTGGGTTATTATTCGCCAGGGCCAACTTAATCTGTGTTGCATTGTTATGTTGAAGTCGCTCAAAGTTGAACAAACAATCATTAAATCTTTTTCTTGTGGGATCTACACTGCAATTAGGTTTATCGTAGTCTTTCTCAAAAGGACAGCCTTTACTCACCAATAAACTTAGACACTCATCTATATACGCACCATTATCACAGGGATTAAAACCTTTAAAATATGAGAATCTATTAAAAACACTCAACGGTGAAAATACAGGATAATCCTTCCCATGTTCTAACCGTTTAATAATGGTAAATCCATAATACGTAGTGGCCCATCCAACACAAGAACCTACATCCCCTTGATTTCCTATTTCTGGAAGATACTCCTCTAAGGAATATCTAGAAAGCATCGACAGGTTGGTCTTATTTTCTTCCTGATCGTATGTGAAAACTGTCTCCTTCTTCAATCGTTCTGAATTGAATAAACAACCCATACCTGAAA
>Ga0315899_10009202_pt1 | contig 10598 bp, 12 predicted proteins | sample LakEriMetagenome_2_FD_203518 | JGI IMG/M metagenome (GOLD analysis project Ga0315899, IMG submission 203518) | Freshwater fungal communities from buoy surface, Lake Erie, Ohio, United States - Buoy 4 MA112 | ecosystem: Environmental > Aquatic > Freshwater > Lake | place: USA: Lake Erie, Ohio...
ATGTGATGCCTTTGTCGATCACCAGCCCTTCGATCTGGAGGAACATCGGCGTGTGGGTCGCGTCGCTGTCGCTACGATAGACGCGGCCGGGCGCGATGATGCGGATCGGCGGTTCCTGCGTCATCATCGTGCGAATCTGCACGGGCGACGTGTGGGTGCGCAGCAGCATCTTTTTCCCGTCTTCTCCATCGGGGAAATAGAAAGTGTCGTGCATCGCCCGCGCCGGGTGCGTCTCGGGAATGTTAAGCGCGGTGAAATTGTGCCAGTCGTCCTCGATCTCCGGCCCGGTGGCGACCGAAAAACCGAGGTCTGCGAAAATTTCCGCCAGCTCGTCCATCACCTGGCTGACCGGATGGACGCTGCCCTGCGGCACGGGATCGGCAGGTAGCGTCATGTCGACCTTTTCCGAAGCGAGCCGCGCATCGAGCGCCGCCTGCTCCAGCATCGCCTTCTTCTGCGCCAACGCGGCCGTCACGCTTTCGCGCAGGTCCTGGATCGGCGGTCCCTTTTCCAGCCGCTCGTCGGGCGACATGGGGCCCAGCGTCTTGAGGAGGCCGGTGACCACCCCGCTTTTCCCCAACGATCCCACCCGCAGCGCCTCCAGCGCGTCCAGCGTGTCGGCGGCGTCGATGTCGGCGATCAGGCCGGCTTTCAGTGCGCTAATTTCGGTCATCTATCTTCTCGAAGCCTGTGATGGCGGAACCATGGCGCGCCTTAACGGGCCGGGCGGCGCAAGGGAAGGGTCAGGCTCTTGCCCCCAGTAACGCGCCGCCAAAGCCGATGAACAGCAATCCCGTTCCCCGATTGAACAGCCTCTGCCGGTTTGCCGGTTCCAGCCAGCGGGCCAGCCGCGCGCCGCCCAGCGCATAGGCGCCGTACCAGAAGCTCTCGATCACCACGAAGCTGCCGATCAGGATGCCAAGCTGAAGCCAGAAGGGCCGATCGAGCACGATGAACTGGGGGAAGAGCGCCGCGGCGAAGATGATGAGCTTGGGGTTGGACAGGCCGGTGAGCAAACCCGTCGCGTAAAGCGCCCGGTCCGATCGCACGGGCCGTGTCGTCGCGCCGCCGCCAACGGGCGCACGCCACGCTTTGACGCCCAGCCAGATCAAATAGGCGACGCCCGCGTAGCGCAGCAGGTCGAACAGGCGGGGCGAAGCCTTCAGCAGCGCGCCCAGTCCCAGTGCCGACGCGACCAGACACAGCAGCACCGCGCTCATCAATCCGGCCATGGTGGACAGCGCCTTGCGCGGGCCATGGGCGATGCTCTGCGTCATGACGTGCAGCATGTTGGGGCCGGGCGTGGCCGAAATCAGGAAAACCGCCGTGACGTAAATCCACCAGAGATGCAGCGACATGGGGTGCTCCTTCCGAAGCGGTTACCTCATCCGTCCGTCCGCAACGAACGGACGTCGAGCGAAAACAAAAAGGGCGCCGAAGGCATCTGCCCCGGCGCCCCTTTGGACGATCTTGCGATCGATCCGGCTCAGGCCGCCGGCAGCGCAGCCTTCGCCTGGGCGATGATGGCGCTAAACGCCTCGCCCTCGTGCATCGCGATGTCGGCCAGAACCTTCCGGTCCAGCTCCACGCCGGCCAGCTTCAGGCCATGCATGAACTGCGAATAGGTCAGGCCCTCGGCGCGGACGCCGGCGTTGATGCGCTGAATCCACAGACCACGGAAGGTCCGCTTCTTCACCTTACGGTCGCGATAGGCGTACTGGCCGGCCTTTTCGACGGCCTGGCGCGCGATGCGGATGGTGTTCTTGCGACGGCCATAATAGCCCTTCGCCTGATCCAGAATCCGCTTATGCTTCGCCTTCGTGGTCGTACCACGCTTGACACGTGCCATGGGTCAGGCCCTCCTTACTTCAGGCCGTACGGCGCCCAGAGGCGCACGTGACCGGCATCGGCGTCCGACAGGACGGACGTGCCGCGGTTCTGACGGATATATTTCGCATTGTGGCTGATCAGCCGGTGACGCTTGCCAGCGACGCCATGCTTGACCTTGCCGGTGGCGGTGAACTTGAAGCGCTTCTTCACACCGCTCTTGGTCTTCATCTTGGGCATTTTCGTCTCCTTGTTCAGCGCGACGATTACGAACAGCCACGGCAGCCCTAGTTAGCCGGGCGGTTCTTCCGAATATCGCGAAGGGCGGCCCTTAGTGGGCTGAGCGTCAAAAGGCAAGCGATTCGGCGCTGCTCAAGAATGATGATGGTCGTGGTCTTCGGCGTGCAGCGCTTCGAGCACATCCTCCAGCCTTGCCGGATCGCCCAGCGCCAGCACATGGCCTTCGCTGTCCGCCGTCAGCGGCTCGCCGTTCCAGTCGCACATCCGCCCGCCCGCGCCTTCGACAACCGGCACCAGCGCCGCGAAATCATAGCTTTGCAGCCCCGATTCGATCACGATGTCGAGGAAGCCCGACGCCAGCAGCCCATAATTATAGCAGTCGCCGCCATAAACCGGCCCCTGCCGCGGCGATCCGCCCGACACGGCGGCGACCAGCGCCATATAATGCGCCACATCGCCGTCGGCGAACAGGTGCGGGCTGGTCGTGGCGATCCCCGCGCCCTCAAGGACGCGGCAGGTGCGGGTCCGCACCGGCTTGCCGTTGAAGGTCGTCGGCTGGCCGCTCATGCCCGCCCAGCGTTCGCGCGCGATTGGCTGGTCGATGATGCCGATGGTCGGCCAGCCCCCTTGCGTCAGCGCGATCAGCGTGCCGAAGATCGGCCGCCCGGCGATGAAGCTGCGCGTCCCGTCGATCGGATCGAGAATCCACACCCGCTCGGCATCGGTGCGCACCGATCCATATTCCTCACCCACGATGCCGTCGCCCGGCCGCTCCTTTTCCAGGATCGCACGGATCGCTGCCTCAGCGGCGCGATCGGCCTCCGTCACCGGCGACTTGTCCGCCTTCACCTCCACGTCATAGCGTGCCCGAAAAAAGGGACGGATCGCCGCGCCGGCGGCATCGGCAAGGCGGTTGGCGAGGGCCAGATCGTCACGGGTGGTCATGTCGGACGCCTAGCCGCTGAGAGGGCTTTGCGCTACCCTTGCGAACGGAACATGAGGAGAGGATCATGACAGGATCGCCCGTCATCCCTGGCTTGCGCTATACCGACGCGCCGGCCGCCATCGAATTTCTGTGCGACGCCTTTGGTTTCGACCGGCATGCCATCTATGCCGACGACGTCGATTCCACGATCATCCATCATGCCCAGTTGGTACTGGGTACGGGCATGGTCATGCTGGGAAGCGTCCGCGACGGCGAAACCGAATCGCTCTACAGCTGGTCGACGCCGCGTGCCTTGGGAGGGGCGACCACATGCATCTATGTGGTGGTGAACGACCCGGACGCCCATTGCCTGCGTGCGCGTAACGCCGGCGCGGTGGTGGTGAACGAGCCGCACGATAATGAAGGCTATCCGGGGCGCGGCTATGAAGCGCTCGATCCCGAAGGGAATATCTGGAGCTTCGGCAGCTATGATCCCTGGGCACCCCTAACGCATTAAATCTTCCGCAACCCGACCGTTCTAGCCTGCGTCTGGAAAGGGATGAACATGGCGCTGGTCGGTTGGATATTGAGTTTCGCGGCGCTTTTCGGCGGCCTCGCGCTGCGGCAGGATCTCCCCATCGGCGGATCGACCGCGCTATCCAATCTGCTGATCGGTCTCGCCGTCCTTGCCTGTCCAATGCTTTGGCACGAAAAGCCCATGGGGGTTTCGCGCGGTCAACGGATCGTCGCCGGCCTCGCCCTGATCCTCGCCGTGCCGCTCATTCTGCTCCCAGCCGCCTGACACTGTTCAGTCGAACAGGCTCGACACCGAACTCTCGTCCGCGATCCGCTTGATCGCTTCGCCGAGCAAGGGGGCGATCGGCAGGTGGCGGATATGCTTGGCGTTGTTGACCGCGTCCGTGCCCTGGATCGAATCGGTGATGACCAGTTCTAGGAGGTCCGACGCTTCCACCCGCGCCACTGCCCCGCCGGACAGCACGCCATGGCTGACATAGGCGACCACTTCCTCGGCGCCCGCGGCCTTGAGTGCACCCGCCGCGTTGCAGAGCGTGCCCGCCGAATCGACGATGTCGTCGATCAGGATGCAGAAGCGGCCCTTCACATCGCCGATGATGTTCATGACTTCCGATTCGCCCGCCCGTTCGCGGCGCTTGTCGACGATGGCGAGAGGCGCGTTATCCAGGCGCTTGGCCAACGCCCGGGCGCGCACGACGCCGCCGACGTCCGGCGACACGACCATGATGTTGCGGTCGCCGAAACGCGCCTGGATGTCGGCCGACATCACCGGCGCGCCGAACAGATTGTCGGTCGGGATGTCGAAAAAGCCCTGGATCTGCCCGGCATGCAGATCGACCGAGAGCACGCGGTCGGCGCCCGCCGTGGTGATGAGGTTTGCCACCAGCTTCGCGCTGATCGGCGTGCGCGGGCCGGGCTTCCGATCCTGCCGGGCATAGCCGAAATAGGGGACGACCGCTGTGATTCGCTTGGCCGACGCGCGCTTGAGCGCATCGATCATGATCAGCAGCTCCATAAGGTTGTCGTTGGTCGGATAGGCCGTCGACTGGATCACGAACACATCTTCGCCCCGGACATTCTCATGGATTTCCACGAAAACTTCCTCGTCGGCGAAGCGGCGGACGCTGGCGTCGGTCAGGGGGATTTCGATATAATCGGCGATTGCCGCGGCGAGCGGCTTGTTGGAATTGCCGGTCATGAGTTTCATGGCGAAAAACCCCGTGACGAAAGGATGACAGTGCGCGAGACGCGGCCCCTTTAGCGGCGCTTGGGAGCGCTGGAAAGGCGTTTTGCGCCCGCCTTCAAAATGGACTAGGGGGCCGGCATGACCGATAAACTCGTGATCGCGCTGGCGCAGATGACCCAGTCCGTGGGCGACCTTGCCGCCAATGCCGACGCCATGCTGGACTGGCGCGCACGGGCGAGCGGCGCGGATCTCATCGTCTATCCCGAACTCCAGCTGATCGGCTACCCGCCCGAGGATCTGGTGCTGAAGCCCGCGCTTGTGGATCGCGCCAATCAGGAACTGGATCGCCTGGCACGGGCCACCGCGGACGGTGGCCCGGCCATGCTGGTGGGGACGGTGGTCGCATCGCAGGGCGTCCTGTTCAACGTCGTCGCCCTGCTGGAAGGGGGCGCGGTCACCACCATCCGGCAGAAGCGGGAACTGCCCAATTATGGGACATTCGACGAAAAGCGGTTGTTCGCGCCCGGCCCGTTTCCAGCCCCGATCGACTTTCGCGGCGTCAAGATAGGCGTTCCTATTTGCGAGGATATCTGGTTCCCGTTCGTCACCGCGCACTTGAAGGCGCAGGGCGCGGAACTGCTCATCAGCCCCAATGGCAGCCCGTTCGAAGTGGACAAGGACGACCGCCGCCTGAATGCCGTTGCCGGTACTCGCGTTCGGGAAACCGGCCTGCCGCTCGTCTATCTCAATCGCGTCGGCGGGCAGGACGAACTGGTCTTCGATGGCGCATCCTTCGTGATGAATGGCGATCTTTCCATCGCGCACCAGCTGCCCGACTGGGAAGAGGCGCTGACCCTCACCCTGTGGGAGAAGCGGGAAGGCCGCTGGACCTGCCTGCCCGGCGAACGCCACGCGCTCGATGAACGGCCGGCCGACATCTACAATGCGATGCTGCTGGGCCTGCGCGACTATATCGACCGCAACCGCTTTCCCGGCGTTGTGCTGGGCCTGTCGGGCGGGATCGATTCCGCACTTTCGGCTGCGGTCGCCGTCGACGCGCTGGGGCCGGACCGGGTCTGGTGCGTGATGATGCCTTCGCGCTTTACCAGCCGCGACAGCCTCGAAGACGCGGTGGCATGCGCGCGCCTGCTCGGTGTGCGCTATGACACCATCGCGATCGAACCTGCGGTCGGCGCCTTCGACGCCATGCTCGCCCCGGCTTTCGATGGCCGCCAGCGCGACCTTGCCGAAGAAAATATCCAGTCGCGCATCCGCGGCGTGACCTTGATGGCGCTCTCCAACAAGTTCGGGCACATGCTGCTCACGACGGGCAACAAGAGCGAGATGTCGGTGGGCTATGCCACCATCTATGGAGACATGGCGGGCGGCTATTCGGTGCTGAAGGACGCCTATAAGACGACTGTGTTCGATCTGGCGCGCTGGCGCAACGGGAAAGCTTCGTCGCCGGGCCTCGGGCCCGCCGGGCCGGTCATGCCGGACCGCGTCATCACCAAGCCGCCCAGCGCCGAATTGCGCGACAACCAGCGGGATGACGACAGCCTGCCGCCTTATGAAGTGCTGGACCCGATCCTCTACGGCCTGGTCGAGGAGGAACTGTCGGTCGAGCAACTGGTCGCGCGCGGCTTTGATCGCGACACCGTCGCCCGCATCGAGCGTCTGCTTCATGTTGCCGAATATAAGCGCCGCCAGTCGCCTCCGGGCGTGAAGCTGGGCATCCGCAATTTCGGCCGCGACCGCCGCTATCCCATCACCAACGCGTTTCGCACCCTATGACCGTCATCACCCGCTTTGCCCCGTCGCCCACCGGCCATCTTCATGTCGGCAACATCCGCGCCGCGCTGCACAACTGGCTGTGGGCGCGCAAGTCCGGCGGCAAATTTCTGCTGCGTCTCGACGACACCGACCTTGAGCGTTCCCGCATCGAATATGCCGAATCGATCAAGGCCGATCTCGCCTGGCTCGGCTTGCAGTGGGACGGGGAAGAAAAACAGTCGGATCGCTTCGCCCTCTATGAGGCGCGCTTCGCGGCACTGAAGGCGGCGGGCCGCGTCTATCCTGCCTATGAAACGGCGCAGGAACTGGACCTGCGTCGCAAGATATTGCTGGGGCGGGGCTTGCCGCCGGTCTACGACCGCGCCGCCCTTTCACTGACAGCCGATCAAATCGCAGCCTTTGAGGCAGAAGGTCGGTCGCCGCATTGGCGCTTCCGGCTGGATCATAATCGCCCCATTGTGTGGACGGACCTGATCCGCGGTGAACAGCGATTCGATCCGAAGCTGCTGTCCGATCCTGTCGTCCGCCGCAGCGACGGCAGCTGGCTCTACCTGCTCCCCTCTGTGATCGACGATATCGACATGGGGATAAGCCATGTCCTGCGGGGGGAGGATCATGTGTCGAACACCGCGACGCAGATCCAGATGTTTGAAGCGCTTGGCGCGCCCATCCCGTCCTTTGCGCATGAAGCGCTCCTGACCGGTGCAGAGGGCAAGCTGTCGAAGCGGCTGGGTTCGCTCGGGGTCGCCCATTTCCGCGAGCAAGGGCTGGAGCCCATGGCCATCGCCTCGTTGCTCGCCCGCCTCGGCAGTTCGCAGCCGATCGAGCCTTTCGCGCATCTGGCCCCGCTGGTCGAGAGCTTCGACTTCGCCCATTTCGGGCGTGCGCCGGCCCGTTTCGACGAGGGCGAGCTTGCGGCCCTCAACCAGAAGATCGTGCATCTGCTGCCCTACGACGCAGTGGCGGATCGCCTGCCCGAAGGCATGGACGAGGCGGCGTGGCACGCGATCCGTCCCAATCTCGAAACGGTGGCGGGTGTCGCCGATTGGTGGCGTATCGTCACCGGCCCGATCGACGGGCCTCAATCCGACCCGGAGGACCGCGACTTTCTGAACGCAGCGCGCGATATTCTGGCGGACGCGCCATTCGACGCCGACATCTGGCGCAATCTGACCGGCGCGCTGAAGGACAGCACCGGCCGGAAGGGCAAGGCGATCTTCCTGCCGCTCCGCCGCGCGCTCACGGGGCTCGACCACGGCCCCGACATGGCGCAGCTGCTGCCACTCATCGGGAAGGCGGAAGCGATCAGGCGGCTTTCGGCCTAGGCGATTGCAGCCAATGCCCGGCCGACAGCGGCGATACCTTCGGGCGCCGCAGCGAACCCCATGTGGGTGCAATCGACTTCGATCGCCTTGTCACGCTCTCCGGCACGCCCGCGTGCGCATTCCGGCAGGATCACGCCGTCGCGTCGCGACCACAGCGCCACTGTGGGGACGGGCGGCTTTTCCTCGCGCGTGCAGGGGAAAGGGGGGCGATCGACCGGAAAACCCGATACGAGCTGATAGAGCCTCCAGGCATGGTTAGCGCGGGGATCGCCGGAAAAGGGCGTGCCCAATGTGACGACACCGGCGACCTTGTGAGGCGCGAATTTGGCATATTCCCGCGCATAGAGGCCGCCCAGGCTCCATCCCACCAGCGTGACCGGCTCGTCCCGCTCTTGGCGTATGGCATCCAAGCGGGCGTCGATCCTGGTCAGACTGTCCGGGCGGGGACCGAAATTGCGGCCCATGCCCCAGTCGTGGGCGCGATAGCCGCCGGCGCTCAGGATATGGCGCAACCATCCCATCCGCTGTTCGGATGCCATCAACCCCGGGATCAGCAGGACGGGCCGCCCATCGCCGCGCATTTGCGTCGCCAAATCATCCGCCTGCGCACGCGTGCGCGCCAGGTCGAACGGCATCGACAAGTTGCCCAGCAACTGCTGCACCGGCGGCAAGGTCGCGGCACGCGGTCCGGGTGCGAGGCGATCCTTCCAGAAACTGCTGACGGCTTGGGCGTAAGGCGGCACGACGATGAAATTCCCTGATCCCGCAACGGGCAAAGATGACATTGTCGTGACAAACGCGCCGACCGTCTACCGGTTTCAACGCATGCGCCAAACAGTTCGTCGTTTGTGACAGCGGAAAGGTCAGGGGGCGAGCGGCGACGTCTGACTGATGGCAGCGCCTTCGGTCCCGCGCAATTGACGCGGCTCCAATATCGCCGCCGTCTCGATCAGGTCCAGCGCGCGGCGCGCTTCCATGTACCGCCGTGCCGCCTGTATCCAGCGATCGGCGGCTGCCCGTCCGGGCATATGCTCCACCTCGGCCAAGGCGGCATTGACGCGGCCTGCGTCGATGTAGCGCAAGGCGCGATCCATCGCGATTTCAGGCCGGGGCGATGGCGTGCTTTCCTTGCGGATGGAAACCAGCTGGCGCGCCTCATGTTCCAGCGCCGTCCACCAATCCGCCGTCGCCGGGCTCTTTGTGACCTCGTCGGCGATCTGGTTGAGGCCGGCACGCAGATCGACCAGCGTGATCGGGTTGCGGGCTGCATTGATGATGGCCGCGACCGCGCGGGGCTGCGCCTGGCCGAAGCGCAGTCTCAATTGGCCTTCGATATATCCCAGCGGAGCCCCGCTATCGAGTGCCCTGCGGGCGGCAAAGGCGACCAGCAGGCCCTCGGCGCGCGCGGCGTTGCCGGATGCAGCCTGCGCCTCGACCGTGATGCGGTTCAGCCTTTCTTCCAGCTGCACGACGCGCCCGTCCAGCATTTGCGCGGTTCCGGCGGTCAACGGACGCGCGGCGGGCGCGGGATATGCTGCCGGAGCAGTGGCGGCGGGCGTCGTCGCGGCCGGCGGCCGCTCTCCCCATTGACGCTGGATATACGGCCAGGCCCAGACGGTCAGCGCGACGCCCAGGGCGAAGGCGAGCAGCAGCAGGATCAATACCGGCAACAGATTCCGCCGTGGTGCGGGCGGAGGCGTCGCGCCGACGCTTTCAGCCCCATCCTCCTCGCTCATGCCGACCCTTTCGCCTGTCATTGACCCGTCATTCGCATAATCGGCGCGCAAGGGCTAGCATCTCGTCATCGTCCGGCCTCGCGGCGGCATGGCCGCTTGCCCAGCCGTCGCCACTGGCGGCCAGCGCCGCGGCGCTGATCGCGACGACATGCAGGCCGTTTCGCCGGGCCGGCGGCAGCAGCATGGACAGCCTTTCTCCAGCGCGCGGAGAATGGACGAGCAGGATGGCATCTGCGCCTGCCTGTTCTGTCGGTATCCGCTCTGATATCAGGCTGGCCATGGAATAGACGGAGATGCGCCTGACGGACAGGCCGCTTATGTCCATCGGCGCGACCGTGGTGCCGGCCAGATGCAGCACGCGCCGGCGACCATCCGCGCGCACGCGTGCCGCGATGGCATTACCGTCACCTGTTCCGGCAGTCACATCGGCAAAGCCCGCGTCCCGCAAAGCCTGGGCCGTTGCCTCCCCGACGGCATAGGCCGGCAGGATGCGATATCTGTCCAAACCCGCTCCGGCCATCCGCACGCCATTCGCGCTGGTTAGCAGCAGTGCGTCGAATTCGTCGGCGGCCGGCTGGTTCCAGGGTAAGGGTTCCGGCGCGAACAGCGGCAACAGCACGGGCTCCAGCCCCAGTGCTCTTGCCTTTGCCGCCGTCCGGCTGGCACCCGGCTCCGGCCGCAGGATGACGACCTGCCTCACCCCTCGAACAAGGTGCGCAGCGTGGGGCTGGCGCGATCGAGCAGGGCCTGGCCTACCGCTTCGCCGCCGTGCAGGTCGCCTCGCGCCAGTCGCGTTTCTTCTCGCACGGTTTCGCCGCCGTCCGGGCTGATGATTTCCGCGCGGAGGAACAGCCTGTCGCCCTCGATCACGGCGAGCGCGGCGATCGGCGAGTGGCAGGTGCCGCCCAACCCTTTGAGCAACGCCCGCTCAAGCATCACGCAATCGAACGTGTCCCGGTCATTGATCGCCGCCAGAGCCTCAACCACTGTGTCATTGCCGGCCAGCGTCTCGATCCCCACGGCGCCCT